>Ga0190273_10000011_pt1 | contig 166543 bp, 146 predicted proteins | sample Popmic504IS_FD_134513 | JGI IMG/M metagenome (GOLD analysis project Ga0190273, IMG submission 134513) | Populus adjacent soil microbial communities from riparian zone of Shoshone River, Wyoming, USA - 504 IS | ecosystem: Environmental > Terrestrial > Soil > Riparian zone > Trees stand...
GAGGGCTTCTCCGAACTAATCCCATTCTGGTCGTTTGGGTTAATAACGGACTCCTTTCTAGCCGTTCGCAAACAGGCTCCAATTGATCTGTGAGTGGAATCAGATCTCCTACCGCCGGGCAGGATAACGCGGGCCATGGACCGCAGCTCGGATTTCAAAGGGGAAAGAAAATGATAAAAGAAGTGAGGTTTATAAGTGGATTACAGAACTTCCCCAAAACAATGCTCATCACTCACTGAAACGATGCGAACCCGAACCCGATCGTTAGGACGAACGATTTTTTGTCCTTCGGATGCAGTCGTTTGAACCACTGCATCTTTCGACAGGTCGCTGCCATTCAACATGCTTTCCAGATCGAGCCGTGGCAACAGGGTCGCATTGAGCAGTTTCACTTTGATGTAGTTTTCACTCAGACCTTTAGGATGCTCTTCATCATCAACGCCATCTTCCATAATCAAATCCAGAACCTGATCGATAAATTGACGTTGGAACTCAACCTGGCGTTTAGCGGACCATTCCCGTAATACCTGAGCCCGACGGCGTTTTTCCCGCTCCGGCACTGCATCTTCAAATTCAGCGGCAGGCGTATTGGCACGAGCACTGTAGCTGAATACATGCAAATAATGCATTGGCGTTTCATCTAAAGCCGCAACGGTCATCTCAAACCGTTCCAGGGTTTCACCGGGAAAGCCCACAATTAAATCGGAACCGATACACGCATGCGGCATACGCTCCATAATGCTTCGACAGGTAGCCTGCATGCTCGCCACATGATGACGACGACCCATGCGTCGCAATACAAAATCTTCAGCACTTTGGGCAGATAGATGGAAATAAGGGCAGATTTTTCCGTTGGAATTCGCCACTACATCAATCAGTTTATCGGTCACTTCAAGTGGATCCAGTGAGCTTAAACGTAAACGGAAAGAGCCGGGCATCGACACCATGGCTTGCAATAAGTCCGCGAAATCAGCACCGTCGTGCTCGTACTGCCCAATATTAATTCCGGTAAGCATAATTTCTTTGAAGCCATCAAAGATCATGCGCCCCAAATGGCTTTTAACATCCTCAACCGATAAACTCCGGCTGGGTCCACGGGCCTGCCAGATAATGCAGTAGGTACATTTATAATCGCAACCATCCTGGATTTTAAGGCTTCCCCGCGTGCGATCAATGGCAGCCGCAGAAGCTCCGACCATAATCCGGCTTTTATCAATTTCCGACACTTTCACAACCGTTTGAAAATCTGGTGCGGAGATTTCCAAAGACTCCACCAAGTCCGGGAGTTCGTCTTTATGCTGGTTTCCCACCACCAAATGAACACCCGTCTGAGCAGCCAGTTCATCGGGGGCGACCTGAGCATAACAGCCGGTTACGGCAATTCGCGCATTGGGATTGGATAACCTGGCACGGCGGATCATACGTTGGGATTCTAAATCGGCCCGCTCCGTTACCGTACACGTGTTGATGACATAGAGGTCGGCCACTTCATCAAAGGCACCCAACTCCCATCCACGTTCCTTGAAAGATTCCGCCAGTGTCGACGTTTCCAATTGGTTCGCTCGGCAGCCCAACGTATGAAAAGCAACCGTCTGAGCGGAGACAGCCGAAGAGTCATCTGGCGGATTTGAAACCGTTATTTCTTGAGTCAGTTCAACAGGTGAGGTCATGGGCTGCAATTCATTTTTGGAGAGTAAAACCGGATGTTTTTAAGGTCATTATTGTCTTTCAAGCGGATGGTCGATGTAAAGTTTTTAAAGTCATACCACTTTAATTAATTGACCCTTTGGGATAGTATGCTCAGATTATTGGTAAAAGTCGACTCCATGATACGTTGTATTTTGGATTGTTCATTCTCCTAATTTGTAAGTCGACTTCTTTATCCACTCAATTTGTGAGGTTTTCCCACGACCATGACCACAGCCAGCAAAAAGAAAAAAAAGAAAGACCAAAAAGCGATTATGGCTTGTGGCACCTGCATGGCACGGAACTACTCGATCGCCAAAAGCGTTTCCTTCATTCACGATCGTCTGGAATTGAAAAAATACTGCTCTAAGTGCACTGCTCATACGATGCACCGCGAAACTCGCTAGAACGAGACAGAAGTTCAAGTGGCAAGGCTTTATTCTCAGATGAAAGATTTGAGATTCAACTGTGTTTGCGTTTTGATAAAAGGTGATCCAACAGCCCAATCGATAGTGATTGCTGGCTGGTTCAACTGATAGACTCAATTGATTTCATCTTCTAGTCGTTTAATTTCCATTTCTAAAATCAAAGCTCTTATCCATTTTCAGAGAGATCGCAGTTATTAATGAGGAGGGTTATTCGCCCAATGAGTACTTCTTTTCCTGATTCAGATCAAACACCGGCAAGTATCGATGCCAGCAATGACGCTTTAATGCCACGCCGACATTTTTTAAAAATGGCAGCTACCCTGGGTGGAAGCGCATTAGCACTTAGCCAGCTTCGCATTGGTGCTTTAGCGGCATCAACTGTTAAACAACCCCTGACGCCCATGCCAAACCATGCGGTTAAAAAACACGGTACTGGGCCAAAAATCGCTTCCGCTGGGGCGTCGCATCCAGTTCAACCCTACGATGCCAAAACAACTATCCAGTCAAAAACCTTCCCCAATCTGGCGCAAGTTGAAGGCATCAGCAAAAACCAGCTTGATCAGCATCTTGAGCTGTATCATGGGTACGTTAAAAAAATTAACGACATCGATACTCAAATTCAAGCGGCTTCAGATGAAATGCTCACCGCTGCCAATGCTACTTATGCACCATTCCGCGAGTTGCATTTAGAGCAAACTTACGCCCTCAATGGCGTCATTCTGCATGAATACTACTTTGAAAATTTAGGCGCAGACAACGGTGCAATCCGTAAAGGAGCCGAAAATACCGAGTTTTTCTATCCCACTATTTTAAAAGAATTCGGTACCTGGGATCATTATGTAGCACACCTGAAAGCCGTTGGTAAATCGGCTCGTGGATGGGCAATTACAGGCTACAACATGCGAGACCATCGTATTCATAACTATGGTCTCGATATGCACAACGCCAATGTACCGATTCATGTGATTCCCCTGCTTGTTCTCGATGTTTACGAGCATGCCTACATGATCGATTTTGGTACTAAGCGCGCTGCTTACCTGGACGCCTTCTTAAGAAACGTAAATTGGCAAGCTGCTGATGAACGCCTCAAAACCATGATGTTTCACGCTTAACCACTCATCTAAAATAGAAAAGACCTCCCTTACTGATGTAAGGGAGGTCTTTTTTTGATCTGAATAGAGCATTAACTGCGATTACCGGCAGTATTATTAGCCCCGCTACCCGTTCCAGGAGTATAGCCGGTAATTTTAGAGCGATCAGGAATATCACCGGGATCCCAACCGAGTACAGAGGCGAGATCGGGGATATTACCATCGGTTTTTGTACCGCTAACTGTTGTTCCAGAACTACCTGCCTGAACAGGAGCGCCATTAGGGTTATTTATAACGGTATTACCGGAGATTGTATGCCCAGAACTCTCCTTAGTGCCACTGCTATGGTCTGTCTCTGCATAAATACCGTACCATTTTGAGCCGGAAACAATGTTATTAGTTACCTTCACATTTTTAGAACCGGCTAAGCAGATACCACGGCCGTAAGCATTCGCCATTGAAACATTGCTATCAAAGGTATTCCCTTCGTCCTGCTTAGCATCACTCGTGTAGGAATTGTCTGAGAAACTATCATCACTGGCTTGGTTAACAACATTAGATTGAACCATATTGCCCGTAGAGCCGTTCATTAAAGCAATACCATCTGCATTGGTGCCCGTCACCATGTTCTTGGAAATAGTCGAACCTTGAGCACCATCTAAACGAATTCCATTGGACCCAGCTCCCACAATTTTCATATTGCTAACAGTTGCACCCGTTGCATTTTGAACGAGTACGTTCGCAGCATCAGGCATGGAGCTTCTGCTTGTAGCATTCTTACTAACTGACTGGATATTAGACAAGGATGGTTTGTTCCCAGTTAGCGTAACAGCACCTGTGTCTGGATTAGTCGAATTGAGAACGGATTTCTCGCCTGCTCCGGTCATAGCAACGCTATCCAGGGTAATCTTACCTGAGTGGTTATAAGTGCCTGGTGGTAACCAAACCGTTTTACCACTGGCTTTAGCAGAATCAATTGCTTTTTGGATTGCAGCGCCATCGTCGGCACTGCCGTCACCAACCGCACCAAAGTCTTTAACACTTACTGAGTTAGCTGGCTGTTTATCAGAGACCGCAGGAACTGACTTTTTACCAACAGGATCATTATTTGCTGTGCCACCGGCGGGATTATCCTCATTGGTTACAACCGTTTTCTTGCCACCACCGGGAATCGGTTTCGGACCGTTATCCGTAATCGTGGCAGGTGCAGGTGCTCCACCAGTATCAGGCGTATCGGGTGTATCTGGCGTATCGGGACCACCGGGAGTTTCAGCTATTTCTGGGATTTCACCATCAACCGTTTGATCGAAAGCAGGGGCAGGCGATGGAATTTCTGTTTGATCCATCGCAACATTGCTTGAGTTGTTATTAATCTGAAAATTATTGCCACCTTGGTTTGGAAGCATATTGGCGACTAAGCTAATGATAGTACCAATAATAGGCAAAAGAGCCGACAGGCTAGGATCAACCGTTTGCGGCACTTGTGTGTAACTATTGGTTGCCGCTCGGGTCGTTACATCCAATTGAGGAGCAGCTGGGCTTTGAGATGCCGCATTCGGGTTAACCGAAATAAAGCGAACTGGCTGCTGTCCGTAAGGATATTGGATCATTCATTGATCTCCAAAACAACTTAATTAGACTGGCTCTCTCTTACAAAATATCAGCATGCTTAAAATAAGCATCTTTATAAACTAAGGATTTTTAAGATGCTTTATTGCCTATAGGGATAAATTTTTCTCAGTAAAACTACCCAGAATGACATTTCTGGAAATAAAAATTAATATTTCTTAAAACTCTAAAAAAATTGTAGAGCTGAGCGCTATCAGTATCGATTTTAAAGAAGTCTAACTTAAGTAGCCGGAGGAGGTGGTGGCGGTGGTGGCGGGGGGAAACTCTGACGTTTAAACATATTACGAATTTCAGGCTTCAGGCGGGGCATTTGCGTCGCCATATGGAAACGCCCCATTTGACTTAAAATTTCGTGCTGATCCATCAAAGCCTGAGGGTTTTCTGGTAAGGGAGGCGGTATAAAATCAACCTGTTTCCCTGACTCTTTTGTCCGTCCCTGAATGACATCCAGCACATCGTAAAAGGTAAAAGGCTCTTTTAGTTTGAATTTCTGTCCCATTGCGATGTAATCGAAGGCTGATGGCAATTCATACAGGGTATTTAAAGTCTCTATATCCCTCTGAGAAAGTGAAGTCACCCCATATTGATGCGGCACGTACATAATATCGTCGGGCCCATTACTATGCCCCAAAAGCCCAACCGCGTGCCCGACTTCATGCAATATGGTATGTCGCACTTCTTCAGGATCGTTATATTTGGCATGGATAATACCATCTGATATCCCGATTTTGATTTCAGCAGAATAAATCAGAGATTGATTATTCACTAGATATTCACAGTGCCCCAGGGATGTGCGATCCACCCGACGCCAGTTCACATCAATTTGAGACAGGGTTAAATTCGCGACAAAATGAAAGCGAATTTTCTCGTTACTCGCTTCCTGCCAGATATTAAAGGCATCGTAAACCATTTGGTTATAGGCATAGGATTCCATTTGCTTGGATTTTTCGTGCCAGCGAAAAGGGGCCACATACACCTTGATGGGCATTGCTGAATCCGGCCAGCGCACCGATAGGTTGTCTTTTAGACAAGCGTCTAAGTAAGTCGATTCCATTGAAAAGCATCTTTTTGAGGTTATTGGATTTTTAGTTAAGATGAGCCCTAGTTGGAATTAAAGGCGTAAAACAGCCATTAATTCCGGTGTGAATTGGTCTATTCAGACATAAATTCTTGGAACCTTAAGCCCAGTAAGATGACTATAATTCTACCGAGCCCCGCGGATAACGCCGTAAACGCAAAATCAAAAACCAATTCAAGTAAAGCCATGGCAGGGCTTCGCTTTATAGCTTCTATTTTAATCGTACTCGATCATTTTCATTACACTTTTTGGAAAGATAGCCCGCTACCTAATTTTACGATTGCCGTCTCTTTCTTCTTCATCCTCTCCGGATATGGACTAACGACTGCGTTTCAAGGAAAAGAATCCCCTTCAACCCTGGGCTTTATCCTCAAACGCTATGCTCGCCTATGGCCCTTACATCTTATTACCTTGCTAATTACTGCCTATTGCATGCCCAACGTAACTCACGTCACTTGGGAACGGCCGGAAGCCCTTTGGATTTTACTGAGTAATGCCTTCCTCATCCACGGGTGGATACCCATTCGCGCCTGGTTTTTTTCTTTTAACATCGGCAGTTGGTCTATGTCCATGCTGATTGCCTGTTATCTTTTCTTCCCCACCTATTTAAGAGTGATTCGAAGCGCTAAAAAATATGTTTTAGGCTTCATTTTACTGAGCCTTTTGGCCATTATGATTGCGCTTGCCTGGGATTGTCCCATCTTCTCAGAAGGACATATCAGCCAACAGGGATTACTCTATGTTTCGCCTCTCAGTAGAGGTCTGGAATTTTTTCTGGGAATGCTCTTGGCTCAGGGCTTCAGCAGCCAACAATGGCAACAGTCGAAGATTGCAGTTTGGCTCAAGCGTCCTTTCTCAGCATCCATGTTGGAATTATCCACCATCGCCCTATTTGGACTCACCGTATTCTGCACTCAGGATGCGTTCTTTTTCAGAGAAAAACTCAATCCGCTTGAACCCCTTGGATTTTATCTGTCCTTTGCAGGAAGCAGTCTCATTCCCTGTCTATTGTTAATCTCAATCTTCTCTCAAACGCCAACAGGTCTATTCAGTCGACTTCTGGGAAGTCCCATTATGGTTTATCTCAGTTCACTGACCTTTGGCGTTTACCTTATCCACATTCCTCTGCTCCACTTGTATCTTTACCCGGTCGTACTGAAGCCTCATATCCCTCAACCCACACCCTTAATGCTTGTTATCTACTTTGCCGGACTCTTAGGCTTATCCGCGTTGTCTCACCATTTTATAGAGAAACCCTTTTACCAGTGGGCCTCCAAACGAATTAAGGCCTTCAAATTATAAGAACAAGGGCTTTCCCCTACCCTATTCAAATCATGCAAAAAGAATACTTGTTTTATTTATTAAAGTATCTATAATAGTTCTTCTGAACTTCTTCATTGGCTAGGACTTACGTGTAAGTCCTACAGCTTCTTCATTTTTTGGATGGGCCAAACGAGTGGGGTCGCACAGAAAAGGAAGAACTGTTTGGAGAAAAAAACCTCGTAGGAAGGAGATTTGCTGCTCGCAACTGTCCACAAACCCACGAAATAATACTTGAGGGGAAACGCGAACAGCTGCCCAGCAACATCTTCTGTCCGAGGATCTAAAGATTTAAAACTGGCGTGGATTGAACAAATTAGTACGAGACCAAGGTTGATTTAACAGGCAGTAGCGGTGAGGCGTTAGGAGCACAGCGAAAGGCGTTTAGACGGTACTAAGTAAAGAAGCGAAGCCTTAGCTCTTGCCCTTTAGGGCTTAGAGATACGGTTCCCTCTTGCAGGGTCACCGCAACAACGAAATCGATACACCTGAGAAATTAAGCTTGGCGATGTACTAGATTAGGGGTTGTTTTCAGGAGGAAAGATGCGCCTTTTGCGTGCTGTATATGCCTTTTACAGAGCTCTGTTTGGCTCTAGCTGTGACCATATAAAACTATCGTCCCAAGCTCGGAACGGGAATTTTTGCCCTGACTGCGGTTACCGGGTCAAATTGATTTGGAATTTATGCCGATGCAAAACGTGCGGTGCGCGCCGGACTTTAACCAAAGCCATTGATGGCTGGATTAGCCCCAAAGAACGCTATTGCCAGCATTGCGGAACCAGCGATTACCAACTCATACAGAAAGAACGCATCCATGGCTACGAACTTCCTTATGCAGCCTTAAGCCGCGAGGTGGATTACCTGGATGACTGCATTAATGCCAACTTTAATGGTAATCAGCTCAAGAAAACCCAAGTTCACTCTCCCTTTCGCAGCCAACACTTCGATATCGTTGAAGGCGTTATGCTGAAAAGTGAAGAAATTCCCAGAGATAAACGTCTTTTTTAGTCTTTTAAAAGCAGAAAGGGTCTAAACTCTAGGATAAATTATCCAAGAATCTAGACCCTTAAACTCTATGTGTTTTTTAGGAATTAAACTTCAACTGTTCTTAAATCAACGAGATCAGTCAGTTGAGTCGGCATTAGAATTTTAGGATTATTGGCAGAATTATATTCAAATCCTAATTCAACCGGCCGACCAAATTCCCCTAACGCATTGCGTTGATAATTAATATTGGCATCAAAGAAAGTGGTTGTAGGCTGAATCACATAATGATCGTTAAACTCAAGCGTTAAGTGAGAATCATCTGAAGGACACATAACCTCGTGCAGCTTTTCTCCAGGACGAATTCCCACGGTTTTTTGAGGATACCCTGGGGCCATACCCTCTGCTAAATCGGCCATCCGCATTGAGGGAATTTTAGGGACAAAAATCTCACCGCCCTGCATCCGTAAGAACGAATTCAGAACAAAGTCTACACCTTGCTCCAGCGTAATCCAGAACCGTGTCATACGGGGATCGGTAATCGGGAGTTCTTTAGCGCCTTCATTCAAGAGCTTTTTAAAGTAGGGAATAACTGAACCCCTTGATCCCACGACGTTTCCATAACGAACCACCGCGAAACGGGTATCACGGCTGCCGACTATATTATTACCAGCGACAAAAAGTTTATCCGAAACCAGCTTGGTAGCGCCGTATAAATTGGCTGGATTCGCCGCTTTATCCGTAGAAAGCGCGATAATCCGGCGAACTCCGGTCGCAATCGCCGCATGAATGACGTTTTCAGCGCCTTGAACATTCGTTTTAACGCATTCCATAGGGTTGTATTCAGCCGTAGGAACCTGCTTCAAAGCCGCAGCGTGGATAACATAATCGACGCCGTCCATGGCCTGCTGCATCCGGGCTCCATCCCGAACATCTCCGATGAAATAGCGCATGCAGGGGGCATTATAGGTCTGCTGCATGACGTACTGTTTGTATTCATCACGAGAATAGATAATCAGTTTTTTAGGCTCATAGCGACGAAGAAGGGTTTCGACAGCCTTTTTACCAAAGGATCCTGTCCCACCTGTAATCAAAATCGTACTATTGTTAAACGTTTTATCACGCGCCATAAGCCGAAATCTCCTGCACTAAAGCAATAGACTACCGTTCGATCCCGTTTGACTTTTCTTTCCCTGGACAACCGGGTTTTGAAACAGCACACCCACTGAAAATAGTCAGTTTCTTTCCACACACGAGTGCTGCTATCTCCAGCTTAGCCTGCCTCCACTAAAATGCCGTCATCCAAATGATTGATTCTCCATGAAACCAATCGATTTAACCGCCTACACCCTTTCAATTAGCCTCATGGACATTGAGAGCAAGTTTCAATAAAAGTACAAGACATAGATAACTTAGAGTTGATAACGGAAACATTAGGGAGCTTTAAGAAACTACTCTACTCGACGATGAGCTGAAGCATTTCTAATGCTATAGTCAAGTTTCACTCCAAGGTCAGCAATAAATGTTGTCCTTTGGAGACTGTATATAGTCATCTTTTGAGGGTCCCAACAAATCATGAAAACTTACATTGCCGCTATATTAGTCAGCGTCGTTACTGCCTCTTGTGCAGCTCAAGCCTTTGCAGCAAACCAAGAACCTCACTCGGTTAGCGAAAAGGCGGAATACACCCATAACAAAATTGAGAATGCTAAAGAAGCGGGTGTTTTAGGTGGCAAAGAAGCCCACAAAATGCAAAAAGAAGTTAACAGAATCGATAAAAAAGCCGCTAACCTGAAAGATCACGACAAGCTCGATCGTCAACAGTACCAACGATTAAGCAATGAACTTCGTCACGAAAACAAAAAACTCAGCAAAATCGAACGCAAAAGTCGGATGAATTAATTCATCTTTCCAAAATCAATCGTTAAAGGCCCGATTTCGAATGAAATCGGGCCTTTAAAATAAGAGTAACTTATTACTAAGAAGCGCTTGGATTCACCATAGAAGCTTCCAATGCATACGGAGAAGCATCGGGGTTTTGCTTTTTCGCCTGGCGATAATCCTGACCAAAGTGTTTCGCGTCCAAGAAAGCTCGGATAACAAAATAAAGACCTAAGCCCACCACCGCAAATGCTAGGACTTTTTTCACAATCGGAGTGTTTGCTTTTTTCTCAAAGGGGCGCAATTTGTCAGCAACTGCATGTCCGGTATCGCTATACAAACCTCTATGAATCAAGCCATGAACTTTAGGATGATTCAACGCCATATCGGTTCCCTTTTGTATCGCAGTCGCTGCAAGGATATCCGGTACTAAACCGAGCATCATTAAGGGAATCCCGAGAAGAATGGGATTTTGATTAATGGTATCCGCTACTTTTGGATGTTTTTCGTAATAATGCTTTAAGCCCTTTTGATAAAGGCGATCCATTTGCTCAAATCCAAGCCAATACGTTAATGAGCTTACGCCAGACTTAGTTTTATCCACACGGTTGCCCGGCGTAAATAAGGCACTACCTGCAGCATAAGTAAAGGGCAATGTATTGGCATATAAATTCGCTGCAGCATGCGGCTGCGCGTAGGAAGGTGTGTAAGAATTCGATTGGTTTATCATGGTGTGGTACCCTGCTCATAAAAGAGATGGGAAAAATTAGCCAGGAAAAAGAAGCTGAATACTGGAATTACTTTTAAGGTGCTAGCTATTATAACGCAATCAAGAAACGATTTTGACTTCTATCATAGAAGCGCCCCATTAAAGGTCAATACGAAAGGTTCATGCAAATGGTATCTACAATCGGAATGAGCCAGCCTCCAGTCCGTTTGACACCTACTCCTCACTTTGGTGCCTTTATTTGCAATGAAGAACGACGCGACCCCGAATCTCAAGTCCGAATTTTTAAATTCGAACTCACAAACGATACATCCCGTTACCCGCTGGGTCGAGCCGTTTGCCCAGAAAGCGGCATTCCCGGCAAAGATCACCCCCTCGTGGCCTTGGCGTCTCAAAGCATTGACATTCTCAGCAAGCTAGACAAGGAAAGTCGACTTGAGTTTTTACGACGCTTGATTCGAATGGATTCCAGGAATTGGGACATTGGACCGAAGATGCCAAACGACGAACAAAGTGAGTGCTTGGCCGATCGTGGGGAAAGACTTTTGCAGGAAAGCACAGCAGACCTTATTCGCAACCCCAATGGCAGTCTCAGCATGATCATGGATTACGATATGGATTTAAAAGGCAAAAGCCTGACTGAGCTGCTAAAACAAAGAAAACCAGCACTTTCTCCTGCTCCACAAACAGCTATGCCGCGACTTCAAGTCACGGCATAGGCAATACAATCAATTTTAAGATTAAACAGCGACGCAAGCCTTCTTACGGGCAGCAGAAGCCAAGCCATCCAACCAATCCTGATGGGCATTAAGCATGGGGTTTGGATGCGCGGAACCAAGCTCCTTGGCCGGTTCTCCATTTTGAGTTTCCTGGGTCAGCAAGCGAACTCGTCCGCCCGGCAAATCTTCAAAAAGCCAGGCATGGTAGGCATCTAAACGATTGTCCCCTTCACCCGCCCAGGCATGCCACGCCATACGCGCAGGTTCACCCGCTTTAGGAGCAATATGCTCAACGATTTTTGCTTCGATGGGTATCCCAAAGGTTTTAAAGAAAAATCGAACACCTTGAGCCAGCTCTGGTCCCGGAACATCGTGAAAGCGGATATCGGCAGCATTGTTGTAGTACGTAGGCCAAAGTGTTGCATTGTTCAACAAAGGCCATACATCTGCCACACTCAACCCGGCAATAATGACTTCATTAGAGCAGTAGTTGTCGCATTCACCCGGAACAAAGCCTTCAGGCCAAATAATCGCATTCATTTTCATCTATAAATCCCCTCTAGTTAACATGACGCGCGATTTTTTTTAAAGCTCTCCCGGCTCGTTCACTAACGGCAGGGTTTAAACTCCGGCGCGCTTCCTTTAAAGCATCAACAACATCGACATCCTGAATCCCAATCTCCCCTAAGGACCAAACACAGAGGGCAACCAGCTCAGGATTCTGGCTTTCGTTGACTTCTTTAAGCAAGGCAGGAATCGCTTCTGCATATTTTAAGGTTCCCAGCTGCCAGGCCGCTACGCAGCGAATATCCTCGCGAGCATGGCTTTGTAACAAATCCATTAAATGGGGGAGAGAAACACGACCCAGCTTGCCCAAAGATTCAGCGGCACTATAGAAAATGGTGTTATCGGGACTTTCCAGCGCTTGCAACAAAACAGGAATGACCGCTTCATCACCTAGCAATCCCAGCCCTTGGATGGCATAATTTTTTAATGCAGGAACTGCTTCCTCTTCATGGGCCAAGGCACATAGAATATCAAAAGAGTGTTTTCCGCCGATACGGCCCATTGCTAAAGCAGCCGCTCCCCGAATATCCAACTCGTGGTCCGGGTTTGCAAGAATTGCCGCCAGGAATGGAAGCGACTCTTCATTAAACTTTTCCACCATATAGAGAATGGCGTTTAAGCGGCTCGACAGCGGATACTCTTTTTTATTGATAATATCCATTGCAGTTTCCAAAGGCGAGCGATCGTCCAGCATAAGAACCCTTTTTAAAACTGAGCTAATGTGTACCGTGGACCCGGATGTGACAACAAACAGGTTTTCTTTTTTATTGTGGCTTAGCGCCCTAAGGCATAAACGCATGCCTTGCTTTTTAGCATTGCTGATTTGCCACAATACGATCCTGCCCGTTTACGCTGCAAACAGCTTACAGACAGGTTCGTCACTGCTGCCTAATGTATCACCATCCCCAGGCGTTGTCATCCGTGTACGGCCCGAAGAAGGGGTATTCGGTTCAAACAAAATCGCCTTCTCAAAATTGCCCCCCATGAATCCGCCCCCTATGAGCCCATCAGTGCTCAACAAAACCAGTGTGGAAGCTCCTCATGAGGGTAAAATTGAAGGGCCCCTCACCCTACCAGTCCCTTCGGATATCCTCATCCGTCCGCTTCGCGGCGCCGAGCTAAAGCCCTCACGGGCAACGGCTGGAGAATCCCCCGCAGAGGGAGGAGGGGATAAAAAGCCTTCTCAATCTGGTGATATGGGTCCTCATAATACGCACGGGACATTGTTTCAGACTAAAAAACCTCGCAAACATGGGCTTTTAAAGCGACCCAATGCTTCTCCCAAAGCGACTGAAGCGGAGACAGAATCAGAAGTCATCAATAATATTTTAGGGGCTCCTGTTGTTACCACACCGAAGGTAGCGCCTGAAAAAGAAACGACCCCCAACCCGGGTTCCCCCGCGAACCCCGGCACAACCACGACCCCTGCAACTGGCGCTGAAACCCCAAGCTTTCCAGAGCCTAGTAATTTTGACTACGGTATTTACACCTACAATTGCCACCTTTTGGATGACTATGTACAACGCGTCCGCAATGGACTTCAATTGGCTCAGGAACTGGGTTTTTCCAGACCCAAAAAGCAAATTGACGACCTACTGAAAACAACGGCTGAACAACGTCGCATTTTTACAGACAAATACCCGTCTCCTAAACAGGAGGAAAGCGAGAAAGGCCTTCAAGCCTTCGATGTCGCTCGACAAGCTGTCTTAGACGCCCTTGCATTATCTAGCATTTCACCTCGTGTTGAAGGTAGGGCAATCTGGCTGGATCGCGCCAGCATTATCCAGGCCGGTACCGCAGAGGGAATGAGGGCTTTAATGGCCCGCATGCATCAGGCGGGTATCAATATTATTTATTTTGAAACCGTTAATGCCGGATTCCCGATTTATCCCAGCAAAATTACAACGACAAACCCGCTCATCCACGATTGGGACCCGCTTGCCGTTGCCGTAGAAGAGGGGCATAAAATGGGCATGGAAGTCCATGCCTGGGTCTGGTGCTTTGCCGTCGGAAATCGTCGTCATAATGAGCTTATTGGCCAGCCAGAAACCTATCCAGGTCCTATTTTAAGCGAACCGGAACTAGCAACAGAAGCCTTACGTAACAGACACGGTGGGCTTTCCGTCGATGGCAGACAGCATGAGTTTTGGTTGAGCCCTGCCAGTCCTAAGGCCAAAGCCTTTTTGATCAACCTGTATAGCGAAATCGTTTCAAACTACGCCGTTGATGGCCTGCATCTCGACTACATCCGCTATCCCTTCCAAACCTCAAGCACCCGCATGGGGTACGAATCAGCAGGAAGAAGCGCCTACCATACCACGACTGGTAAAAGCGTTGATGACACTGGTACGGATAGCATGCGCTTATGGGCCGCATGGAAAACTGTCCAGGTCAGTAACTTTGTACGAGATGTTTCGACCACTTTACGTCCACTTAGACCAGGCCTGAAAATTTCAGCCGCTGTTTTCCCCATGCGTCGCGCTGCAAGGCTAGCTGCCATTCAACAAGACTGGGAAACTTGGGTGGAGCAGGGTTGGGTAGATACCTTAAGCCCAATGTCGTATACCAGTGACCCACAGCGCTTAAAAAGCTTATACGAGTCCGTAGTTAATTCGCCGCAAGTGCATGGTCTTGTTTATCCCGGTATTGCCCTCAGCCACCTGGATAATGGCCAGCTTATGCTTCAACTGGAAGCCCTTCGAGACGATGGTAGCCTCGGCTCCACGCTATTTGCCGCGACTCATTTAAGCCCGGATAAAGTCACATCCTTGAGTTCAGGCCCCTACCATCAGAATAAAGTCCTTGTTCCCCACCGAGACTTACTCAAGTCCGTTTCAGCATCCTTTGACGAGTATCAGGACACTGTTACAAGGCTCAGCTCGGTTACTAGCTCCGACAAAGTTCCCACGCTAGAGCTTTCAGATGAGTCTCTGCATGCCTTGAAACGCTCTATAGAAGCCTTTTCGGTCTCTCTCTCGAAGCTTCAACTTTTCATCCAGGCTTCAACAGCAGGTCCACAACACGTGACCCTTGACGAGCGCGTCGGGGACGCCATGTATAATTTATCCGCCCTCCAACAGACTCACGCGATTGCGATGGAAAGTGAGCATCGCATTCACCCTCAAAGAGCGCAGTATCTGGATAAGGCACTGCAGCAGCTTAAAAACTTATTGGTTATCTACACGGACCATCTTCTTTCTGCGCCCGCTATGATAGAGACAGCCCAACAACCCCACTTTTCACCGGTAACTGTGAATAATGCATTCCGCGTTTTGGCTCATCCCAATACTCAAATTCCGAGACGCGCTTCGGTATTGCCTGTGCCAACTGCTACTACCGCACCAACAAACACTACGCAATCACTTAACCGGCCACCCGCTCTTCTGCCTGCAGCTTCTGCTGGCGATGCTGCAACCACTCTGCACTAACGGCTAAAACGCCACTCAAGGGGAAAACCAGCAAAACGCCAATCAGGCCCAACAAGTGAATGCATACCAAAAGCGTCAAAACGAAGAGCACAGGGTGCATCATCCGGTAGCGAATATGCAATACCATTGGCCAAAGATAGGTCGCTCGAATAATATTAAAAAACACCATCAGCAGTAAAACGGTGATTAAACAAAGCGTTTGGTCTGCCAGCGCCAAAATCAGCATAATGGGAAGCAAGCCCAACCAGGATCCCAACACAGGAACAATAGAAGCCAAGGCAAAGCCAACACTCATCAAAAGTGCATACTTTACATCAAAAACAGCCAGAACCACATACAGTAAGCCTCCAGAGAGGATACTCATTAAGGCTTGCGCTTTCACCAGATTATAGATATGTAAATGGACTCGATGAAAAAAGCGCGCCGTATGACCTTCTTGACGGGTGGGCATAAAGCTAACCAGTCCTTTTCGAAGGTTTCGACCGTCATTGAGTAAATAAAAGGCTAATACCAGGGCTGTTAACGTATAAACCAAGCCGCTTAAGGCAACAGAGCCAAGGTTCAATACGGTGTGTACCGTTTCCCGACTCACTTGGCGCAATTTTTCCACCGTGAGCCGTGCCGTCTGGGAGATTAAATGCTCCGGACGAGCCATTTGATTCAAATGCTGCACAGGTGCTTCAGGATCTGGAGTCGGCCTCACTAAATGCGGACGTCTGACAGTTTTCAAATGTCTCTGGAAAGCAGTCGGATTTTTCTGAGCCATGAGGGTTTCGACATCGGTTAGAAAGAGATCGACTTCGCTGACATAGATGGGAGTATCTTGCGCGAACTCTTTCAACTGAACCAGAAGGGGAGGGGCAATACAAAAGACCATGATTGCGCAACTGCTAAAAAATAGCACGTAGGTCATCACAATCGCCAAAATTCGGCGCAAGCCGTTTCTAAGACATAAGACAGGAATACGGGTTCGGTAAAGCAGGGAGCCAATCACTCGCACTGGAGACAATAACACATAACTCAGCAATAAAGCCCCGGCCAACATGGTCACAATAGCGCTCAAGCTGACAGCAAGCTTCACAACAACAAAAAACAGAACACCGAGACAGAGCATAATAATGTTGAAACGAGTCAGCGGGGAAATCAAAGTTCGGTTTCCGGCATGCTCTGGGTTACTCATAGAAGGCATCCTCTGGAAGCGGCGAGGGAGGAAGGTGTTCTGCACCAGGGCCCTCTTTATGCAGTAACCAACGAACAATCACATTAAGGGCACTGGCTAGGGGAAGGGCAATCAAAACGCCCAGCAGACCTGCAACCTGTGCACAGACGAGTAAAGATAGAATAATAACCAGTGGATGAAGCCCCATCACATCCCCAACGACTTTCGGAGCCAGAATATTATCCTTAATCGTCTGATAAATATAGGAGCATAACCAAACCCAGAAGGCTGTAATCGGGTCCATACTGAATAGAACCACCGTTAAGCCAATACCGATGCCAATCCAGGTTCCGACGACCGGTAACAATTCCGCTAAAGCAAAAATGCAGCCCAGCAAAAAGGCATAGGGTACGTGTAAAACCGAATACACGATAAACATATAGGCCCCAGTCAGAATACCGAGCATCACCTGACCTTTGATAAAGGCAAACATAATTTGATGAAAACTATCCATAAGGTAATTCAGCTGCTGCTGCCCTGCGGCAGGAAAAAGGCGGATAAACTCGTGTCGTATACGGCGGCCGTCGCTCAAGAAGTAGAAGGTCAGCAAAATGCCGGTAACCCCATACAAGACAGCTCTGAACGTCCCACCCATTAAATCTGAAAAATTATTTAATGTAACCGGAACGATGGCTGCCAATGCATTTTCTAAACGAATAACGCTGGTTTCAACAAAGGCATGTTGAATAACGCGCTTCTCCGCCTCTGTTAATGGCACTGCTTCTTTAACACCCGGGCTTTGCTCCAAAAGGCCACGTTTTTTAGCCTTCTGTAAAACCGGATTAAATAGTTTCCGAATTGTGCCAGAGCCAGCGGAACGATCGACGGCATCCATCACATCATCACTCACCGTGACGGCTTGCTCAGTTAAACGCGTGCTTAAATCACCCAACTGTTGTCCGAGCAAGGGAAGGCGGGTTGCTGAAAACACGATGGCAATAAAAAAGGCCATGTACACGAGGAGTACAGCCAGAAAGCGTAGATATCGATGACCTGAAAAGTGTTTTAAATGCTCTCCTGCAAATCCGAGAAGGCCTTTCTGCTGAGAAAGCCGCCTTATGCTCCATGCCATGGCCTGCTCCAGTAGGTTAACAGGACCGAGAAGCAGATAAGTGCCAATTAAGACTGATGCCAGCAAAGCCGCAACAGGATAAAAACCCATTATAAGAACGGCAACTCCCGCCAGTACAGCGAGTGACGAAACCCAGTTCAACAGATGCCGAGCCATTTTATCTGGCTCAAAGCGCATCAATTTTGCTGCTGAAGGTGGCAATGATGGTTGAACCACACGAAAACACTCTCAATTAAGGGGTAAGCTGCCCAAGACTCTTAATTGTAATACGCATTGCATCCAACAGCCACTGAAGCCCATATGCTTTGTCAGTTTATTAATTCCCCTCATGCATTAATAGGAGCTTTCTAAAAACTCAGCTTCGGATGCCATTCATTTTGTAAAATTATAATAATATGCAAAATTCAGCATCCAGTTTTAAGTATTTCAGGCTCTAGCCAGTCTGGTCAGGATTTAGCCAATTTTTAGAGAGAGCGTATTATGATTTTAGAAGAGTTATTGGGTCAAGTATTCGCTCGAGGCGCCAGCGACTTACACCTTTCGCCCGGACTACCTCCCGTACTTCGGATTGATGGGAATCTTGTACGTACAGAGTACCCACCGCTCTCTAAAGAAGATACACAACGTCTCATCTTCAACATGCTCACGACAGAACAACGCCGTGTTTTGGAACAAAACTGGGATTTAGACTGTTCCTATGGAGTTTCGGGTTTGGGTCGTTTCCGGGTTAACGCTTACCGGGACCGGGGCGCCTATGCAGCAGCCCTCCGGAGCATTCGTTCCGATATTCCTACCTTTTCCCAACTGAATTTGCCGCCTGTAATCAAAGAAATTTCTGAACGCCCTAAGGGTCTTGTACTGGTAACCGGCCCAACCGGTTCGGGTAAGTCCACCACACTTGCTGCGATGATTGACCATGTCAACTCCACGAAACCTCACCATATTTTGACGATTGAAGATCCGATCGAGTTTCTACATACCTCCAAACGCTCAGTAATTCATCAACGTGAACTCGGGCAAGACACAAGAAGCTTTGAAAACGCCCTAAGAGCCGCCCTTCGTGAGGATCCAGACGTTATTCTGGTCGGTGAGATGCGGGACTTGGAAACCATTCGTCTAGCCTTGACTGCTGCTGAAACAGGCCACTTAGTTATGGGTACTTTGCACACCTCGAGTGCGATGCAAACCGTTGACAGGATTGTGGACGTTTTTCCCCCAGAGCAACAACAACAAATCCGTGTACAACTCTCAAACAGTTTAGTTGCCGTTATGTCTCAGGCCCTTCTTCCTCGTATGAACGAGGTCAAAGAAAAAGTAGGCCGAATTATGGCGCTGGAAATTATGGTCATTACCCCTGCGATTGCCAACCTGATTCGTGAAGGTAAAACGGCTCAAATCTACTCTTCGATTCAAACCGGCGCGCAGTACAATATGGTTACAATGGAAGCTTGCCTCAAAGAGCTTTACCAAAAAGGCCTTATTGCACTGGAAGACGCTTTGTCTCGGACCACTCGTCCCGAAGACCTCAAACGTTTAATTACCGGTGTTGGCTCCTCCCAACGCTAAAACATCTCAGGTTGTGTCCTTATGTATTTAATGCTGTCGGAATATTTGAATCACCTTTCCGGTGAGCGTGGCTATTCGCCTAATACCTTGCTTGCGTATGAACGGGATATTGTTGATTTTCTGAACTTTCACGAGTTACGAAGTGGAAAACTCAGTCGTGTTAACCGGCGGGATGTGAATCGCTACTTGGCCGAGCTACGGGCTCGCCGGAATGCGACAAGCACCTTGCTGCGCAAAATCAGCAGCGTAAAAGGATTCTACGATTGGCTGCAAACACAAGGCGTTTTAAGAGAAAACCCGATTGCATTACTGGACTTACCCAAACGGCGTAAAACGCTCCCTCGCATACTCAGTATTACTGAAGTGAGCCGTCTCTTAAGTCATCCCAAACTCACCCTTCAGGACAAGGTAATGGTTGAATTGCTCTATGCCTGTGGATTACGGGTTTCAGAGCTGACCAGCCTAACCGTTCGAGCCATCGATATCCCCGGCGGCTATTTGCGGATTACGGGAAAAGGAGACAAAGAAAGACTGATCCCCCTGGGCGATGTCTCCGTAATGGTGGTGAAGCATTATATTTCAGAAACAGGGTTGACCGGGCAAGATCATCTTCTTCCGCATTTGGATGAAGAGTTGAGACCCTTAATCCACATTGAACCTTTAAACCGACGCGAAGTGTGGCAGCGAGTTCGCGACCTTAAACATATTGTAGGACGTGACATTTCACCCCATACCTTCCGTCATAGTTTTGCAACACACCTTCTGGAAAATGGCGCCGATTTGCGCGTTGTTCAGGAACTTTTAGGGCACAGCGATATTTCCACCACGCAAATTTATACCCAAATCAGCAAGCGACATATCCAAGCCGCCCATAGCAGCGTTTTTGATCAGAATTAGGACTTCCACTAGAGCTTCAGTATAATTAAGTTAAAGTGTTAGGACTTATGCGCCACTGAAAAGCGTCATTCCCGCGTAGGCGGGAATCTCACCCGCGAAGCGTTTATAGGGTCAAGAGATTGAATACTTTCATAAACATTATTCCACCTCTTCTATTATCCACTCCAGGATGGATTGGCTTATTTCAGTGGCTAGACAGTCGAAATCGAGAAATAAAAGAAAGACGTTATTCTAAATATATCGAGTTAATCAATACTGTTTCCGGCACTCGCCCAGATGGTAATACTCCAAACGTAACAGAACAAATAGCTGCCGTTTGGCTTTTACCGGAATACAAAGAATACAAACAACTCACTTATAAAATATTCTCCTGCTGTGATTTAATCGACACAACTGAAGATCCTAACGGCCCTTGGGTTCAATTTGTCCTCCCACAGATTCATCTACTAATAAAAGAAATCAGCTCTTGAATTCTCTTTTTTTAAATTTCCTTCTTTTCACCGACTCTACGCTTCGCGCTATGAGATTCCCGCCTTCGCGGGAATGACAATAGTACGCTGGAGAAGGAATGACGCTTTATAAGTCTCAATACAAATAACACTAACCTTGCTGACTTGGATTTAACAATGGCTAAAAACTCTCATTCAAAGTGGATGCTCCCTATTAGGAAACGCTCAATATTCAACCTACTTTGTATCTTCACCCTAAGCGTTCAGCTCCTACTTCTATCAAGCGCATGGGCTCAAAACAAACCTAAAACCTTATCCCTCCCCCCAATGCCTCAAACAGATCCCACACTCCCTCTAGAGGCAAGCCGAGCAAAATTTGGTAACGATTACCTCTCTTATATTCGACAGCCTGAAGGCCAGGTCAACCTGATTCAAGCGGCAAAGGAAGGTCCTATCACCGTCTTTATCCATGTTTCCAATCCCAAGCAGGCTGAGTTTTTACCCTGTTTATATTGGAGCTTTGATCGCTGGACTCAATCCAGCAGTGGGCAAATTCGCTTTGTTGTCGTTCCTCAGATTTCCCAAGCTCGAATTTCTATACTCATACAACCCGGCACAACCTTCGCCTACGATGGAACCCTTCATGGCGATACTCAATACAGTATGAAAACGACAGGGCCACCTATCATTCCTCTGTTCATGCTGCCTTTCGCCGATAAGCTGGTACAGAAAAAAATGGAGCTTAAAATCACCGTTAACACCGGCCCGGAAAATTCGGATGAGGAGCTTATATTGCGTCAAAAAAGAATTGGAGCCATAATGCTTCACGAATTGGGTCATGCACTCGGCCTTTGGGGACATAGCCCAGACCCTGCTGATATTATGTATCCTGTATTAACCACTGCTCGAGACTTAACTCCCCGGGACATAACCACTCTTCGCCACTTATACGGAATCAGCAATTAGGATGTACTGCCAATTGCGTCTACTTCGTTGCTGCGTCATTTGCTGTCCTCACGTATTGTTTGAATACGTGAGGACAGCAAATTTCCTAACGCCTTGTATCCACTAATTGGCAGCACATCCTAAAGTTCTAGGTTCATATTAATAGCCATTTCTCTCAAATTGGTTTAGCATAGTGAGACTATTTTCAGGTTTCACAAATATACAAAATAATAATCCGTTGGAACTTTTACTGATTGTATTGAACAAATCGGTTCCATGACTAATTTCAAATCCTCAGCAGGTTCAACTACGCTTTTGTTTAGTCGACAATGGCCAGTTACCAATAGAAATAGCCCAGATAGCCAGCCTTCCCCAGGCGCTGACTGGGTATCTGGTTGTGCAACACCTTTGCCATCCCCCCCGAGCAATGAACTTGTACAAGAAAAGCTCAGCAAGACTCACGCAATGAGCATCGGAACTCAATATGGAGCTGCCTTTGCGGCAATTGCTGCTTTACCCATTTGGGCCGTCGAGCAATTTTTGAAAAAAGATAATTTCCTGAGTAGTATTGCCAAACCTCGATTTCCAGACCTAAGCCGTCACTTAGCAAGGCCCTATGTAAATGTGGCTGCAAGTGTTGTCTCTACTATCGGCGTTGGCGGTACAATGGGCTTTTTCCTCGGGTGGATGCTGGTGGGCGACGTGCGTAAGCGTTTTCTCGAAATCAATGCCGTTCGCCAAGCTCAGGCACAAGGGCATTACACTCAACGTCAACCCAATCTTTTATCGCGAATTGGACTGCACCCTAAACCTGTCACCGATCCAGATCAATCTTATTACGACTTAATTGAAAACACTTTAAACCCTAAAACTGCTTTCTGGCATGGGGTTGTCACCATTCTTGTTCTTAAACTCATTAAGGGTGTGATTTTACCAGCCACAACATTTGGGCTCGGTACTACTGCCCTTAAACTTGTAGGCTATCCTCAACTGGCCAAACGTGTCAGAACGCTGGTTATTAGAGAACTTAAACATTGGATGCAGCCGGTTGTCATTGCCAAACTTGCACTTGCACCCCTCATGGGTGGCTTAATAGCACAACAACTGGCTCCATGGATGAAGAGGAAGCTTGAAATCAACTAGTGTTACCCTCTAGTGCCTACGAATAAATTGTTACCCTGCTTCGCAGCGTGTCTAACAGGGCTTAACTATTGGATGAGTCGCACCAGAGGGCGAGGGTATGTATAGAATCCGAGTAACCAGGTCCTTACAAGGTATTGGTTCTCAAAGCTGCCAATATTTCAATACGTTTTCCAACTGGAAGTTGCTCAAACGCCTCCCAGACCATCTGTAAGCTCAATCTATCCGTCGGAAAGATACAGGCGTGCAGACATGCGTTCGCAAATGGGTGTTTATCCTCCAGGTGAGGCTTTGCGGCCCGTAGGGTAGCCCGAAAGTTACGACTGATTTCAAAAAAAATGGAGTTCCGAATCGCTGACTCTGGGATAGGAATTCCCGTCGTTTGCTCCAGCATCAAAGCCTCCTTCATAGGTTTCAGGGAACTAAACCGAAATCGATTCAGCACCTTTAGTATCAACTCTCTCGCGTTCGCTCTCAAACTATGGGATCAAAGAGACTTAAAAAACGATCTTACAACTCTATTTTACATAAGAGAGACACTTACAAAAGCGAATCATCAGATGAAAAAAGGATCATTTTCTCTCTATTCTAACGTGCACAAAACGTCCACTGTTTTAGAAAACTTAACAATTTAAATAAACTGATTTTCCAAATTCAAAAAACTAAAGGGCTTCGATTAATACCATACTCATATCATCCTCCAAAGCTTGTGCATCGGCGAAGTCAGAGAGCTTCGAGAGCAAACTGTCCAATACAACCTGCCCTTCTTTGTCGACCAATTCCAAAAAGGCTGATTCCAGGGCTTTTTCACCCAAAAGATCACCGTCTCTATTTCTAATATCCGTTACCCCGTCTGTATAGAGAAGCAATTTATCGTTCGGCTCTAAAATAAAAGTCATTAACGGATAATCCGAGTTTCTAACCCAGACCAGGGGAGGACCATTCTCCGTTAAACGCTGAATTTGACCCGTTCTCGCACTGTAATACAAGGGATAGGGATGCCCGGCACCTGAAAATTCGACCGCGATATCAGAGCTATTTCCGCTCGGAGTTGCTATTTGCGCTCCTTCGCTATTCAACATAATCCGCATATACAAGGCTGTGATGTAATCACCCGTTTTCACGATATCAATAAGTTCGTTATTAATATGGTGGAGAATGTCGTTAGCCGCGCTGTAATTATGGCTAATTCGGTAAAAGGCGGACTTGTACATCGCGGTAATAAAGGCAGCAGGCACGCCGTGGCCGGAGACATCCGCCAGAGAAACACCGACCGTATCATCTCCAAACTGGGCAACATCGTAAAAGTCGCCACCCAGGGCATCACAGGGAAGGTACAAGCCGCTAATCCGCATCCGATGATTGTGATAGTGGCATTTACTAATGCTTAGCTCCGTTTCCATGTCCCCCCCCCCTGCAGAAGAAGGCAAGTAAGGTGGCAAAAGGCTCTGTTGAAGTTGGCGAGTTACATAAAGCTCTTTTTCAACCTGTAGATTCCGCTCATAGAGGTCTGCGTTCATTTTAGAAAGCTGCTGCGACAAAGTAATCGCCTGATGACAGCGCCTCCCGTGACGTAATGCAGACTGAATTCGAAGTACAGCCTCTTCGTAAATTTTTGCGTGAATTTGCTCGTGAGAGGAGGTCTCACTGAGAATCAACACATCGTAAGCACCCTTTTCAAAAGCCTCTTTAACTTGAGGATCCAGAGTATGGGCAGTAGAGCCGAATTTATAGGAGCGTGCATGGAACAAAACAAACAGGGGCAGTGTTTCAGTGTCCGGGCTCGATTTTAATACCGAAAGAAGCTTTAAAAATTCCATAACCGTTTCGGATGCCCCACGGGGAGACTCAAACAAAACCAAACCCGGCCTGGAAGACTGAATGGTTGAAAGCAGAACCTCACTATCACTCTCAAAATTTTGAGAGAGTTGCAACTCAACAATGTCGCAATCCACATCGCTGAGGCTGCGCTTGAAAAAAGCACCTTTTAGAGGTTCATCCTCGTTGGAAGTGGCCCAAAGAATCCGAAACATTCAGTACTACGCTCCACTCGGATATGCGCTTTTTTGCATACAATCGAATTATAGCCGAGCTCATTAAGATACCGCATCACTTATCAGGGCTAGAAATTTAAACGATATCTACTATACTGAAAATATGGTGTGCCCGAAGCTCCAAACAAGACTAAACCAAGTGAAGCAGAGACTCTACAAGTGTTCAACCATTTCTGGTAGTCTCTTGCCTGTCAAAACAATGATTCGGACGGAGAACTTTTTTAAATGGCCGTTTTAAAAATCCTCAATTATGGCGATCCACTGCTCAGAAAAAAAGCAGAAAAAGTACACAAAGTTTCTGCAAAGATTCAAAAACTCATCGATGATATGTTTGACACCATGTATGCCAACAATGGTGTTGGTTTAGCAGCGAATCAGATAGGTGAGTTAAAACGTATTTTTGTCTTGGACTGCTCAACCGATGAAGAAACCATGCCTCAAATGGTCTTCATTAACCCGGTTATTATTAAAAAAACTGGCGCCATTGTGAGCCGTGAAGGCTGCTTAAGCTTTCCAGGCCTGTATACCGATGTTAAGCGCTATGAAAAAATCTTAATTCGCTTTATGGATGTAAAAGGCAAAATCAAAACGGTAGAAATACCTGAGAATACCTTACTATGCCGGGCCATTCAGCATGAACTCGACCATTTAGACGGCGTTCTGTTTGTGGATCATGTCATTGATCGCTTTGGAACCGACCAGCTTTTATCCGAAAACCAGTTACCGCCCATTGAAGCTGATTTTATTGTCGATGAACCTGAGCTGGATTCGATACTCAGCACAGCAAGTCTGACACCAATTGAATAGCCTTCAATCCAAGAGCTTTAATGCCGTTATAACCAGGATTCGAGATGATATACAGTCGACTTAAATCGAGCCCAAGCCGGGTAGCGGATTGAAGTCCCGGCTTCCTAGGTTTATGATAAAAGTCAGTCTACAGATTTTTTGGACGAATAAACCCAGCTTCGTTGAAGAAGTTGGACAGATGGAGATCATCACCCCTTATGGATACGATTGAAATACAAGCAACGGAAATGACCCAAGCGGAAAGCAACTCGGCAACGATTGTTGAAATTACAGAAGCTGCCGCTACAAAAGCAAAAGCTGTCATTGCAAACTCTGAGAACAAGGGTATCCGTATTTCAGTTACAGGGGGCGGTTGTGCCGGTCTGCAATACGATTTAAAGCCTGAAATCGCTCCACTAGAACACGATATCGTTATTGACGCCTACGGAGTGGCATTTTACCTTCACCCCATGGTTTTGCCTTACATTAAGGGAACCAAAATTGACTTTAGTAATGCGATGATGGACGGTGGGTTTAAGTTTATTAACCCCAACGCAACCAACACATGTGGTTGCGGAACATCTTTCGGAGTTTAAATCCTAATTTATTGGTGAGAATCAGCTCTGTTGAAATTCATCAAACCCAAATAAAGATAACCGAACAATCGAGGTAAGAATCATGGAAGAAACATTAGCACAGCCATCTGCAGCTCCAGCCACTATCGATAAAGAGAAGGTGCAGGAAGTTTTAAATATGCTGCGTCCTTACTTACAAGCCGATGGTGGCGATGTTGAACTACTGGACGTAACACCGGAAGGTGTTGTGCAAGTTCGCCTGCAAGGCGCTTGCGGAACCTGCCCTAGTTCTACCTACACCCTGAAAATGGGTCTGGAAGAGCAACTGAAGCAGTACGTTCCCGGCGTCACTGAAGTTGTGAATATGTAAGATTTACTGATAAACAGTATAATAATTTCCACTTGAAAAGCCCTCCATTCCGTATGAGTTGGAGGGCTTTTTTCGTATCTCATCCCAGAAACAAATATCGTCCTTCTAACTTGATATCAATTATAAAAAAAGAGCCCTTAGGAAACCTAAGGACTCTTTTTAACTTGAACGACTGGAAACGTTTAAACTTGAGGAGTAGCTGGTTTAGCAGCTTCTGGCAAATCAGTTCCGACAGCAGCATCATCTGTTGAGGCAGGACGTGGACCACGACGTGGACCACCGCGACGAGCAGATGTAGGCTTTTTGCGGTATTTCATTGCATTTTCAAGGTTTCTAGCAGCTTTTTCTTGCTTTTGCTTGTTTTTAGGCATAAGTCACATCACCTATCTTTTAGTAAGAATAGGATGAAGCAGAAGCAGTTGCGCTTTGGAAGCAGGCTCTGCAGTATACAGGTTTGCTGCCATTAGGTAAGAAAGGAACTTGAGTGTCCATTCCACACGCGGAACATACTGCATCATACATTTGACGAGCTGGACGTGGGGAGCCGTAGCCACCGCCACCGTAGCTTCCGCCACCGCCGCCGCCACCGTAGCTACCACGGCTTCCACCGGAGTTACGGCTTTGTTTTACAGCATCACGGCAAGGTTTGCATTTTCTTGGGGGTTGGAATCCTTTGCTTTCGTAGAAAGCTTGTTCTTCTTCGGTGAATTGAAAGCCTTCACCACAAATTGTGCAAGCAAGTTCTTGAATAGGCATAACGGTTTTTGGACCTCGATTTGACTTTTAGATTATTAAGAATGATTTTTAGTGTGAGGCCCGTCCGTTTGTAAAAAGACTGATAACCCGAACTGAAAAATCCATGCGCATAGTATGACGGTTTTAAGAGGAAATTACAACACAAATTTCTCGATTAGTGTTAAAGGCGCAACAAATTCTTCAGGCATAGTCACACATTCAAAGTGTTTTTTACACTAACCCAATTCAGCTCTTCTTTAGAACTGAAAAAAATGTTGTCCTAAATCGCCTTCTATATCAAGCGCTATAGAGTACCTAAACAAATTTATACCTTGTATCCGCACAAGGAAGAGACATAATTCAAAAGGTCAAACTTTGTAGCTGACCCTAAGGACTTCATCACCACCGAGCATACAATTTCAACCCAACAAAACACCTCGATAAAGGTGTGATTTTAATGCGCCGTATTGAATATCAAAAACGGTCTTATTTTGGGTTGCAACAGCGAAAGGACTTACAATGCCATTGCACATACAATGCCTATGCATTGGTCGTACCCTCACAATACGCCACAAAAAACCTCCTGAAAGAACGAACCTCCAGGTGTTGAAAGATACTTTCGCAAAAGTGACATCGTCAACAAAAAGTACAAGTAAAGCCTTCCTGGAAAAAACGCCTTTATCAAAAGCCTTTTATAAACCTTGTCCAAGCAATACATCCCTAAGCTGGCAAAAAAGAAAAAAAGGGGTCCGTTTTTACTTAAAAAAGAAACGCTCCCATCGCCCTCAACACCAGTATCCACGGCAAAACCTGACCTCATGGCAATGCTTTCCCCCAACAATGTATTACACAGGCTGGGAAATAACGAGACTCCTTTTAACACCGAAAGGCTTCAAAAGCCCCAGGGTAATAGCCATGAAATGCCACTAAATCCGATAGATAACAAAGCTGATATACCGGTTCACCCCCCCTATTCTAAAACAAAAAAAGAGTACATCGTTAAGCTTCCCAAACTGAATGTTGAACGGAACAAGCTAGATGCATTAACGAGCCGGAATACAGGTAAAAATACAAGAAACGCCGTTCCACCTTCCGTCTTTTTAGCCAGTAACGCTAAATCCACGCAGCAATACTTATTTTGGGAACGCTATCGAGAAGCGAATCAAAAATTGGAAAAAACAGGATTTTCCAAGCAGGACAGCGCACTCAAGAAGTCCTCAAAGTCACCCTTTAAAGTAGAGCCTTGGCTTGAAGAAGTCGCGCATTATCCCCAACATAATCTTTCACAACTTGGCCCGAGCCTTTTAGGCAATACTTATAGATTACAAGCCCTTCCAGACCTACTGGACCTCGAGCGTGAGTTTTAGCCGTACTAATACCAATTTCTGCACCCAAGCCAAAACGGAATCCATCCGCAAAGCGAGTGGAGGCATTCGCAAAAACACAGGCCGAATCCACACTATTGAAGAACTGCTCCAGCACGGGGGCATCCGTCGCCAAAATGGCATCGGTATGGTGAGAACCATAACGGTTAATATGAGCAATCGCTTCGTCGGCATCAGCAACGACCTTCACAGATAAAGTGAGATCGCCATACTCCGTAGACCAATCGGCTTCTGTTACAGGCAAGATTGAAGAAAATAGCTTTACTATTTCTTCACAGCCCTTGAGAGTAATGCCTGCCTTTTCTGCCATCGGTACAAAACGTGTTAAAAAGCCTTTTACGACGGCGGCATCCAGCAATAAGGTTTCCAGTGCATTACATGCAGCCGGGTATTGAATCTTCGCATCCAGGGTTACAGAGAGCGCTTTTTCCATATCCGCACTTGGGTGAACATAGAGGTGACAAACACCATCCGCATGACCCAATACAGGAATTTTGGTTGCCTCCATAACGGATTGAACCAATGCGTTCGATCCTCGTGGAATCACCAAATCAACATACTGCGGATAATTCAAAATGCCACGAATAGCCTCGCGAGAATCCAACATGGCAGCCCAATTGTTTGGCAGCCAGGAGCACTTTTCCTGGAGTTTATCCACCAGGATCATAAACGCCGCATTCGAATGCTTGGCTTCTTTGCCCCCCTTGAAAACGACTGCGTTTCCACTTTTTAAAATTAAGGACAAAATTTGTGGTAACACATCGGGACGAGATTCAAAAATAATGCCAATCACGCCTAAGGGTACAGTTTTCTTCTCAAGAATGAGATCATCATCCAGTTGGGTTTTTGCCAGAATTTTGCCAACCGGATCGGGTAGATTAACGACATCCCGAATCCCTTTCGCCAACTGAGCCACTTTTGAGGCATCTAATTTCAAGCGTTGCGCCAGTACAGAGGAAATTTTATCTGCCTCGGCAGCAGCCAGGTCTTTCGCATTGGCCTCTAAAAGCAGCTCTGTATTGTCTTCAAGTAGAGACGCTAAAACGAGCAGGGCGTCATTTTTCTGAGCTTCACTCAAGGTCGCCATCTGATAAGAGGCCTGACGAACACGAGGCAACAAAACGTCTGGATTAAGTAAATCACACGCTGCTTGTGACGGATTCGTTGATAACGACATGAAGCAAAATACCTCTATAAAAATTTTCAAGTTCAGATAATAAGGCCATTGCCACTAGAAATAAAGCCTGCACAGCTCAAAAATTGTGTTTTAGTCTACTCGTTGTCACTCGATAACGAGTCATTAGAGGGTTCAAAAATAACCAAATCATCGCGGTGAATCGCCTCTTCACGGGTCATAGACGCATCTCGCAGTACGATAATATCTTCTTTCCGGAGACCTTTAATCGTCCGTAAGGTAGTAGAATCGTAAGCACTCAAGCCTCGTCCGATTTCCTGGCCGTATTCATTCTGAATACTCAGAACCTGCCGTGCAGAGAATTCACCTTCCACAGCAACAATTCCCACGGGGAGCAAACTGGCTCTCGCAAACTGAAGTGCCAAAACAGCCCCTTCGTTAACAACAACCACGCCGTAGTAGCCAGAAGCAGAGGCAATCCAACGTTTACGACCACTCAAGTGCATTTGCGGTAAAACCACAGTGCCCGTTATCTCAGCATCGGCAGAAAGAAGTGGTTGAAGCGGATTTGTTTGTAAGCCGGAAGCGATATATGTTAGCAGCCCACTGCTTGAGGCCACTTTGGCTGCTTCCAGCTTAGTCGCCATGCCGCCACGACCCAAGCTAGAGCGCCCGGCAGTACCAATACTTTGAAACTCTTGCCAAGATTCAATAACAGAAATCTTAACGGCATCAGGATTCGAGGCTGGATTATCCGTATAGATTCCTTCCACATTGGTGAGGATGACGAGCAGGTCTGCATCTAGTTTTCCAGCAACAATGGCCGACAGTTTATCGTTATCGCTAAATCCCCGTGTGCCGTGTTCTTGAAGCTCAACGACCGAGGTCACATCGTTTTCATTGATGATTGGGACACTACCCAACTTCAAAAGGGTCTCTAAGGTTTGACGCAAGGTTAGATAGTGCTGACGGTTCGAAAAATCTAAAGCTGTTAAAAGCACTTGGGCAGGAACAATTTTTTGGGGCGCAAATAAGGATTGATACGCCTCCATTAATAAGCTTTGACCCACAGCAGCGCATGCCTGCTTTTCGTTTAAGGATAAAGCACCGGCAAGATTTAAGCGCTGACGCCCTAAACCCACTGCTCCAGAACTGACAATGATCACTTCTTTACCTTGTTGACGCAATGCAATACATTGCCGAACAATGCCCTGCAAACGTTCGAAAGCCAACTGACCCTTTTCCTCAACCACAATTTGCGAACCCAACTTAACCACAACACGTTGAGCCTGGTTTAAAACGATTTGAGAATTTAATTGTCCTGATGAAGAAGTATGCATACGCCTCGGGCTGTTGAAATGTAAAACGAGTTCTTCATCCTTTTTAACACAGCATTGAGGGGTAAGTCTTGCTAAAACTGACTATAAAGCTTCTATTCAAAGGCTCTTATATTGAATGTGTTACGAGCTGTAGTGGGATTTCTAACTCTTTTGCGTATCATGACATGCAATTCTCACTAGTGATAAAAGGTGTTTTGAATGTCATCCATTGCCCCCAAAAAGCTGTCGATAGCGAGCAAAATTATTGCAAATGCTCTTAAAGAGACAGAAAACTCACAAGTTCACGCTGCTACAACAACTGCCGCAGATAACTGGGTTAAGTCGACAAACATTTCCAAAAAAACGAGTATTACGACAGTTGGAGATACATGGACTAAATCGACAAACAGTTGTAAAACAACTAGCATCACCACAACCCCAGCCTCAGCTGCTAAAACAGCAGACATTAAAAGTCAAAACCTCCTCAACACCACATTCAAAGATGCTGCGGATATGGGTGCAGGCCTTCGGTTTGAAATTCCCCCCTCAAAATTTGAACCGCTTTATAAGGTGATAGTAACCCATGATCCCCTGGGTGAAAGAGGAAGCGTTGCGAAGCTTTCAACCGTTAAAAATGACACCCTTGTTGCCGGGGGTTCCCGGTCACAGTTGGTTCACCATCCTTTGCCTATGGGAGAGTACACCTATAAAGTCGGATTCCTGATCCCTGAAAAATTCCATTCAGATAAAACTCAGGATATTCTTGCGGAATGGCACAACACGCCCGACTTCCATAAGGGAGAACAATACAATTTGTCACCCTCCCTGGCATTTTCGATCATCAATAATCGCTTCATCCTGGAAAGACGCTGGGACGCTAATCCCGTCACACTTAAAAACCCGATGGAGCCTATTAGTGTTGACCTAGGACCAATTATCAAAGGGAAATGGCAAGACTTTCAATTCCATATCAACTGGCATCATACGGATAAAGGCTATACCTGCGTTCATCAGAACGGGAAAAAAATCTATGAAATCCAAGGTCCCAATGCCTATAACGATGATGTAGGGCCCTATTTCAAAACAGGCGTTTACAAATGGAAATGGGCAAAGCCTGAAGAATCAAGCTCGCAGAACGCCAATGAAAGAACGGTTTATGTAAGCCACATGAGTGTGGACTCTAAAAATACCGTGGCTTCAGCATCTTAAAAGGGATTCGTTGTTCCGCTGACCGTTCCTGTTGTCTTAATCCCTGTCATCATAAGAGTCGGCATGTTTTGGGATGCAGACAATAAGGAAGACGTTAAAGGAGAAAAAGCTGAAGACGCTGCTGCAACAGGGGCTGAGAAGATGCGATCTTGAGCATTTGTTCCGGTTCCCATTGTTGTAGGCGCATTGGTTGTCATGGGAAGCGTGGTTCCGGTGCCCATGAGGGAACTAGTCGTTGCATTGGCGGTTCCGGTTGTCGCCATGGGTGTATAAGGAGTCAAAATACTCGTAATTGCACCACCCAATAGTCTCTGATTGCCAGTTTCACCGAGGTTTGAAAAGAAAGAGCCGAGCATACCGGAGATTGAACCCACAACCGAGTTAAAGTTTGTCAGATCCGTCGTTCCTGTTGCCGGTGTCGTTGCCATTGGATTGGTTGTACCAAGGCCATTTGTGGTGCCTAGGCCGGTTGTTGTCCCCAAGCCCGTGGCCGTTCCTAGGCCATTGGTGGTACCAAGTCCGGTAGCTGTACCCGCAAACAGGTTAGTTTGAGGCGTTGTCGTTAATCCTGTTGTCGGGCCTTGTTGCTGAATTGCCGTTTGCAAGGTTTGCAACAGGGAGGCCAATTGCATCAATTGAGCCTGAGCGGCGCTTGTGCCAGTCGTTTGGGCAGCTCCACCGGTAGCAAGCTGAGTTGTAGGTACTGTCGTCGTACCGAATAAACCTGTTGTTCCATTGATAGCCATAATATAAAAGCCCTTACTTATAAAAAGTAACGCGCAGTATTTTGCGATAAGCTCTCTATAGGTGACTATTTACCGCTCTCTAGTTCGATAAGGCAGTCAGATTTAGAAAATAAGCTTTATGGAGTGTGGAAAAGGAAAAGTTTTATAAACATCAATAGTATAAAAACAATTAATAATGCAGATTTGCCTGTCCCTTAACATTTGTTTGACCGCCCGATACTCGAATACTGATGTAAAGGCCTAAAAACATCATAGCCCTATGCCAAAAGACATAGGGCTAGATAACAAAATTATAAGATGCGAGTTAGAAGGCTTGTAAAGCTTCGTAAGTGGAGGCTTCTAATCTCTTAGTTTGAAACAATAAGCCTTGAAATAAAAACCGAATATAGGCCTTCGTAGAATAAACCCCTCGAATATTCAGAAATCCGAACAAGGCGTAGTCTTTTTTCAAAACTGCATCTTCTAATAATTTTTTTAATGCAGATGATGTTGCCTGTTTAAAGCTGCAATCCATTAACAATGCATCCAGCTTTTCAAAATCGCGCTTATTCGCACAATCGGCAATCAGTTTATGCGCTTGCTGCTGCTTATACTGACTATATTTAGGACTTCTATTAGCCAATTCAGCCATAGTGCTTAAATCAGAATAATGATTTGAAATAACAACATTTTCTCCAACCTGAGACAAACTCATCTATAATCCCCTATATGCCTTACCCCATTCTAATGGCATTAAAACAATTTTTCCGGATTTGTTGATGGCTATCACCGTTAAATATTAAAAATTGTATTAACCAATCTGAAATTAGATCAGCTAAAACACGGAAAAATTCCTATCCCTCGAATCCTATAAACCTTCGTGATACCGTGAATGGGGTTCTTTCTGTTCTCAACTTATTTTAATGAGGAAAATTTTTCATGACCTCCAATAAAGAGCACGATCTTCGCCATAAAAGTAAACACATTATGGATGGCATTGTGCACGCGCCCCAGCGTGCCTTTTATAGATCCATGGGTCTCAAAGATGAAGATTTCAAAAAGCCTCTTATTGGTGTTGCATCAACTTGGAACGAAGTTTCCCCTTGCAACATTACCCTCCACGATCAAGCAGAGCACGTTAAAAAAGCCATTACAGATAATGGCGGCGTTCCCCGTGAATTCGTAACCATTGCAGTTACCGATGGGATTGCGATGGGCCACGAAGGGATGAAAGCATCATTGGTCAGTCGTGAAGCCATTGCTGACTCGGTTGAATTGGTGATGCTGGGCCACCAATACGATGCCCTCGTCGGACTGGCCGGATGCGACAAGTCTTTGCCAGGTATGATGATGGTTATGGCTCGTTTAAACGTTCCATCCCTCTTCTTATACGGCGGCACCATGATGCCGGGTCATCTCAATGGAAAAGACCTAACCGTTGTGGATGTCTACGAAGCAGTTGGCGCCTACACAGCCGGGAAAATGACCGCCGAAGAAGTTTACCAAATTGAGAACGAAGCCTGCCCAGGCCCTGGTTCCTGTGGTGGACAGTTCACAGCCAACACCATGGCTTGTGTTGCTGAAGCCATCGGTATGGCACTTCCTGGCAGTAGTGCTTACCCTGCCGTCCATCCCGACCGTCCTCAAGTCAATCTCGATTGCGGCGAAGCCATTATGCACTTGTTGGCTAACAATATCCGCCCCCTCGACATTATGACCCGCGAAGCGTTTGAAAATGCCATTCGTGTGGTTGCTGCGTCCGGTGGTTCCACCAATGCATGTCTTCACTTACCCGCCATGGCCCACGAAGCGGGTGTTGAACTCACATTGGCTGACATTAACCGTCTTTTTGATGAAACACCCCACATCGCAGACTTGAAACCCGGTGGTAAATACGTAATGTATGACCTTTTTAAGGTTGGCGGCGTGCCTATCATTATGAAGGCGCTTTTAGAAGCAGGCCTGATTCATGGGGATTGCTTAACCGTATCTGGAAAAACCGTTGCTGAAAACTTAAAAGACGTTCAGTTGCCTGAATCCCAAGACGTTGTTAGAAGTGCCCAAAATCCGCTCAGCCCAACCGGTGGCTTAAAGATTCTTTACGGAAATCTTTCACCTGAGGGTGCTGTTGTGAAAGTTGCAGGCTTAACGCGCCGTGTACACCGTGGCCCAGCCCGTGTATTCAATGGTGAAGAAGCAACCTTTGCCGCCATTGAAAAACAAAACATTAAAGCAGGGGACACAGTCATTATCCGCTACGAAGGGCCCAAAGGTGGCCCTGGAATGAGAGAAATGCTCTCTGTTACGGCGGCACTTTACGGCCAAAACCTGGGCCAGGAAGTTGCATTGATCACCGATGGCCGCTTTAGTGGCGGTACACGGGGCCTTTGTGTCGGTCACGTCGGTCCTGAAGCATACTCCGGTGGTCCTATTGCTCTCATTCAAGATGGCGATATGATCCTCGTTGACGCTGAAAAAGGCATTCTAACCCTTGAAGTGGATGATGCCGAGCTGGCAAAACGTCGCAAAGCCTGGAGCGTTCCAGCCTCCCTCTACAGTGGTGGTGTGTTATGGAAGTACGCCCAGGAAGTTGGACCAGCTTGCTTCGGTGCTATCACTCATCCTGGCTGTCATCCTAAAGCGTCAAGCCAAGCCTGCTCTGTGGATTCAAAAGAACGAACCCCGCTTTCCGTTTAATTCTTGAAGTTAAAACTCTTTTCAAAAGGCACCTTTTCTCGTGAAGGGTGCCTTTTGTACTACAGAAGGATATCAGTCCCATCTCTAAAAGAATGCTCTAATATTTAACATTGAACCTTTTCCAAGCAATCTTCATCTCGCGAAAGGTTTTATTAGTATAGGAAACTATTAGAGTACCCTATCCTAAAATCAGACAGAGAGATGAGACCTTTTAATTGGAGTCAAATAGAACAGCTATGGCTAAAGTATTAATTTCCATGCGCGAAGAGTTTCTCGATCAGATTGATGAGCTTGCTGATATGGAACAAAGAACACGTAGTGAGCTTATTCGGCAAGCACTCAGGGTTTACATGAAAAAACGGAAGCCTGATTCGCCCGTTAGCGAAGCTTTATTAAACGATTTACTTGACGAAGATTAAGACTTGGTGGAGTTAAATTCAAATGAAAAAAGCAACAAAAAAAAGTACCAGAGTACTAATTTCCCTCCCTGAAAAGTTCTTAGCAGATATTGATACGCTGGCAGACGAAGAGCAGCGCTCAAGAAGCGAGCTCATTCGCGAAGCATTGCGCAACTATATTCGCACTCACGAGCCAGAAGGGCTTAAATCGAGCCTTCTGGATTAAGAACAAGAGTCAAAAAACCCTCTATCGATAAAGATAAAGCGGTAAAAGAGCCCTCGCTATAGAACGTGGGCTCTCCTCAGCACCTTTATTATGAGGATGTAGGCATTAATGCAGCTAAAGCAGTGGGCGTTACAGAACGCGCCAATTGTTCTAATGCATCAGCAGCCAAGCGGATTTCATATTGCGCTCCTTCATGGCGACGCAAGTGAATGAAGTGCGCCAATGCCTGCAAGGAAACAGTCCAATAGAACTCTGTGTAGATGCCGAGTGGCAATACTGCACGAGCCTGTTCGCGAGCAACACCACTTTCTATGAGGTGGTGGTAAAGCTTTAGCGACGCTTCACAATGCTCTTTAAATTCCGTTGTGAGGGACGGGTTATCGACGTGGGAATCCGTAGAGGCTTGCCGATTATTGTCGGACTGCATCCGGAATCCATCAGGCACATAGAAGTTGAAATCGCTGGCATCGACATAGCGCATGCTGATTTCATTCCAGGCGTGATCGACAGTTGGCATTTCTGAATAAGCAATTCCCACAACGTGTTTGTACCATTGGCGCGCTACAAATTCTGGGATTTTGCAGTGAAACTGAAACTGCACATGCCGGAAAGGACTCCAGTGTTTGTGCTCAGCAAGATAGTGAATCAGTTTGACGTCACCATCCGATAGTTTCGTTTTTCTTTTCCCGAAAGACACCCTCGCAGAGTTCACAATCGTGAGATCACTCCCCATTGAGTCAATCAGTTCAATAAATCCGTGATCAAATAATTCGATTTTGTTTTCAGGCAAAGCTTTGGGTTCCATAGACACAATAGAGGCACTCTCTTTACGCTGCGAAGCGGCAGTCTGCTGGCTCATGCTGATATAGTACCTCTCTCTTCAGTTATTTAAAGCAATACTATTTATCTTTCCTATCATAGCCAGAAATGCTCTCAGACAGGGCAAATATGAATGTCTTGTAAATACAAAAAAGACATGTTCGGGAGAACACGCCTTTTTGCAAGTTTAAATACTTCAATCTGATGAGTAGCCAGCCGTTTAGGGCTTGTTGACAGTTAGGGGATGCTAGGCGCTAGGAAATCCGCTCCCGCAGCGTATTCAAACAATACGTGAGGACAGTGGATAACGCAGCAACGAAGTAGACACCACTGTCAACAAGCCCTAAGGGAGTGTTGTGACCTTGGTTTTTAATGCCATTAAGGCGACCTGTTCCTCTTGAGCCTGGTGCTTACTCAATCGAAGCTTTTCTGAAGACTGCCCCAAATTGCGTCCCATCATGGCATCAACCGTGCTGATGGCACACATGACAATAAAACTAACGAGAATTACTCGCTCAAGCCATGACTCCGGTAATAAACAGCGCTTCATAGTAACAGTCACCAGCTCCATTTTTAAATTGTGTCACTCACCATATTATTAATGTCGATCCATCCTGCAAAAAGTTCAGGAAAAAACCATTTTATAGTTTGCCCAAGAGATATAAAACGCAACACGGAAAAATGTTGAGGCCTTAAAGGCTCAACCCAAAGTAACCAACCAACTGTTAAACTCACACGATGAACACCTGATAAGAATATTATAGCCTTTTATTTTAAAGACTAGCAAGCTTAAAAAAACGCTAAACCTTAAAAAAAATTCTTTCTTTATTCTTTACCTTTTTCATCGGATGATCCGGATGGTGAGCTTCCTTTTTCATTATCATAGTCGCAATCCCCTAATTAATGGACCTCCAACTATATGAACTTCCCCATCATTCGGAAACGCAGACTTCGTAGAACGCCTCAATTAAGAGACTTAGTTGCAGAAACGGTTTTACGCCCTGAACATCTGATCTATCCGCTTTTCGTCAATGATGATGTCAATAGCAGTCGTGTTGAAGTACCTTCCATGCCGGGTATTTACCAGCAATCCATTGACAATGCCGTTATTGAAGCAGGTCAGGCACTGGAACTCGGGATTAAAGGCGTCATTGTATTTGGAATTCCTTCCGAAAAAGATCCAGAAGGCTCTAATGCGTGGTTTGAGGAAGGTGTCGCTCAAAGAGCTATCCAGGCACTGAAAGCAAACTTTGGGGATGACCTCATTGTTATTGCAGATACCTGCTTGTGTGAGTACACCAGCCATGGCCATTGTGGTGTGCTGATGGACGGGAAAGTGCTGAACGATCCAACGCTAGACTTACTTTGCAAGGTAGCCGTTTCTCAGGCAGAGGCAGGAGCCGACATTATCGCCCCTTCCGACATGATGGACGGCCGTATCGGCTTTATCCGAGACTCACTGGATGATGCTGGCTTTGATCACGTGCCTATTCTTTCTTACGCAGCCAAGTATGCCACCGCCCTTTACGCTCCTTTCCGGGACGCTGCAGGATCAACACCCGCTAGCGGCGATCGACGTTCCTATCAAATGGATTTACGAAATGCCCGTGAAGCCATTGATGAAGTTGAGCAGGATATCTCAGAAGGTGCTGACATGATTATGGTAAAACCTGCCTTACCATGTCTCGATATTATCCGCACGATCCGGGACGAATTTACCTTGCCCTTAGTCGCCTACAATGTATCGGGCGAATACGGCATGGTCAAAGCAGCTGCAGAGAATGGCTGGATTGATGAACGCTCTGTTGTCCTAGAGCTCCTTACCAGCATTCGCCGCGCCGGTGCGGATATGATTATCAGCTATCACGCCAAAGATGCTGCACGCTGGCTTCAGGACGGTCATAATCGAATTTAGAATCACTATCTAACTGTAAAGTATAATTATTTCTAATTTTGCAAGTTTGGAGGAGAGAGATTCATGGCTGTTGCTAATACTGTCTCAGAACAACTATTAAAACCGGGAAACATTCGCCAGCGTCTACAAGATGACGGTTACCTGGTTGCACAACAATCAACCCCAGAACATACCATGCTTGCCCTGCGATACAAATTAATGGCCTTTTTTGAAGAGCGACGGCACAATGCGCAACCCACCCAGGTTCAGAAAAGCACTTATAAACAATATCGCGATATTATTCCGTATGGGGTTAACGAATTTCCAGAATTAATGCCTATTCTTTTTAGCCCAGACATTCTGGCAATCTGCCGAACAGCTTTAGGTGATGATTTTGTATTTTTACCGGAAAATACTGTGATGCGGGATTATTTTAATACATTGCATACAGACTTTACCGAACCTGAACTACTGGGCCATAACTTTCATAAAGAATCCGATTTTAAGAAATTAACAATTGGCATTTATCTCCAGGAGAACATTGACAATGACGGAGGGATGTTCCTTGTACCCGGAAGTCATAATAGACAGGATCCCTATGTTTCAATTCGTCTGGCACAACAGGCATTTGAAAGATCCCGTGTCAAAAAGTTTTTAGCCAAACTTTCCGGAAACCGCCTTTATAATTATCATAAATTACTGCGAGTGGATAAAAATGGCATCGATCTTCCAAACAAACCCGGCGATGCCCTTATTTTTGACGGACGGCTGGCCCATCGAGCCAGCATACCGAATTCAGGCAAATGGACTCCGAAGGGTGAAAAACTGGCCCTATTTTACGGCGTTATGAGCAATAACCGTCATGTCGATGCCTATATCGGTTATTTACGCGATTTGAAACGTGATTTTTATAGCTATATCGATGAACCTCGTCATCCTGATATTGTCAGGTTCTGCGAAAAAGAAGGGATAACTCTCCGGTAATAAGTAGAGTCTGAGCCATTTTTTCGTAGCGTTTGCTCAAGCAAGTAGTCTTGAGGCTTTATGAAGGCTTTTAATGGGGGTGTTTGAGAGCTTCTTTGAGCAGCTTCTCATCCCCGGGCTCTTCTTCCGACGATTCCATTAAGGTTTCAGGTGCCAGTCTTTTGATTTTCAAAAATACGGCGAGGGAATCGATTTGAGATTTCGTTAAAGGACCGCCATTTTTATCCAAAAAGGGAGGCATTTGTGGGTTATGAGGCGAGCCATTGGCAACCGTCTTAGTGAGTGCCTCGATATCAGCATCGTCACTCCCACCCTTTAGCAGACTAGGACCTGAGGGTAGATTCCCCTGCGCTCCCAGGCCATGGCACATGGCACAATCCGCAGCAAAGAGGGCTTGCCCTGTTTTTCCAACCCCTTTTTGCACGTGGCAGCTTGCACATTCCCCTTGAAACAAAGCCAAGCGATTCTGAGGCACAACCGAAATCATTTTGTGCCCTTCTACTTTTGCAGGGCGGGCTTCACCAATCAAGAAAAGAGGCAGTATAGGACGTTTCGAGTCGTTGCTGTATACCAGTAGCTTTTTTCTAATTTTACCCATTTTCAAACTGGTATCCAACACCACATTAATTCTAGCGAAATCGCCGGGAGCGATCACTTGCTGACTAATACTAGGTACCGTACAACCACAAGAAGGCTCTACTCGAAATATGCGAAGATGCTTTCCCCCCTGATTGAAAACCAGAAAAGCAGCATGAACCTTCTTATCCATACTCACCGTATGCAAATCGATAACGCGATTCTCTACTTCCATAATAGGTTTTTTGATTACGGAGATGATCGTCGGACGAAGGCCTGGTGTCAGCATGACATAGGTCCCTAAGGTCAAACCCACAATTGCGAACACGATTAACAAAATCGGGCGGAGAGCAAACCCCATAGAAAGAACATCCCTTTTGGTATCTTAAAAGATTCTAACAGGCTCAAGAGTGATTTTAAAAAGCCTGAATGATTTTCAAGTTTAGTGCTGCCCTGGAACGGGAGGAGAGTTATGAATTGGCTCTTCCTCTTGAGAAGTTTTTTCCGATTTTTGAACCGTTTTAATGCTTCGATGGTGAGACGTAGGTCGATACGTTTTCGCACGAGCATAATGGAGCGATGTCGGTGCTGCAGGAGGTGTTTCCTCCGACGACGGGGGCTGGTTATTGTCTTTTACACCATCCGTGCCATCTTCGTTGTCATGCTCTGAGTGCGAAGACTCTGTTTTAGAGCTTTCTGAAGCAGTTTTCTCAGAAGAGGAATCAGAGGTAGCTGTGTGAGAATCGGACTTAGAAGATACGCTCCTATCAGCAGATCTTTCTTCTGATGCCGACTTAGGTGAGCTATTCGGCGTATTCTCTTTACCAGCACTTGTTTTTTCAGTAGGTTCTTCGACAACCTGGCCTGACTTTTCAAGTGCTGCACTCTCCTCCATGCATTGGAGAAAGGGTTTATCATTGGTTATCCAGGTCCAGTTCCGAAGCTTAAAGTGAATACCGTCATAAACAAAGCCCATGCGCTCCCTTGCTATGTAACGGCTACGGTGCACAGTACGTGCAATACTGTCGATCGGTGCTTGCTTCTTGAACTGCTCCCGGAAAAAGCCTAACTCATTACGATCGTACTCTTCCAACCCACCGAGGTAGATTTCAGCGCAGTTTCCCCATATCAAAAAGCGACGACGGCTGGTTTCTTGCTTGAGCTCTGGAGAGGCGAAATCATCATAGATCTGACCATAATGCTTATCCTGCTCCAAACCTTGAATATCATCTACAGCCATTTGTAACATTGCCAACTCATCTAAACGATAAGCAAACTGGGGCGATCGGGGATCTTTACGATCGACCGCAACCCGATCGGTACGGCATGCCCCGAGCAGTACAACAGCACTCAGTGACAAAGAAATTAAAAACAGGGATTTTACACTATTCATACTAAAATTCGCTTAACGTTCAAACTCTTCTCTATCGATTCAGGAACGATACAGTTCCAAGGCAAGCCAAGCTTTTTCAGAGGCTCTAATAAGCATAATTGTAGTAGCAAGCAAAGGCAAATGGAATCAATTATAGACATTACAAGAATTAATGAGCTGGCATCAGATACGCGGCGCGCAGCCTTATTTCGAGATCTTTAGGTTGTAAAAATAAGGGTCACGTACAGCACAGGAGCGTAAGCGTAGACGGTACTACAGCGCATCCGCAGGTTCAACTCTTGCCCTTAGGGCTTAGAGATGGACCTTGCTACTGTGGGGCAGCACAGTAACAAGTAAGATGAAGCCAGAACATTAATTTAGGCACGCTGCGAAGCAGATGGGAATGGCCGTAAAACTTACTAGCACAAAAATCCCATCAGTCTCTTTTATGTGGGCACAAGAAGAGTCCAAAAACCAAGTCTAAATTGACTATATTGGATAATACTATCCTTACAAGCCAATTCAGTAAATAAAGTCACTAGCACAAAAGTTTCATCAGCCCCTTTTATACGGGCACAAGAGGGTTAATACCAATTCAATACTGATTATTAGCAACGTTAGTACATCGCCAAGCTTAAGTTAACCAGGTTTCATCGACTGCGTCCTATTTTCCAATAGGAAATAAGGTAAGCCTCGTCGTTATTACCTGTTAAAGCAACCTTGGTCTTTTACTCTTCAAAATTGCTTTTCTGTTATTGAAGCACGTCCGATCTTTTTCAGGAAAATACAACAAAAACAGAATTGCTCATTAGAGCTCTCACCATTGATATTAGCTACTCTAGTGAAGGCTAATATAGTTCATCACATCACCTATTCGTTAGCATAGATCTGCCTCAATGCAGGGTTATAGCAGCACGAATTCTTGGTTTTCAAGCCACCGAGACAAAATCACCGTAAAAACGACAAGTAAAACCAAAATCACACCCTATTAATTGAATTATACGTGTTGTTTTAACACGTTAATTGATAACGCTAAAGACGCCCAAGCGCGACTTAGTTCAGCATTATGTGTTCAGGACGAATCAAGGGAGACCGTTATGGGAAGCCTATCACCGCTAACCCAATATCAATCAGGAAATCCACCCCTCTCTCCTTATAAAGGGAAAGAGGCTGATTCCGGTACTCCAGATACCGTAACAAGTACAACTCCGCCGCAAAATCCGGAGGATACCTTTACATCACCGATGTCGACTACTAAAAAGCCTCCACAAGAAGCAACAAAGTTTGGTGGGGCACGCTCCTTGCAAGATCAAAACATTTTCAAACAGTTTTGGGAATGGTTGTCAAAATTCTTCAATAAGAATGGCTCAGCAAGGCAAAAGTACGGTTTAAATCAGAATAAGACTGTCTATGAAAAAGAAGAAGTTTCAGACATTAAAAAGAAAAGAAACTGGACCCAAACACTGATCAATACAGGTATTAAGATTGCAACCCTTGGGACTGCGGTCGCTCTGGCTATTACCTTCCGAGAATCGATTGGGTCGACCTTCTCAAAATTTACTCCCAATTTTATTCAAAGCCCTGTCAAACGAGTTGCAGGTTGGATTACCCACATAACACCTGATCGTGTTAAGGAAGGCTGTTCCAATATCTCGGATTTCACATGTACGCGGGTTGATACCATACGAGAAGAAACACCCAAATTCACGCAGAATTTTTTCAGAAGCTTTTTAAAAGGGTAAATTTCCCTCACAAGACCGATATTATTCCTACTTCCTTTTTATATCTTTCCTATTTCATCCTGACTCTACTTGGCCGGCTAGTGACCTTTCTTAAGGTTACTACCCGGCTTTTTTTTCGTTTCGCTACTTTGTAAACATGTCATTCTTTTTGGATATTTAAAAATATCTTTTGCATATCTCATTATGGTGAAAATCAGCCTGCAAGCATAGATAGTAACATCAAAGCTCAATTATTTGTTTTTATCCCCTTATAAGTTATGGCATACATGGGCTAAATCTGAACAATGCGGATTATTGAAGGTATTAGTACATTTCTGGGAGGGTCAAGCCACGGCTTGAGCCGCCAAGAGTCATCCGGATTTTTCGCACAATGGCTCCCGGGGGATGGCTTCGGTACTTCCCGAAAAAAACAGCACAATCCGAGTGGTTGGCGCAGGCTTATAAACTCGTTTAAAGACCTTCAAAGAAAATACTCTCTTTATAAAACACTTAAAAAATGGGCTCCTTCTGTCCTGGGAGCTGGCGCTGTAGCGACATTAGCCGCTCATTTCCGAAAACCGGCAACAGAGGCATTGGGTAAATTATTCAACAGGCATGCAGAAGAAATAGCACCTACCTTTGATGCCGTTCAAACACAGGTCGCAAACTTGAATTCAAACAGCGAAAAATCTGGAATAGCAGGATTTTTCGGAAGAATGGCTAATAAAGTCGTCATAACTCTAGCTTGTTTAGGGGCTGGCTTAGGCACGCTCTATTTGCTCCGAAACAAAATTTCGGAAATTGTTATGACACAATCAAGAAAAGTATCCCGAAACTTTACCGATGTTGTATCCGAAAGATTTGCCGAGCTTTTAGACGATCCCAACAGTCCTATTAGTCGCTCTATTGCTGGCGTTGGGCAGAAATATGGACCTGAGATGGCAGAGTGGGCTGGGCATGTCGTTCAATTCCAGTTCACTAAACCCTCTACAGTTGCAAAAATTAAAGAGGCTGTAGGAAACGCTTTACCAACCAAGTGGGATGTTGCAAAATCTGCAGGGAACGCAGTGACCTTCGGCGTGTTCAGCAAGGCCAATGAAATACCGTTAGATATCGGTACGCTCGACTTAATCCATCAGTTTCACGCCACTTTAGAGAAGCCTCTGGCAGTCGATAAAAATGCCTTAGAAGAAAAAAGCTTAGAGTTTCTCAGCCACCATGCATCTCTAGTAGCAGAGGGGGCTGATCCAGTAACAAAAGAAACACTCAAAGCCAAATATAAAATTTCAAATGAAAATTTCACTAAAAAACTGGCTACAGAAGTTGTACTCAATGCTCAAAGTGAACACGCTGCTGAATTAAAAGACTGGTTATCAGCTCATCATGAAACTTGGTTTAAAGAGAACATTCTCGATGAGTTGAATAAGATCCAAGCACCTCAAAAAGGGTGGAGTGAGGATGCCAAAAATGCGTTCAACACAGCAAAAACAAACTTTTCAACTGCTTCTAATGAGGAAAAGCACTCTCGTTTACACAATTTAAGCAGGTCTCTGCCACACGGGGATGCCAATAAAGATAAGATTAAACAATTAAAAGCAAAAATAAAGCAGAATCCTTACGGACCACTTATAACAACATTTGAAAAAGCGGAAGCTACAAAACCAGTTACAACAAGCTGAACAGACTCTATTAGGAAGCGAAACGAGCTAAACTAGCCTGCTTCTTCACACCTCTTTAATCCTTAGGGCAAAACTCAATCCTAGCTTTATTTCCAAGTGGATCACAAAGGGAAATAATAAATGCCAATTCCAGGCTTACTAGCACCCATACAGCACATGATGCAGACGACAGGGCAAGGATTTGCAGAAAATACTGTGCATGGCGCTGGGCATTTTGCATCTGAAGATGTGGCAACCCTATCTAATCGGAACGCGAGCAACGAAAACCATGGATTCTTTCACACAGTGGGCAGCGTTCTGAAAGAAATGGGACATATTCTCCGACGCTCCATTGGTTTGAGAACACCTGAGGAAATGATGGCTTTAAAAATTGCATCATTCGAGAATGAAGCCTCTCATGCGCTAGACTTTGTTAAAAAAGCTGACATGAAGGACGCCTCAGAAGAAGCCGTAAAAGCTTTTGGTCACGAAAATTCTAAACGCCTGATAGACTTTTCTCTGCCAGGCATGAATGACATCTTTTTTAATGCACTGGAAAAGAAATTTAGCTCTTTAAACTCCATCAGTGCCAAACAGAAATTCATTGCAAACCTTGAAAAAGTAATACCCCATATTAAATTGGATAAGCCTGAATCGTTTGCCAACGACGACGTAAAAGCACTCTTCAAGCAAAGAGAAGCTTGCGCTCATCAATTCCGGGGTGAGTTAGTTGAGTTTTGCCGTATGAACATGAGTGGAACAGGATTACACAATAAGCTTAATGAGTGGATCGATCATTACGCAATCATTCAAACGTTAGATAAGATCAATCATCCGCTCATCACTGAATTGCAAGCGCATAACACTATGCGTTTGACAGAGGAAGAGAAAAAAGCATTAGACCTTAGCAAAAAAGAAAAACCGAAGCAATATGACCTGAAACTTGTACAAATGCTAAAGGCTAAACTGGAACAATCCACGATGGATGCTTCTGAAAAAGCTAAGTACAAAGAGGCTTTAAAAGATGCTGAATCTGTTTACGAAAAATTAAACGGCTCGAAGTTTAGTTTTTCTGCAAAAGATCTGAAAGACTTAAAGCCTTATCTAACCGATGATAATGCAAGAACCCACGTCAGTGGCATTATTTTAAAGCGCATTCAGAAAGAGTCAGCGACTCAGGCACCCACTCAACAACTCGTAGAAGTGCACTACAAATCGTTTGAAACATTCCTAAAGCGTTATCAAAATGATTTCGAAAACCATGCAGACTCAGAACTGAAGCTGAGCTCGAGCGAAAAAGAAAGTTTGAAACGGCTTCTTAAAAACTTTGATACCAGCAAACCACTGGGAACAGAAACACTCAGCCAGATCATGGCCGGTCTGGGCATGGAGCCAGAAACTTCTAAAAATATTGCTGCAAGCCTTGCCCAATACGGCCAAGGCTACGCAAAAGGCTGGGCTGTCAACTCTATCTTAGGCAGCATAATCAGGCCTATTTTGGGTAATCGAGGTACAAGTATTGTGACTTCAACCGCCCTTAGCAGCTGGAATGGGGCACGACCCGGTCAAGCTCTCCGTGTAGTCGGGACCGAGATGCTTTTTGATCATCATGCTAATAAAGTACTTAAAGATATGCACCCTTGGGTCACTATGGGGTGGAATTTCTTTGGACGAAGCAAGGTTGTAGGTGCCCTTCACAACCAGATAAGCAAACTGAAATTTATTACTACAATCGAAGACAGTATTAGTGCTAGCCTCAGTCGGTTTTGGAAAGGCTTAAAAACCTGGTAATAAGACCATACAAAAAGGGAGCCCCTTACAAGAAGGAACTCCCTTTGGTGCGAATTCTGGGATTCGAACCCAGGACCTATCCCTTAAAAGGGGAGTGCTCTACCGCTGAGCTAAATTCGCATTCCGCATCATTAAACCATAAAAATAGAGAAATGATGAGTAAGCATTATGAACCAACGTTAGCCTAATAGGGCTAGCGAAACACCTTGCAAGAGGAGGAGGTTGAACAACTCTACAGTGCAGAAGCTTTGCTTCAGGCATTCGGTACCAGATGTATTTAATTCTACCTAAACCAAGCCGACCGTCAATGAGTAATCCTAGCGTAAAGAAAAATTCACGCAACACAAAAAGCGCCACTAAGGAGCGCTTCAGTAGGCTATAGAATGAGCTCATTCATATAGAAGGGAAGCAAGGATTCAAACTCTCTTTTACACGTCCTGAACCTACTGTGGATGAATCACTTGAATAAGCAATAAAGGCATTTCAAAATGACCTTAGCGAATGAATGTCTTCGATCTTAATTGTGACTTGGCTTATGACGACGAACAAACTCATCGCGAAGTTCAAGTGCTAACTGTTCACGAGCGAACTTGAGTTGAAGATCCAAAATACGCTGTTGTTCAGCTTTTTGTTTTTCGTCTTCAGTCTGCGCGGTTTGTCTGGCTGGTGCTGGCATTTCGGCTGACATCTCTCGGTTCCTTCCCCTTCATATAGAAGAGACAACTATATAAACTCTGAACATAAAACTTGATGCGCAAACATGAAAAGAAATAAATACCAAAAACGCAAATTAACAAAAAATCTAGAATATTCAATAGTTTTCAGGTTTACACATATTAACAATCCATACAAAGACCTGCTCAGATTTTGATTTGAGCAGGTCTTAAATAGGAAAATTGAATTTAGGGTGAGTTAGCAATTGATGGATGCGAGGCGCTAGGAAAGAAGCATCCGCAAGGACGGCTTCTAGACGCAGCAACAAAGCAGACGCAATTGATAGCACATCCTAAGAATTATTTTAGGACTTTAGCGATTGTAGCACCCATGTCAGCTGGGCTTTCAACAACGGTAATACCCGCCGCTTGGAGAACCTTCATTTTTTCTGCTGCTGTTCCATGTCCACCGGAAATAATGGCGCCTGCATGGCCCATACGCTTTCCAGGAGGAGCCGTTTGCCCGGCAATAAAGCAGACAATAGGCTTAGTTACATGGCGACGTGCAAATTCAGCCGCTTCTTCTTCCGCAGAGCCGCCGATTTCGCCAATCATCATGATGGCTTTGGTTTCATCATCGTTTTGGAAGAGGGTTAATGCATCGATAAAGTTAGTTCCGTTGATTGGATCGCCACCAATACCGATACATGTGGATTGACCGATGCCGCGCATCGTCAATTGATCAACCGCTTCGTAGGTCAAGGTTCCAGAGCGGGATACGACACCAACAGGACCTTTTTTGTGGATTGATCCAGGCATAATACCAATTTTGGCTAAGTCTGGAGAAATAACACCAGGGCAGTTGGGTCCAATCAAGCGGGTATTGGGGTAGTCACGCATGAATTGCTTAACGCGCATCATATCGTTAACAGGAACGCCTTCGGTAATGCAGATAACGAGCTCGATACCCGCAGCAGTCGCTTCCATAACCGCATCCGCCGCAAAAGGCGGTGGAACGAAGATCATGGTAGCATTCGCGCCAGTTTTATCACGAGCGTCTTTTACGGTATCAAATACAGGGATTTGTTTACCTGCTAGCTCAACGGAAGTTCCGCCTTTACCGGGGGTAACACCACCTACGACATTAGTACCGTACTTCAAGCAGCCTTCAGCGTGGAAAGAGCCTTCTTTACCGGTAATCCCTTGAACGAGGAGTTTGGTGTTTTTATCGACTAAAACGGCCATGAATACATCCTTTTACGTAGGGGAGGGTCTTGTACCCTCCTGTTGTTTCTTTGTCGGGAGCCCACAAGGGACTCCCCTACATTGAGAGGAATAATGGGTTGAAATTACTACGCTTTAACAGGCTGTTTAACGAAGCCAGCAACTTTTTCAGCTGCTTCTTCCATGGTTTCGGAAACAGCGTATTTAATGCCGGATTCAGCCAAAATACGTTTGCCTTCTTCAACGTTGGTTCCTTTCATCCGAATGACGAGAGGCAGCTTCAAATCAACCTTACGGGCAGCTTTCACAACACCATCAGCCAATTTGTCGCAACGCAGAATACCACCGAAAATGTTGAGGAAAACGACTTCAACAGACGGATCGCTTAATAGAATACGGAACGCATTTTCAAGGGCTTCATCGGTCGCACTACCACCAACATCGAGGAAGTTTGCAGGTGCTGCGCCATATTGCTTAATGATATCCATTGTGGCCATCGCCAAGCCGGCACCGTTAACCATACAAGCAACATTGCCTTCCAGCTTGATGTAGTTGAGGTTGAATTTAGAAGCCTCAACTTCAAGCGGATCTTCTTCATCAGTATCGCGGAAAGCAACAATTTTAGGGTGACGGAACAACGCATTGGAATCGAAGTTCACTTTGCCATCCAAGGCCATTACGCGGTTATCGGTTGTGATAACCAGAGGATTGATTTCAAGAAGAGCACAGTCTTTTTCAATAAAAAGATTGTAGAGGTTGGTAATCAGCTGAAGCGCTTCTTTCATACCTTCTTTGGGGATGCCCAAAGCATAGGCAATTTTACGAGCCTGGTAGGGCTGCAAGCCTAAAACAGGGTGAATGTGCTCTTTCAGGATTTTTTCAGGAGTTTTGTCTGCAACTTCTTCAATATCCATGCCGCCTTCGGTGCTTGCCATAACAACAGGACGGGATTCAGCACGGTCCAAAACGATACTCAGGTAGAGTTCTTTAGAGATGGAAGACGCTGTTTCAATCAGAACAGACTTAACTTTTTGGCCTTCAGGGCTGGTTTGGTGGGTGATCAACTGCATGCCGATAATTTGCTCAGCAGCTTCTTTCACCGCATCAAAGCCGGTAACAACCTTAACACCGCCACCTTTACCACGGCCACCGGCGTGGATTTGGGCTTTTACAACATAACGGTTGTCTGCAGTATTGAGAGTTTTAGCAACTTTTACGGCTTCATCAGGCGTAAAAGCGACGTCACCTGCAGGAACTGGAATGCCAGCTTCCCGAAACAGTTCTTTTGCTTGATATTCATGAATTTTCATTCTAATAATCCTTTTAAAATGAAGTGAAGAGTTTGTTGAGGATTAGTGGCTACAAGTCGTGCAACATTACGCACGCCGCAATGTATCAGAAATACGTGAGCGTTGCGTAATGTTGTAACAACGAAGTAGACACAAGCCTCGGCAAGCTATTAGTTATCGCTTTCGATACCACCGAGACGCTTGCCCAGGTCGCCAAGATCAATAGCGATGGGTGAATCATCATCTTCATCGTCCATTTCTTCAATGGCAGCAACAACGCGTTCGAATTCTTCTTCGTCTTCAATCGCTTCGTAAACTTCAGCGCCGTCTTCGTAGGAAATCTTCATAACGACGACTTCATCTTCGTCCTCGTCTTCACTCTCAGAGTCGGCTTTAGAGGACGCATTAGCAGAACCTTCTTCACCTTGGCCTCTGTAGATTAATAAGGCGTATTCCTGGCCGTTTACTTCCAGTTCACTAACCTTTTCGAAGACATGGACAACACCCTCTTCGTCGGTTGTTTCAACGATATCAGTGGTTTCAAGGATTTCGCCATCTTCACCTTCAAACATTGCACCAGCATCAAACTCTTGGGGGGTCGCCATGAAATTGAATCCTTATTCAGTCTTTGGACATACAGATACCCACGAGTTTATCACAAACCTGGAAGTAACAGATTTGAAATGGTTTAGCATTAAAATCGGCAAGAAAGGTTTCATGCGAGTATCACCTTCTAGTACTAAAGAACTTACTTATTTCGCGATATCAATCACCACTTACTACTGCGAGTTTTACGATAGTCGCCTCAGTTTAGAGATGTGAGATACCTCTCAACTTTAGTTTTCAGAGAAGAATTCATATTTGTGACGACGACGAGGAGATGGGTGCATGGATAATACAGTTTTTCTAAAGCGCCACCAAATTCATCCTTTCGATTCCAATGAACTTCGTGAAGTCAAACGCTTATTCGAATGGGCGCAATCCTACGAAAGCAAAGGATTGAGTATTGCAGCGGAAGCCTTACGGGATCAAGCTCAAAAGGCCTTGTTAAAGCTTATGAAGGCCAGTGCTTAACAATAAAAACAAAATCCCCTCCGCTTTAAAAAGAGGAGGGGATTACAGTAAAAACAAACTTGAGGGGTATTCAATCAAATGGGGAGAGGATTTAAAATGGTTTACTTTTGTTGGCTCGAGCCCGCCGTAACCGTTCCAGTTCATCCGTCAGCTGTGGAGAATCGGAGTCAGCTGGACTGCCTTCTGGATCTGATTCGGCAGCTTCTTCCGTAACGGAGTCTTCAGCTCCATCCAGATTGGAAATTGAAGCCGATAGGGGAGTCTGAGCATTTTCAGAAACAGCCTGGAGCGGTTGATCCTGGGAAATAGCGTGGAGAGATTGCTCTGGCAGCGGATCGTAAACATCGAATAGGTCACGAGCCAACTCTTTAGGAGGCTCCAGCTGAGAATCATCAAGGTTGACTAAATCCGCTAAACCTTCAGCCATAAGCATTTGCTGGAAGGCTGGGTCCATCGCCATGGCATCGGTAATAGGAGTATGGTGAACCGACATCGCTTCTGAAACACCGTTTTCAAATTGTTGTTCAAGCTGAATTTCAATCTGAGTGTTGAACAGAGTCATCACAGTGGTGCGTTGAATCTCGTAAGTGAGATTTTGGAACATTTCAAACGCTTCACGCTTGTACTCGATCAGCGGATCTTTTTGACCGTAAGCCCGCAGACCGATACCGTCACGCAAACCATCCAGGTTATGCAAATAGTCAATCCAGTGGCTATCAATGACGGAAAGTAGAATATCCCGTTCAATACGACGCAAGGGATGACGCTCTTCTTCACTCAGATTTAAATCTTCACCATTTTGCGTGTCGGTTTCAAGGCTTTCCAAAGCCACACCGTGAACTTCTTTCAATTCAAGAGAAACACGCGTTAACTCAGCTTCCACGTTTAAGTAAGCATTTTGAGCCGCTTCATCAAACAGAATAACCAGCTGACTGGCCGATTTTCCTTTGATAGATGCAACATCAATCATGGAAAGCGCCGGGCAAAGCGCATTAAGATTTGCCAGCATGGCCTCGAAAGACTCTTCTTCCCAATCCTCAGGACTGAGTTGAGGAGGAAGGTGCCCATTGATGATTTGCTCTAAACTTTGACGAATCATATGCGAGATAGAGCCACGAAGATTCTCGCCATTAAGAACTTTGCGACGCTGTTCATAGATCAGTTTTCTCTGTTCCGTAAGAACGTCGTCGTACTGCAAAATATTTTTCCGGATATCGAAGTAATAAGCTTCAACTTTCCGTTGAGCGCCTTCAATGGCTCTGGAAACCATTCCCGCAGAAATGGGCATAGTTTCATCAACGCCCATCATATCCATTAAGGATGCTATGCGTTCGCCACCAAACTTCCGCATGAGACCATCTTCCAAAGACAGAAAGAAGTGTGTAGAACCGGGGTCACCTTGACGGGCCGCACGCCCACGAAGCTGGTTGTCAATCCGGCGGGATTCATGCCGCTCGGTACCAATAATATGAAGACCGCCCAGTTCAACCACTTTATCTTTATCGCCATCCGTCAAAAGTTTTTTACGGGTGATGGCTTCTTCCAACTCATCTTCAGGAACGTCACGCCACTCCAAACCCATGGATTCATATCCGCTTTTCACCATCAACTCTGCGCTTCCACCCAGCAGAATATCGGTTCCCCGGCCCGCCATGTTGGTTGCAATGGTAACAGCGCTACTCCGGCCCGCCTGAGCAATAATCATCGCCTCTTGCTCATGGTGTTTCGCATTCAGAACCTGATGCGGAATACCAGACATGATGGCCTGGACCGCCCGTGTCGTTTCAGAAATACCAATTAAAGACTGAGCAATTTCATCGGGTGCCGCATCCGCTAATTCTTCAAATACGCTAGGCTTAGCACGCTCTGGTGTCTCCAGATCACGGCCTAATTTGCTCAGAAGTTCAGGACCATTTTTAGCATCTTGTTGTAAAACACCCACCAAACGAGCCGCTTTTTGACGCAAGTGCATCGTCATTTCGGTCGGGTTACTCAGCAAGTGCGAAATGTACTCGGATTTCTCGATAGAAACCGTACCTACCAATACAGGACGTCCAATTTGGTGGTAGGTGATAATTTCTTCTACCACTTTATAGAACTTAATCGCTTCGTTTTTGTAGATCGTATCAGGCAGGTTATTACGAACATCGCTCCGATTGGTTGGAATCGACGTAACGCCTAAATCGTAAATTTTCCCGAACTCGGCTTCTTCGGTCATTGCAGTACCGGTCATGCCGCCCAATTTTGGGTAAAGACGGAATAGGTTCTGGAAGGTAATGCTTGCTAAGGTCTGCGTTTCGTCCTGAATCGGCAGACCTTCTTTTGCCTCAACTGCCTGGTGAAGTCCATCGCTCCAACGGCGACCATCCATCAAACGGCCTGTGAATTCGTCTACTATGACGACTTCATCATTTTTGACGACATAGTCGATATCACTCTTGAAAAGCTCTTTCGCTTTCAAGGCTTGCAGCAAGTGGTGAGCCATATTGTGCTCAATATCAAATAGGTCTTCAATGCCGAGCAGTTCCTGGGCACGGTCGATACCTTCCTCAGTCAGAACCACGTTTCGGGCTTTTTCTTCAACCGTGTAATCTTCTTCAGGATTAAGGCTAGGGGCAATTTTTGACATCGCCACATATAAATCAGCGGATTGTTCCAGGCGGCCGCTGATAATCAGAGGCGTTCGGGCTTCATCAATCAGAATACTGTCAACTTCGTCAATAATGGCGTAGTTAAAGTCTCTTTGAACCAACTGAGCACGAGAGCTGGCCATATTGTCGCGCAGATAGTCAAAACCAAATTCGTTGTTGGTACCATAGGTAATGTCGGCAGCGTAGGCCTGTTTTTTCTCGTGGAAATTATTAAAGCCGCGTTGGCCGGAAAGCACCATACCGGTCGTAAGGCCTAAAAAGCGGTATAAAATACCCATCCATTCCGCATCACGACGCGCCAAGTAGTCGTTAACCGTAATGACATGAACCCCTTTTCCAGTGAGCGCGTTCAGGTAGGCTGGCAAGGTAGCAACCAAGGTTTTCCCTTCACCAGTCCGCATTTCAGAAATGCCACCATCGTGAAGAACCATCCCGCCAATCAACTGCACATCGAAGTGCCGCATTCCGAGAATCCGACGACTCCCTTCACGCGCTACCGCAAAAGCCTCTGGCAATAAGAGATCGAGCACTTCTTTTTCAAGTTGCTGATCCCGCTTAACGTCTGAGGCCCGTTCACGTTGATCGAGCATGCGTCGAAATTCGGCCGTTTTGCCTCGCAACTCGTCATCAGACAAGCGTTGCATTTCTGTTTCAAGATCGTTAATCCGATCGACAATAGGCATCCGATTACGAACTTTGCGTTCATTCGGATCAGGCAACAGACGGCGAAGTAACTCAATCATCAGGGAGCTCGCTTTGTTAAATCTTCAATGGGCGAGAATGCAGCAAGGCAGACTCTCACCAATACTAATCCTACCAGTATAAGAAAAAACCGGAGGGATTGTCACCTCGACAACGCTTTAAGCAAACTTTATTTCTTAGCAGCTCTGGAAAGATACTTTTCCACCTCAAGAAAAGTACGTTGAGAAGAATGTGGTTTTGAATTTAAATTATTTGAATGCTGGTTAAAAAGATCGGCTGCCATATGAGTTGCGACCCCATTACCAAACACATCCGTAGGTTCTTGTTTAGGTTGACAGAAGTTTCGATAATTACGTCCTAAGTAATTGACTCCTACGCCTATAATTTCAAAAGCACTATGATATCCACTAGCAAGATTGTAAGCCCCACCACCAGCTAATCGAGCTAATTTACCTTGCTCAATGAGCTTATTTTTTGGTATTGGACTTGCAGCGACACAATTGTTTTGAGTCGATTTTTCTGGACAGAAACTTTTATATGCATTTTCTGGCTCTTCCCCACACAACAAATCCCAAATCATTAGGGCTTTAGGCAAGCGACTCGCCACAAGATCAACCAAAGGCTCCTTTGTATCAGCTACCAACTTGCTATCAATAAATCCGACGTTCCAACGAATTTTAGGTATTCGTTCCTGGATAGCCACACCCAGGACGTTATCAACCTCTTGACCCAAATCATGAACCCCGGTTCTCAAAGGAAAACGACTTCTGTTTTTTGTCCTGTTTACCCGCTCTTCATCATTTTCTGCAGGTTGCAAATTTCTTTTTCTAGGTTCAGAATTGCGAAAATGTGTCAGGGAATATAATTTTTTGATCTTATCAATCGATAAATAAGGCAGTCCTTTCGATTCCGCTATCGGCCTAAAAGATTCTAATGCTTCCGTAGATCGCTGATTGCTACCATATTTATCGATAAAATTGTGGCCCAAGTTTGACATTACCGATATAAAAACCATGCGATCAGTCGCTGTTGCAGATTTCTCGACCAAACGCTTTAAAATAGAATGAATTGCATTGGGATGAGTATCAGGACGAAATCCCCCTTCACCGAACTCGGCTTTTGTTAACAATTGAAGCTCGGAAGTATTCAACTCTTTAACAATTTTTTGCAAAGAGGTTGCTGCCTTAGCAAATTGTTCATTTAATACCGAACCAGGGAAATACAGTAAATTTCTAGCAGCAAGTGCCTGCTTGAAGGCTAACTTACGAGTGGATGGGTCTATTTTAGAACGCTCGGCAGGATCAACAAAAATCCGACTCCCTTCCTTCGCTATGGCTGCAGGAGAAATTTCCAGCAACCTTGAGTGAATCGTTGGCTGTGTGGCTAATAAACTACTCTTTTTTGTAAGCTTTGTGGACGAAAACTCCACTCTATCCTTGGAGTAAGCATTATTCACCATGCCTTTCTTTGCAAGAGCACCAAAACCAATAGCACGCTTTGAGCTACTCGCAAAAGGCGTAGTAGATGCTACAGCGGTGTCATAGGAGGCCCTTTTAGGATACTGGAAATTCAGACTAGACATAGTTATTCTTAGCTATACAAAAATAGTAATGTAGACAGAGGTAGGGAAAACAGTACTCATTAAATTAGCCGCTTTAAGCAAAATTTTTAAGCCTACTACTGAATGTCGGGCAGCTGCAGCAGCTTCAAAAGAAAAAAGCTGAGCTAAAACCAAAGATGCCAAATAAATTCCGAGAATGCAAGTGAAAATTCCTACTTAAATAACGATCAAACCATTTATGATGCATGTTTTATTATCACTTAATCATGGAATGAACCATAAAAAATTGAAACCCCTGCCAAGCATTATTTTTTAAACCTTATTAGTTTATTAAACAATTTTTAAAATTTCTAACTTTGGATGGCAACAAAAGACGTTCAGGGTGTTTTAGCTTAAGGTGGTACGTATAACTTAGTATTTTGTTCTGCCACACCTTATCACCAGTACTGCTTATCACCCAGGACTATAAAATCTCGTGACTATTCCCTCTTCTTCACACCGCCATACACCTCTTTTTTCTGGCTATAGGCTGGATCACAACAATGAAGACGAAACAAAAGCTCGTATTTTTCTACCCGGCCATGCTCCCGGCCCTAATACGCCGGACAAAGAAAAACCAGTTCTGGAAGTCATTCGCCCAAGTGAATCTGCAGTGCACAGCATGCCACTGCATTGGAACGCAAAGCATGACGTTTGGGAATCTCAGCAAACTCTTTCACCAGGAACCAAATACCGCTTTATCGTCGATGGGCAGCCCAAACTGGATTTATTGGAAACCGTCAAAAAGAATCCCCATTACCTTCAGTGGAATATTGAAGGTGATACCTTATGGCAATATGATGCTGCTAATTTACAAATATTAAGAAAAAAACTAGACCCTAGTTTTAAAATAATCGAAAATCCTGATTATAATAGGATCGCCGCAAACAGCCATCAGACCCCTGCCCGTAGCGTTGTTATGGCCGATGTTTACCTCGATAGCCTTGTCAACCCAAAGCGTTTTCAGGAATTAAAGGATGCTCATGGTGGGACAGCCCCCATGAGAACACATTACAACAAATTTGCACCCAATGAAGGGCTTCAAAGCTTAGAAGCCTCCATCTCCGAACTCCGCCAAGGAGGGTTTACCGGACTTTTATTAAAACCCTTTATCGGTGGTGATAACCTTACCTCGCACCGTTACTGGACAACGGATCCCTATCAGCTCAATGATAGCTTTAAAAACAAAGAAGACTATCGCCAGGCTCTTACTCTGCTGCTAAAAAACAATATGAAGTTGTTTGCCGATGGAGCCTTTGTTAACCAGGGCTTGAACGGGATTCAGCTCTTATCCAATATGGCCCACAGTTATCGTTCTCCCTACTGGCGTTGGTTTAGAAGTCAGCTTGATGATGACGATAATAAACAAGCACATAAAAAAGATAACACTCAAGACCCCAGTATGAATAAAACGGAATCTTTTAAGGTCCCCTCTCGTTGGGAATACCCTCTCCACGCAGATCCCGAAAAAGGCTATGTTTTGGGCATTTTACCGTCAAAGAAAGACCCCAAAACAGGGTTTTCTCAGCTTAGCTTTGAACATTTCGATGTTGCCATTGAGAACGATCCCGCCAAACCCAATCATGATCCGATACGTCCCACGTTTATCAGGCTTTTTGATCCCCTGAAAGCAAAAATGGATACTATCGATACTCCCTCCCGCAGCTCTGATTCTGTCCACGAGTTTCGCTTTCCTGTCAATAAAGAAGAAGTGCTTAAAAAACTAGAACAGGTTAAAAACCTGGATAAAAACAGCAAAAAACTGGCGATGACCCAATGGAAAGGATTTCGACTGACAACCCCAAGGGCGGATGACTCGGGACAAAAATGGGATGGCAAAATTGATGTTGCTTTACTGAATACGGAAAACCCAGAAGTTCAAAACTACCTCAAAGGTGCTATTGCCTATTGGAGTCGTCTCAGCATCAATACATTAACCAGCACAGTTGCATCAGAACTGAATAAACACCTCTCTCCAGAGACCCACGATCCCAATAGCATTCAAACTGCTTTTTCAAATATTACCGTACGCCCGAATTTCAAAGTGGATTGGCAAGATAAAAGCCGGGTTTTACCCCCTGTAGAACGAAAACATCAAGATACACTTTCTAATGCTGAAATCACACGCATCGTTCAAGAAACACAGGAGCGGCAACACCTGGCGCACAGTGAGACCTCCTGGAAACAGGCAGGTTTTAAACTATCCCAAACAATGCTCCAGGAAGTCCCTTTAAGCGTTCTTCCACTTCCAGATTTGTTTAAAGCCATTTTGAGTGCACCGAGCCTTTCACGTCACCTTGGAATAACCCCTTCCGAACTCTTTGATTCTGAAGAACCCAAAAAAGGCTTCTTGTCATCCTTAACCAATGGGCAGACTTTCCAAGAGCAGCTGGGAGAGAAACTACAGCTCAGTGCTCAATACCTGCCTGTCGAAGAACGAGAAAAGCTCTTACACCCACAAATTCGGTCCCTGGTGAGTGATAAACTAAGTGAAGCCCTCTTCCTCCACCTACTCACCGATTTAGATATTAACAAATTAGCAGCGCATAAGTTTTCTCCACAAGAAATTGAAAACGCCTTTTATAAAACCGTGCCACCCCGTATCAGCAATACCGACCCTCAATTTGGCGCACGAGCTCTGGCACGTTATTTACAGAAAAAACTGCAAGACCATGATGTACTCCGACCTGAAGTGTTAGGCACACTTCTCGATAGCACTCTAAAACCGTTGAATCCACTTTCTGTGGCTTTATCAGAGCAACTGCTACAAAAACGGGAATTTGGGCTCAATTGGCGAATTGATGCGGCTAAAGATGTTGCTGACACAGCCCTAATTAGAAACACAGAATATCCGGTACGCCCATGGGTTTTCAAACGTGAAATGTATAAGATGAGTGACTTCTGGCGTAACTTAGCCCACGCTATGCGCCAAAGCTTCCCCAAAAGTTCTTTGATTGCAGAATTAACCAATATAGATGAGCTATCAGGAGCGAGATCCGTAAAAGCAGCACAGGAAGCTCAAAAGAAAGCTGTAAATCATCTTTTTACAATTTTCAACGGCATGCCTAACATGAGTTCACTGTACAGCCAGCTGCCGCAATTGATCCACCACGATCCACGTCCTGATGAAAATGGCGGTAGCCAAATTTCACCTTCACAATTCCTCAACGATGTACTCCACCCCTCAGCTCAATCCATGCCATTTAGCACGATGCTGCAAATGCAAAACCTGGTTTGTAGCCACGATCATAACTCGGCCACTCAAACATTTTTATCCAACCCTGCTCTCAAAACCGTTGATCTTCAAAAGCATTGGGGCTTAAAGGACGACCTGAACAATACCTTCAGTGAACTCAGAGACAAAACCTGCTTTGCCGATCGCCTCGCAAGCCTAGCAAAACATCCCGGTGCTGAAGAAATGTTCCGTACGGATGGTTTCAGCGCCTTCTTCGATAAATTCAGTGACTTACTTGAGCTCGGTAACACAAGTGATTCCTTTAACTTAGACGAAAACTTTGTTGAGCGTCTTCCAAAACACCTGAAACCCTTTATCTCCAAACAAAGCAAATCCGAGACATTCGGCGATCAAAGGTTTACGACACCCGCGAAAGCAAAATCCGAGTTTGTCGATGCGGTCTTCAACGCCCTCGAATCTCACGAGCGCGAAGATTTAGGCCTCCCAAGTAACCCCAAAACTGCCACACCCGACCAGCGTGATTTTGAAGCCAAGCTGCGGAACATCATCAAGCAACGGATATTGGAACCCAGCGAAGCGAAGTCTATGCGAGCCTCAATCGTAAATAGCATGCTGACACTCAAAGGCCATAGTCCTCACATGTCCTTTGTTGAGGCTGATGAAAGCGCAGAGCCTAGCTCCTTCTGGACAAAAGCTGCGGAAAAACTGAACGTCTCCGAAGAGGCTATGCCAAAGCTCCAAAAAACCACTGAACAAGCTCTTTGGAATGCCCTTGATAAAACAATCGAGACGTGGAAAGAAGACTTCGGTCATCAAACGCCTCACGACGCACTCAATAACGTTTTCAAGCACTTTGACTCTAAAGAAATTACATCTCGCCTACCAGAGCTCAGTGCTCAAAAGATTGAGACCTTTAAAGCCGATCTGAAAAGCTCTCTGTACAGTGAAATGATGGCACCTATACTCCCAAAACTCTTACGAACATTTGCGGTTCAAAACGCATTGCCTGGTAATCCATCCGTGTATTTGCCTGACTGGGTAGCACAGGGCGGTGGAGAGCGCGAGCAAAACGTATTTATTCAAAACCGTGGCCTTATCGACCCCAGAGGGTTGAAAGGCGAACCACAAGGCCTTGCAACGCCAGAATTCAAAGCACAATTCAAAGACTTCCAAAAGCAAGCCAGTGCTATTTTCAATACTCGCGTCCGGGGTTTGGAAGTTCCTGGAAAAACCGATAAAACGCTGGGCCCAGGCGCTTTAAATGAAGGCTCTTTGCTCGATATACCTGCCGATGATGAAAAAGGTATCTTACCGATTATTAGAGATAATGGCCGAGAGCAAGTAATGACCTTGGTCTACACAGGATTACCATCTCAACCCAAAGATTGGCACAACAAGGTGGGTGCTGGAACCATTGGCTACGAGAATATCGGTGAGACTGAAGGTGCTTTAACGGATTACAAAACACAATTCAAGCACCCCGAACTCACTCCTGGCCGGACTTACCGAGATGCCATTAATGGTGAACGCTTCCGCCTAAATGAAGACGGGGAACTCCGCTCTCTTAAAAACCCTGATAAAGGGATTGATATCGAGACGTTCCGTATTTTGATTCGAGAACTGAAATCCCACGTTAAGGTTTAAAGATAGATTCATGATCAAGAAAAAGTGGCCTGAAATTTCAGGCCACTTTTTTAACGTCAGAAAATTTCGTTCAAAATCGTGAAATTTTTGATGCAAGATCGATGCTAGATAGCTGCATGTTTTGAGCATCTTTATGATCAGATGAGGCCTGATGGATGCTCACTATGAGGTAGACATGAGGTGTAATGTTTTAGAAAACTTTACAAAAACAACGCCTCAACTAGGTACTAAACAACAGCTTGTTGAGCAGTACTGGGAGCATCCAAGCTCAACGCCGATCCTTGAGACTTCAAAACAACGCCACCCTCAAAAACATAGGCGGCCGGACCACTCATGAGTACGGAGCTTTTAGGGTTACCGTCCCATTCAATGGTTAATGAGCCACCGGGAAGCTCAACGTCGACCTTGTTTTCAACTTTATTAAGCAAAATAGCCCCGACAGCAGTGGCACAGGCACCCGTACCGCACGCCAAAGTAAAGCCACATCCACGTTCCCAAACAGTGACTTTCAAGTGTTTAACATCCACAAGCTGAACAAATTCAACATTGGTTTTTGCCGGGAAAGCCGCATGGCGTTCAATCAACGGGCCATAAACTGCCGGATCAAGAGCTGCTGGGAGCTCATCTTGGAAAATCAAAGCGTGTGGATTTCCCATGCTGATGGCAGTCACAGGAACAGCATGGTCCTGAACTTTAATATTGTGGCGCAAAGCACGGGCATCTGCAGGGAGATCAGTCGGTGCAAAGGGGACTTTTCCTGATTCCAGGATGGGTGCACCCATATCGACTGTAACAGTCCTGTCTGCATTGATTTTAGGCTTAATCAGGCCTGCAGGCGTCTCCACCACAAAGGCATCAGACTTTACTAAGCCTTTATCGCGCACAAAGAGAGCGAAGCACCGAATACCGTTCCCGCACATCTCGGCCCGACTACCGTCGCTATTGAGGTACACAAATCGAATATCCGCACCGGAGCCTGGAGTTGCAGGAACAGGGAAAATAACGCCGTCCGCGCCAATCCCAAAATGGCGATCACAGAGTACTATTGCTAACTGGCTGAGACGTTCTGCTTGCGTATCCGGGCAAAGGTCAAAGGCCTTTACCTGATCGGCATCCAGCATCACAAAGTCGTTACCCAAACCGTGCATTTTAGTGAAGTGGAGAGTAGATGACATCCGCGTAGCCCTTCTATTTAAGAGTTCTTGCACTTAGAATATTAACACTCACATCAAGTGTCTTAAAGGCTCTTTGCCTATAATCCAAGCTTAGGCCCTCAAACTATGACCCATCAGCGCTCCTCTAAAGCACAACTATTAACCCTCCTGTCCTTAGGCGCTGTGGGCCTTCTATTCTTCTACGCGTTAGGTACCTATCCGCTTTTTGATCCCGATGAACCGCGCTATGCCGAGGCATCCCGACAAATCGCCTTGTATGGCGACTGGATTACACCCCACTTCAACGGCCTAATTCGCCTAGAAAAACCACCCTTTTTCTATTGGCTCGCTGCGCTCTCGTACAAAACATTTGGAGTTTCTGAGTGGGCCGCCCGCTTCCCCAGTGCCATACTCGCCTTCTTAACAGTCGGTACGGCAGGACTCACTGCAAGCTGGCGTAACGGATGGAAAAAAGGCCTTTTAAGCGAGCTTATTTTAGCGACATCCATTCTGTTTTTAGGCATCGCGCGGATGTCGATTACGGATATGACACTCACAACATGGCTCACAGGAGCCAGCCTGAGTTTATACCTAGTGGCTCACCATAATCGCCGATGGTGGATTGCCGCTGGAGCCTTCATTGGCTTGGCACTTCTAACCAAAGGGCCTATCGGTATTGTCATCCCAATTACAGTGATAGGTCTTTACAGTTTATGGACCCGGCAGTGTCGCAAAGTATTCTTAACCTCTTGGATGCCTCTAGGCTTAGGGCTGGCCGCTCTCATTGCCCTGCCTTGGTATGTTATGGCCTATCAAGCTAATGGAGACTTTTTCCTTCAGTTTCTCTTCTGGAACAACGTTACCCGCTATTCTTCAGCGGTATCCGGGCATAAGCAACCGGGTTGGTACTACATCGCTGTGCTGCTTATCGGTTTTATGCCATGGACTTTCTTTTTACCTGCAGCGGTAATGCGAATACTAAACAAAGCGTTTTGGTTTACACCATTGACTTGTAGGGGAGTCCCTTGTGGGCTCCCGCCTCAATCACCCACCCATAATCAAAATACCAACATCCATCTACGGGAGCCCACAAGGGACTCCCGTACAGCTGATATTGAGGCATCGTCCTTACTTCGCTACTGTGTTTTATGGGCGGGCTTCGTATTTACGTTTTTCATGCTGGGCCAAACCCGCCTGCCAACCTATATTCTACCGATGTTTCCGCCCTTAGCCATTGCATTTGCCCTCCTGGTACCGAATGCGAACTCAAGCTCCATCGATCCAGTTGAAACGCAAAATGCCAATGCACGGTCGTTTAAAGCGTGGATTTCAGGAGGCCTACTCTCTTCTTTGGTCAGCGTTGTAGGAAGCTTAATCTTGATAAGCCAATATACCAAGCTGCTCCATTTCAGCCCGGCCCAAGCGGAAGAAAGTTTTCCAGGAATCGTCATCATCGCCGTCACCTATATGCTTTCCACTATGATCGCTTTGATATTACTGATTAAGCGGCAAGCCATTGCTGCCATGGTCACCAGCTGTGCAGGCATTTTAGTAATTAGCGTTTGTTTATGGGGGCAAATCATCCCTACCGCTGCAAGTAATGCCCAAGCGGAAACCATGAGTTTTTTACAACAGGTCGGATCGGCACCGCTAGCCGTTTACGATCTTCAACGCCCGAGCCTCACCTACTATGGGAAACGCAACTTTCCACGTTTCAGCAGCCATGAAGGAGACTTGCTTCTTCAGTGGTTACAAAAGCAAACACGTGACCCTAAGCACATTTTTGCTTATATTATTTTGCGCGAGCATAGGATTGCAATGCTCCAAAACCAACTCCGTAAGCTATACCCGACTTCCACAATTCAAATCCAGCGGGTTGAATCGGGTAGCAAGTATAATTTAATCTCCATTCTGGTTTCCCATCCTCAGCTTCCCAAGCTTACTCATACGAACATCCAGTAACCCAGGTGAGAATTGCAATCCCAGAACCTCACTACCCCCAGACTTTGAGTCAGTTGTAACCGATATCAAAACCGAACTTTTAACAATCGGAGCCCTTAAACCGATGACCTCTTACTTCCCGAATACTCCCAGCCAACAAAGCGCCCTTGTTGATGTCTCATTCATTATCCCTGTCTATAACGAAGTGGATAACGTCGAAGCCCTGGTTAAGGAGGTTCTGGAAACGGGACGCAAGCTCAAGGGCAGAAGCTTTGAACTTGTGATTATTGATGATGGCTCGAAAGACGGCACCGTCAATGCCTTACGGCGTTTAGTTTCCAATCACCCCGAACTTCGCATCATTTGCCTAAAGCGTAATTTTGGCCAAACGGCCGCAACTTCCGCTGGATTCCAGCATGCCGTGGGTCGCTACTTTGTCACTTTAGATGGTGACCTTCAGAACGATCCAGCGCAAGTTCCTGAAATCATTGATCTCATCGAAAGCGAAAATATCGATATCGTTTGCGGTTGGCGCAAAAACCGTCAGGACAATGCTCTGACACGGAAACTGCCTTCCATGATCGCCAACCGGATTATCGGTTCGGCAACCGGCGTAAAAATTCATGACTACGGCTGCTCTTTAAAAGTATACAGAGCAGAAATCGCTCGAGAGGTACCTCTCTACGGTGAAATGCACCGTTTTATCCCTGCACTCGCTAGCATTGATGGTGCCATTATTCGTGAAGTTCCTGTCAGTCACCGGCCACGTGTTGCGGGCGAAAGTAAGTACGGTTTATCCAGAACCTTCAAGGTTATCCTGGACCTACTCACCGTTCTTTTCTTAAGACGCTTTATCACACGCCCTCTGCATGTATTTGGACGTTTTGGAATGGGCTTCTTGTCGGTTGGAGCCATTCTCCTGGTTTATCTGTTATTCGATAAACTGATCTTCGGTCACAGTATCGGCTTACGCCCTTTGCTGACTTTAGGGGTGTTGATGTTTATTACAGGTATTCAGCTCATTAGTACGGGTATTATTGCTGAAATCCAGTCCAGAACCTACTTTGAGTCTCAAGGCAAGCGCATTTACAAGGTGTTTGAGGTCATTAGCAATGACATGCATGCTTCAAATACATCTCCAGTAGCTGCCCTTAACCTGCCTGTTTCTTAAATCGGGTCATAAAAAGGATTCGATACCAGATTAAGGCCAAGGTTTCCCGGATCAAATAGGACAAAAAGCGCATGAGCGTGAGTTTCTGCTCTTGATAGCTCAAGGAGTCTCCCTGAGCCAAAAGTCCAACATGCCGAAAAGTCATAAGCGACCGGACCATATGCCAATTATCCGTCACTATAATCGCTTTTAATTGGGAAAGAGAGCCAATATTGGCATTTTTAAGCAATTGAAGGCATTTTTGAGCGCTATCTAGAGTAGAGACCCCTTGAGGTTCAAGCAAAATCGCCTCTTCAGGCACACCAAACCCCACAGCGATGGATTGCATCAGTTCTGCTTCGCTTGGTGGAAATTGCCCAATACCACCTGTCATCAGAAGTCGAGGCGCTGCACCTGCCTTCCAGAGAGTAACCGCATGTTGAACGCGTCTCAGTAAGGCATTACTTGGAATTCCATTAGGCTTAACCGCCGCTCCAAGAACAATGATGATATCCGCAGTAAAATGAGCCTTTGATTTGGGAGTAATCACCTCGGTGGTTTCAGGCATCAGCAGCCTCTCTAAAACTTATTTTAGGATGGTGCATACATTGATAGTACGCCCTTGTATGGCTATCTTTATGGGTAAACCTTGCCTAACCAACTCTTCCCAGGTGAAAGCCAGGCGCCTTTAGGGATAGATTGTGACAAGGTTCCTTCAGCGAGTATGCGTTTGGCATCTGCTTTCGCATAACGTCCAATTGTCACGGCATACCAACCATTCTGTGTCTGGTAGATTTCCGCAGGAAAATGGTTGCTGTACAAGGATAGCGCTTTGATAGCCGACGGCTTATCGGCACTAGAAGCAACCACAATGTAGTATTGTTCAGGCAAACCTGCTGCGACAGAATTAGACGATTCTGTATTCAGAGCATGGACAGCCGTAGAGGCTACGATAGGCTGAACCGTTACTGCACTCTGCTTTCCGGCTTGAAGCTGCTTAAAAACAGTCATCGCATGAGCCAATGCCTTTGCATCAAGCCCCTGATGAATAATATTCTCCACAGGATAGGACGATTTACCTGCAGGAAGAGCCGTCACCTGACCCTGTGAAACAATTTTTTCCATCGCTAAAATCAATGGAGAAAAAATGAGGATCATCAGACAACCCAGGCACAAAAGGCTGACCAGAGGCTTCTTTTGTACTAATTCAATAATGGCCTGAATACTCTTTAAATCCATGGCACCCTATTCCAAACAAACCTAACAGAATTAAACTGTAGGATTTACACAAAATAATGTTTAATTATTGTAGGCTATTTTGTAATCTCTTGCATTCCAAAGTCATCCATTCCTTTTGCTAAAGCCAAAGAAAGGACAAAAAAGCCTTTTGAGTAAGACTAGTTGTCGAATTAAATGGCGAAAAAACCCGTTAAAACACTCGTTATAATGACCCTTAATACCAGCGTTAATGGGTCTATTTGGTACTAAAGTACTCAGCTTTTAATAAGCTTTTGTATTTTTTTTATGAAGGTTTGATATACCATTTTAGTAAGAAACATTGCTGCCTAGTGTGATGCATTCGCCGCACCATAAATCGTATAAAGCCCTGATATGACAACCCAAGATGCAAAAATAGACGTGGAAACACTCTCCAATCCAGCGTTTGAAGCCGAATTGGAGACTGAGGTCAAACTGCAGACTCCAAAGCAACGTGCTTTGAAGACTCTAAAATCTGCAATCAAGCTAATTGTTAGTGTAGCCCTTTTAGGCCTAATGCTACATTTGGCAGGTGCAGAAAATACATTTTCGCGGTTAGCCCATGCCAATTTATGGTATCTTCCGATCGGTGTGGCGCTTTACCTTGGCTCTCAGGCCATTAGTACCTATCGGTGGAGTTTTTTGTCCCACGCACTGGGCTTTTTCCTTCCTTTTGGTGAGCTCTACCGCTCTTACCTAATCGGCATGTTTTTCAACATGTTCCTTCCCGGATCCATCGGAGGGGACGGTGTTCGGCTGGTTTGGCTGGCAAAACGCTGCAATCGCCGTAAAAGAGAGGCCTTGCTCACCTTATTGGCTGAGCGTGGCGTGGGCTTGGTAGCCTTGTTAATTTTAACGAGCTGCATTGCCATGCTGCCCGTACTACACACGATCAATTTAGCGATCCCCCTTAAGCTTCCTGTATTTGGTACCTTGTCCTTTGATCTTCGGATTCTGCTTTTAACGCTATCCTTTGGCTTATTCGTAGGATATGTTTCCCTGTACATTCTTCCTTTGGAACGCCTTGATAAGCGTTTTCCCTTTATCACATTGCTCGAACAGGCTTCGGTCTACTGGAAATCCCCCAACTTACTGGTTAAATCTGTTTCCATGTCCATCTTCGTTCATATTCTGATGATTACCATTCACTATATGATCGCGGTCGCTTTGGGAATAAAACTGGATCCCATGCTTCTGATTCCTTACTTGGCCGTGACCTATGGTGTTGTTTCACTGGCAAGCGTTCTACCCATTTCTGCCAACGGATTCGGGGTTCGGGAAGGCATTTACTGGCTTTTACTCACGCGCCTAGGCGTTTCCGGAGAAACCGCCCTCGCCTTCGCCTTCTATTGGGATGCTGTGACCCTTCTAACTGCTGTTCCCGGTGGGATTCTTTTGATGTTAAAAACAAATAATGATCGAGTTAAATCAATTTAGAATTTTTTAAATAATTCACCCAAGTCCTGGAATTTTTTGCTGAAGTCTGCTTTTGGTTTAGTGGAATCTTTTCCAACTTCCTGAGCTCTTTTTAATGAATTCTCAAGCGCTTTCTTCCGCCGAAGCTCTTCTGGTCTCATACGAACCTCTTTAGATATTTTTCGTCGATGTCCAGACTTGGGTTTCTCATCAACTGCCGAACTTGTATTACGCCGACGAACTTGTGGTCTAACTGGTCCTAAATTTGGAGCTGTAAAGTCAGCAGTATTGCGTCTTTCTAGTACCCCCGAAGCCCTTTTATAAACAAGGGTGTCTGGTAAGTCTTCCAACCCTGTCTGTGAAATATCATCACCTATAACAGAACCAGATCCCATATGAAAAGAATCCATTTCAGAAATTTTAGGAGGTGCTTGCTCTTTTTTAAACTTTCGTACCAGGAAAGACGGTGGTGTCGAAGGCTCAGATGCCTGAGTTTGAGACGGTTGAGGTGAGCCACCCCGAAAACGAAGCGATGCAGGCGAAACGGAAATAAGCATGATTGTTTCCAGCATTACAAAAAAGACGAACTGAACATTTACTTCAAAAACAATTGACGTTAAACCGGAACAAAGTCCACTGTTATGGCTCTATAATACTGAGTAAAGCGAAAAGTAAAAGTATAATTCTTAAACCCAACCATAAACTTTTTGACCTCCTGTAAACGTATGATTTCGTTTGATGGTCAAAAATTTTTATGAGATGATTTTATATAATTGTATTTTTACTTTTTTTATGATCCCAATTCTGGGGCTTTACCATTTACAACAGCTACTGCTAAATCCTCCATTTTTAGGTGAGGCTTTCACCCGGAAAACAGATAACTGAATTATCGAGGTCTTCACGCTTGAGACACCGCACAGCATCGTCGATACACTCTTTTTCAAAAGTTTTTTATGTTGCGGTTTTGGCCTTGCTTGCCGCAACCTATTTGGGCTGTATAGCCTCTGTATCCTACGCAGAAAACGATGCTTTAGCGCCAGCCGACGACTCAACGGGTGCTACAGAAGATACTACAGCAACCCCCTTAAGTGAATTTGCCCCTTCAGAGTCCAGCTCTGCACCAGGGCAGCGCTATGACCAAGGCTTAACTATCAATAGAGTCTCTATTGAAGGCAATAAGCTGATCCAGTCAGACAAAATCAAGGATGCGATGACCATCCGGCCCGGTAGCCTCTACAGTAAGTCCACTCTCAAAGACGACCTCAAGCGGATTTACGATATGGGTTACTTCACCGAAAAAATTCGAGCTGTGCCCGTTTCCACCAGCAAAGGGGTTATTCTCCGTATTGTTGTTCAGGAGAACGCTCCCGTCTCTGGTGTTCATATTGACGGAAACACCCTAATTAAAGACAAAGAACTTCAATCAATATTCGCCAGCCAAACTGGTATGCCCCAAAATATTGGTCAGTTGAACGAAAGTATCGAAAAAGTTGAAAAGCTTTATGCCGATAAAGGCTACGTTTTGGCCCGGGTCGCGAATATCGAAGATGATCCTGATGGTGTCATCAACCTCAAAATTAACGAAGGGTTTATTGATAAACTTCAATTCGTGGGTAACCGGAAAACAAAAGACTTTGTTATTAAACGCTTGCTGACCACCAAAGAAGGCGAAGTTTATAACGAAAAAAACTTAGCGGATGACTTAAAGCGCCTCTACAGCACACAAGCCTTTAAAGATGTTCGCCGCGTCATCACAGCTTCTCCAACGAATCCAGACAAATACAACCTCACGATTGAAGTTGATGAGAAGCGTACCGGCTCTATTTCCCTTGGTGGAGGGGTCGATACCGCAACGGGTCTCTTTGGGTCTATGGGTTATAACGATCCAAACTTTTTAGGACGTGGCCAAAACTTCAACTCCGTTTTTGCAGTCGGTTCCGGAATTATTTCGCCTAACAGCTCCACACAAGCCAATACCCGTAACTACCAGTTCGATGTCGGCTGGAGTGATCCCAGTTTTCGCAACAGTGGGAACTCCTTAAGTACCAATGCTTTCGGGAGAAACTACGCCAGCTTTAACGTTCCCTTGGGTGTTGAGCGCCGTATCGGTAGTGAAATTTCTTATGGTATGCCCCTTAAGAATGTCAAAAATACCTCCATGGGCCTCAGCTTACGCGGTGAAAATGTTCACCTGCGAGATTACGCAGAAGGTTCCGATTTAGCTAAGTACAATATCAGTGACTCAGAGCGTAAACGCGAGCTTAAAGGGGGTACCTACCTATCCGTCTCCCCAACGATCGCTTACGATAGCCGGGATAACCGTTTTAACCCCTCATCGGGTTGGCTGAATACTATTTCACTGACAGGGGCCTATGGTCTCGGAAATCCGGGTTATGGACTGGCTTCAGCAAACTTGCGTAAATACATCAAGTTGCGCGAAGGTCTGATTTTGGCTTTGAATGCCCAAGGGGGTAAATCGGTCCTGGGTGACGTACCAGACTTCAACATGTACCGTATGGGTGGCTCTTACTCCGTCCGTGGTTTCCAAGAAGGCGGTATGGGTATCGGAAGTGGCTACCTGTTGAGCACGGCTGAACTCCGGGCCAAAGTACCACTTTACGGCAAAATGAAGAAAATTCCCGTACTGAATACACTCGGCATCGCGAGCTTTGTGGATGCAGGCTCGGTATTGGGTGGATCTAATATAAACAGCATTTTTGACCGTCCGACTTCAGCCCTATCGGCCGGTGTTGGTTTAAGGCTCAATATTCCAGCAATCGGCCCGATGCGTATAGACTTTGCATACCCCTTAATGGGTGGCGGGGGTAGTGGTGACTTCAACTACCGTCGGATCTGGAGCTTCGGTATCGGCGAGAAATTCTAGCAATTCTTTATTGCTTGCTCTTTAAACTCGCTCAAAGTGAATTAAATTCATAAACTTAACTTTATGAAAGAGAAGGTACCCTGGCTGTAGCTTCTCTTTTCTGTATTTTATCGATAATAAAATTTCATCTATCACCTTTTTGGAGATTAGTTTATGCTCGGAACATTTGATTTAACAAAAGTTAAACACTCAAAAATGCATGGTTCTGGCCGATGGAAAGGAAAGAAATTAGGAGAACCCTTAAAAAGGCAATTAGATGAAAATGGCTATCTTCCTATCGACAAAGCCGCTCAACAAATTGGGGATTACATTGTTTTTGAAGCAAAATCGTGTAGGCAAGCACTTTCGTCAAACTCTCCAAACAAACATTGGAATAAGATTACTCAAAAGCACCGTATTCTAACCCCTCCTTTCATGAACGATCCTCAATATACAGATGCGATATTTGCTCAATGTGAGAATGGAGAGTTTCGAGAATTTACTTTCAGAAAACAACCTGACTTTCTAATAACATCCAATTCCTACAATTCTCAAAATCAAAAACATTCAAAGTCTTATATTGAAACTCAGGTGACTCTGGATAATACAACTGCCCCCCCCTCTGAAAACGTAAGCATTACAAAACATCCTTTTCATTACAATGAGCAAAAAAAAATTATATATAAAGGACATTGGCCATTACTGCCTAGAGCCACTGCAGGGTTTCGAAACAAAAATCTAACATTCCAACGGGCTGCAGAACTGGCTCCTGAACTTCTTGCTAAGCTTTTAGAGGAAAGGTACAAGGCTCCGAGAGCACAACGGGGAGAATTGCAATCTCGACACCATTTTGAAACTTTACTTCAGCAGCAACCTCAGGCATTTCAAACATTATTAAAGCGAACTCAAGAGTTTAGCCTCAGCCGTGGTTCTTTTGAGGAAATAACACCGATTGCAAGAAAACTAGCCGTTGCCAAAAATGCATTTGAACAGTTATTTCCTACCCGTCCACACATTGAAAAGCTCTTTGAACATTTTAAAAGAAATATAAATTTACGAAGCTCTTCACCCATCCAAAAAAATGAAACTCTTATATCCCAGTCTCCAAACAAAATTCAGGCAAGCCTAACCGTTGTTAGACCTTCCAGCCCTTCCTTTAACCCCAAAGAACATACCATTATGGGTGGGCAACTCGTTCGAAATAATGATAGCTCACTACCTCATACAAGCGAAGATTTAAGCTTACCAGCTGACTTTAAAAGTGCCGTAAGCGATATTACACTTAAAATGAGTCGCAGCAGAACGCAAAGACCTCACATGAAGGAAATCGTTACCATCACCGGAAAAGAGCCAACGCTGAAATTTGTGAATGTTAAACCTCTTGATTCAAACGAAATGTATACAGGGAGAACTCAAGTACCTCATGTAGATAATACGCCCTCTTCAAAAGGGAACAGTTTATTAACTAAAACACGTATAGCAAGGCAAAAAAGAAGAACTAAGAAGCTTGACCTCTTAGAACAACGATTGTCAGATCCAGCAGAGCTCCAGAAAACTCGAAAACAGCATGCACATTCTACTATCCAACGTGTCAGGACAAAACTTCAGAAGCGAAAAGAACGAGAACATTATAAATATGGTACACGAAGACCATTTTTGAACCTCTTTAGCCAGAGAGAAAATAGTTTATCATCCCAACAAAACAAAGATATTGACTCAGGAGTAGATTAAAGCTGAATACGGGGACATGTAAAATCGCCCCCAATCCCTTAGCAGCAGAGACTCTCACAACTGTTCTTAAACCATCAACAAAGCTTTTATTTATCGTGTTGGATCTTCACGGCATCTATTGCTCCTGCTACACTTTATTTCTGTCTCCTTTTTTCTTGAAAGAGAATCCTATTTGGTCGGGACTTGGCACGTAAACAGCGTGATTCAAAAAAGCGCTGTTTTTAGTTGTTAATGAGCGGTAAGGCATTTTGCGTATTAAAACGCAAGAATTTAGGCTGACTATTTTCACACTGAAAATACCAGTCGGGCAATATCCATTGCCTGCTTAATCGAGCCAATTGAGTATCAACGTTAATATTTGAGCTATAGAGTCTTTATCGAAATGACTTCTTTCATCACCGCGTATGCAAGTAATCCTTATAATGCCCAAAAGCCATTCAAAATACCCCAACCCAAAGTTGGATTAAAGTTTGGTATTACTTCCGAAGCGAATGACACGGCTTCATTCAGTACCCCCACCATCCAGAAAATACAACTCGCGAATGCAACGCTTCCCTTACTGGAACAGGCAGAAAAGAAACCTGTACTGGATAACCAGGATCAAACAGCACTCAATCAGCTCAAAAAACTACTGGGTTTTCCAGAAACAGTTGCCGGACCAAAAGTATTCTCCGCTGAGTTTTATAACACCTTATCCTCGGGAAATCCTAAAAAGAGACAAGATCTCTTATCCAATCTGGTGGCTACCTTAAAAGCGTCGATAGCAGCGACACAAAGTTCTCCTCTTGTCCAAAAAGTTGGCGATCAAACACTGCAAATTCATAACACTCAATTGCAGCCCTTCATTAAACCCAGTTACACAGCACCCCAGCTAGAGCACTTATTTCAAGTCTTGCACCACATGGGTGTCTTTGACTTGAAAATCCACCCTGAAAATGGCCTCCCGTATACCACTACCGCTACTTTTAATAAGGCCATGAATTTCCAGTGGAATACAGACAGTATGGAAATTGGTAAAAATCTACAACGCTTCGTTAATCCAGAAAGTTATAAACAAAATCTATTAGATAATGCAGCCGTGATGAATACGCAACAGGTTCAGAATACTGTTGTCCATGTGATAGAAGATCCCAACTGGTATCGAAAAGATTCTGATCCGATGCACGGTATTCCCCACATTTTTGATCCCGCTTCTATCCACATTAATCCGACAACATCGGCACCCATCGTATCCGAAATCGGCTTTGATCCCAATTGGCACAATCAAAAGCGGCTTGAATCATCCGCCCTCGTTCTACACGCGCTGGTAGACAATATTAAAGATGGATTAATACCCGATAATAAAGGAGCTGTAAAGCCTTGGGGCTTTAACCAAACCTTTATACAAAATCCAACGCAACTGAAACAAGTAACGAATGCCATTACCAATATCTCCATTTATTTATCCAGGATTAACCTGAACCCAAGCACTCAGCGTTATGACATGAAAGCACCATCTGCAAGCTCTTGGGAGGAACAAGCTCTCGCAGGCGGCTGTACATCGGATACGGGGGATACGGTTTTGGCTTTTGAAAGCTTGAAAGACCTTTTATACAACCCGCAATACAATCACAACAAAGGCATTCAAACCGTACGTCAGACACTCAAAAGCAACTCGTATTCAGTGCTAATACCAACTGAAAAGCAAATGAATCAGATCATTTCGACAGGCCGGAAAGTGATTGATGAACGAATTACGACTCCCTTAAGCCAGGGAAAAATGCCTCGCCAAAGTGAAGCACGAGAGGCCGATACATCTTTGATGTTTCTGGCGGCCTCTGATTACAAGTTTGATCCCAAAAACGTGACTCGCGATACACAAATCCGTCTGGCTTTAGTCAATGCCATGGAGAAAGAGCTGATGCAGCCTAATGGCATGATGCGGTATGGAGAAAGCCGTTTGCCGGGTGGCGAAAAAGTTTTTGATAGCTATTTACAGTTAGACAATCACGTTTCTGAAGAAATTCGCCAGCCGCTGCATAGCATGTTGAGCAGTAAACTTGGCTTACAACCCTATCGGACCGATAATCTTTCACCGCACCATGATGTCACGGACAAGCTGGGTCAACTGACGCGTCAAAGCGGATGTTCCGAGCAATTTTCCGCACAGTGGGGACTCGGTGTGAGTGCCGGATTACAAGGCTTAGCCGCAGCAAAAGTTAATCTTTTGAATGCGATGCTGAAAAACAACAAAGCGCCCACAAAAGAAGAGCTCGCATTATTGAAACAGGTGGATACACAGCTCAATCGGTATCTCAATAAAAACCTGGCGTTGATCACAGGAAACGATACGAAAGGAAATGCACCCATAAGCAGTACGGGATTACCCTTACCTGAAAATACGGTTATGGAAGCCTACGAATACGTACTCAACTTGAATCAGCAACCCGTCATGTTACCAGGCGCTCATCCCTTAACGTGGGGGGAAACGCAATTGTTTGATGGTTTAGTAAAATCGTATGATGCCGCTAAACTCCAAGAACGCGTCAATCAAAAATTCAATTTAAATAAGTCGACGTAATGAAAGAGAACTACAATACGAGCTCGCTAGAATAACCAGGCTATTAATCGTTCCGAAAAGGCACTGGTAATTTAAAGAAATACTGAATAATGCTCTATCCCTCTACTTAAACAGTCCTTTTTCAGAAGGGATCGCATCTTCAATTGCTTTTGCAAGGGCTTGCATACCAGATTGATTGGGATGATAAGGAATGGGTGAAGGCCAAGTTGCATTCGCTGGAGGATGGTAATCAGTAACAAAGGGGACTGGAGAGCATGCGTCATGCCCCTTCCCGACAAGCGAACCTCTGACATCACTATTACCAGTATTCAGAGCAACATTATGAATTGTACTATCCAGACGGGCATACACCTGACGCATCCGCAGTACATTCTCTTCGGTAAGGGGGAGTTGTAATGGACACGAAGTTCCATCCTCCGGTAACACAGGTAGGTTTCCAACAAAAACTAAAGTAGCTAAGGGTGCACGACGATGAACCTCAGAGGCAATTGTTGTTAAACCCTCTTTCAATACAGCAAAACGTTTCTCGACCTCTTCATCCGAAATAACATGCCCGCTCTTGCCACTGTCTATGCGGGAATAGCCGAGCAAGTTGGCAGCGTAATAAACATCGTTTGCGCCGATGGTCACCGTAACCAACTTTGTAACGGCATCAACAGCATCAATTTGAGCAGGTAAGCCGTTCGAATTTTTATACAAAGTAGTTTGGATAGTCGCACCAGAACATGATAAATCCAGAAGATCAAAATGCCATTTTTCCGCCAGTAAACGAGCATAATTCGATTTTGAACGGCTACACGATCCGCTATCAGGATCATAAATACCGACACCAGCTCCAGCAGCGGAAGAACTCCCCAAGGCAACATATCGGACTACCTGTTGCGCTGAGGCAGGCATTAGAAGCGTTAAAACCGATACAAAGATAGCACTTGAAATCAGCCCTAAATTAAATATAGAGCGAAATTTTTGGCTTTTGGCTCGCATAAACCTTCTTACCATTTCTTTTCAACACACGCTATTGAATTGCGAAACCGATCGATTGCAGTAGGTTTCTACATCTGGAATTATTATTATTCACTCGGCAGTGTGACAGCGCCTTTTAAATCGATGGTCATCGCATCACCCGGCTTGATGGTTGCCGATTCACCACGGCCTACCAAAGCAACAGCTGTTCTGCCTGTTGTAACACCGGCACCAGCCAAGGCGCCGCCTACGGCAGCTACAGGCACGGTAACAATCGTTCCCAAACCACCAGCAATACCTTTACCGCGTTGGTAACCTCGATCGGTCATATCCGTCATCACGCTTTTACCGCGCTGAGCCCCGGCATGAACTTTTTGTCCTACACCCGGGTCATCATAAACAGCACCAGACTTGTTGACGTGTTCGTTATCAGTAGCCAAATTGAAGTTTAAGGGCATCAAATCGCCAGAGGGAAGCATCGCGTGATCAAAAGCAAGCGTCATTGAACCACCCTTACTAAAGAAGCCAGGACGGTTCACGACATCAACCCGTCCACGGATTACCGTGCCCATCGGTAGAATAATACGCTGCGTTCCAGGCGTTTCACCCGCCATTACAAAATCCTTCGTGAGGTAGGTGACAAAAGGATCACCCACCTGGGATGTTTTGGAATCCAAAGAGGTTTGAAAGACAATACTGAGCAATGTTCCGGCAGGGATACGTTGGCTACCCGTTCCCACTTTTAGGGAAGACGTAGCGGAAGGAACACTCATTGTTTTAGAGGCTGAATTTGAGTTCGCCGGAGGAGCCCCCGCAGCATTCGCAACTGAAGGCAGAAGAAGGACATTCGCCATAAGCAAGGTCGCAGATAAAGAAGCCACAGTGCGAGTGGAGTATTCAGCAAATCGTTTCAACATATCGTTAAAGCTCCCAGAGTCGAAATTCAGCCTTTTTATTATACCTGAAGCGAATGACGACTCCTCATCCTGTCGTGTCAAACCACAAGGCTCTGTGAACTCAGACCTAAACAGTAAGAGAAAAAGAAGTAAGTTTTTGAATACCCTCTAGAGCGGAGATCGGTAAGGCTTCTAAAAGTTCTTCACACGTTTGAGAGAAGTCCGGGTGAATCCACTGGGGAACAATTTCGCAAAGGGGAAGTAAAACAAAGGCGCGCTCATGAAGACGAGGATGAGGTAATTCCAAGTCGGAATGCTGCACTCTCACATCATCATAAAAGAGCAAATCCAAGTCCAAAGTACGAGACGCCATGTGTCCATCAGAAGGTCGCTCACGCCCAAACTCAGATTCCAACTCGAGTAAGCAACTCAATAACTCATCGGGTGTCAGTGAGGTTTCCAATAAGGCAACCGTATTGATAAAATCAGGAACGCTTTCAGAAGAAGCAAAACCGAGCGGCGGCGTTTGATAGAAAGACGCAATCTTTAACACGCAAACTTCAGAAACTCTATCCAGAGCCTTTAAGGCCTGGCGGAGGATAGCTTCAGGATGATCCAGATTTCCACCTAAGCCAATACAAGCCTGGGAGGGTTTATCAAACAATGGCTTCAAGCTTGGCTTTTCCCAACGTCACAGGCATATCCGTCATCACACCGATTAACGAAAAAGGCATTGCTTTTTCAATATACACATTCAACAACTGGCCGACGATTGCTTCCATACCACGCACCATAGCACCCTCGGAGGGATCAAAATTAACAACCTTATTGGTGCGAGTCCGCCCCGTTAAACGCTCTGGATTTCTTTTACTCGGACCTTCTACCAGAACTTCAACAACTTCCCCTTCATAGGGCATATTCATTGCAAAGGATTGATCGCGAATCGCCTGGTTCAGAATTTGAAGACGCTCTTGTTTCACTTCCTCAGGAACTTCTTCACCCCGGCTTTCCCATAAAGCGGCCGGCGTTTGTTTCCGTGGAGAATATGCCGCAGTATTTGCATTATGAATGCGAGAGCGTTTCACGGATTCTACCGTGCGCTGGAATTGCTCATCGGTCTCACCGGGGAAACCCACAATATAATCGCCGGTTACAGCGGCGTGTGGGACTTTCTCGTAAATTTTATCCACAAGCGTGTAGTATTCATCCGCTGTGTAACCTCGGCGCATGCGCTCAAGAACATCGGTATCACCTGCTTGCATAGGAATATGAATATACTCCATGACTTTCGGCAAGCCTGCGATGGCATCGATAATGGTGTCATCTAAATCCAAGGGATGAGAGGTCATAAAGCGGATGCGTTCCATGCCTTCAATTCCATTCAATTCACGCAACAGGTCGGCCATACCATAGCCTTCGGGTGTCCCTTCCGGCCGGGTTTCAGCCTTCCAATCTTTCCCGTAAGAGTCCACAGTTTGGCCTAGAAGCGTGATTTCTTTAAAACCGTGAGCGGCTAGTTTAATGACTTCTTCCAAAATAGAGGCCGGTGGACGACTGATTTGACGACCCCGAGTGTAAGGAACCACGCAGTAGGTACAGAAATAATCGCAGCCTTCAATAATGGTAACCCAGGCGGAAATATCACTTTCACGCAGTGGGGTTACATCGCTAATGTACTCAAAGGTACTTCGTGTTTTTTGCCGATCAACCGCTAAAACGTGTTCTTCGCCATCAAATGCACGACGCACTAACTGAGGCAGTTCGTGGATGTTCTGCGTTCCAAATACGATATCGATATAAGGAGCGCGTTTAAAAATGCCATCTTTTGCTTGCTGGGAAACACAGCCCGCCATGGCGATTTTCAGGCCTGGCTTTTTAGCCTTCATTTTTCCCCAAACACCGAGGTGACTAAACGCTTTATCTTCAGCGGAAGCTCGAATTTGGCATGTATTGACGATGAGTAAATCTGCATCGCCCTGATTTTCAACCCGTTGAAAGCCTTCCTGTTGAAGCAGACCCAGCATAATTTCTGAATCGTTGACATTCATTTGGCAGCCGAGGGTTTCTAAAAAAACCTTGCGGGTAGGAGGTGCAGCGGTGGAAATTTTCATAGGCGAACTTGCTTCAATATTATTTATGTTTCTTTACGGTAAATCGAGGAAACGGGTATTGCACCATGGGTGGCTTCAATCAAGCGAGCTTCAATTTCTTCAGCTTGCAAGGGCGGAACCACACGAAGAGTTTTACTGGGAAATGGAATTTCTTCGGGTCCACGATGATTGCCCCGATTTTCTACATGCCATTCCATAGGATAAGGACGGCGAGGCGTATTCAGCTGAATTTCATCTGGGCCAATCCGGTTAATCAAGGCAGCCAAAGCATCGACTTCGGCAAGATTGGTTGGCATAAACATGCACTGCAAAGCCACTTTACCTGGATGCTCTGTTTTCAGAAGACGTATTCCCTCGATAATGCTTTCCAGCGTAACCCCATCCACAGGGCGGTTCATTTGCTTCAAGCCCGCATCTGTTGCGGCATCTAACTTACAGGCCACAACGTCAGCTTCCCGTAAATCATGACGAACATTTTCATCGTAAAGCAAGGTTGCATTGGTGAGCACCATCACAGGTTTATGCGTGTATTCTTTCACCGCATGAATCGCTTCAGCCAGGTTCAACGCCAAGGTTGGCTCACCACTGCCGCTGAAAGTAATCATATCAGCTTCTTCCCACTGGCTTTTGCGTAGATCTTTCTCTAGCTGAGCTGTTGGAACATAGATTTTACGCTCTGCCGTTTTAAGCTGAATATTGCCCAGCTGACAATAAATACAGTTAAAAGAGCAAATCGATGTTTGCAGCAGCAAGTCAATTCCGAGGGATTGACCGACACGCCAGGAATGAACAGGGCCATAAACCGAAGATTTAAACTCTCCAACTTGTGGAGCGTCTTCGATTTCTTCAGGCTTCACGCTTGAGTTATCGGTGTTTTGAGCATGCGTCATCATAAAGATAATAACTACTTTTAGAGGTTGTTAAGGATTAGTGGCTACGAGGCGCTAGGTGTGAAATACCCGCAGCATATGTGAAACATACGTGAGGACTGGAGAACGCCGCAGCAACAAAGTAGACGCAATCCTGAATAACTCCTAGTAACCCAGATAGTTAGCGAGGGCGAACGATACGACATAGAAAATTCCTGCTGTCCAAGCCGTTGTTTTATTCAAGGCAGCTTCCGCACCTTTTTGGCTAGAGAAAATTTGGGATGTTCCACCAAAACCACCCAAGCCATCTCCTTTAGGAGAGTGAATGAGAACAAGAAGAACCAGGAATACTGCAACTATCAATTGTAGAACTTGCAGCAAAATTCTTAAAAAAGGAACAAGGTTTTCCATGGGCCGGGCTTCACCCTATTATTGGTCAATAAAACTCATACTATTCAAGCACGAAACGTTGTATTACGCAAAACAGCTCGGGCAGGCGCTCCGTCTTCCTGCAAGGCCATCGGAAGGCAAATAAGCTCGTACCAACCCGCTTTTACATCCTTTAAATTTAAGCCTTCCAAAATATACACGCCCGCATTCATTAAACGATGATGTACAGGAACCGGCTCATCGTACTTTTCTTGTGCGTAAAACCCATCGACGGACATGCCGTCAACCCCAATCAACTTCAGTTTTAGCTCTACTAAAAAGTCAGCCGTATGAGGACTAAGGTGACAGAAATCTTTATTAAAGGGTTGCTTGTACCATTCCCGTTCGGAATTAACGGTTTTAAACAAAACGCGTTTCGCTCTGCGTAAGTCTAAAAAGCATTCTTTGCGCTGCAATTCGCCCATGGTAATGCAGAGTGGATCTTCAACCTCAATCACCAGAACCGGCCCAATGTAAGGACGGAGATCCATCTGAGCTAAAGTCGGACCTTCTGCCTTAAAGTGAGAAAATGCATCCACATGTGTTCCCGTATGAGACCCAAAGCAAAGACGGGAAACATCCGCCGGATCACCCTCTTTTAAGCTTAGTGTTTTTCGCACTTCAATTTGAGGATCGCCAGGCCAAACAGGAAGGTTCTCAGTAATGGGGACTGAAATATCAATCAGCTCTGCTTCCAAACTATCATCTAAAAAAGTCATACGACATGTTCTTTCCATGATTCAAAGAGTCATTGTGCACATCATATGCAAATGACAAGTCCAAATCGAGAGCTAGTCATTTTTTTACCGAGTAGATAAGCTGAACCTAGCCAATTGCATAATACTGCGGAAGAGATTGTCCCCAATCGGCTGATAGAAGAGCTCCGAAAAAAAGTGCATAATAATCCAGAATCGTAAAAGTAGCGATTTCCAAGTAGCTGCATAACCAACGTTAAATTTTTGAGAATTGATTTACTAACGGAGACTGTTGGGCAGCATTTGTGCTGACCAATCATTGAAATAGGAGGCTAAAATGACTAACGAGCAACAGGAAAAAAAGCAAGGCTCTAATACTAATAAACGCGGGTTTGCTTCCATGGATAAAGAAAAGCAACGTGCCATTGCTAGCAAAGGTGGAAAAGCAGCCCACGAAAAAGGAACGGCTCATGAGTTCACCTCAACTGAAGCTGCTGCTGCAGGCCGAAAAGGCGGATTAGCAAGCCGTAACCGCAACACTTCAAGCAAAGCATCTTAGATTAATAAAACAAGCAAACCCCTCTGAATTGACAGAGGGGTTTTGATTTTCACTACTCATTTGCCTAAATTCAGCATGAATTCCTTTAATGTATGTACGTACAGGCATGCAGAAGATCAGCTTCGTTAACATACACGAAGCACAACAAAAAGCTCGCTTGATTCTATCCCTCTTGAATGATATAAGAGTTAAGCTAAGGTGGTTTCTGTCATGGGCAATGTCTCTAAAGAACCTCTTTACTAAACAAAGCCTTGAGTTTTATTTATCACAGAAGGAAATACCCTCTTGCCAAGAATTAAGTCTGCCAAAAAAAGAGTTGAAGTTACTGAACGCAACCGCAAACGTAACATTGCTTTCAAATCTGCTGTTAGAACAGCCATCAAAAAAGTACTTCAAGGTGCTACTGCTGAAGAGCGCTCCGATAGTCTAAAAGCAGCCTACAGTATTATTGACCGCGCTGTCTTAAAAGGCATTGTTCATAAAAATGCCGGTGCTCGATTTAAAGCACGCGTTGCAAAATCAGTTATTCGTCAAGAATCTGCTGCAGCTTAGAAAAAAGCTTCTCTGTAATATCACCAAAATGCCTCATTTGACTTTACAAATGAGGCATTTTGCATGTGAAAATTTTTCTAAATAGATGTAACCGTTCCGCAAAATATCCTCAAGCCGCTTATAATGGTAGTCGAAGCCAATTTGTAGCAGACTGTTATTTCCAGTTGCACAAATGGAAGAGTTTGAGAGCGAGGGTCACGTACACCGATGCTATTTAATAACCGAGCCAAAAAAGAACAGGAAGAAGCAGCGGCCAACTCTGGAGCTCTACCGGTTCAACACAACATCGGTGGAAGCCTTTTTGCTCCGTCTATTAACCCTAGGCCTACTCGCTTAAATCTCCATATAGAGACAGCTCAAACGGCACCTTTGCAAGTTGAAGAACCCTCTCTCGTAGAAGAAGGCTTTCATACCAACCCGCCAGAATCATTTGATCCGGCTTCCTTTGAGCCCGCCTGGCTTAGCACTCAAACACCCACAGAAGCAGTTGAAGCCGCTGCGCCGGTCTGGACTAATGATGCAGAAATCCCTCAATTTCCAAGCTGGACAGCCCCAGCAGAAAGTGCTTCAGCAGCCGTTCCTGCGGAAGGAGTTTGGGAACCTTCGCAAGAATTCTCATTTAACGAAACGACTCCTGCTTCCCCTTGGGAAAGCAGGACTCCTCAAGCTGACATTTTTTCCAGCAATACGCCTGGAGATCCTGCTAACTGGCATGAAAATCTCTCAGAGCTCAACGAACCAAGCCCCGAGCCACTGGGCTTGGAAGTGGCTCTGCCTTGGGCAACTAGCAGTGAAGCTCCTGCCTTTTCTGTACCCGAAGTCCCTACCGATAATGGTCCCTTCCAGCCAACTGCAGCACCTTTCATAAGCGAGAGTGAGACCTTTAACTTTAACGCTTACGAGCAGCCCCTAGAAACCTTTCAAGCAACAACAACACCGCCTGAAAATCACTTCCTAGATTCAGTGAACGAGCAACTGTATCCTTCTGATACATTCCCAACAGAATCGTTCCAAGCACAAGAGCCGAAAGCTAAAGTTCTCCCGCCATTATCGCCTACTGCCTCCGCTGATCCCTGGACTGAAAGTGCCAATCAATTCAATGAAGCTTCGCAGTACCTTTTCCCGGAAGACTCAAAACTCACAGGGGGAGCCCAAAACTGGTACGAGCAGGATAGTAGCGATGTTTCAAAAACGCCAAGTGCCATCTACTGGCCTGAAGAAGTACTCAACAGTGAAATGTTAGAACTTGGAACGAGTGTTCAGGACAATCTAAGCGGTCTTCAAGAACTCAACAATGAACCTAGTAGTTATACGCTCCCAATAGCAGCGGGAACAACCTTACCCGAATTCGACTTCCCAACCCAAAGCCAACCTGAGATCGAAACACTTTCCTATGATGCAGCAACAGGTCTAGAGTTCAGTGAAGCCAATGGAGAAATTCCATCGGACTTTTCCTGGAGTGATAGTCCCTCAGACTGGGAAAGCACTGGCACGGAATCAAGTTTGGAAAATGCATCCTGGGTATTTCCAAGTACACCAGAATCTGAACCCTCTTTTACCCTTGGCTCCAACGAGGACGCTGATGTTTGGAACACCCCAATATCAGACAGCCCGCAAAGTGATTTTTTTGCAACTCCACAAACTCCAGGGTCTTCATCTTCCTGGGGAACGAGCAGCCCCTCCACAAATGACATTACTTCTCAAAACAACGAACAATGGACGAGTCCACTCGATAGGGGTGCAGAAGAGCCAAGCTATTCGATCAACACAGACTCGCCGGAAACAAATCTCTTCGAGTTTCCTAGTGACGAAAATCTTTGGTACGGAACAGAAACAACCACTCACGTCCAGACAAACGATCCTTTTATGGCTTCGGCCCCCCCCATGGAAGCCTCACAACTTGAGCCTCCCACACTCAAAACTGATACTCCCCACTATCAAGAAGCCCAAACACCGTCCTTTGTTTCTGAAGAAACCCAAATCCCGGAAACCTCCTCAGCAGAGAGCAATTCCAAACTCGGCAAACTGGATATTCTAGGAGTTTGCCCCCTACCAGAAAATCATCGCCTGCTTGTCGTTCATAACGGCGAGGTTTATGCACTGATGGGTCAAAACAATACTGCAGATGACTCTCAAATCGCTGTTTTACATGTATTTGACCGTAATCCACTGGCTTACCAGTCTACATTTGCTGTCATTAAAGATACCCGACCCGATCGCGTTGGCCACATGATTGTCCAAGCTGGCTCTATTCGTGGCCAAATTTCCATTGAGCAAGGTAAAATCATGTGGCATGGAGAAACCTCTTAATATAGAAAGTTCTTTAATGAAAAACACAATGCCTCTCACCTTGGCAGTGAGAATGCAGGAATGGCGAGATCGACGTATGTTGACGCAGGAAGCGTTGGCACAAAGAGCGAATATCCCCCTTCGCATGATTGAAGATATTGAGTCCGGCATTGAGTTATTCCTCCCCATCATTATTCGCCAGCGTTTAGCACGGATTCTCCACATTCACCCCCGTCAAATTCAAGAGTTAGAGCGCCCACCACGTCATCCACAGAACTTAGGCCTGCAAGCTAAAGGCGGTAGCCTTTTACAAGCCATCCTGGATAACCCAGAAGGTTCCCATACTTGCCCGGCTTGCTCTGCCCATTTAAATGTCCGCTTTTTTCAACGCATGGATCTACAAAACCGTCCCTTAAAGGTAGTTAAAGCGGCTTGCAGCTCCTGCCTTTTTCGCCTTACCGACGATTAACGCTAGCTTTAGCAAAGGCTTTCATGGTTTCAATCATTGTTAAACATCTCAAAAATGGAATCCAATGGATTGTATTTTTATTCATTGTTGGTAGCGCTATTGGTTCCGCCTGCGCATTCTTTCTGTGGAGCTTGGATGAAGTTACCCATATCCGCTGGACTCATCCCTGGCTACTCTATGGCTTACCCCTAGGAGGGTTATTGGTTGCTTTGCTCTATCATCACTATGGAGCCTCGGTAGAAGGGGGGACAAACCTCATCCTGGATGAGATTCATCAGCCGGGTGGCGGTATACCGAAACGAATGACCCCGTTCGTACTTTTCGGAACGCTCCTCACCCATTTATGCGGCGGATCAGTTGGACGTGAAGGAACTGCGGTTCAAATGGGCGGCAGTATCGCCAGTGCCTTTGCCCGATTTTTGAAGTTCAAAGACCGTAAGTTGCGTATTTTATTGATGAGCGGCATTGCCGCAGGCTTTGCTGGCGTTTTTGGAACCCCTTTAGCGGGCGCTATTTTTGCGGTTGAAGTTCTAGCCATAGGCAAAATACAGTGGAATATCCTATTACCTAGCCTTATTGCAGCCTATATTGGCGATTGGGCATGCAGTGCTTGGCATATTCACCATACCCAGTATAGTGTCAGTTCTCATATCCCCTTCAATTTCACTTATATTGACTTTGTGGTTAAAGTCCTTCTGGCTTCCATACTGTTTGGAGGCACAGCCAAGCTTTTTTCTGAATTAACCCATTTCACTCAGTCTTATTTCAAGCGAATCATAACCATTCCCTACCTCCGTCCTTTTTTCGGCGGGATGATTGTTATCGGGTTAACCTATTGGGTAGGCACTCAAGATTATTTAGGCTTAGGCGTCAGTAACCCTAATCCTCACAGTGTGAGTATTTTAACGGCTTTTTACGAGCACCTACCCCCTTGGGCATGGCTTTTAAAACTCTTATTTACCGTAGTAAGCATCGGCAGCGGGTTTAAGGGTGGCGAAGTCACACCTCTCTTTTTTATTGGCGCCACTCTGGGCAATGCCATAGCATGGGCATTGAATGCTCCCCCCGATATATTCGCAGCATTAGGTTTTATAGCCGTTTTTGCAGCAGCTGTTAACACCCCTTTAGCCTGTACTCTAATGGGAATAGAGCTATTTGGGCCAGAAAACGGTCTCTACTTTGCACTCTCCTGCTTTTTAGCCTTTGTATTTAGCGGTCACTCAGGAATCTACCTATCTCAGAAAATTACAAAACCCAAACCATTCACAAAGCATTCTTTTGAAGATACAGGCCTACGGGCCCTGCAAGAGAGAAAACGCATCAAAGGAAAGCCACTGATCTAAAGGAATTTATTTTGCCTTAATGACAAAAGGCTCAACCGATAAAAGGTAGTCCTTGAGGACTCGGGAAGTCGTGGCCCCGCCAATAACCGACATTTTGTTCATCGCGCTTTGAATCTGCGACAAGCCTTCTGGCAGGTAACGTTCGCGAATCACAATATGCAAAACATCATTCTCGACAGCTTGTAAGCCTGCGCGAGGGAAAACTTGGACATTCGGTACAAGCGTTTCATCAATATGAGTGGGGGTGGCGTCTATCATTGCGGTAGTCATATGCCAATACCAATCGTCGAAATTAAGAGTGAATAATAAGCGGAGGTAAAACAATCGCTATCACTGCCATTAATCCCGGCGTGAATTGGTATGTTTGATATAAGTAACAAAAAGGGCCTCTAAAAGTTGCCCTGACTGTAACTAAAAATACAAACTTACTGTTTAAGCTGCATTTTCAATCTTGCCTATACAGATTTAACCATCAAATAGGAGTTACACAAAATAATGAAAATAGATATCAAAAAAGCATGCAATTCATATCAATATCAGCTTGTTTTGATATTCGTATTGACATCTGCTTTCATTATTTTTGCGTAACTCCTACAAAACAAAACAGATTATTCTGCCTCAATAACTTGTCGCACAAAGTTTAAAAGCGTCATAACTTTAATAGAGATAAATGAAAATCTATATGTATAAATTATTTCAAAGTAACCAATTTTCCAAGGCCGCGTTTGCCGCAATTTTTTGAGCCGCAAAAGAAAGCACACCGACATCCAACCAATTTATATCCGGGTTTCTTCTAAACCAAATGGCCTGACGGCGGGCATATTGACGAGTCGCAATTGTAATCGCCTCTATTGCCTCAGGTAAAGAAAGCTTACCTTCCAATACTTGGACCAACTGAGAGTATCCCAAAGCTACCGTGAGCGCTTTAGAGCCCAAGCCGTACTGCGCCATTAAACCTTGAACTTCTTCCAACCATCCAGCATCCAGCATCCGCTGAGTGCGTTCAAGCAATTTTTCATTGTGTTGTTGACGATCCCCGTAAGTTAGCCCAATCCACAAAAGAGAGACATCTTTGGCAATTTCATCTTGGGGTACCGGTTTACCTGTAGCTCGGTTAATCTCCAAAGCTCGAATTAAACGAAACCGATCATTGGGATGAATCGCCTCAGCTCGGCTGAAATCGATAGCCAGTAAGCGTTCATGAAGCGCTGTATTCCCTTCGGTTTCCGCTATTTCGGTTAATTCAGCCCGATACTCTGGGTCTGGATCAACGTTCGGAATAATACTGGGTTGAAGAAGGTTTTTGATATAAAAACCCGTTCCACCTACCACAACCGGGATTTTTCCTTGTTCCCACAAACGATTCAAGTGAGCTTGGGCCTCTTCACAGTACATGGCCACGCTAAACTCTTCATCCGGTTCAGCAATATCAATTAAGTGGTGCAGAATACCCTGTTGTTCTTCCAAACTGGGCTTTGCTGTCCCCACGCTCAAACCCTTGTAAACCAATTGGGAATCCGCCGAAAGCACTTCCGTGTTGAGCTGCTTTGCAAGTTCAACGCCAAGCGCTGTTTTACCTGTTCCAGTTGCTCCACCAACAACAATAACGTGCTTTTTCATCACCTTAAAAACAACCACTCCTAAAGCGATGGAGGAATATCTGGTGCGTTAAGTTGCACCTCTTCATCCAAGGCCCGTGTTGGTTTGCCCATTAGATGCCACGCATAAACAAAAAGGGAAATATGAAAACCGATATTTAAAAACACCATCAATAACTTGGAAAGTACTTCTATAAAAAGAACACCGGTACTGGAGAAAACGACGAAAACAACAGACAAGACACAATACAGAAGAACGATAGCGCCCAAACGAAGCGGATCGCGGAAAAACTGTCGAATGCTGAGTCCATAAGCTTTCAACGGATTCTTAGAATACCAAAGGAGCATAATCGGCCATAAGCAGGTCAGCACCCAAAATAATGCATAGAGGGCAATCGCAAGAAGAACACCTAAAACAAGATCTTGCAAAGACTGTAACTGAGCAGGAGCCAAGGTTTGGAGCAGTTTTTGATTATGAGCAAAACTACCGGAATGCCCGATCAGTTTCGGCAAAATCGGTTTAATCGCAAGCATCGCTTTTTGCGTCACAGGCAACAGACAAAGGGAAATTAGAAAGGCAAAGAGAACCTGCAACAGCATCCCGATAGATACCGGTATGAAATGCTGCCCGATACCACTCAAAAAATCTTGAAAGAAAGACGGCCCTTGACTCATGTTCATCTTATAAGAAGGTAAAAACGAATCTTTAGGCGTGTTTTTTTCTAAAAAGTAGCGACAAACGCTACTCGTCATCTGATATAAACCGGCCGTAAAGGCGCAAAAAATAAGGCCCATTAAAATACTAAAAATGTAGAGCAGGTATTCCGGGCGAATCAAGCTGTCGTTGAGGTTAATCAGAAGCAGAGAGGCAACAAAACCAAAAAGCACCTGGACATAGACCAGAGGAATACTCCGCTGCCAGATTAAAAAGCTTTGCTTGAGAATCTCTGAGATAGGGCTGGAAGAATGCGTTTTCATGCGTATTAGGATACCATTAACCGTTATGTGAATCATCCTCTACTGAAAACGAGAGCCTACACTAATTTGCGAAGACTCTCGTATCGGTGTTTAAAAATGACTCGCTTAGCGCGAGGGAGCTGAAAGCGTTTTTGCAAAGGGCTGAACGCGGTCTTGCAAAATGGGCAAAAGCTCTTTTTGTGCTTCAGCCAATGGCTTTTCGATAGTGCAACCCGCCGCCATGTGATGTCCGCCACCTTGGAACATACCCATAATAGCGGCTACATTAATTTCAAGGGTGTCACTACGGAGGCTAACCTTGGTATGACCGGACTGGGTTTCCTTAAAAATCGCGGAAACTAAAACGCCATCAATTTGACGCAACGATTCAACGAGTCCATCTACATGCTCATCTTCCGCAGAAAAGCGCTCAAGATCGGAACGAGAAATACTGGCCCAAGCCAATAAACCGCCCTGATTGAATTGCGTATTGCCAACAATATGCGCCTGAAGAGCTACCTGACACCAAGGCATTTTTTCGTAGATTTGCTTATAAATGTACTCTGGCCCAGCGCCTGCATTAATCAAGTGAGACGCTACTTCCATCACTTGGGCGGAAGTCGAACTGTACTTAAAGTTGCCGGTATCCGTCATAATAGCCGTATAGAGGCAAGTTGCAATACTCGCATCCATTGGGATTTTCATAGCTTTCAGCAAATTGAAAACCACCTCACCACTGGCAGCGGCATCCGGAACTACAACATTAATTTTACCGAAACGATCATTGCTCACATGATGATCAATATTGATTGATGTTTCAGCTTCATTAAAAGGCTTTTGACCTAAGCCCAATCGATCTTTAGAGCCGCAGTCTACGCAAATAGCGAGATCATACCTGGGCAATAAGGTTGTGGCTGTTTCCATCCTTAATACATCGCGAATACCGGGTAAAAACGAATAGACATCTGGCATTTTGCCTGAAATAACGCAATCAACCCGTTGTATGCTAGGGCGTGCTTTTTCCAAGGCAAACTTCAAACCCAGCATAGAGCCAAGTGTATCGCCATCCGGACCTACATGGGCAGTCATAAAAACAGTTTTTGCCGAATCAATCGCGGCTATGACATCATCAAAAATAGTCAAGCTCCTTATTTAGCCTAGAGCGTATTGACAATTATCAGATACGGAAACCCTTACTTGCCTGGAAGGGCTTAGAAATGGGAGTCCACCGTTTCGGTGCCAGACAAAGCAACGACATAGATACAATTGTCAATACGCCCTAGTGTTATACTGCCCTCAATTATAGCTTTAAAGGAGATAATGCATGACATCCCTTTCTCAGAAGCAAAATCAAATTTCTAAGCATGGATCAGAAAGCATTGCTCTTGCCCCTGTATCCGAACTGTTGGATGTCATTGAACACTTGCGAACTCCTGAATCCGGCTGTCCGTGGGATTTAAAGCAATCACATCATTCACTGCGTCGCTATCTACTTGAAGAAGCGTATGAAGCGGTTGAAGCCATAACTGCCTTACCTCGAACATTAGGAGTCAGTGCCTCACTTTTAGAAACTCAAAATGAAGAAGCAATACCTAGTACGCCTCAGTCAGACCTTCTATTGAAAGACGAGTTGGGAGATGTGTTGCTCCAAGTGCTTTTACATAGCCAATTGGCCAGTGAAAGGGGTGCTTTTAACTTTAATGATGTCTGCCAAAATCTCTCCGAAAAACTGGTCCGTCGCCACCCTCATGTTTTCAAGAAGGAAGATTCATCGATTGATAACCCCGAAGCCGTTACAAGACAGTGGGCTGAAATAAAAGAAGAAGAAAAAAAGCTAAGAGGTGAAAGCAGCCCCAGTAAAAGTGTTTTGGAAGGTGTTAAAAAAGGTCAGCCCGCTCTGATGCGAGCCCTGGATACCAGCCAAAAAGCAGTCCAAGTTGGTTTTGCATGGCCCAACCTGGACTCCCTTTGGGATTGCGTGATGAGTGAATATAAGGAATTTCGGGACGAGATTCCTCCGGGGGTTTTCCAAGCCGATGAAATTGAAAGTCCAACCACTCAGGAACGCCTCGAATCTGAGATGGGAGACATTTTATTTGCAACCGTCAATCTAGCGCGTCAATTTAAAATCGATCCCGAAATTGCATTGACGAATGCCACTCATAAATTTACCCAACGCTTTCATGCAATGGAATTTTTAATCGAAGAAAAAGCTGCAAAGCACGACATAAGCACAGAAACCGTTATGGGTAGCCTCAGCTTTGACGAGTGGGATCAGCTCTGGAGAGACGCGAAAGCAGCCACTAATCTTTTATAAACAAGGATTTAGTAACATAAACTCATCAAATTGAGTTTCCACTTTTTGGCTGTGATAAAGTATGCGTATGAACTCCTCGTCTTCTGCGTCCACCTTTATGGATCTTCCGATCACAGAAGCTCAACGTCCCGTTATTCAGGGCGATAATTTGGAGTCTCTGGCCAGCGTGGTTCGTGGATTACACGCACAAGGATTAACCCCCGCAACCAGCTCCAACTTCTCTATACGTGAAGCAGGGGCATTCACCGGTTTTTCAATTTCAGTTTCGGGTTTGGATAAAGGCCTATTTAGCGCCCAGGATTTTATGCAAGTGGATGCCAATGGCAAGCCTCTTCCTTCCGTAAAATCCAAACCGTCTGCAGAAACCCTTTTACACCGTACCGTTTACCGCTCTTACCCATCCGCTACCAGTGTTTTACATACCCACTCCATAGCGGGTGTTGTATTGTCAAAGCTCTATGAAACAGTAAAGGGCATTGAACTCGATAACTTTGAAATGCTAAAAGCATTCAAAGGAGTACACTCCCACACAGTTAAGCTTTGGATTCCCATCTTCCCTAACTCCCAAGACATGGACGAGCTTTCAAAGGTCATTGAAAACTACTTTCAAAGCACCCAAGCTCAAGGCCTGATTTGCGCCCCAGGCTTCATGCTCGCTGGGCACGGCTTATATGCCTGGGGCGATACTTTACCCGAAGCCAAACGCCATATTGAAGCGTTTGAATATTTGTTTACCTGTCTATTGGCATTGAAAAAACATGGCTATACTTCACTGTCCTGACACAGGACTAACCCTTGAAAATGCAGCCGACATTAAGGCTTTTTTGGATGCACGCGGCATTCTAATTGATCAATGGAGCAGCGCCGAACCTCTTTCTGAGAATGCAACTCAAGAAGACGTATTAAAAGCGTATGCACCAACTTTAGACCCTTATATGCAGGCGAATGGTTATCACACAGCTGACGTAGTTTCGATTAATGCCCAAACGCCTAATATTGAAACCCTCAGAGCCAAATTCCTACCCGAGCATACCCACACGGAAGATGAAGTTCGATTTTTCATTAAGGGTCAAGGAGATTTTTGGTTTAACCTCAGCCATAATGAAAACTTGAAAAATGCAGACTCCTGGACGGAAGCTCCTTTTTTAGTTCAATGCTTTGCTGGCGATCTTCTAGCAGTTCCAGCAGGTTATCCTCACTGGTTTGACTTCGGTGATAAACCGTCCGTCAAAGTCATTCGTATCTTCACTGATGTCAGCGGATGGACTCCTCACTACACCAACAGCCAAGTTCATACTCGTTATTGCACAGTCTAGTTTTCAAAATTTAGTACGGAAATGAATACAGCTATCCAACCAAACTGATTAGGCTTCATGCTTTTTCAACTGTTATAAGGATTCACTCCTATGCCGAAGGCTATTATTACCGACATAGAGGGCACAACAACGGATATCGATTTTGTGCACCAGGTGTTATTTCCTTACGCTGCAAAACATTTGCCTAGTTTCGTTCGACAAAATGCCGAAGAACCGAAAGTTCGAGCCTGTCTTCAACAGACCTTAGAAACAATGACGAACGAAAACCAAAGTCGTTCCTCCCATCATTCTGATGAAGATTCAGCAATTGCACAGTTACTGGAATGGATTGAAGAAGACCGAAAACACCCTGCATTAAAAACCTTACAGGGCATGATTTGGAAAAAAGGCTATGAAGAAGAAGCCTATCATCCTCATGTTTACGACGATGTACCCCTTTCTTTCAAAGAATGGCAGCAAGAGGGTATTACATTAGGAATCTACTCTTCCGGTTCCGTAGAAGCGCAACAATATTTATTTCGCTACAGTATTGCCGGGGACTTAACCCCTTATTTCTCTCATTACTTCGATACCAAAATTGGTGCGAAAAGAGAAAAAGAAAGCTATCACTATATTCAAGAAGCGTTAAACTTGCCCGCCAACCAAATTTTGTTTTTATCTGATATTCCAGCGGAGCTTGAAGCAGCCAGTGCTGCAGGCTTACAAGTGATTCATGTTCGCCGGGATGATCGAACACCTGCTTCTCAATTTAAAACGGTTTCCAGCTTTTCTGAAATTGCTTTCACCTGCGTAAGCCCGGCTTGATATCGATGGATCTCGATGAACAATCACGGTAAACTTTAAAGATAGAATCCTTTATCGTAATGGAGAGACTATTTCCATGTCTGGACAATCGTCAGATTATAATCCCGAAGCAACACTCGATGCAGACTATGTATTTGGAACTGCTGAGTATTCTGAACGTATGATTAAGCCAACTGCCAATGTTGGTTTCTTTGGATGGTTAGCATTGCTGGGTATTCCTCTTCTGATGCTGTTTCTCATTTACACGAAATCAACTCAACCGGGGCTCGTCACTGCTACCAGCGCTCAAAAGCTACATGCTTCTGACTCAGCTGTGCAAGAGCCTGTGGAATCCAGCCCTTAAGGCAGAACTATTACTTTAAGACTATGAAAAGACCTGCCTGAATGGGTAGGTCTTTTCATTTTTTTGTATCCGATTAGGGAATGTGTCGACGCTAACAAAACCTGTATCCTGAATATGTTGTTTATTCATATAAAATTACCATTGTTTTTGAAATTATTTCCCAAATCACTTGTCCGGTAATTCATCGAAGTCCTTTAGAGAAGCACCTAATAATAGTTTGAGGGATGTGAGAATGGTTACGACACACTTTAATGCTCAGTTTGTTACTAAGACCAACAGCAGCCAAACTTTACATGATTGGTTTAATGCCGCCATTACAATGTTAGTTCCTTTTGCAATTTTCTTAAGTGTTAGCTACAACTTAGTTTGGATGGGTTTAATTTTATCAGTATTTTATGCTTTAGCTTTCGCTTCAGGTCAATTTTCAAAACTCTCTTAATTCAATTAATAATCCTTGTTTGGTTATACATTTATTATCTTGAATTTAAATATCCTGTTTAATTACAATAGTAAATCTAGCCAGACCAGAAACCCAACTATTTAAATCCAAGGAATGCAAATTTACAATCCGGTTGAATACGTTTACAGAATACAAATTAATGAATGCTTACTTTTCCAAAGCAATCTTTCCCTTTCCAGACGGAATAGAGAGGAATGAGCAGCAGCAAAAGCGTGTTGAGGATAGGTATGTTCTGGAGAGCGGTAAACGCCAGCAACTGAACTAATGCAATGCTAAGTGCCAAACGTCTCCACTTAGACTGTTCTAGTAGAAGTACGGTTAAGGGTAAAAACATCACGATATACCACGGATGGAACTTGGCGCTCGCAAATAAAATTAAAGCCATCAAACTTGATGCCAAGGCTTGAATGAGGTTGTGCATGCTGGATTCATTTGAATTTGAGCCTAGTTTGTCTGAAGTTTCTGCTCTGTCTACCGAACGAGCAAAGCCTATGATTTGCCAAGCATAAAACCCGGCAAATAAACCCATAAAGCACAGCTTAAGCCAAGACACTATTCCTTCAGAAATACCCAAAAAATTAGCCAGAAAGACTAAGCTCGCTAAGATAGAGTGTTCTGGCTTGCCCGCATTGTCAAACATGTCTCGCCATAAGAAAGTTCCTTCTACAGGAGAAATATAGGGTAATGCAAGCATCAATAAGACAAAAAACGACACAGCAAAGCCTAATAATAAGGCTTTATAAGCTTTTTGACGCCAAAGTTCTATCAGCAAAAAAGGAAGTGCAATAGCAGAGATATACTTCACCAAAACGGACAACAGCCACAAAGGCAACACAAACCACTGACGTTCAGAGCGTTTTAAGCAACAGAGGGAGAGTATCAACAAGCTCAGCATCCAAATATCATTATGCCCGTTAGCAATACAATGCAGTAAAACTAAAGGGTTAGCTCCTATCAAAATTAAAAAGAAACAAGGATTTTCCGAATTTGACTTAGGCGTCAGTATCCCAATACAACCCAAAGTGGTTGCAAGCAAAACAAAATTGAGTGCCTTAAATGCCAGAGCACAAAGCGCTACATTAGGGCCAATACTGGATGTCAGCTGCCGCATGGCTTCTACAAAAGCAAAACCATAGGGGCTTGGATTGTAGATCCAATGATTCTGCAAATAAGGATACTGTTGCCAATGCGGAATGTGAGCAATAGGCGTGGTGTAGGGATTGGTATGCAACAAGCTTTGCTGAAAACCCCGATTCAGGTAACCGTACAAATCACTGCTATGAAAGGGTATGACAAAGAGTAAAAGAACACCCACAATGCAAAAATAGAGCCAGAAATATCGGTAAAGCACCATCGTATGTTCAGGAGAAGGCGATTTAAAATCTCGTAGACGCACATAGGCTCGATAGAAAAGATACCCTTGAAAGCTGATCATAGCATTGCGAAAAATATCCAGCACTAAGCGGCTTGCTTTGCCAGTTACGCCAGGTAAATGCCAAAATGAAGCCCGCCACGCTTGCGTTAAATTTAGCCAAACTTGATGCTGAGAGAGCTGAGAGTCGAAAGCACAATAAATAAGCCACAAAAGGGTTGGTAACAGCAAAAAAGCATATCCAACGAGGCTCAGGCACCCTAACTGTGTCAGCTCACGAAAAAAAGCGTTTGCCGTATCTTGTGGCTGAGGCGCTTGAGTATTCTCTTCTGTCATACCTTACTTGCCTCTTTCAGATAGACTTCTTTCGCTCGAGAACCCCAACACAGCTTCCCTTGAACATATACAGCTTGAGCTGTCGTTTGTGAAGACAGCATAGCGCTTAAGGCTTTCTCAGCAGTGGGTAAGGAGTCGGCTTCTTTTGTTTGCCATAAAACACAATCCGCAAAATACCCTGATTTTAGCTGGCCAATTTCATGTTCCAGTCCTAAAACTCTCGCACCATCGATTGTGAGCTTTTTCAAGGTTTCTTCATCAGACCAGGAATGGTGTTGCTGTGCAAACCTGGCTTCTGCTCTTAAGTCCAAATCTTCTGTACTCATCCGGCCATCGGTTCCCAACGCCATCGGAACAGCTGTGTTTTTCCAATCCGCATACTGAAGCGTTTGTCCGTGAAGGGCGAGATTGCTCCGAGGACAATGCGCTATTCCCAAGGTATCTGCATGCTCATTTAAAAGATCTCTATCAACGCTTGTAGTCTCCAAACAATGAGCCAATATAAGCCGGGGTTTCAACAAGGCCGCTTCGTTCAGGTGAGAAATAGGCGTAGCACTACAAAAAGAAGGCGCAAAAGTTTTTCCTAACAGTGCTTGATGCAGTGCTTGAATAGCATCCCCCTTACCTTGAAGATAGTCCATTTCAGCCGTAACCCATTCCGCCACATGCGTATGAACAAAATTAGGTTGAACGATTTTCAATAGCTCAGCCCAGGCATTAGCAGATACATTATAGGGAGAATGGGGAGATAAACCCGTTTTCAATAAGGGATGAGCTTGATAAGGTTCAGAAAAAGCCTTGTAGAGTTGATGAATTTGTTCAATGCGTTGCGTATCCACCTCAGCGGCAGGGTGGAAACACTCCAAACAAACAATGCCACGGAGTCCTGCCGCATCTAAAACCTCCAGGCTGTCTGGTGCAGAAGCGATATCATTCACGCAGGTTGTCCCTGAGCTCAATAAGGATGCCACTCCAAGCTGGCAACGCTTTTGGCGTTCCTCGGGGCTGGAGCCGCTTCGGTTAAAAGCCACTACTTTTAAGAGCCAATGCAAAAAGGTTTCGCGCTCTAACTTAGGAATACTGTCAGCGACCGTTTGCTCGATATGGGTATGAACATTAATCAGCCCGGGCGTTAAAATGCTCCCCGCTAAAGGTGAGAGATGCTGAGCTTCCAAGCGTTCCAATGAGCCAATTTTCAGTATTTTCCCTTGCTCATCTATACGTAAATAGCCGTTATAGATGGGGTCAGCTTTAACCGGGAATAGCCACTGTGCTGTCAAAACGGTCATTCAGAAATCCTAAAGTCCCTATTCTTGTTAAAAAGATACCCTTAAAAAAGAAGATTAAAAAGCAAAAAAGAAACCGTTAGTGTATTCCTAACGGTTTCTTTAATTTAATAAAAGAAAATTAGATTAATTAATGCTGTAATTTAGCGCTTCGCTCAAACCAACACAGCCCCGTTCTTTTGGATTACCAAAACCATCGGGGAAACGGGTTTCTTTGCTATAGCGAGCTCCAAAGAAGCAGGCTCCATCCACTTTAGCTTCGCTTAAATCCGCGCCAGTAATATCTGTACCGGTCAAATCCGCATGGCTTAAGTCTGCGTGACTTAAGTTAGCATTTTTCAAAGTAGCACCCCAGAAAACAGCGCCATCAAGAGTAGCATGGTCAAAATCTGCACCGGTAAAATTTTGCCAGCGAAGATCCGCATTGCTGAGTTGAGCATCCTTCCAGTTTGCGATTGTCGAACCCGGGCCAAAGGTAGAATTTGACCGAAGAGGAGGCGTACTGTATCTGGATGTTTGGGTGGGTCGAAAGTCAACTGCCAATCCATTTTGTTTAATACCCTCTTCACCGCCATAGCGATGATTTCTAAATTCCGCCATCTCGCATCCCTCAGTTTTGATACAGGTACAAATGTGGTAAAAGCAAGAAAAGAGTCTATGAAAAAGCACTACAATTCTTAACTAAGCTTGAGCTATTAAGAGTTCAACACCTAGCTCTATAAGACCCCATTAAAGTGTAATTATACCCCTAAGAATGATTAATTACAATCAACTTAAAAACCCAGCTGTAATTCAACCATTTGTCAAGATAGAAAAAATCCGTCTGAATTAAGCACCAGTGTACCCAATACACTTAACTAAAGGCCAATACACTCAACTAAAAGAAATACTTTACAAGTTATACTAATTTTTGTATTATGAAAATCTAAGCTGTATTGCTTAAAGTTTTCAGGTTTTATAACCCCCACAAATGGCGTGGTATTGAGAGTTTTCGATTTTAAGTTTTTTAAAGTTTCTTGCTAACGCAAGGATAATTTGGTGACGAGTGAGGTAAAACAAGGCGGGATAAAAAATCCCGCTTTTTTTTTATGTTTTTTTCACCATCACGATACAAATGCGCAATTTTTGAAGGTGCCTGCTTTTTATTTGTATTGAGAATAACCATAAAGTTTTTGTTAACCTTACACTAACTCTTGGTCATTTGGTTTATTATAAGGGCTCGCCCTTTAAACAAGGTGATGAAAGGACTAACCAATGATTAGCAATAATCAATTTGGCGGTAATAGCCAGTCCTTCCAGCAGCAACAGTTTGGGGGGCAAGGTTACGGTCGCAACCGCCGTCAATCCCAACAGGTTCCCTCACCAACCCAGCTCACAGGTTTTTCATCAAATATGCAAGTCCCTTCGCAAGTTAACAGCTTCTCAGCCACTAGCTCACCGAATCATCAACGTGTTGATTCCTTCGGTTCAAGTTCAGGCGTAAATGCTTTCCGTGCGCAACCACAGCCTCAATTTGGAGCCATCAGTGCCAGTGGAGAGCCTGAAAAAAGTAGATTTAAAGGCAATCAAGATTTCAAAGGGCAAGATCACTTAGCCCTTCGGTCACAACTTCAAGCGGGACAAGTCACCTTCCGTGGTGACGGGGGTGCACCATACACCTCGCAAAGTCTCTATATGATGGGCTAGGATAGCTTTTTTATTTTAAGTTAAAGCGAACACCATAGTTTTCTGGACAAATGCTCCGCTTTGCTTAAGAATAGATATATGCCCCTGTGGCGAAATTGGTAGACGCGATAGATTTAGGATCTATTGGCTAACGCTGTGCCTGTTCGAGTCGGGTCAGGGGCAAACTCTATTTTAGTGGTGAAGGGACTGGGTTCAAGTCCCAATTGTTTGTGTGGATTTCAGCCAACTGAGCCTCCAAGTCTGCTAGAAGTGGATGTTTTTCCAGTGGACCCACTGTATAGTTAGTGGAAGCAGAGCTTATAGCAAACTCTACCTCCACAAATGTTTCAGACTGAAAAGTTAATAGCGTTAAACGTTGAATGGCAATCTGATGTTTTCTGAAGCAGACTAAACAAGCCAACCATTCACTGCTTAGGCAGTTCCTTAAGAAGAGTTTATAGCCTCTTCTTGGTTGAGGTGTAGGCCGAGCTGACATCGACTATTCCTGGCGAATTTGGAGCTTCTCAGTAAAGCCTATTTCCTGAAGCAACTCATAGGCGTGAAGTCCAAGCCGTGTTCTAGGCTGAGATTTGACGACATCTGCCAGCTCTTTAATTGCGTGGTCATAATCTTTGTCGGCAATATGAACCCGGGCAGCCTCAACAACAGCACGATCTCTCAATTGAGCGAATTGCAAAGCCAGCTCTTTTTCAAGTTCAGCTTGTGCACGAGCTGAAGCAACCTGACTGAGCGTTTTGTAGAGGCCAATGTGTGCTTCGGTTAAATCCGTTAAAAACTGTTTTAAATTCATGATTCCAGGACGGGCGTCCGCATAGCGATGCGCAGAGATCAGATCAATATAATGCTTCAGCTTCAACTCAGAATCTCTGAATCCTAGCGGATTATGAGGATCATCCAGGCGTGGGTGAGTCAAAATGGGAGGGTTTTTAGTATCAATTGAAGGAGTTTCAATATGAGCTTCGCCAAAGGGTGGCGGGGTGATTAACGGCGGACGCTCTAAACCCGGATGATCGTCTGCAGGAGAAACTCCCGTTGATGGCATCGTACCCATATTGGCATTACCAGGGGTGGTGCTTGAACTATCCGCAGTAGGGGCCGCTGACTTTGGAGCTTTCTTTTTCTTCTTATGATGCGTAGGAGGCACTTGGTTAGAAGGCCCAGGGCCGTTAGAAGGGAAGAAGGGTTTTTCCGCTTTTTCATCTACCTGTTCTTCTTCCGCAGGGGCTGTTGAGTCCGTGGTACTACCTTCATCCTTTTTTTTCTTTAAAAGCTTTGCCAAAGCCTGATTCATAGGGGTTACTTGTTTTTCAGGAGGTGACGGCGGACCAACCTGCGCATGCACAGGGATGGACAAAGACAGCAGAATCATTGATAGAAAAGAAGAAACAATAATCCTGGACTGGAAAAGGTTTGAAGAATGAAGATAAGCCATTAGAAAGCAGCCTCATGAAGCGTCTTAAGAAAAACGCAGGTACAAGAGTGGATATAACCTGACAAAGGGGGAAGAAAACAGTACCGGCAAAGCCACTATAAGCGTATTCAGTGAATACTAAGAATGTAACTTTTCTCTGGTCCCGTAATAGACAGAATTGTCAGTATACCCTAATGAGATGCAGCGCTATCCGCTCCAAGAACCACAGTATAGTCCTCCCCTATGCTGCAAACATTGTTCTCAAATGTAGTGCCAGCAGGAGCAAAGATCAAGCGTGCATTCTTAAGATGTGAATCACTTTGACGAAGTTGATCCGTCGTATCGTCATTGGTACGACCTGTATGCTCAATAATTTGAGTTCCACTGCGAGCCTGACGAGACTGGCAAACAACGTTAAACCCATTTTGCTTTAACTGCTTTACAACATCAGGAAGAACGACAGAAAGACGAGGATCGTAATAAATACCCACTTTTGCCGCGCCAGTCGATTCCATTGAGCTATAAGTATGAGGATTATCCAGAACCATTCGGTCTAAAAGGATTTGAGCAGGTTCCGGATCCACCATCCAGTAGCTGACACGCACGCCACCGGGATGGCCAGGCAATGTCGCTGTCCGCACAGCGTTCATCTGAATATCTTTACCAAAGAAAGCCAGGGTTAGCAGATCACTTGGGGATAAATCCGTTTCAATGTATTTGCTGGCAACGCTTACAAGCTCGGGCAGTTTGAAAACAATGGCTGGATTTTTCATTCTACTGGTTAAAGCCATTACAAACTGTTGTTGGCGGCGAATACGGCCAATATCGCCGAGCTCATCATGGCGAAACCGTAAGAACTCTTCCGCTTCATCCCCATTGAGGTGACGTTGCCCGGGCTGGAAGTTAATGAACAGCTTGGCTGTATGATCAGTGTAGTGCATTGGCTTTTCGATATAGATGTCCAAGCCACCCATCGCGTTAACAAGCTCACGAACACCTTTAAAGTTAATGACCATAAAGTTATCAACCGGGATACCGAAAGCATCTTGAACCGTCTGAACGGCCAAATCTGGTCCACCTAAGGCGTGAGCCGCATTAATTTTATCCACGCCCCGGTTATTCGCAAGATAAACCTTGCTATCACGCGGAATAGAAACAATCGCAACACGTTTTTTAGCGGCATCCACACGCACCAGCATCATGGTGTCGGTGCGAGTCCCTTCGAATACACTGGCGCTTTTATCGCCTTGATGATTCTGAGCGGCATCCACCCCCATCACCAGAAGAACTTTTTGGCCAGGAGATCCTTGCCAGGTAAACACAGGCTTTTTTTGCCATGGAATTGTCACATTGAAGGGCGTAGATAAAAGACGCACACCGGCAAAAAGAAGTAAAGCAACCAACACACCGCTAACGGCAACCAATATCCATGACAAAGGATTCCGAGACGGACGCTTGGGGAAAAGGGGCTTGCGCACAGTGGGAGGCAAGGGATCTTGAACTGGATTCACAGATTGGCGCCTATTTTAAGTGGTAAGGATAAAGATAGACATACACGCATAAAAGGAAGAGACAATAACTCTAATTTGGCGTCTTTAAGATTGTAAGACTTGAAAAGAGCAGGGGCAAGCACTTGGCAACAATCAGCAAGACTTTTCATCACGAAATGCTTTACCTATCACTGTAAAACGCAGCAAGCTCAATAATTTCCTCTGTATTTCTCCATGAACGCCTCTCTGTTCTTTATCTTCACATTGTATCGATGCCACAAAGAAGCTCTTAATCTTCCTTTTAAGGCATTTGGATATTAAACAGGCAACTGGGGAATATAAAATGTTTTTATTTTTTATATACAACAAACAACTTTTGAGGGCGAAACATGTCTCGGAATATCATGGTTGCTTTTGCAATAGCCTTAGTTATCTTGATTCAATGGCGGCCTCACAAAGCCTACTGCGAAACACCCATTCAGCCTTCAAGAATTCAAATTAATGACATCCTCCCATCCGAAAACTTTCTTCAGCTGTCTCCTACCTTACGCAACGATGAACTGGATTTTAGCAACGAAAGCCAAACCTCTTGCTGTGCACATGACTACACAGCGGATGGCAAAGCGCTTCCCAGCAGCCCGACTGCTGCATTAGTTAGCGGCACAGCTCTGGATAGTATTCTTTTAAGCCAATTTCAGCGCGATAACCTTCAACACAGCGACGTTAGCATTTCATCCGTTCCCGTTTCCTGCAGGGCAATGGAAACCCTCCCACTATTAGCCGGCAACGGACAAGGGAGCATTAAAGCCGTACAATCCTTACCCATCGAAGCATTTAGCACGAACGTTTCCTCTCGTGCGGGCGCCGTTTTCCTAACGGACATCAGCAAGCACAAAACCAGTGACTTTCACTTGGAAACCTCCGGCGGAAGCAGTCATATCGCCTTAAATGATGTCGAACATTATTCGGTTTGTATGGCACGCGGTCAAAATGAACTCGTAATATCCAACACCAGCGATGCCTCCATTATGGCGTATGCCGGAGATGACCATATCGTACTGGCCGGAAACAATACCAATATGTTCACCCGTACCGGCCCAGGGCAAGACAAAATCGAAATCCATCAGGGGCAAGAACTTAAAACAGGTGAATGGAAAGGTAATACCATTTACAAAACGGCCATCAGCGGCGGTTCAGGAGTGGATACTCTCGTGATTACCCAAACCCCTCCCGGAACCAAATGGTGCCACGTTGGGCTCTACAGACTCAATGGCGAATTGTTCCACGTTGTAGAATTTGCCCTTCCACCAACAGTGACCGAAGGAACACGCCGTCAACGGATTAGCATCGGCAGCAGCCTTGAGACCATTCAGTTTAGAGGTAAAGCCTACCTGTTAAACGACTTTTTGAGCCACGGCGAAGCACAAACCTTTGTAGCAGAAAATCCAACACTTAGAAACTAGGCTAAGCCGTAACAACAGAGCCGGAAGTTAAACTTTCACGCATATCCACAGCGCGCTTCCCGGCTTCAAATGTATTTCGTCCTAAAACAGTAATATGACCCATTTTCCGACCTTTGGCAGCCCCTTTCTTTCCATATAAATGCAGAAAGAGATCGGATTGCCCTTCCAAGGCTTGCCAGTTAGGCTCACCCTGCTCCCACAGGTTGCCTAGCAAGTTCACCATCGCCGAAGGCTTTAAAGACGAGCAACTTTTAAGCTCCAACCCACAGACAGCCCGGACATGCTGCTCAAATTGGCTGGAGACAGCCGCTTCTATCGTTAAATGGCCCGAGTTATGGGGCCTGGGAGCCAACTCGTTCACGAGTAGCTGGCCATTTTTATCGATAAAGAACTCTACACACAGCAAGCCGCGCATATCGAGCGCTTCCAAAATCCGTGTGGTAATTTCCTTTGCTTGGCGAGACATCGCATCGTTGATGCGTGCCGGAACCAATGTTATATCCAGAATGTGGTTTCGATGAGAATTTTCAAATGGCGGAAAAAGCTCGATCCGTCCAGAGGCATCGCGAGCCCCAATCACGGATATTTCTCGCTCTAACGGCAAAAAGCGTTCTGCAACACAAGGCACATTCCCAAAAGAAGCATAAGCACAACGGAGCGCAACCAAGTTATTTGCCCGTTCCTGACCTTTCCCATCGTATCCGGAGTGAATAGTTTTAAGAACCAAGGGATACTCTACTTTTCGGCCTGCACTTTCGAGATGCTCTGGTTGACTTACCAGGGCAAAAGGAGCAACAGGAATACCATTCTGAGCTAAAAACTGTTTCTCTAGCCATCGGCTTTGGCTCAATTCCAAAACATGGGGTTGCGGATAAACAGGTACCCACTGAGACAGTATTTGAGCGGTTTCCACTGGAATATGTTCAAATTCCCAGGTCACCACGTCTACGCTGTCGGCAAAGCGTTTTAAGGCATCCGCATCATTCCAGTCCGAAACAGTGGTCTCATCAGCGACCAAAGAAGCCGGACCCTCCGCTTGAGGCGTATAAATATGCGTGCTAATTCCTAGTTTTTGAGCGGCCTGAGCCGACATTTGACCCAGCTGACCACCACCCAAAATACCCAGCCTTTTCATTATGGGAAGAGAAGAAGAAGATAACGCGTCTTCTTCCATAACCTGGTCATGGGAGATGGAATCCATCATATTTGTCTCACGCTACTATTTAGGGACAATAGGGGTTGGGAATAATTTAAAATTGAACTGTTTTGTTAAGGGATGATTTCCTCTTATACCCATCATGGGAATTACGGAAGCTTACAAAGCGTTTAAAACAATGCTGTTACAGTACCTAGTTCCGATGCTAATGTGTCCATTTCAGATTAACTGACCGGTAAAACAATACCATTCTTTAAAGTGCACGAAGAAGCCGTTTAAAGCAGCATACGATTCTCAAGAACGCTTTCTGTTTGTTCTTCTCGGAAAATTTGGAGACGTTGTCGGAGTTCGGGTCGGGTATTAGCCAACATAGCAACCGCAAGCAAAGCGGCATTCGTCGCACCTGCTTTACCGATAGCCATAGTTCCGACAGGTATACCTGCAGGCATTTGAACGATAGACAGTAAGGAATCCATACCATTTAAAGCCCTGCTTTGAACCGGTACACCCAAAATAGGAATCAGAGTTTGAGCAGCCAGCATACCCGGCAAATGAGCAGCACCACCGGCACCTGCAATAATAACTTCCAGCTTGCGCTCTTCCGCCATGGCCGCATATTCTGCAAGCCAAATGGGTGTGCGGTGAGCTGAAACCACAAGGCATTCATGAGCAACACTGAAGCGAGTGAGCATTTCATGTGCCTGAGACATCGTATCCCAATCGGAGCGACTACCCATCACAATGGAAACCAAAGGATGTTTGGCCGTACCAAATTCATAATCTTGGGATTGAGGCGTCTCAGGCATACATGAAGGCTTTATATTGAATCAGTGCTTGATAGCGTTTAGAGGCTACAAGGCGTTAGGTGCAATGCACCCGCAGCGTATGCAAACATACGTGATACCCCACGCTCTTGCTCGTGAGAGTTAGAGATAGGAGTTCGTCGGAACGACGCTGCATTATGCCGCAGCAACGAAGTAGACACAAACGATAGCCAGTCTGGTTTATTTAGCGGCTTGAAGCAATTTAGCTTTCAAGGAGATTTTAGCGCCAGCGAGAACTTTGGAAACTGGGCAGCCTTTTTTAGCCGCTTCAGCTTGTTCCAAGAAGGCAGCTTCATCAATGTTAGGGATGTCAGCTTCGGTAACCAATTCAATGGTAGTGATTTCGAAGCCTTCGCCTACTTTTTCCAAAGTAACATTGGCTTGGGTTTTAACACTGTTAGGTGTGAAACCAGCCTTGCCTAAACCAGCGGAAAGCGCCATGGAGTAGCAACCTGCATGAGCAGCAGCAATGAGCTCTTCAGGGTTGGTACCGGTACCGTCTTCAAAACGGGAAGGGAAAGAGTAGCTTCCTTTAAAAGCGCCGCTACCTAACTCAACGGTTCCTTTACCTTCTTTAAGGCTGCCTTGCCATTCGGCTTTAGAATTTCTGATCATTGAAGTAAACCCTCAAATTTTGAAACACCAGGACAGGTGTCTGTCTATTATTTTCACCTCCGAATAGGAGGAGAAGCAGGGATTATAGTATGAACGCGGCATGATTCATAGTCTCTAAGCGAAAGCAAAGTACCCCCTCTTACCAAGACGAAGGAGACAAACAAAGAGCTTAAAAGAGCTATTACGCATTTAATGCTTAGTAATCCATACCCATGCCATAAACCGAGTTAAACGTAGGCTCTGGTTCTGTATCTTTTATATTATGGCGAATTTCCACCAATCTTCTATGCGTACGCATATCTCCAATTTTTTCTAGTAGAGAGGCTTCTTTGTCTTCTAACTGCTCTTTTAAAGATTCTTCTTCTGCTGAAGCCAGTCGATTCAAAGTATCCGCCCGAAGCTCTTCAGCCCTTTTTATTTTATGCCTAAGCTTCTGCACCATAATCGCTGGTGTTGCTTTCGACTTAATTTTAAAACCATATTTTTCTGAAAGTGTTTTGAGGGAGGCTTTAACACTGTCATTTAAAGCCCTTCTTCTTTCAACCTCTTTTTGGGTTTTTTCAGCCTTTCTTTTAAGATTGCTATGGCCCCTTTTCTGGCTAGGTCTATCAGTCTTTAATCTTGCAGAGAACTGGACAGTATCTTTAGCCTCTAAGCTTTGCCCAGAAACTTGTTGAGGAGCTAAGGCTTGAGACTGAACCTGAAATGGATTGAAAACGGTATTCGTGAAAATCTGCATAATCGAACCTTAATTTCCAAATTAAAGCGAAGTAAAACTGTTTTAAAATAAATCCAAATTCATGAACTGATAAATCGATTAAAACCCTGAGAAGTGGCATCCTATCATGAAGGTAGCGCTCATCAATTATTGCTGTCCATTTATAGAATGGATTCTTTATTACAATAAGTTCTCGATTTTATAAATGATGTCTTTATCATTCAAAGCTTCATTACGAGGTTAGTTTTCTTTGATATAGTAGAAGCATGTCTACCTCATCGAATAAACAGCATAGCAATCGTGTCGTTATCAGCGGCATTGGCCCGGATCAACCCGGTATTGTCGCCTCTGTCAGCGAAATTCTTTTTCGCCACGGTGCGAATATTGAAGACTCCACCATGACGCAATTGGCAGACGAATTCGCTGTTATTTTGTTAGTGTCACTCCCCTCGAAGGACATTGCAAAGCTGCAAAGCGAACTGAGCCAGTTAGAAAGCAGCCACGGCTTGGTGTTTGCTGTAAAACCTGCACCCGATTCTGAGATCCTCGCTGATGCCGGTACGAGTCAGGCCTATATGATTTCCGTTACCGGTAATGATCGTTCCGGTATTACCCACCGGGTTTCCCGTGCACTGGCCGATATGCACATTAATATCACCGACCTGAATGCCCAAATAATTGAAGGTGAAAACGGCCCGCTGTATATCATGATGATTGAAGCGCTTTTACCCAATTCCGTGGACAGCAGCCATGTACGCCAACAACTCAAACCTCTCGCTGAAGAGCTGGGTGTTGAAATTCAACTGCGCCCCTTAGAAGCTTTAGCCCTCTAGCAGGGTTTACTCTTTCAGGGTTGTGCCCACCGCAATGCCTGTTTCCAGTCTATTTATTTAATCCCGAACGCTAGCTAACACTGACTATTTATGGCCATTAAAAAAGTACTCCGCGCACCCCACCCTATTTTGCGCGAGCTCTGCGAACCTGTTACCCATTGGGATTCGTCGCTGTATCGTTTAATCGATGATATGACAGATACGTTGTATGACGCCTCGGGTGCCGTGGGTTTAGCCGCCTGCCAGATTGGAGAAACCGCCCGCGTATTGGTTTTGGATGTCAGCAGCAAAACTACCAAAGAAGACTACAAAGTTCTAATCAACCCCGTTATTATTGAGGCCTCTCGGAAAAAAACAATGCGGGAAGGTTGCTTGAGTTTTCCAGATTATCTCGCTTCTATTAAGCGCGCCACCAAGGTCACCTTCAGCGCTTACGATCGAGATCAACAACAACAGATTTATACCGTCCAAGGCTTGGAAGCCATCTGCATTCAACACGAGATTGATCACCTGGATGGTATTTTGATGATCGATCGCATCAACTCCTTAAAAACCGACTGGATTCGTCGCCAGGCTCGTCCCGGAAATGGGGATGATTTACAAGTAACAGGCAATGCGGATGCTGAAGCAGAGCCAGCAGAAACAATCGCTCCAGAGACAATTGAATCCTAAACTTTGCATTACCATCTTGAAAAATTAGCGGCTCGGCTTTAGCCTACTCATGGAGAGTCTTCCTCTCCAAATCCAATGAGATAAAGAGAGCGCAAACCATGGCTTCATTACCAACGACATACACCAACTTGGCTCAGCCCATTTTCGCCTATGCGAAAACAGCGCCAGAGCAAAACGCGCTCTTGTATGCCGATGAAACGATCTCTTACAGCGCTTTGGCCAACCGTATTCAAGCCGTGGCAAAAACCTTAAAAGCCTTAGCCCTTCGGGAAGGGGATAAAATAGGGCTTTTGCAATACAATACACCAGGCTGGGCCGTTGCTTACTTTGCCGCATTAAGCTTGAACATGGTGATTGTCCCACTCAATACAAGGCTCACAGCGCCAGAGTTGGCAACGATTTTGAGTGATTCCGGCGCTCGCTTTCTGATCAGCTCACAGGACTTCATTGAGCCCATTTCTCGATTTTCTCAAACGCTTCCTCTCGAAGGGATTTTGTTGGATGAACCTTTACCTGGCATCGATCCCATAATTGGCCTTGATCCAGAGCCTCTGAGCAAGGCGCACGAAGCCGAACTCAGCTGGCCGACATGGCTGGAAATTTCGCCTTTAGAACCTGATAGTCCTAAAAACAGCCCTGAAGGGGTGCTTTCAAATCCCTCACTAGAACCGATTAGTACTAATACCGATACACTGGCTGCACTCATTTATACATCGGGCACAACGGGCAAGCCGAAGGGCGTTATGCTGAGCCACGGCAATATTCTCGCAGACGCCACGGCGAATGCCATCGTCATTGAAGCTGTCAACACGGATCGCTTCATTACCATTTCGCCTCTTTTCCACGTATTCGGACAAACCAATAATCTAGTGACAGCGCTATTAACTGGAGCATGCCTTGTACTCGTTCCTCGCTTTAGTCCCAGAAGAACCCTTGAAGCGATTGAACGCTACAAAGTCACCTTTATGGCTGCCGTTCCTACCATGTACCTGATGATGTTAAGCCACTTGCGAGAGCGGAACTTCGATTTGTCCTCGCTTCGAGTCTGCCATTCCGGTGCAGCGCCTATGGCCGTGGATACCTTCCATGCCGTGGAAGCTGCGTTTGGTGCACCCGTCCAAGAAGGCTATGGATTATCGGAAGCGTCTTCCATCGTATGTTCTAACCCCATGAAGGGACAACGCAAACCGGGCTCGGTGGGTTTACCTCTTCCCGGTGTTGATGTTCAGATTCGGGATGATAACAACCAGATACTCCCCGCAGGGTGCATCGGAGAACTCTACATCAACGGTCCTATCGTAATGCTGGGCTATTACCAACGACTGGAGCTGACCGCAAAAACATTGCATCCCGATGCAGAGGGAAAAATCTGGTTAAAATCGAGAGACATGGGATTCAAGGATAGTGACGGGTACATCCACATTGTGGATAGAACCGATGATCTCATTAATATTGGCGGCGTTAAAATCTATCCTCGGGAAATTGAAGAAGTACTCCAAAAACACCCAGCGGTGCATGCGGTTGCTGCCACAGGGATTCCCTCGACCATGCACCATGAGTCGATCAAAGCCTTTGTTGTGCCGGAACCCAACATGCCCTGCACACGGGAAATTCTGCAAGAGTTTTGCCGCCCGGTGCTCGCCGATTACAAAATCCCGCAGACCTTCGTTTTTGTGGACGCTCTACCTCAGGGTGCAACGGGTAAAATCCTCCGCCGAGAATTGCGCTAACAGACATAAAAACAATTTCTTAATTCATGTATCCCATGCGATACGCGAATTAAGAATGATTTCCCCCTCTTGAACTTTCATCCCTCCTGAGATAAATTACCCCTTCACGTTAAAGGTGCGTTTGTCCTTCAGATTGAATAATGTTTCAACTTAATTAATCACCTTGTTTTTAAAAATCGTTAAAATAAGCCCAACTATTCATACTTAGGCTTATTTGATTTATTCACCTTAATTAATAAATTTACAACGAACACTTCAAGCATTTGGAGATTTGAATGCCCATAACATCAACTCAAAGAACCCAAATTATACATGCTCTTAAAAAACATGTACCCAAAGAACCCATTCAAAAACCTGAGACGCCGCTACCTGAAGCAGTAACTTCTGTTCCTTTGACGACCCTTTTAATTGGCCGTGAAGTGACAGCACCCGCGAAAAAAGATCACCAAGGCCTACAAAAAGCTTACAACAAATTATTTCTCCCCTCAATGCGTCCTACTGATGAGATGGTGAAAACTGGTAACAAAAATATGCTGGCTGTTATGTCTGCCGAAAAAGCTCTTTCAGAAGCTCGACACAGTACTGGTCTAGCTGTAAAAGGCAGTGAAGAGCCTGAACAGGCTAAGGCATTGAAAGAGCATTTTACAAAAATGACCAAAGCAGAAGAAACTTTTAATACTGCTTTGAGTGGATTAAGAAAATTTGTGGATACACATACAAGCAAACTCCAAAAGAGAAAAGCTGAGGAACCATTAACAGCAAAAGGTCGTAAAAGAGCGAGAAAACAAGCCGTAAAAAAAGAAGTTAGTCCTTTCCAAGAAAACAGCACTGCCTCAGCTCGACCTAAAAGAAAAGTTGTAACAACGAACAATGAGACAGTAAGGGCGAAACGATCACGTAAAGCTACCAGTTAACTCCCTGAGTTTATTGATTACGTAATTATTCATTTTCTAAAAAATAAGAGAGTTTGAAGTAATGCTTCAAACTCTCTTTTATAACTACTATAACTACATTTTTCTTACTTTAGTTTTATCTTGCCTATCATCTGCCTGAAGCTTTCGCTTCTTTGATTCTGACGGCTGGATTGGGTGAGAAAGATCGTTTCCTCGTGACCTATCAAACCAGTAGGACAGCATATGTCGGCCTTTAACGGGGCGTCCTATATCTTTAAAGGTGTTCGATGCAGGATCGTATTGGTAAGCTTGCCCTTGTTCTGCAAACGGATGAGGAGGAGGGGTAAGGGTCCATCCTCGTCTATCATAGGTTGCTTTGCGGCTAGCCGGGTGTCGTGACGTTACATTCCCAGGTAATGATCGAATCGGATGATTCAAATTAGGATTGTGGATTTTATGCTTTTCGGTGTATTCAGTCCGCCAAGCTTCTGCATCGGGATGAGTCGGAATATCTTTTGCATTAAGCCGTGTGTATTGTTGACGAAGGGCAGCTTCCCTAACTTCTGCAGCGCCACGAGGTCCCATAATATTTTCATAAGCTTGTAAAATATGCTTAATCGGAGAGATCGTCGTAGGAATTGAATCTCCTCGTTTAGGCATAAAAGCCATTAGGGTTCGACCAAGAGCCTTGAAACGTAAAGCCGATGGGTGCATAGTACGCAATTCATTAGCAGGTGTGCGTTGTAAAGCCTGCTGTTCTAATGCAGCTAAAGATAGTGAATTTCTTCTCAATTTACCTGCTTTTTTCTTTTTAGTAACGTTACCGGCAATTACAGTTTGAGGCCCTGCGCTAAATAAAACAGTCATAAAGACTCCACTAAGTTTAATGATTAAGATGGAGTTCTGAGTATACGCGCGGAAAATAATCTAAAAAATTATTTTTTTTAGATACTTAAAAGGAATTTTTGTACGAGTTGCAAACTGAATAAGCATTTTCTACTGACTCACAAAGGTTCACTAGTTTAAGAATGTCCCTCCAATAACCTTCCCTTGACTATTGAGGCGTTTTGCATCGCAGTGAGGTTTCAAGCGCGGATCACCGGCTTCTTGTTGCGATAACCATCCCCATTTCATCAGCAATTTGATGATGGCAAAGTTCCGAATTTCTGCAGAACCATCCCCGATTTTCAAAGCCAAGCCTTGTCCGTTCTGCGTATTGGAAACACAGAGTACACCATCAGCGCCCACTTTGGCGATTAAACGAGATTGAGTCACTTGCATCAAAACCGTGTCCACCCGTCCCAGCCCACCAATCAGCTCAGGGTGATGGCTCATTGCATTGCGAATCGCTTGAAATTTTTCATCCACAGCCAAATGGGCGTAAAGTTTTGCCATCGCAGACAAGGGCAAGTAAAAAACAGGCGCACCACAACCATCAACTGCTACAGGAATGTCTGCGAGGCCCGTCAATTCTTTTAACTGCTGAAGGATCATTCGTTGGAGCGGATGCTGTGGATCCAGATAGTTTTCAACGGGCCAACCCTGTTGCCGACAGCAAAACAACATTCCGGCATGTTTGCCAGAACAGTTGTGAAAAATTCGACTTGCGGGGACAGACTCTTGCTTTAGTCGAATACGCTCTCCCATATCCACCGGCCAGTCTTCACCACATTGCAGCGCAGACTCTTCCAAATCAGCCTGTTTCAGGAGGGAACGAACAACATCAATATGTTCTTGTCGTCCGGCATGAGACGCGCATGCAATTGCTAGCTGTTGCTCTGTTAAATGATTTACAGCGTCCGTCAGTAGAAGTGGCAATGCTTGAAATGGTTTTGCAGCGGAGCGAATAAAGGTTGAAAGATTCTCCGCATTCACCGTCGATACGTGACATGTCCCGCGTGTATCTACAGCCAAAGCCCAGCCCAGGAATTGATTTTCCACCCAAGCCTGCTCCGAATCAAAGCGGGTTTGTATCACCAAAACATCGTTATGGGTGGGCAGATTGATCGCGTTCAACATGAAAACAGATTCCTTTTTTAGCAGCTCCTCGCATTGTAGTTTTTTCAAAAGTAATTTTCCAATGAAATAAAAATAACAGCAGTCCCCCCAACAGCAGGCATTTAGAGCACTTGAGCTTGGGCAATATCTGGATATCCCTCTACTGGAAAGATTGATACACTGCTCTTTTGCATTTAAAATAGAAAGTACTAGCAGTTGAGTGAGTCTGCTGCAAGCCTAAAAAATGTGGAACAAAGCAATGCAAAGCCATGTCTTACTTTTAACAGTACAGACTCATCGCTGACAGCTCCGCATTCCATGAAAGAGAATTACCTGGACTCTGATGACACCTTTAAAACCCTACCTACAATCCAATAGCATGCAAGCAGCCTCCACAGGGCCTGGACTGCGCTTGATTTCAGATGATGACATATCGCCTTTGTGGCTATTCTTCATGTGGTCTATGGCCGCCCACGTTGCGGTCGTATTGCTTTTAGTGATTGCCATTCTTGTAGCCCAGTTTCTCGGTATCGATATTCCCTTGCTTCACCCTCCAGGCTTAACGCCGAAAGACACCGAGTTTGTTCTTGTGGATAATACGCCACCGGAAAAACCGCGTCACAAAACGCATCGCAAGGCGGAACATGCAAGTCGCTCGGGTGGAGAAAAGCAAGCCAATCAGCCAACTCAAATGGCTCAAAAGGCTGCGGGTCCCGCTGCCAAAAAGTCGCCGTCTCATCCGACAGCGCAACCTAAGGCAACCACAAAACCATCCCAGCAACATCCAACCCCAAGGCCGCAGCCTAGTCGGCAACCGTCTCCACAGCCGAGTCCTCAAAAGGCACAACAGCAGCCTCAGCATCAACAACCTACTCCTCAGCCACCGGCTCCTCCAGCACCGCGTGCTCCAAGACCCACTCCAACCGCGACTGCGCCATCAGCGCCACATCCTGTTGCGCCAACCATTCGAATGCCTTCCGCTCCCAGAAACCCCTCTGTCTCACCAGCGGGTCCCGTGGCACGGATGCCTGGTTCAACGTCTTCCACTTCTGGCTCCAGCAGTGGTGGCGGTGGAAATCCTGGTCCCAGTATGATTTCTGGGGCACCGTCGCGTAATAGTGGTGGTAGCAGCGGTAGCCCTGGCGCCTATGGCCGTCCCGGAAGTGCGGGCGGCGGCGGCGGTCGTGGCAGCTACAATCAATCGGGTTCACCCGGTGGTGGTGGCGGACGTCCTGGTATCGATGCGGAAGCAGAACCAGATTTCGGACCCTACATTGCTGAATTGCAAAGACGCATTCGTCGTAACTGGGCTCCCCCAACCGAAGATCGGAATAAACGCGTTGTCGTTATTTTCCACATTTCCCGAGATGGTCGCTTGCTGAGTGTCAACCTGCGCGGCAGCTCCGGCTCTGCTTCTGCGGATGCCGCAGCGATTGCAGCCGTCAAGTTGTCGGCTCCTTTCAGAGCGCTCCCACCGAGCTACAGAGGAAATGACATTCCAATTGAGTTTACCTTTGACTACCAAGTCTTTGGTGCGAGTCGCCGCTAAGCTTAGAGCTCATATCGCTTTACAAGATCTATAATTTAAATAGTGTTTTGCAAAGAGGATTGAGTCGTGTGGGATAATCACGTCAAAAAATATGCTTCACGTTTAGTATTGAGTTTTGGGCTGCTGTTTTATCTGGCATCTCAAACCAATATTGGTACTCAGGCTACTTCGGCTCTCCCTGACAGCAACACGACTCCATCAACAGAGCCATCCATTGAAAGCTCTGATTCCAGTTCGGATTGCGATTTTTCTAAATACACGCCCGCAGTAATACGCAGTATTCGCCGTCATTGGCGGCCTTTGGCTACCGACCGAACCAAACGCGTTGTGGTTACTTTTGATATTGCCAGTGATGGAAGCCTATTGAACACGACTGTAAGAGAGGGTTCCGACTCACCTTCTGCGGATGAAGCAGCCCTTGCGGCCGTTCAGCGTTCAGCCCCCTTCAAAATGTTCCCCGTTACTTGCAAGGCTAAGAGTATCTCCCTGGAGTTCACCTTTGGCTATCAATCTGTAGGCGGCATAAACAGTCCCAAACGGTGAGCCTACCCACTCTCATCATCACGTATAATCAAAGAGTGCTCATGTCGCCAAGAGGGTTGATTTAGTGTGGTTTAGCCATCTCAAAAAACACGCTCGACTACTGACACTGTCTTTCGTCCTGCTGTTTTGCCTGGTATTTCAGCTTATGGAAAATACTCATAAGCCGCCTTCAAAAAGATCCGAAAAATCCATAGTCGATGTAAAAGGAGTCGATTTTGGGCCTTACTATGCCGACCTAGAGCGCCGCATTCGTCCTAACTGGTCTCCCAATAGTACCGATCGCAAAAAGTATGTTGTCGTAGTCGTGCATATTACTCGAGATGGCTATATGAAAAGTCTTAAACTGGGTGACAATTCCGGCTCCTCCTCTGCCAATGCAGCAGCTTTAAAAGCAATTAAACTATCAGCTCCCTTCGCCGCACTTCCTAAGGATTACCCAGGACGGACTGTAGGCTTAAACATCTTCTTTGATAAACAGTTCTTTCGGGATGGTACTCACAACATGCCCGATACTACAGCTACATACACAACGGATAATGAGGCAGAAGAGAAAGCCTACCTTGGGACTTATATTACGGAGCTACAACGACAGATTCGCCGGAATTGGTCTCCCCCAACGATGGAACACTATAAGCGCGCTGTACTTACCTTTTACATATCTCGAGATGGCCACTTTCACAACCTCAAATTACATGAAAGCTCCGACTCAGAACTTGCTAATGAAGCAGCCCTCACTGCCGTAAAGCGGTCCGATCCTTTTAGTAGGCTTCCGTCAGCCTTTAAAGGCAGCGACCTCCCAATTGAGTTCATTTTTAAGTACCCTGGCTTTCGTGACAGGAAGGATGACGACAGCAATTCTAATGTACCAGAGATTAATGAGGCAGACGTAAAAGCTCGTAATGATATATACATATCTGATCTAGAGCAAAGTATTCGGCGGAACTGGCATCCTTTAAGTAAAGATCAGGATAAACGCGTTGTAATCATTTTATACATCACGGTTGATGGCCATTTAAAGGGCACAAGGTTGGTGGGCGATTCCTTCTCCCCTTCTGCTGACGCCGCAGCCATAAAAGCGATTAGGCTTACAGCCCCTTTCAAAGAATTTCCCCCTGGGCCAGTATTCGGCGCAAGCCCTCTGGAATTAACCTTTGATAAGCAGCTGATTCATGGCGGTCCCAGTGGCAGGCGCCTTTAAAGAGCTGCTTTCTCACCTATCTATTCACGTAATCAAGAGTAGTCGTTGGCTTGAAAGGCTTTCATGGTATGGAATACTGCAATTAAAAAATACGCTTTACCTGTAGTGTTAGGAGATGCTCAGCGATACTGCAATTTTGGCAGCCGTAAGAAGTGCAAACCCTCTTGCGCCGCTCCCTTCAGATTATAAAGATAAACAAGCTCTCGTCGAATTTAAGTATGATTATAAATTCTTTGCTAATGAAAAAACAAGGAGCTTTCAAAATTGTGCTTCGGGGCTAAAATTCAGTTTTCTCAAGCCTATGGCACTTGTAAAGACCTGTTAAAGTTAGCATCTCGGCGTATCAACCAATACCGAATAGCCTGAGTTGTTCATCACCCCATTCACCATTTTGTCGACTTGCTTTAAATTGCTTCATGACAGAATCGATAACGGGTTTAGTTAGCTTCAAGGAAACATCGTCTATCTCACCAGATTCAAGCTGCTGATTTTTGAGACTTTTGTTTGACATTCTCTCAAAGGCTTCTGATTTCAACTGTTCCGCTAAACTTTGCAAGTTTCGTCCATTGTAACCACCAGAGTCAAACTGTTTGGCAATATAATCAACATCATTATCTGTAAACGTCAGATCGTTTTCTACGAGTTTATTAGTAAGAATTTGTTTTTGGTCTACGATTTTAGGTAGCTCTTTAATATCGAAACGGAAATCATATCGATCCTGTGAAGCATCACTCAGTTTTTGTTTTTTATTCGTAGCAGTGATGAGTAGAATTTGCTTGCCGCCAGGATTATTTCTTAAGGACTGAACAGCAGTTAAATAAGCGCTGGATGCAGCCTTCATTTCTGTATCAATAACGCTATTGAGCTTATCATCTGGACGATCCAGGTTTCTCATCGCATCAACTTCGTCAACAAAAGCTACTACAACATCATTATCGGCATGACGAACCTGATAAAAGAAATCATCGACCGCTTGTTCTCCACCGCCATCATGATGGTCTCTGACTTTCGCAAAATGTCGTCCTTCTGTACTAATAAAAGAAACAGGTTTTCCACCCATCAGCTTTTCAAGCTCCTTTGCGGTAGTCTCGGAATACAGCGTTTTCCCCACACCTGGAATACCATTCAGCAACATGGTTTGCAGCATACCCTCTGTATGGCTATGTTTTTGGAATTTTTTGTTCAAGTGAGGATATTTAAATCGATCGGCAATCTTTTTCACAACGCCTTTCGCCCCATCAAAGCCAACCAACTGAGTAAAATCTTGCTTCATATCCATAGAGTCCTGAACCTTAATCGGACCTTGAGAAGTTTTATTTAATCGCTCCTGTTCAAAAAACTGTTCGAGATCGGCATCTCCAACCTTCTTTATAGGATGCATTTTAGTCAGCTTATGTTTCGCCCTTATTAAACTTCCAAGAGAATCCAGACTTTCCAAGACAGCTGATTTAGACAAGTTATTGTAGTTTTTTTGTGACACTTTTCTCAACAACCTTGCCAATTGTGGAGGTGCTAATGTACACCGATATTTCTTTTGAAGAAAATTTGTTTCAACAGAACCAGGAAGGATGGCAAGCCATTTAGAGGGTTGTAAACTGGGAATCATCATATCTTTAAAAGTTTTGGGAGCTTTTACCGGACGCTCGTAACGATACAAAATATCTTGCGTTGCTTCTGAACGCGCTTTACTTACATCAACAATCAACTGTACCTTTTGCCCCTTTAGCAAAGGATTTTTTTCTAATGCCTGATTCAAGCCTTTTAGTGCTCTTGCATTGGCACCTTTTAAAAAGATGACAGGTTGAGAAGTTGTTCGCCTTTGTAGTTTTTCATAAGTGAACTGCAGAATTTCATTCAACGACATTCGAGATATTTCAGGATCGTAATTATCTGGAAGATGGACTATGGGAATTCGGTAGCCCATTTTTTTCTGTAATGCACTAATAATAGGCTTTTGTAACTCAATATCCCTAAAATCAACAAAAATGTTTTTTTGAAAGGTCTGCCCCAAAACTCGATGTAATTCTTCTGCTTTCGCTTTGTGGAAGGTTTGCAATTTTTGACCTAAACCATTTGGTTTTTTATAGCGTGGATAGTAAGTCACCTTCGGCACGGGCTTAAGGCTATCAACTCTTGGCGAAGCATCAAGAATCCTATCGCGAAGGGAAGTTAAAGAACCAAAACTACCGTTCAGTTTCCGAGAAACTCCTACATAAGGGATTGAGCGCCTAGCGGATAGATTGTACAGGCTAGCTCTATCTTTGTTACGAGGCAATGCCAGAGAGTCGGAGCTGCCATTTGTAGAGCTACGGGGTGTTTTATTAAACGTATTCGTCTTCTCTAACCCCGAATGTGATAGCGATGATAAAGAACTATTCCCAAGGCTTGTCTTACCGGCAGTACCGTAAAATTTCGACCGTTGTAACTCTTGTTGCGGCAATGTCAGTGATAGAGAGCTATCTCCAAAGTTTGCATTCTCTACCTCCAACTCCGTACGAGTATAACCCTGAGCCAGCAACAATTCTTCAGAACTATTTCCAGCAACTGTCACATGCTTATTTATTTTACGTCCCTTTTCCTCAAGATCAAAACTACTTTGAGAACTGCTAGCAGAGCCATATGGCTTTGTTTTCAAATACTTTTTTTGCAGTTCAAAAGAATCCACTGTCTGTACTGGAAAACCTGTTTGATATGGAGAAGCCTCTTTTAGAATGCCAGTTTTCTTAGGGGTGTGTTCAACCGAGGAATTTACACGCGAAGCTTTATTGATTTTCCTAGCGCGGCGAGCCTTAAAAAGGCTTTTTCTTGAAATGTTGAATGTGGGCAATGGCATAAGAAGAGCACCTTGTATTGAATGCTAAAGCCCCTCTTATTATAAGCATAGTAAAAGCAACATAATTTATAAACTCATAATTAAGTTTTATAAATATGTTGCTTCACTCATCTTTATCATTTTAAACTTCAACCTTCCACTTAAATAGAGGATGGATAGCGTTTATATCTTAAAAACAACAAATGAGCCCCTCATATCGAGAGGCTCATTTATAAAAAGGAAAAATCCAACCAACGATTAAATTAAAAGTTAGACATTGAAACGGAAATGCACTACATCGCCATCTTTCATCAGGTATTCTTTACCCTCTAGGCGCATAAGGCCTTTTTCTTTGGCACCCTTTTCACCGCCAGCGGAAACATAGTCATCATATCCGGTAATTTCAGCCCGGATAAAGCCTTTTTCAAAATCCGTATGGATAATCCCGGCACACTGAGGCGCAGTCATATTGATCTCAAAGGGCCATGCACGAACTTCTTTTTCACCAGCCGTAAAGTAAGTCACCAGACTCAAGGTCTGGAAGGCGGCACGGATAAGACTATCGACGCCAGAAGAAGAAACTCCAAGGCTTTCCAGGTAGTCCATTTTCTCGTCATCTTCCAACTGCATTAATTCAGCTTCCATCTGGGCGCTAATCGGCACTACCAGGCGACCTTCTTCCTTGCCGCGTTGGGTTAAGGCTTGGAAATGAGGATTTTTCTCAGGGGCACCGAGGTCTTCTTCGCTGACATTCCCAGCAAAAATGACTGGCTTCACGCACAGTAACTGGGATTGCTTAAGCAAGAGCTGCTCTTCGGGAGAGTAAGACTTGACGTCGATGACACCCGCTTCATTAATAATGGGTTTAATTTTTTCGTAAAGCTCCATGCGAGCTGCAGCGTCTTTATCTTTCTGCTTCATCAGCTTGGATAAGCGCTCCATTTGCTTGTTAAGAGATGAGGCATCTGCCATACAAAGCTCAATATGGATTGTTTCGAGATCTCGGATCGGGTCTACGCCGCCCTCTACGTGGATAACGTCATCGTTCTCGAAGCAACGAACCACGTGAACAATGGCATCTACTTCGCGGATATTGGCTAAGAACTGGTTTCCAAGGCCTTCTCCCTTGCTGGCACCGCGCACAAGGCCTGCGATATCAACAAATTCAAAGACGGCAGGGATAACAACCTGGGTTTTAGCCAGTTCCTGAAGCACTTTCAGACGCGCATCTGGGACTTTGACAATCCCGGAGTTGGGTTCAATCGTACAAAAGGGATAATTGGCGCTTGCCGCCTGATACGAGGAGGTCAGTGCGTTAAAAAGGGTTGATTTACCAACGTTTGGCAATCCAACAATACCCGCTTTTTGCAAAACTAAAATCTCCAGTTTAAATTGTTTACGTTTGAACTTTTATACGCCAAATCTGATTTCAAGTCGCTTTAAAGACTGAAATGAGCGTCTGTAGCGCATCGATTTGGGCATATATCAATACTTAGGGTATGATTACGCTTAGAGTAATCTTTGGTTTCCCTGCTGTGATTTCAGGGGGAATCCTGCTTTTTCATCATGCCAAGCGCTAAGAGCTTGATCCAAGACCATCGGAAACCAAATTCCATGACTTCCTCAATTTACCTGAAAAACGAAATGACAATCAAGGATCTTGAGCAGTGCTTTCCCAATGATCCGCGGATTAACCTGGCGCAAAAATGGTGGTTTGTGGGCATTGACCTTGCCCCGACGGATAGCTTGGAAAGCGGCGTTGCGGTACTTGATAGAAGTCGTTCGCTGATGCGAATGGATAAGTTTACTGACGATGAAGAGATGCTTTCCCTTCTTAAAAACTTGTCGTGCTCTGAAAATATTTTAGTAGTAATGGATATCCCTAAAAGCTTGTCCATTCAAAGCAAGTGGCGCCAACAAGAACTCAAAATGCACCCCTTGAGTATGCGAAATGGTCCTAATAACGCCATTGTTCCTTCTGAGCGCTACGCTGAACGTGCCCGTAATTTCTATTTCGAACTTGAAAGAATGGGAATTTTAACCTTCGGTTTCTTCACGCCTCATGCGAAGTTACGTTATAACCTGAACATTCCCTACCGACACCGGAGTTCTTTGGGTTGTCGCGCGCTACAAAGCGGTGTAAGGCAGTCTTTAGGTATTCAGAACATGCCTACCAACTTAGTGGCAAGTTCCGTGTTGGATGCAATGCTCGCCGCTTATACCTCTTGGCTTATGTGCTACGGGCAAGACAAAAAGCATTTCAAACTCTATTCCGATAATGAGAAGCGCTTGTATATCGATCCGCTTGCCGTCCTTGCCAAGCCTGTTAGAACGAGACGAAGTAGAACACACTACTAGCCTAAGTCGCTCTTTGAGCTTTATTTTCTTCCCATACTCTGAAGCAAGGCTTGAAAATTCCTGCTGGAGCTTCTGCATTTCCTGGATAAAAAAAACCACCTCTTTGAATTACAAAGAAGGTGGCTAATTGTTATGACACAATAGGGATGGGAGTGGAAGTTTGTATATATATAAAAACAAAAAATATATCAGGATTGCCTACTTTCGCATTAAACTTTGTAAATTCCGTACATCACTTAGTTCTGAAGCACTGGAAGGTAGGGATCAATAGCTGAGCTTTTATTCTTCAGAAACTCTACAGTCTAAAAGCTTGACTGATAGGACTTCCGCTAAAGCCATTTTAGACAAAAAAAACCACCTCTTTGAATTACAAAGAAGGTGGCTAATTGTTATGACACAATAGGGATGGGAGTGGAAGTTTGTATATTTATATAAAAACAATCCAAAGGGCAAAATTGATCCTTTTGGATATAAAGATTCATTCTTTCTGATTTCTCTTAATAAAATCCACTACAGTTTGAGGAAGGGGCGCATCTTCTCATATTTCTTAGGACCTATGCCTTTAACATCCATTACTTGGGCTGGATCGGTAAAAGCGCCATGACTCTTGCGGTACTCAATCACCCGCTGGGCCATTTTAGGACCAATCCCGGGTAGAAGCTGTAATTGAGCCATACTTGCCTTATTCAGACTCGTAATAGGAGGATGCTTCGGCTTTTTGGGGGCAAAGTGATGCGCATGCTTTTTCGCCTTTGCATGATCCCCTGTCGCTTCGTGAAGTAAGGCATCAGAACTATCAAAAGAGTCTTCACTCAAGAGATCTGATGGTTCTTGGGATGATGCAACAGACACAGGTGTTGATAAAGGAACGCTTTGGAGGCTCACGACTTGTTCTGGAGCAGGGAAAAGAATCAGAAGCAACAAGGCCAGCATCGCCAAAATGACTGAAGCCAGCACCATGCTTTCCCAATGCCGCATAAACCATGCCCAAACTGTCAGCTTACGTTCAGCTGATGGTTTTACCCCCTCAACTACTGGCTGAAGAGAACTTCGAGACATAGATGCTGGCAATTTTTAGCCCATTTTTTAACTGCTCGTCCCCTCAGGGACTTGAGTTCGTGTAGGGGAAATCCCGTATTCATTTATACGGAGGCGCTTTGCTCAAATAAGCGGCGCAGATCATCATCTTCAACCCGCTTTTTCTCATCGGCGAGATTTTTAAAGGCTTCAAACAAGCCTGCCATCTGAGCATCGGACTGGATTGTAAAACCCAATTTTTCCAATCGAGACTTCACGGCTGCACGGCCAGAACGAGGTCCTAAAGGAAGAACAGCCTCAGTCAAGCCAATCCACTCGGGGCGCATAATTTCATAGGTCGCACGGCCTTTTAAGAAGCCATCCTGGTGAATACCCGACTCGTGTGCGAAGGCATTCCGCCCGATAATCGCTTTATTGTATTGAATCGGCATGCCGGTTAACTCAGACACCATAGCGCTTGTGCTTGCAAAGTGAGTGGTATCGATATCGGTATACAAACCTTCGAAGTACTCAGGACGCACTTTCAGCCCCATAACCACTTCTTCCATCGCTGCATTACCAGCCCGTTCACCAATTCCATTAATGGTGCATTCCACCTGGCGTGCCCCGTTTTGCAGGCCTGCAATGGTGTTGGCCGTCGCTAAGCCCAGATCGTTATGGCAATGAACCGAGATGACAGCTTGATCAATATTGGGGACATTCGTCACGATGCCCTTAATCAAGCGACCAAATTCATCTGGGATCGTATAGCCCACGGTATCCGGAATATTAACAGTTTTAGCACCGGCATCAATAACAGCTTCTAATACACGATACAAGTAGTAAGGATCGGTACGACCGGCATCTTCAGCAGAAAACTCAATATCCATGCACTTGGATTTCGCCAAAGCGACCATATCGCGTGCAATGACGAGAATTTCATCGCGCGTTTTTTTGAACTTGGTTTGAATATGAATATCGCTGGTGCCGATAAACAAATGAATTCTCGGCTTTTCCGCGTGGCGAACCGCATCCCAGGTCGCTTCCAAATCGTGTGGGGTTGCTCGGCTTAAGCCACAAATGGTTGGCCCTTTGATTTCTGTAGCAATTTGCTTAACGGATTCAAAGTCCCCAGGGCTGCTGAAAGGAAAGCCCGCTTCAATAATGTCGACTTTTAATGCAGCCAACTTATGAGCAATTTGTAGCTTTTCGTTATTGCGAAGTGATGCTCCAGGACACTGCTCCCCGTCACGAAGTGTTGTATCGAAGATAAACACTTTGTTTTCGTCATTTCTTTTTTTCAGGCTAGGGGAAGTGGTCGCATCAGCAGTCATAACAAGGCCTTATACACAAGTTAATTTAGAGTTTACAGCACACAAACAATGCAAGGCATTTGCACTGAGAACATCCATCATATCAAAAAGGAAATCATGAAGACGATCCGGCTATCCTCATGAAACCACCCCGGCAGTTACTGCCGGGGTGGTCAAAATACGCTCTTATTGAAGCTGTTGTAAAAAGGTTTTCACATGAGGCGTGGTGAGTTCCTCAGCCACACTGTGATTTCCCTCTAAAAACTCCAGACGACGGCTCTTACAATTTTCCGCCGCAGCATATAAGCGATCCGCAAATGCCATAGGCATCATAGGATCCTGCCGCCCATGCAAAATGAGTAAAGGCGTTTTAATCCCTTTTAGCTTCTCTTCGGACAAGAATTGAGAATTTAAAAGTCGATGAATCGGGACGTAGGAATATAAGGTTTTGCCCAGTTTATTCTGCATACGATTTTGGACCACATCAGCTAGGGAGGGCATGGTTGACTCCAAAATTAACGCTTTGGCAGGGCTCTTGGCAGCGGAATCCACCACAACGCCACCCCCCATGGAATAACCGTATAAAATTTGCTTCTGATGAGGGACGCCTTGATCAGCCAGATACTGACGCGCATCCTTAAAAGCTTGGCATAAGGACTTTTCACTAGGAGAGCCTTCTGTAACGCCATGGCCAGGATGATCGTAAAGCATCACCCCGGTTCCTTGAGGAATGATGTTCGTAAATTTTTTGATTCGATTCAAACTGTCGCCGGAGCCATAAGAAACCAGTATCGTTGGATGTCCAGGCTTTGCTGGCTGGTACAAGCCATTGAGCTTGATCGATTCGCCATTTTTATTTTTAACCGCGGATGCGATTTGAATTTTCTTCACAGCCCTTAAGGCAGGCAAATTGATGATTTCAGGCTCTAATGGGATAGTGTTTCGAATTTTTGAATAAAAGATAAACTGGTCTTCAATAGGCACCATAATCGCATAACGAACACGGCGATAGAGTTTTTTGACGCTAAGCATCAAGTCTTGCAAAATGGTTTTCCAGGGCAACAGAAGCGATTTTGAGCGTGAGTCGAGAGGCGAGATTAAGGGCTGTTTTTCAACACTCTCAGATTTTTCAATCGCAGCTTGCATTTTCGGCTCCGCTAGAACGGGTCGAAAGCAGGCATTCGAATATCGAGGGAGGGAGTGCAATGTTCTATTCTCTTGGGTGTAGAGGAGTCTCTTGTGGTCTCCCGGTGGGAATATGCAGGAGCTCACAAGGGACTCTCCTACGGAACGTTTAAATCACGACACAGGCTTCGATGAAAACTGCTTTAAAAAGTTTTCCACATGAGGCTGAGTGAGCGCCTTATTGATACTATGTCTACCTTGAAGAATATGAATTTCTCGGTTTTTGGATTCCTTAGCCGCCTCGAATAGGCGCTCAGCAAAGTTAATCGGCATGATGGGATCTCGATTTCCATGCAAAAGCAGAAGGGGGAAATTGGTCTGCTTCAGCTTCTCCTCTGAGCGAAACTGTGAGATAGCCATACGATGCAATGGCACATAGTGTGACATTTTTTTGCCGAGTCGCTTCTCAATCGCCTCAGGTAGGGACGTCATCGTTGATTCCAAAATAAGCGCTTTGGGTGCCTGCTTTGAAGCGGCATCAACCGAGACAGCACCGCCCATGGAATAACCATATAAAATTTGTTCGTTATGCGGAACACCTTGATCCGCAACAAACTGGCGAACATCTTTGAGCGCCTTATACAAGGTTTTTTCAGTCGGCTTACCTTGAGTACTCCCAAAACCAGGATATTCATAGAGTACAAGACCGACACCTTGCTCGAGCATCCCCGTAAAATTGATGATTTTATTGATACTGCCATTGCGGCCATTGGAATATATGACGGTTGGCATGCCCGGTTTTGCTGGTTGGTATAAACCGTTTAAAAGCCCTGGTTTTCCGTTTATACCCGCAATAGAAGAGGGAATTTTAACTTTTTCGACACCTTGTAACTCGGGAATCGTGAGGAGGTTGAGCGTCAATCCGCGTTTACGGCGTCGGTAGCCAAAAAATAAAAGCGTATCTTCCAATACAAGAACACAAGCGTGGAGAACACGCGCTGCAAAGCGTTTTGTTATGAGGAACATTTCCCTCAAAACGGACTTAGTCGACTTATAAGAGGGAACTTTTAAACGCTTTGGCCTTTGAAAACGGTCACTCACAATGCGTCGGCTGTAGACGCGATCTTTAGCTGCCAATTTCTGAGCCTGCCGATGAAGCGTATCGGGAAGCGACGACAATGATTTAGGCAGTGAGGATGAAATCACAGGCTTAAAATCCAAAAATACAGTTGAAATAATGAATGTGCTGAGGTGGGATTGATTAAATTGAAACGTCACAAGTTATTTTGTTGCTATTTCATGTGCATGAATCGATAAATAGTTCGATCGGAAATGATACATTAGTAAGATTCTGCCCGATAAAACGCATCTGATGGAGATTGTGCCCTCATGCAAATTCAAAAAAAGATGCCCTTTTCTTGGCTGGGCCGCACCTTAACTCAAGCTTTATTGCTTGCACTGCTATTGCTTCCTTTGGCGACTTGGGCTCAGGCCGTCCCCAAACTACCCAAACAGTGGGAGGATAGCAAATCCAGTAAATTCACCCTTCTCGACCTCTATTCCACCTATTGCGGTACCTGTAAAATGATGGAGCCTTATTTACAAAGGCTTCAGTTCACCAACGGTCAGCAGCTACATATCAAGCACATTAATGCGGATCAGACAGCCACGTGGGTGAGTATTTTTAAATACCCTATTACCGGAACACCTACCTATATCCTTTTTAACCCCAGTGGGCAAGCTATCTATAAAATGGAGCATTTGATTTCCCCGCTTATACTTCAAACCCAAGTGCGGCGGGCCTTACACGAGCTTAAGTCGGTTAAATTATCGGATCAGTCCATATTACCGAAACCACTGGAAAACAATCATAAAGGCTGGGGAAATATGATCCTTTTAGCCTTTGAACACAAGACAGGTTGCGAAAACTGCGTCAGTCATCACGGTGAATTACACTCTATGGAAAGTGTAGGACAAGCCACGGGACTTAAGGTGATTTATCTGGATACCGGGAACCTTCCCGCCTGGGCCGAATCCCTTCGCCCTAAAATTCTACCCGCTTACATGCTGCTCGATAATCGACACCCAATAAATACTAATACTTCAAAACCTTCTAAAAACGAGTATGAAATCTTACTAAATGTAAACGGCGATATTGATATGCAAACCCTCTGGCAAAACATCGCCTTATTGAGCGATAACGGTATTAAGCCTTAAAGCAACGCAAAATACCATCGCACAAAAAAAGCATCACCAGGTTTTACTGAGTATCCTCATAGACAGCATGTGATTTATTGTTGTCATGTTAGTCTAATCTCCTCAACCATTTCGCATTCCCTCAACACAATATCACCTCGTCCCAACCTCCTATATTTCAAGAAGGAGTCGTACTCAATGGCGACCAATGCTTCCTCGTTCTCTCCAATGGGCCCTCAACCACAATACCAACAGCAGCTTCAGCCACAACAACCGCAAGCGAATGATAATAACCCCAATGGTGTGCCTGCTTATCTGCAACAAAGTCAAAATGCTTCAGCAACAGCCAATCCAACGCCAAACGATTTATCCAGTATGGCTGGAATGCCTGGAATGTCTTCAGAATCTAAAGTTGGTGGCGAACAGCCACAACAACAAATCGGACTTCCCCAACAAGCCAATACCGATAGCTTCAGTTTCAATAAAAAAGCCCCAACCAACCCGCCATCTCCTGCTTTCGGAAAGAAAGATAAAGATAAAAAAGACAAAGACGCTAAATTTGGCGATGACGGCGACAAGAGAAAAGCAGAATTAGCCGCTAAACTTCCGAAAAGTCCCTTTGCTCAAGCTCCTAGCCTCGGTTAAGAGAATAAAGATAAAGAATAAATTTCTTCCTTTTCTCAAATTGATAAAAAACCTCCAACTTTTCAGCTGGAGGTTTTTTTGACTTAAGACGATTAATTCTGTTACACCAACTCTTATGTTGATAAGTTAGGACTTACGGAATTGTCATTCCTGCGGAGGCAGGAATCTTTCACTTTCAAATCCTCAAAGTAGTTCAGGGAAAGCACTTCTGCTTTTTATTTTTTGATAAAAAACCTCTCTATGCCTGTCAAGTTTACGCTTCGCGCTTTGAGATTCCCACCTGCGCGGGAATGACGTTTTGCAAGCGATGCCACGACAGTATCGAGAAATCCCAATGGCATTAAAACCACCTCTATTCTACAGTCTGCTTTAAAATGATTAGTAATTCACACTGAACTAGAAAAGCCTCCATGCCTGCTTCTACAACGCTCTTAATTGTTGATGATGATGCCCACATTCGGGATGTGCTTCGCTATGCATTGGAAAACGAAGGGTTTACTGTTCTGGAGGCAGCCGATGGGAAACAAGGCTTAGCGCTTGCCCTAAGCCAAAATCCACAACTCCTGATTCTGGATGTCATGATGCCAGAAATGAACGGGCTGGATCTCTGCCGAGAGTTGCGTAAAACATCCAAAATTCCGATTCTCTTTTTATCCTCCCGCGATAGCGAATTGGACACCGTCTTAGGCTTGGAATTTGGCGGCGACGATTATGTATCCAAGCCCTTCAGCCCACGGGAACTCCTCGCCCGAGTAAAAGCCATGCTGCGCCGTCACGCCTATGCCTCAGAGCCCTCTTATAATAATCCGGCTGCGGACTCAAAAGAACTACAACATGGCGATTTAACCCTGTCGAGTGAAACCTACAGAGTGTTTTGGAAAGAGCACCCGCTCACACTCACCACCACCGAATTCAACCTGCTCCATACCTTTATGCTGTCGCCTCAGCGATGCTTTAGCCGAGAAGCCCTTTGTCAGCTGGATATTTTCCGGGATGTCGTTAGCGATCGCACCATCGATAGCCATATTCGCAGGCTTCGAGCCAAGTTTTCTATCTTAAATTGCAATACCGTCATTGAAACCATGCACGGGTTCGGTTATCAATTGGGCTCCTGCCTATGAGCTTCAAACGGTGGCTCTTAAAAATCTCAATTCGACGCATTCTGTTTGCCGTTAGCCTGCTGTTTTTAGCCTTGCCACTCGGCAGCATTTTTTTCCTACGGATTTACGAGAGCGCCTTAATCCGACAAACCGAATCCGAGCTGATTGCACAAGCCGCCATGCTCGGCGCGATTTACAAACAAAACGTAATCCACACCTTAGCGCGGCATCATCGCTCCATTGCCAGTTACGGACTTCCTGTTCAGGTCCAACCTCACACGAGCAATAGCCTCATCCGTCCGGTTGCAGCACGCTTGGATCTGGCTAAAGATCCAATTCATCCCCCACGTCCCTTTGGCAAAATGGTGATACAACTGACCGATGCCGTTGCTGAGGAATCCAGCCAAAATCTACAGCCCATTATTGAAGATACTCAAAAAATTACCTTGGCCGGTTTCAAAATCCTCAGCCCAAGCGGACAGGTGATTGCAGGCCGTAATGAGCTGGGGCTTTCCTTTGCCCATTTGCTGGAATTTCAGCAAGCCGCGCAGGGTAATGCTTTTAGCCTGCTTCGAAAAAGACGTTTACATCATCGACCCGTCGCACTTGACTCCTTCAGTCGTAATTCTCAACTCAATGTTTTTGTCGCTTTGCCCGTGATCGCCAATTCCAGATTAATCGGTGTCATTTGGGTGAATAGGACCCCAAGCAATATCGAAGAAGCCTTGTACAGTAAACGTTTTGAGATTAGCTTAGCCACGCTTTTACTGATCGCACTCACCCTGTCAGTAAGCACGTTAACCTCTCATACCATTACTCGACCCATCCGCAACTTAATCGCTAAAACCCGACTCATTGCCGAAGGACATCCCGAAGGCTTTACCCCAGTCGCATTCCCGATTACCAGCGAAATGTCTGAGCTGTCAGAAAGCTTGTCGAAAACGGCGAGCATTTTGCAAAGCCGGACCGATTATATTCGCAATTTTGCCATGCACATGTCCCACGAATTCAAAACGCCACTCACCGCCATTCGGGGCAGTGTGGAGCTTCTTCAGGATCACCTGGACAGTATGCCGATTGAAAAACAGCGGCACTTTCTGAAAAATATCACCGAAGATACAGATCGTTTAAATCGCCTGGTATCCAGACTCCATGAACTGGCTGCCGCCGATATGGGGAGTATTCAGGAAACCCAAACGCCAGTTTTACCTTGTCTGGAAAATTGGAAAAACTTCTATAAGTCGAAAGCGTTTAACCTGTGCATAGAAACACGCGCAGAGGCTCAAGCTTGGCTCACGAGCCTCTCCAAAGAAAGTTTAGATGCCATTCTTAGTAATCTGCTGGAGAACAGTCGCCAAGCCGGAGCGAAGCAGGTTACGCTATCTCTCTCCATGGATGAGGCAATCAGCATTCTTCTCCAGGATGATGGACCGGGGATTTCCGAGAATAATCAGAAACAGATTTTCACGCCTTTCTTCACCACCAAACGTGATAGCGGCGGCACAGGACTCGGGCTCAGCATCGTTGAGGCTCTACTCTCCCGCCAGGGTGGAAATCTCAGCTTAGTTTCCAGCACTCCAAATGGTACTCAATTTAGAATCACTCTTCCTAAGGTATAAAGTTCCGTCATTCCCGTGAAAACGGGAATCTTACCCTTTCAAATCCCACAAACAATGCAGAGAAACGGATCTTTAAAGTCTGTAGGGGAGTCCTTGTCAAACAAACATATAAACCAACCCTCAATAATTAGCACGGGAGCCCATACAGAACTCTCCACCTTCATGGAAATAAAGAGAAAGATTCCCGTTTTCACGGGAATGACATAGAGCGAATTGCACAAAAATTGCACAAACTTGCCTCAGGATTAGCACAACAAATTGGAACAATCTTCTTAACAGCAATCACACAGAACAGTTAGCTAGTTAAGGAGAACCCCATTATGATGACCGGTTTAAGCTCCCTGGAGAATCAACCCTATCCTCCACCCCAAAAACCTGAAGGCGGCATTATATTAAAATGCCTGATTATTGGTGGATTAGTAATGGCCTCCCTCCTCCCTCTCTCGATGATTAATGGACTCATCCACGAACGACAACAGCTAAACGACTCTGTCACCAATGAAATCCGACAAAACTGGGGCAGTGAACAAACCGTTGTCGGCCCTATCCTTAACATTCCCTACAAGGTGGGTAACGAACAAAAAACCTTCGTCCTCTTTCCACAAGCACTGAAAACCCACGTCACCATGAAGCCCTCCACACTTCATCGAGGAATCTTCAAAGCCGTCGGTTACACCGGTGATACTCAACTCGAGGGCAACTACGATTTAAGTACTCTCCCCAAAGAGGTTACACCCGAAAATATTCAGTGGAAAAATAGCACCATTGAATTCGCCCTATCCCATCCGGATAACATTGAAAGACAAGCCAATCTGGAGTGGCAAGGTAAAAATCTCCAACTCACCAATACCGCTAGCAATATTCTCTCCAGCCCTTTATCCGTTAACAAAGCCAATAAAATCCCATTTAGTCTGCATATTTTGATCCGAGGCAGTAAAAGCTTAATGGTGGCTCCTATCGGATTGCAAAATACCATCCATATCGATTCTGAATGGAAAGATCCCAATTTTACAGGACACTCGCCTAGCATTAGTAAAATCAATGACAAAGGCTTTACCGCCACTTGGGATATGGGGCCAATGGGCATTCATCCTCGCTCAGGCTATCTGATTTACCCCAGTGAGGTTCACAACCCCGCGCAGTCGATTCTGGGAGAGTCCGTAGGGTCACAAATCGGGGTTGAACTCCTACAACAAGTCGACGGATACCGCCAAACCTACCGAGCCATCAAGTATGGTGTTCTCTTTGTAGTCCTCACATTTGCCACATACTTCCTGTTTGAACTGATAGCAAAACAGCCTCTTCACCCCTTTCAGTACTTGCTGATTGCCTTTGCTATCTGCCTGTTTTACCTCTTATTACTGGCCCTATCGGAACTGATTCAGTTCGGCTTTGCCTACACGGTTGCCAGTTGCGGCATTATCGCTACCATCAGCCTATATTCCAAAGCCATCCTTGGTAAAACGAAGAAACATGCAGAAAGCTTAATTGGAGGCTTGCTCGGTGTTTTATACGGTTACTTGTACATTCTGCTCCAGCTGGAAGACCTCTCACTACTCTTTGGATCTCTGGGTTTGTTGGCAATCCTCGGAGCCATTATGTACGTTACCCGCAATATCGACTGGTACGGCGATACCAGTTCTGTACAAGCTCATTAATTGAGAACTAGCTAATACATTTCTTGATCCATCATCCCGGATGTTCAGTTTGCGGATGGTGGATCTTTTCTTCCTGAGAAAGACTCCCTTCTTCCTATGCTGGAAATTGGCTATTCAATCCACGACCCCTTGCAGGATGGAATGACATTTTTGAACGTAATCCCTTTCCTTGAGGCAATTGTGGTGGAAGATCTGGTAACTCTTCCAAAGACGGGTTTGGCAAACTTAGATCAAATCTACTTGGCGAGAATGGATTGCGGCTAACATTGCTACTCCCAGTGGTATTACGTGTACTCGGTAGATTCTCGTTTGAGCTATAAGGACTGTTTGATACCGTACTTGCTTCTGAAGAAAAATCTTCAAAATCTTCTAAGTCTTTTACCCAAAAGCCTACATTTTTATTAGGATTTTCAGAAGGGGTTATTGTTCCGTCTACAGCTTTTTTAATGTCATCAAGAGCAGTGGATAGCTTATTTTCAAAATCGAATTTACCATTTGAGGATTTAGTCGGGAGTGCACTAGCTGCTCGATGCTGTTTTTTCGATGGATTTTCAATACCATAATGCAATTTCAACCGTGCTTCTGCTTCTTGGAGCGTTAAACCAGGAACTCTTTTTGTGAGCTTTTCCTGTTTTTTCTCCATAGGTAATACTTCTTCAGCAACTTCTTGAATATCATCCAAACGAGTTCCATTTCCATATTCATTCTCAAATATGGTTTTCATTTTTGAAGGTTGTGTTTTAAAGTCAAAATGAGAGGATGCGACGTTTACCTTATTAAGAGAAGGACGATGTAGGTTGAAACGCTCAAGCATACGCTTTTGCTTTTCAACGGCTGATGGAGCTTGCTCAAAAGACAAAGACGTTGCAAACTTTTTTTCAAGTGCATTGAGTTGCCGACGAAAAACATATGGAATAGGAGAAATACCATACAATTCTAACTTTTTCTCAGCTGAGCCACTTGACAGTTTAGGAGTAGTAAAGGATTTAAAGTATTTTTCTTTAAGAGTCGAGTGCAAGGGAGGGACATTTGGAGAAGATTCCTCTTCAAATGTCGGCAAAATATCCTTTGATACTAAACGCTTAAGACCTGAGTCTTTTGGGAAACGGCGGATGCTATTTTCACTCTCAAACTTTGTAAGCGCATCAGTGAGCGAAGGTAAGGATGTATCAACAGGCTTAAACTTAGTAGATGAGCTAAAGATTTTTGAAGCTTGAACCCGCTTTAATAATGATTCCCCCTGGGATTTTAAAGCATGCTTCCCTTTATCAGCCAATCCCATATATTTATCATCTCCGGTTGAAGAATACTGAATAGGGCTTGCTGTATGGGGAGCCTTAGAAGTTCTACTTAAAGAACCTAATAGTGAGGATTTTCCAAGTTTACGCAATTTTGAGCCTGGATTTAAATGCATACTGGAGCCTTCTTTATCCCGATTTACAAAAAAGATGATTCTGATGAACAAAAGATGATACATATCTGAACGGAAAACATCACAAAAGGTGCCACATTCTCTATTTTTATAAAAAAATGTAAAGAAGTGTATTAATGAATGGGCATCATGATTTGACGTAGATCCAAAAAATTGCTATTCATGAGGATATAGGGTCATTTATATTTTCAGATTAATTAAGATCTCCATTTCAACAGTTTTAAAAGTGGCATTATTAGACAATCTAACCCATAACAGGTATTTCCAGTTAAAACACATCATTTCAGACGCATTTAACCTTTGTAAGAAAAAAGGGGATTTTTGACATGAGCAAAACAATAAGTGCAGTCGCGAAAACAAAGAGAGTTAACCGTCCCGCTCCTGAACTCATGCCCATGATCCGCTCTGCGTATACAAGACTCAGCACGATGCTTGAAATATGCGATTATCATGTCGAACAACTTGCTCCCAAAAGCAAGGCAGGCGATGAGAAAGCAAGTCGGGAGCTTCGAGGTTTATTTCGCACGATGCTCCGCTTACAAAAAGAAGTGGATAAATACGGCACCTTGCTTTACCCGTCCTATGAAGAAACTCATGTGTCTAAACCTCAAACCGTTAAGCCTGAAGCACAGGCTGCAAGTGAGTCCCCTGCTCCGAGTAGCCTCACAGGACTCTCTGCACCGTTACTCGCGCAAACGATTCATGAAAGCAGCTTTGAGCTCACTCAGCCTAAAAAAAAGTTCTCCGAAACGTTCTTTAAACGTCCTGTAAAAACTAAGTCCCCCGCTCTCTAAAAACAGAAGGCGGAGGACTTAGTTATGAGTCTATCGATGTTGTGTGTTGAGACTTAAACGCGAACGAGCTTTAAGTTAGCAACAATGGCATCTGCAAAGCCGGAGCAACTCACCAAGGTAGCACCGTCCATCTGACGTTCCAGATCGTAGGTGACCTTTTTGCTGGCAATGGTTTGTTCAAAAGCGGTTACAACCAATTTAGCCGCTTCGTTCCAGCCTAAATGCTCAAGCATCATAACGCCAGACAGGATTAAGGAACCCGGGTTCACTTTATCTTGACCTGCATATTTAGGAGCTGTTCCGTGGGTTGCTTCAAACACGGCCGATTTATCACCAATATTCGCACCGGGAGCCAAGCCTAAACCGCCAACCTGAGCTGCACATGCATCGGAAAGGTAGTCGCCGTTCAAGTTCAAGGTCGCGATAACCTGGTACTCATCAGGACGGAGCAATAGCTGTTGGAACATTGCATCTGCAATTCGATCCTGAATCAGGATTTTACCGGCAGGCAATTTGCCGTTGTGTTTATCCCACAGATCCGTTTCACTAATCACGCTGTCTGCGAACTCTTCGCGAGCCAATTCATAACCCCAGTCACGGAAGGCGCCTTCCGTAAACTTCATGATGTTACCTTTATGCACTAAGGTAACCGTGGTTTTACCATTGGCCAGTGCAAAGTTAATCGCACGACGAATAAGGCGCTTAGATCCTTCGATACTGACAGGCTTAATGCCGATACCGGAATCTGGACGAATCGTTTTTTTAGACAGTTCTTCAGCAAGTTTAATAATCTTTTGCGCTTCGCTGGAGCCTTCTTTGAATTCAATACCCAAGTAAATGTCTTCGGTATTTTCACGGAAAATAACGACATCCAGCTTGTCGGGTTCTTTTACGGGTGAAGGAACACCCTTGAACCAACGCACAGGACGAACACAGGCGTATAAATCGTGGATTTGACGAAGGGCAACGTTCAAGCTGCGAATACCACCACCAACAGGTGTGGTTAAAGGTCCTTTAATCGCAACCTTGTATTCACGAATTGCTTCGTTAGTCGCTTCAGGAAGCCACTCGCCGGTTGCATTAAAGGCTTTCTCGCCCGCGAGAACTTCTTTCCAGACAATTTTGCGTTTGCCGTTGTAGGCAACTTCAACAGCAGCATCGAGCACTTTCTGAGAAGCAGGCCAGATATCAACACCAATTCCATCTCCTTCAATGTAAGGAATAATGGGTTGATCAGGAACTTTTAACGAGAAATCAGCGTTAATTGAAATTTTTTCGCCAGCAGACATGGATGTGCAAGCCTCCTCATTGTTCACAAAAATCTTAAAGCCACTGTAACACGAACCCCAAAGTAGGGCCAGTGAGCTGACTCTGGCGAAAAAACAATACGGCCTATTTAAAAAGGCTAGTCGTAAATCAGGCCATTTTTAAAAGTCGCAACTATCGCTTATTGAACGTACTCTTTGAAGATCAACGTTGCGTTATGTCCACCGAACCCAAACGAGTTGGACATTGCTACCTTTAAATTCGGCATACTACGCGCTCTATGAGCAACATAGTCCAAATCGCAAGCTGGATCAGGATTATCCAGGTTGATTGTTGGGGTAACGGTTTTCTTATTAATAGAAAGGATTGAGATAATCGCCTCTACCGCACCTGTCGCCCCCAACATATGACCCGTCATACTTTTTGAAGAGCTCGTCAACAAGCCATTTTTTGCATAGTCGCCAAAAACACGCTTAATGGCCGCAGTTTCAGCAGAGTCACCCAACGGTGTGCTGGTCCCATGCATATTGACGTACTGAACATCCCCAGCTTTCATGCTGGCATTATCTAAGGCTGCTTGCATAGAGCGTGCAGCACCGTTTCCGTCCGCACAGGGGGAAACAATTTCATTCGCATCTGAGGAGCGACCATAGCCAACAATCTCTGCATAGATTTTGGCACCACGCGCACGCGCATGCTCAAGCTCTTCTAGCATAATGACGCCGCCACCTTCGGCGATAACAAAACCATCACGAGCCACATCAAATGGACGACTGGCTTTTGTCGGCTCTTCAACACGTTGTGATAAAGCGCGAGCACTTTGGAAACCGGCTACAGATAAAGGCGTAATCGGTGCCTCGGCACCACCTGCAAAAAGAACATCCGCTTCATCGTATTGAATTGCACGGTATGCATCTCCAATCGAATCAGCTCCTGTGGCACAAGCTGTGACAACACAGCGACTTGGACCTTTTGCTTTGTATTTTATGGATAACCAGCCTGAGGCAATATCAGCAATCATCATGGGAACCAGGAAAGGGCTACATTTGTTGAAGCCTCTTGCCATAGAGCTTTTAAGCTGAGCCTCAATGGTTCCTAGCCCACCCGCTGCACTGCTGACAATTGTACCGAAGCGGTTAGGATCAACAGCACCCTCGTGCAAGCCTGCATCTTCGTACGCCATTCTACCGGCGGCCATTGCGAATTGGGTAAACCGATCCATCCGCTTGGCGTCTTTCTTCTCCATATAGTTCTCTGCAACAAACTCCTGGCAAACGCCTGCAATTTTGCAAGTCATTTCATGCTCAGGAACCAAGGTGTTTGCTCCGATACCGGAGCGACCATTGATCAAATTGTCCCAGAGCGCATCCAAGGTATTACCGCATGGGGTAATAACACCCATCCCAGTAACTACAACACGGCGCTTAAATTGATTAGCCATAATACAGAAGAAACTCGTATGAGATTAGTAAGTAAGCTAGGAGCGATTCAGATACTCTGAATAGAATTATAAAAGTCTACGCGAGTCGCCACAGAAGAGCCTCTATAAAGAGTACCCTAACAGACGACTCGCTTAATTCAGACTATTGGTGTTGTTCTATGTAAGAAACTGCGTCTTGAACACATTGAATTTTTTCAGCAGCTTCGTCAGGAATTTCGGTTCCGAACTCCTCTTCAAAAGCCATAACCAATTCAACGATATCGAGTGAATCAGCGCCTAAGTCTTGCACAAAGCTCGCTTCAGCTGTGATTTCGGATTCTTCAACGCTGAGTTGCTCAACGATGACTTTTTTTACACGGTCAAAAACCGTTGCAGTTGTGTTGCTCATTTCTAAAACTCCTGTTTAATAAATTTTTTAAAATACCAAACCGCCGTCAACATGTAATACTTGGCCTGTAATATAGCTTCCCGATGTTATCAAAAACAGAATTGCCTTGGCAATATCTTCAGGTTGGCCGATTCTACCAAGTGGAATATGCTCCAGCAACTTCTCTTTAGCCACACTTTCCGTCATATCGGTTTCGATAAAGCCAGGCGCTACAACATTCACTGTAATACCACGGCTTCCAAACTCTTTCGCTAAAGATTTGCTTAAGCCAATAATGCCCGCTTTGCTTGCTGCATAGTTGGCTTGGCCTGCATTTCCAAAAACGCCAACGACGCTGGAAACGTTAACAATAGAGCCGAAGCGCTGTTTCAACATTAAACGGCATGCCGCTTTACAGGTATAAAAAGCGCCCGTAAGATTGGTTGCAATAACAGCATCCCACTCGTCTTCACCCATCCGCATCAGTAAGTTATCGCGGGTAATTCCAGCGTTGTTAACCAAGGCATCAATACGTCCGAAGCGCTTATGCGCTTGTTCAACCAAATCTTTCGCAGCGTCAGCAGAAGCCGCGTTGGACTGGACAGGAAGAACTTCAACACCAAAAGCTTCCGCTGCTTTAGCGGTTTCTTGGGCGGCAGCTTCATTGGAGGCATAGCTAAAAGTGATGTTAAAACCAGCTTCGGCCAATGTCAAAACAATGGACTTACCGATACCGCGCGAGCCACCGGTAACAATGGCTGCTTTTTTTACTGAGTCTGTTGTCATAACAGGGTTAACCTTTTTCAAAAAATTACGTTTAAGTTTGGCTGTCTTCAAACAGCAACAGAGCTTTTACGACAGTGCGGAAACGGAAGCCGTTAATGCCTCTGAAACAGCAGTTGCTGTTGCCATATCCGATACGTTAAATACGGCAATATCTGAAAACATTTTGGAGAATAAGCCTGTTAAAACTTTGCCAGGACCAAATTCAATGACCGTATCCACACCTTCTTGAATCAGGCGACGCATCGTTGGCGTCCATAAAACTGAATGATCGATCTGGCGAGCCAGCTTATTTCTCAAGTTCAACGCTGTTTGTTCAGGTTCTGCGTCGACATTGGTAATCACTGGAATTTGCGCATTCTGAAATTCAAAGCGTTCCAAAACGGATTCAAACGTTTTAGCCGCCGGACTCATTAAAGGCGAGTGGAAAGCACCACCCACGGGAAGCGCCAATACGCGCTTTGCACCGGCTTCTTTTAACGAGGGCGCCAAGGCTTCAAGCGCTGATCGTTCCCCCGAAATCACGACTTGTGCATCACTATTGTCGTTTGCCAAGGCTGCAATCGCGTCGGGATTAGCTGACTTCCAGGTTTTAATGACCTCGGCTACTTTTTCAGCAGGTAAGCCTAAAACAGCACTCATGGTTCCTTCAGGAGCACGTTCCATCAACAAGGCACGTTGTTGGATTAACTCTGCAGCTTGCTCCAAGGTAATAGCACCCGCAGCATACAAGGCACCGTACTCACCTAAACTGTGACCCGCTAAGAAAGCAGGTTTTACAGAGGGAGCCAGCTTTTGAAAAACGCGTAACGAAGCAATTGACGTTGCCAGAATCGCAGGCTGTGTAAAGAGTGTCCGTTTCAACAGCTCATCAGGACCTTCAAAGCAAACCTGACTTAATGACAATGCTTCTGGCCCAGCAGGAAGGTTAAGGGATGCCGGTGCTTCAATAGCTTTGAAGCTTTGATCGAAAGCAGCAAAAACAGCCTGGGCTGTTGCTTCCTGAATTAAGTCTTTTCCCATTCCAACACTTTGGGAGCCTTGGCCAGGAAATACAAAAGCGATTTTACGTTCTTTTGTCATAACAATTAATTCCTTTGTAGGGGAGTCTCTTGTGAGCTCCCGTTGAAATACCGGGAGCTCACAAGAGACTCCCCTACTACAGTGTTATGCGACTGGGCACGTATCCAACTTTTTTTCTTTCGCAACATGTTTGTGTTGACGCAACTGCTCTTGCATCTCTTGCGATAAACGTTTATCAACTGCAGTCCAACGAAGCACCATGGTTCCCCAGGCAAGTCCGGCACCGAAACCACAGAAAACCATTAATTCGCCAGGCTTAACGCGTCCTTGCAAAACAGCCTCGTTCAAGGCGATAGGAATGGAAGCAGCCGACGTATTCCCGTGGCGATCCAAGTTCACGATTAAACGCTCTTCAGGAATATCGAGCTTTTCAGACATCGCCTGCATAATCCGGATATTGGCCTGATGAAGAACAACGTGATCGAGATCCCCAACCACTAAACCCGCTGTCGCGAGAACATTACGAATAGATTTTGGAACGGTTCCTACAGCGAACTTAAAGACTTCGCGGCCATTCATATACACGTAGTTATTAACGGGTGTTTTTGGAGCCACCAAAGGACAGTTTTCAGCTTGAGTAAAGAGAGTTAACTCTCTTCCTTTGCTACCATCCAGGTGAAGTTCGGTAGCCAGAATATTATCTTGAGCGCCTGCTTCTGCCTTTAAAATAGCGGCACCGGCACCATCGCCAAACAAAATACAGGTGTTGCGATCGTACCAGTTGGTATAACGAGAATGAATATCAGCACCAACGACCAATGCCGTTTTATACATCCCGGTTTTTAAGAACTGTTGCGCCACAACCAGCGCATAAACGAAACCAGAACAGGCAAGCGCCATATCAAAACCCGCAGCGCGTGTTGCACCAATTTCTTGTTGAACCTGACATGCGACAGCAGGGTATATCGTATCAGGTGTAGATGAAGCTACGATAATCAATTCGATTTCAGAGCCGTCCATACCAGCGCTGGCAAGAGCCTGCTTTGCGGCTGCAGTTGCCAGATCGGCAACACTTTCGTCTCCGCTGACCACGTGGCGCATTTTAATACCGGTACGAGTTTGAATCCACTCATCCGATGTATCAACTAATGTTGCAAGATCATCATTGGTAACCACATGCTGGGGGACATAAGAGCCAATCCCAACCATTTCGATACCATAGGCTTGAAGGGGTGAGGCTGTCTTAGAAGAATTACCTTCGGACAAATGGCCGTCATTGCTCATGATGAACGATTCCTTCCTGTATTTGCTGGCCGATTTTGCCAAGAACGTCAGCCTGAATAGCTTCTTTTGCAACTCGTATTGCGTTACAAACGCCGCGCGCATGACTACCGCCATGGCTAATCACGCAAACGCCCTTAATACCCAGCAGCAAAGCGCCACCAAACTCTTCAGGGTCAACGTGCTTAATAGATGCATCCAGGGCAGGCTTTGCACCCAGATACCCAAGCTTTGTCCGCAAACTACTTTTGAGATGTTGCTTTAAAACTTTGCCAAACATTTTCATAACCCCTTCGGCAGATTTCAAGGCAACATTACCCGTAAAGCCGTCGGTAACAGCGACATCAACAACACCGGAGAATAGCTCTTTGCCTTCTACATTTCCAACGAATTGGAAACGAGTATCTTTTTCCAAAAGCTCAAAAGCCGTGTTGGCGTACGAATTTCCTTTTCCCTGCTCCTCACCAATATTGAGAAGACCTACACGAGGTTTTTCAACGCCCCGTACATTGTGCATATAGGTATTACCCATTACTGCAAACTGAGTGAGCAGTTCAGGATGGCAGTCTGCATTTGCACCGGCATCCAGCAAAAGTGTCGAATTGGCAGACGACGGTAAAACGACAGCAATTGCAGGGCGTTCAACACCATCAATCCGACCGATATAAAGGAGTGCCGACGCCATGGCAGCGCCCGTGCTACCTGCGGCAACCATTCCCTGGGCATCGCCTTTACGAACACATTTAGCCGTTACAATGATGGAGGCATCTTTCTTACGACGTAGACCCGTGACAGGCGATTCACCCATCTCAATCACTTCGGAAGCAGGAACAACTTCGATTGAAAGCCCTTGCGTATTATGTGTATCAAGTTCGGCCTGAATAGCCTCAGGGCGTCCAACCAATAAAATTCCAACTTGATGCTCTCGAGCACCGTCGAGCGCACCGCTGACAATCTCAGCAGGCGCGTAGTCACCACCCATAGCGTCGACAGCGATTCGAATCGATGGCTGGTTCATTATTTTTCAATCCACCCCGTTAGTTCAGACTAATCTAATAACTATTGCCAAACGTCAAAAAGAGCGCCAAAAAACGCTAGTGAATCATAACACCAACACGCAAAGATAAAAGCTCTGGAAAACAGGGTTCTTTATCAAATCAATAGAGAACTAGCTTGAATACAAAACTGCTTTCAACACAACAAATCTTTGTTAGAGAAACTCAATGACGAGACCGAACAATAATCAGTTCAATTAATGTTCGTGATGAGCGTGTAATTTCTGACTAACGATTCTGCCGTTGTAGAATCCACAAGCACTACACATGCAATGGGAAGGTTTTACGGTACCGCAATGTGCACAGGTGCTGTTAGTAGGGACAAATGCTTTCCAGCATGCGCGGCGGATACGTTTATCAGATTTACCGACTCGCTTCTTTGGAACTGGCATGGACAAAAACCTCTAGAAATAAGGAAAATGGGAAATAAGCTATAGGGCGTGTTGACAATTAACGGTCAGTCACGGCAGCGCGAACACAATTGTCAGCACGCCCTAGGGGAAGATTCTTACAAAAAAGCCCTCAAGTGACAAGGGTTTTTACTCAAAAGAACAATCTTCTCGATTACAGTACTCATGACTTTCAGCTTCCATCACTAAAAACTGGCGGACAAAGTCCCTTAAATCAAGGGTCCCGTTTTCATCAACGGTCTCAAAAAAATCGTCGTTGAAGAGTTCTTTTTCTTTACCGCTCGTTTCATTGAAACTGCTAAACATTAACGATTCCGACAATTTCAATGTAATAGGAACTTCAAATGGTTCTAAGCATCGTTTACAATCCACCGTTAATATAGCTTTGACGTTGCAATTAAGGGTGATTCCAGTAGAATGCGGATAAATAAGCCAAGAGCAGGAAATAGGCTCTTTTGTGGGTACTTCATCGATTACATACGTACACTTATGTCGTAGCTCTGCGCCTGATTGCGAGAGGATTGTAAGCTTAAGAAGATTACCGTCAATGGGTGAATTCATGGCGCTTAGTCAGATGTCCTATCAGGAGTGCTGCCATTTTATCCTAACGAAAAGGATAGAGACATGCACGCCTTAAGCATGAAATGCATAAAGCTAGCGAGAACACGGAACGAGTCCGCGCTTCGGTAAATCTCTAAAGCCATAGAGCTGTTAGAAAGCGGGGGAGGACCTTAAAAGTACGGACTTGTTCGTGTCTTCTAGGTTAGAAGTGGGATATTCATAGAAAATATTTTCGATATAATGAATTCATTCACTCTCAATCACAAAGGAGAGTCTGCTTGTTCAGCCATGGCATACATCAAGACACGCTTATGGATAAGCTAAAAATTCTCGCGGATGCTGCTAAATATGATGCCTCCTGTTCTTCTGGCACGGCCGGAAAACGCTCGGCACAAAAAGGGGATGGCGGTATCGGCTCGCTTACAGGAGGAACTGGGATTTGCCATAGCTTTACGCCGGATGGACGCTGCGTTTCATTATTGAAAATTCTAATGACGAATTACTGCATTTACGATTGTCAGTACTGCATCAATCGAGTTTCCAGCAACGTGCAACGGGCTCGCTTTAAAGAAGAGGAGGTTGTTGAACTCACACTCAATTTTTACAAGCGTAACTACATCGAAGGTCTTTTTCTGAGTTCCGGTATTATCCAAAGCCCGGATTACACAATGGAAGCGATGATTCGCATCATAAAAACGCTACGCACCGTTCACGGATTTAAGGGCTATATTCACCTTAAAACCATTCCCAATGCCTCGCCACAACTTCAAATAGAAGCCGGTTGGTATGCCGATCGGCTCAGTATTAACGTAGAACTTCCCACTCAAACGTCACTAAACCAATACGCCCCGGAAAAAAGTATCGAGGACATTACATCCACAATGGGGCGCTTAAAAGAAAAAATTAGTGAAGGAAAAACTGAGAAGAAAATGCCTCGTTATACTCCCGGTGGACAAAGCACTCAAATGATTATCGGAGCCGATAGCACGAGTGATAAAGGCATTCTTTCAACCAGTGTCGGACTCTATAGCCACTATAAATTACGGCGCGTTTATTATTCTGCTTTTAGCCCGATTCCAGACTCCAGCCGATTGCTTCCCTCTCAACCCGCGCCGCTTATCCGGGAACACCGACTGTATCAGGCCGATTGGTTACTGCGTTTTTACGAATTTACCTTGGATGACATTCTGGTCGGAACACAAGGTGACATGCTGGATTTAAACCACGATCCTAAGCTAGCATGGGCTTTACAAAATCGACACCTATTTCCACTGGATTTAAATACTGCGGATCGCCACTTACTTTTAAAAATTCCAGGATTGGGAGTCCGCTCGGTCGATAAAATTGTCGCACTCCGTCGCTTTCACCTCTTATCCTGGGAGGATCTCAGCAAGCTCCATGTATCCCTCAATAAAGTGAAGCCCTTTGTTTCTGTTCTGAATTATCGCCCACACCGACAAGTTCTGGATCAGGACAATCTTGGCCTGCTCGTCCAAAAGCCCAAGCAAATGAACCTCTTTGAAAGTAGCAGCCAATGCCAACTTTTCTAATTCTCTCCATTCCCGGCTTTGAGGAATGGAAGACACGCGCACGCAACTGTCTCAAACAAGAAATTTCACCGTCTCAAATGCAGTGGCAGAGCCATCATGCGGATGCCAATTTAAACCTATTTGCATCTGAGTCCATTGAGGATATGCCCCTGTCCTCTTCAAGCCGTACATCTGAAAAGGACTTGAAGGTTCCCCGTTCCTTTATGGAACTGGCGCAAATTGTGATCTGCCACAACAGCCCGGAACGCTTTGCGTTGCTCTATCGTGTTGTGTGGCGCTTAATGCATGAAAATCGCTTGTTACTGGACTATCAAACGGATTCAGATGTCATGCAGCTTACCGCCATGGCCAAGGCTGTGCGACGAGACGCTTATAAAAGCAAAGCATTTCTACGTTTCCGAGAAGTTTTACATCATGAGAAACCCCATTTTGTGGCTTGGTATGAACCAGAGCACTACACACTAGAACTGGCTTTACCGTTTTTCCAGGAACGGTTCAAAAATATGAGCTGGTCCATTCTTACCCCGTATTGTTCCGCTCATTGGGATGGGGAAAATCTACTTTTAACCGAAACCTTCGATAAGACACTTTACCCGACTGAAGATGCTATCGAAGCGTATTGGGTGCAATATTACGCTAGTATTTTCAACCCGGCACGCTTAAAAATCAAAGCCATGTTGAACCAAATGCCTAAAAAATATTGGAAAGATATGCCAGAAACCGCTCAAATCGAAGGGTTAATTCGCAACGCCTCTCAACAAGTAGAGGAAATGATTTCAAAACAGAAAACAAACTTACCCCTCAAATAAAGGCTATTCTGTTTACCAGGAAAACCAGCTGGGATCTGCATTGGGATCGGGTCCCCAAGTACCTCCATTAGAAACAAAAGAAGCTGTAGTATTAGCCCTCGACGTTATTTGACCTGGATATAACATAATAAATTGAACTGATTTACCCGGGCCATTTGTCGTGCCATCCGTCACGATACCATCTGGATCAAAATGTATTACAAGGGCATTGGTTGTTGTATTTGAAACAAAGCCTTGTCTATCCATCAACACACCACCATTATGCAATTTATAGCAGGGAACGCCTGCCGTACAGCCCAAAGTTCCTGAGTTATTGGCATCATCAATCAACTTGCCCGACGTATCGACCGCTATGTAGTTCAAGTATTTGCTCATATCCTGAAGCCGAAAGGTATTCGTTATCTCCCCATTTAGTTGAGCGATCCGGTAAGCACCCGAAATCATAGAGGCTGCTTCTTTAGCTGCCGCGTTATATTTACCATTCTGTTGACTACTTATAATTTTAGGAATGGTGAATGTCGCAATAATCCCTAAAATTGCCAATGAAATCAAAAGCTCGGCTAAAGTAAAACCTGATCCGACATAAGATTTCATAATAAGCAAGAAAAACCACTCATTGACTCTAAGCTCAACCATCTTAGCAAACTATTACGGCTTACAATGGAAAATCGAGCGAAGTCTTTTGTAAAAAAGGGGGGGGCACCAACACTCTATCGTTTCGATCAAATGTCAGTTCAAAAGCTTATCTGCTGATTCAGCCTAAATACATATAGGCCTATATCGCTATAATCGACGCAATATCAAATTAGTTTAGCGTTCTAAACAGCCAAGCAGGATAAAACATTTGACATTAAATATGAGATTGAGTCGGCTTTTCAGACGATGTGGCCTCCTGATCAGAAGCAGCAGGAGCCACGGCCGGAACAGCAACGGGAGGCACTGTTGTTGATGCTGAGTTTGACTTGTTAAAAGGTTCCTTCAGGAAAAGATCTATGGTCAGGGGTAGATGATCGGATAGCTTCGTTGAATATAAAGAATCTATCTTATCCAAGGTGCGGGCATTGTGTGGTGCAAATAGATACGGCTGCTCTTTCCATAAGATACGTTTGGACGGGCCTTTCGGCTCATCGCTTGCTTCACCGTCGTCATCCAGGTTCATCTTGGCGTAGTCTTTGACGATAAACCAATCGAGCTTGTAGCGACCCCATAAGCCTTTTAGAATCGGGCGTTCAAAATTAAATGTGGGCACGAAACCTTTCAACCATCGTTGATTGGAATTGGCCAAAAAGCCTGTCGCATCACCGTAAACATGGGCTTTATCCCCACGGGTATCAAACACAGTGCCATCCTGAAATTGGAATTCACGTAAGCCCTTGAATAACGCGCGCTCCTTATTTGGCGACAAAAAAGGAATATTGGGTGCAGTTGGATCAAATAAATTTTTGGACAGTTGCCCCGTATCTAATGTTAACCCGACAAGAATGCCGTATGGGGTCATCCAGTTGACGGCCCGTCGTGCCCAAAAAACAGGGTCGGCAGCATACCGTCGGATTTCTTTCCGAATGGAAGTCGGACTTGCATCGGTACCTGTTGTATTCCAGTCTCCACCCATGATGATCGGATTATGTCTATTTTTGAGCTGAGACAGCAAGTAATCCATTTGGATTTTACGACCCATCGGGTTTACACGGTTTTCTAAATGCACAGCCACCAAAGTCGCTTTGTGCTCAGGAAGCTCTGGAACAGAAATATCCACCACTACCGCCATGCGGCCACCATAACGAATCTCTGTTAAAACTTCTTCCAGGAAAACCTTATCAGCGGCCTTCCGTTTCAATTTTTCAAGCTCGGAAATTTTGCTCCGTTCTTTCGAGTACCAATCGTACACATTCGGAAGACGAATAATTTCGGTACTTAATATGGGATAGTTTGTCAGGATTGTGGTCCCATGTAAGCCTTTGTACAGCTTAGGATCAATTTTTTCGGCATTCAAATTAGCCTCTGTATCAGGGCTGAGATGTTTTGGCGCTGGTTTTACAGAAGGCTTCGTTTTTGAAGCACCCAATTTGGTACCACTATGTTTGCTTGTTACCTGCGAAGCAGCTGTTTTCCGTGCCTGTAACTCCTGCTTTTTAAGCATCATTTTTTGTTGACGGAAATACAGTGGACTTAACTCAAGAAACTCCACTCCGTAGACCGCGTGCATATTGAGCGCGGTGCCCATTTTTTTTGCAATATTCTGGTATTCGGTCCGATTCATTCCTAAATCGGTTTCTTCCATAAAAATGACACGACTTTTAGAAAGCCATTCAGCCTGTTTCTTTGCCTCATCAAAATCTTCAGTTTTTACCTCGGTCGGCTTTTGGACAGATTGGAGATCTTTCAAAGACTCGATCAGGTGATCAACCTGAAAGCCACGTTCGATATTCCAGTTTGCCACACGCAAAATAGGTGTTTTGTTATCGGGTTCACTGCCTTCAGCCATTACTTCTGCAGGGAGAGTGGCGTTATTACACGGAAATACAAAGGGTGTATTTAACAGCGCTAGAAGTTGAGGCTGCAACTTGACGGCGTTTTTTGAATCCCAGGCCAAAGCACTCATCTGAGCAAAGGTTAATAGCTGAGGACCGGTTTCTTCCTGATGCTGATATTGCGCCCCTGCTACTAAGCTTGGCCGTTCCGCTATAATAGACGGCCCGTTATTAATACCCGCCAATACAGGCATGCTTGTATAACACAGCAACCAAGCAGAAAAAATCGGAATGATTACTTTTCGAGATTTCAATAACGGATGCGTGGGGTGTGTATTAGGTTCACGAGGTACGCCAAACATAAAAACAACAATCCAACCTTTTAAAGAGTAGGGAAGAAATGAAGTAATCGAGCATTAAAATTTTTCAGCAAGATTATCCGTTGATTAAAATCTAAACGTACAGTGGCTCATCAAAACAGCCATCTAGTACTAATACTGCTCTATTACTTTTGAGATTTTATGGTACCACGCATTACGGGTGGAATTATCTCGTTGGCAGCTAATTTTTCAAAGCACATCCGATTACTGTTAAGTCCCCCGAAAGGAGGATTTTCATTCTGGCAAAGATGATTTTTATCCTGACCTGTCGATAACGTCTATAGCAAGCTCGTGTATTTAGTTGTTATTGAGTCGTGACGTTACAGGAAGGATAAGGTTTAATGCCAAAGGCGGTAAAAAGCCTAAGCGCCTACCTCATGCTCTATCTTGGGATAGCATGTCTGCCTTCCTATGCTCAGTTGAATCCAGCCAGCAGTGCACCCGGGGCCATTATCCAGCATGATACTCAACCCTGGAGCTTGCCCGGGGATCAATCCCCGAACCTGCCTCAACCGACCAACCAGGCTCCTACTCCCACGGCACCGTCTGATCTCAAACCCATCGAGATTGATCCACTCAAGGACAAGCATTTAGCGCCAGACGATAAACTGAAGCTCTTTATCAAACATGTTCGATTATTCGACAACACGCTTTTAAAACGAAACGATGTTGAAGAAATTGTCGCCCCCTATGAGAATCGTGAACTCAACTTCACGGACATGCAAACCCTTGCCAACAAATTAACCGAGCTCTATCAGCAAGAGGGTTACATTAACAGTGAAGTTTATATCCCTGTTCAGGATTTTGCCAACCAAACGCTTAAACTGACAGCTCTTGAAGCCAGGGTTGAAGAGATTGCCTACAAACCCACTCGCTGGTTTCCCAAACGTGGAATATTGCCTCGCATTGCCCTAAAAGAAGATGAGCCGGTAAATGTGAGAGCGTTAAGCCAGAGCATTCGATATATTAACGAAAACCCCGATATCACCTTACAAGCTCGACTTAAAAAAGGGGATAAGCCGGGAACAAGCGATGTTTTGTTACAGGGAGCCAGTCGTTTCCCCATTCATGTGACACCTTTTATGGATAACTTGGGCAGAGACAGCATCGGAAAACAACGTTTCGGTTCTACCATTACTGACAATAACTTACTGGGTTTCGGCGATATCAGTACAAGCGTTATCAGCTTTACGAGCCGTTCATTTGGTTTAGTTGAACAATACACGGTGCCCGTGGGTACTCACGGAACACGCCTGGGTATGAATTATGCCTATAGCAATGTCAAGCTAGGCGGTTCCATTGCCCCCTTAGACATTCACTCGCATTCCCACATTTTCACACCTCTTCTGTCTCAGCCCCTGTGGAAGTCGGATAGAGGCGGACTCATCAGCACGCTAGGCTTCGATTTCAAAAATTTGGATACCGATATTTTTGGCACACAACGGCTCCATCGAGACCGACTGAGAGTATTTCGGCCCAGCTTGGAAGGCTACCTGAACGATCGGTGGGGTAGAACATTCGCAAACCAGGAATTCGCTCTGGGCTTAGACATACTCGGCGGTAGTATCGGAAATACAGATTTAGCAAGCCGTGCCGGAGCCGGCACCAAATTTTTCAGCATGTCAGGCGGACTCACCCGCATACAACGTTTACCTTGGGGAACAACGGGCGTTTTACGAGGACGCTATCAGTACTCTCCAAACCGTCTATTGTCTGCAGAGCAGTTCCAAATTGGTGGTGCGTATACGGTTCGAGGCTATACCGAAGGACGACAATTGGGCGACAGTGGCTACCTTGGGAATGCGGAATGGTATGTACCTGCCCTGATGCTTCCAAAGCGTTTGCATCTGCCGTTTATGAAACAACCGTTAAGACAAAGCCTGCAGTTTGTTGGCTTTACAGATTTTGGCGAAAACTTTGTAAACAGCCCAGTCAGCGGACAAAAAGGTCATAATGTAATGCTCGGCTGTGGTGTTGGGCTTCGCGTTCAATTGAATCGACTTTTGGTGGGACGGCTGGATGTCGCCTTCCCCTTGATTCGCCAAGACTCGGATGAACTCAGACCAAGACTTCATTTTGGCCTACAAAGTACCTTGTTTTAAAAATTTACTTCACAAAGCATCACATGATGTTTAGTTTTTAAATTCAACCGTCGACAACAGTATGTCGCTCTCCCATTCCACATTCGACGAGTCGCTCCCCCTGTAGGGTAAATAACCTTTTTCTAAACTGGAATAGTGTAATGAAACGAGCACGAAATAAGGCAGTTCCAATTATTGTCCTGGAGCAATTTGCTCTGGCTACACTCATCATGGCTTTTGTTTCGCTAACGTCCTCTGCTTATGCAGAACTACCCACGGGGATGCAAACGGTTTCTGGCTCTGCAACGTTTCAAAGTGACGGCACAACCCTCAATATTAATGCCAGCAACCAGGCTATTATCAATTATCAAAGTTTTAATATCGGCTCTGGCAATACCGTCAATATTTATTCTCCCCTTACCTTAAATCGGGTCGTTGGCGGAAATCCCAGTAGTATTCTGGGAAACCTGAACTCAACGGGAAAAGTTTTTCTCATCAATCCCAGCGGGATTATCTTCGGGCAAGGTTCTCAGGTGAATGTTCAAGGCTTGGTTGCCAGCACCCTGCAAATTAAAAATGATGACTTTTTGGCTGGAAAGTATAGCTTCCAACAAACATCAGGCTTACCCGCAGGCTCCATTCTGAACTATGGGCACTTGAATGCAACTGATTCCATTGCAATGCTGGGTGCTTCCATTACTAACACCGGTAGCATTCAAGCCCCGCAAGTTCGCTTAGCTGTGGGCGACCAAATCACTTACTTTGCCAGTCCGGAAGTCGGCATTGATCTGGTTGTCGGAGACAGCTTGAAGCAGAAAGTGGACAATACCCAATCCGCCATACTCAACACAGGCAGTATTCAAGGGCAGGATATTTCTCTTCAGGCCAAGTTGGCACAAGCCTTCTATGAAACGACAGTCAACAACTCAGGCATTATCCGTGCTCAAGGATTGTCGCTCGATAAAGCAGGAAAAGTGAGTATTGTTGCCGCTACTGACGACCAGAAGGCCTTTGTCTACAATACCGGATTGATTGCAGCCGATGGCACCGCTCAAAGTATTAATGGCGGACGAGTTCATTTTGAAGGCGATACGGCTATTAATGCAGGTATCCTCTCTGCACAGAGCACCTCCAGGGGTATTGGTGGAAGCATTGCCATGCTTGGGAATGCGGTACAAAACTCAGGAAATGCCCTGCTCAACGCCTCGGGTGACTTAGGTGGCGGAAGTATTTTGGTGGGTGGCGATTATCAAGGCAGTAATTCTGCTATTCGAAACGCCCTCTACAATATCAGCACTACGAATGCAAAATTCCTATCCAATGCCACGAGCACTGGAAACGGTGGGAAGATCATTTTATGGGCAAATGATAAAACCATTTTCCAAGGCAGTATTGAAGCAAAAGGTGGCTTATTGTCCGGGAATGGAGGCTTTGTTGAGACCTCTGGTAAAAATATTCTACAAGCCACAGGAAGTGTGAGTTCCAACGCCTACAATGGGCAAAATGGTCAGTGGCTGCTCGATCCTAATAATATTATGATTGCCAATACTGGCCCTGAGCAAAACCTCATAACATCGGGCTCCAATCCTCTTTTACTGAGCAGCTCTGATGACAATGCTATCGTGACCAGCGGAACTATACAGACTGCGTTAAATAATGGAACCAATGTCACCATCCAGACAACAAGCAACGGAACTAATTCCGAGGCGGGTGATATTACAGTGTGGTCCGGTACAACGATTTCAAAAACATCCGGCGGAGATGCCACTTTAAGCCTTTTGGCAAACCACTCCATCAATTTCTCGGGTGGAACTGGAGCCAATTTAATCCAAATTCTTAGTAGTGGTAATGGCCATAAATTGAACCTAGTTCTCAATGCCGATACCGATCAAGGCAGTGATGCGGGAGCCGGTGGCGGTATCGCCTTACAGGGAACTAATATAACAACCAACGGTGGAAACATTACGATGGGAGGGGGCAGTGACCCCACAACCCAATCTGCTATTGGAACCGCGTTCAACACAAATATTAACGGCATTGAGATCTCAGATACCCGAATTAACTCAGGCAGCGGTAATATCCTGATGAACGGGCAAGGGAATACCGATCTAACTCAGGATGGTCGAACTGGTATTCATATAAGCGCAGGCTCGGTTGTTCAGTCGACAACGGGTCATATCACCCTAAATGGAGATTCCGGCAACGCTGTTAATCGGCAATATGGTATTTACATTGAAGGAAACGCCCTAGACAGCCAGATAAAAACTCAGGACGGAACCATTACGCTGAATGGAACCGCGCATGGAACAGGGAATGACGCTCGAGGGGTTGTAATCGATCGGACAGGAAAAATTATCAGTACCGGAAATGGAAATGTTGTCATCAATGCCACTTCTGCCGGCACGGGAACAACGGGGAACATGGGCCTTTACATGGACGGAAATGGTTTTACCAACGATCTCACCGGTATTACAACAGCCAACGGAAATATTTCTATCACCGCCAATGGGTCAAGCAGTACAACGACCGACTCTAACCGTGGCCTGTTTATGGTGAATGGCGTCCAAATAGCCAGTTCAGGAACAGGGTCCGTTAACATTACCGCCCATGGTGGCGGAGGAACAAATAACAATACCGGCCTGTATATGGATGGCTATAACAATACGGCGACTGATATTGCCGTCATTAGTACCAATTCCGGCAATTTAACCGTTAATGCCACTGGAGGTACGAGCTCACAGTGGAATAATCACGGTGTTCAGCTCAACCACGGTGCAGCCATCAAAAGCACAGGGGGCGGAACTGTTTCCGTAACTGGTACAGGCGGTGTTGCGAACGGTAATGACAACTATGGTGTTTACATCAATGCCAATAACAATGCCGCTCAACAGACTGGTATTTTTAGTACGAGTGGGAATTTAACCGTTACTGGACAAGGGGGCGGAAGCGGCTCGGATAATAACCAAGGACTTTATATTGAACAAGGAGGTACGATTGCCAGTACGTCTGGGAATACCTTCTTGAGAGGGATTAAAGGAATTGGTAATAACTCCTATGGCCTATATACCAATAATGGAAGTAATATCCTGGGAAGCAACAGCCAAACCGGGAATTTAAGCCTCGCCACAGATACCTTTAACTTGAACAACGTTCAACTGAGGACTGCGGGGAAAGTGATTTTCGCTCCCTATACCAATACTCTGAGCATGGGATTGAATGGCGGCGCTGGAGCCTTGTCTTTAGGTAATACGCAAATCAACCTGATTGATACCAGCACTGTTACACCTAGTGCTGTTGTTTTCGGCAATTCCAGCTCAGCCAACAATACCGTGACCATTGGGAATAACTGGAACCTTTCGGGCTACAGCATGCCCTTAGAAGTTTACGGTGGAAATATCACCACAGGCAGCATTAATATGGGTTCTAAGAGCCTTTTAATACAAGCCTTAATGGGTGACTTGACGATTAACAACAGTTCGGTCCTGACATCAACCGCTACTGGCAATGCGATTATTCTTGCCGCTGGAGGGAACTTCATTAATAACGCAGCAGCGGATACAGCTCTGAGCACCCCCAGTGGACGTTGGTTAGTTTATTCCTCCGATCCAGCCAATACGACCGAAGGCTTTAGTAGCTATACCAAACGCTATAACCGAACGTTCTCTCTCAATCCGCCATCTTCTGTTACTGAAACAGGAAACGTTTTTCTGTACAGCATTGCCCCAACGATCACGATCAATGCGGATAATGCCAGCAGGGGTGGCGATCAGGCGAACCCCACATTTACAGGATCGATTAGTGCCGGGCTAATTGACGGTGATACCAACGGGACGGCCTACAGTGGAAGTCCAGTATTCTCAACAGCCGCCAATGCAAACAGCCGTGCCGGTAACTATGCAATTAACTTACTCAACGGCTCCGTCACATCAACGCTCGGCTATCAAATCGTTTATAACCCAGGCACACTCAGCATTACGTCCGAGCCCATCAAAACCATTTTAAGCAGTCCTCAACAGCAAATGCCCTACCTGATGAGCCCAACGCAAACACCCACGACCGTTTTACCCAACGATATGCAAACCCGCCAAGTTTTACAAAGCGTACCCAAACTTCCTCAAAATGACGCCTCTGGCGCTCTCAGTCCTACCCCTCCTCTGGTCAAAGTGGAAAGCATTCCTGCAGGATCTCCCCATTCAGAGTGGAGTAAAGATGACGCTCCAAAATCGTTGCCCCGCGAAGGCCTTTTTCAAGAACTTCTGGCTAAACACGACATTATTAAATAGAGCGTCGTAAACTCGCATGAATGGCATCGACAGCTTTGGCAGCGGTCACTTCTCCACCGAGCCTGTGTCCGTCTGTCACGGTTAAAACGGCTGTTATTCCCGGTTTAATAGCAGCAATGGGACACAGCATAAACGTTGTATCATCAATCGCCGCATAACCGACCTGTTTTTTGTCCGCATTGGCTTCCAGGCATGCTAGTTTTTCCTGAGCCTTCTGGGTGAGGAAAGGTGCCCAATGAGAAATCGAAGTGCTGGGAGGACAAAGCACATTCACCATGTCTTTAAACTGTTCCGCACAGCGATGAATAATATCTCTATCCTGCGGTGTTGCTTCTGCAGAAGCGGGAAACATTAAGTTTCGCTCGCTTTCAGGCAGAATGCCATCGGACCCTAATACGACATACCAGTTCAAGCTAAAATCCAGCGCATGCAGAGGCCAATGAACAACACTGGGCACACGACTCAACAGACCGCTTAACCAACGATTTCCAAAGCTTCTCGACATGCTGAGTGAGTAATTGTTCACCTGATCCGCCGCAGAAGCACTGAGATCTAAACGTCCATCCGCATCAATACGACCGCCTTTAGCTAAGATGCTGGAACGATCGTAAGTGGGAATATGCGGCTCATTCAGTCCCTTAATCTCTTTAATCAAACCCGTTTCAGAATGCACCCCAATGAGAAATGCAGGACTGTCGCCGAGCCAGGCAACCCGCACATCATCACGCGTTAAAACAACCGTTGTGGCAGAGCAACCGCCTTCTTCGGGTTCAGTCGCAATGGCAGCCTCAGCATAGGCCGCTTGAAGCTGCTGCTCGTTGATAGGAGCCTGGAAAAGGCTAATGGCTGCACGATCCTGACTTTCCCACCCATTGGAACGCTTCGGGCGGGAAGACGCCTGCAAACCATCAAACACAAGAGAGTGTCCATCCTGAACCACCTGGCCCAAGTCTTGAAACAATTCTGGATTAGAGGGACAAACAAGCTGAGTCGCAGACATAGCACATTCCTACACGTCAAAACTTTAAAAGAGCGTCTTACATCAGTAAAACGCTCTTTAATCATATAGGAGTTGTTAGGCTTATAAAAGTTCTATAAAAACAGCTTTATACAGGAGTCGGAGTAACAGAGGGAGTATAAGCTGCCATCAAGCTTTCCAATTGCTTATCCAGGTAAGGATAAACGGTCTCGGGGCGTAAGCTGTGGAAGGATTGCCCTGGAGCACTGTAAATATAGGTATGGGTAGCATTTCTATATTGCTCTGGGTAAGGCAGGTAACGCCCTTTGTACAGTCCTTCCGTGAGACAGATAACCGGGCGAGCCATAGCATTGGTTGCGTGCAATGCAAAGGAGTCCATACAAATAACAAATTCGCTGCGACCGATGACATCAAAAACAGAGACCAGATCGGTTTCACCCATCAAATTATAAATGCGGTCATTTTTCACGCGTTGACGGATTTCTTCGCCTAAATAGCGTTTATCTTTGTGACCACAAATATAGATGTTCAAATCTGATTTTTCGGCAATGTACTCCGCCGCTTTGGCCAGTTGTTCAGGCGGCCATTCTTTGTAGGTTTCTGCAGAATCCGGAAAAATCACACAGTAAGGAGGTTTTAAGTCAATCGAACCCTGATAGGTACCAAAGAAACGCTCTTTAGGGAATGAAAACTTTGCGGCAGCAAATGACTTTCCAGTCGCCTTTTCAAAGAATTGCCGATGTTGCTCGAAGATAAAGTCGTAATAACTTTGGGGTTCAAACAACTCGCCATAGAAACGGGCTTGAAGCTGGTGCAGTTTTGGATCTTGAACATCCTTGCCCAACTTACGATCCGCTTCTATTGCAAGGTTGAGTCCACCACAAACCCAGGGTGCGGTACTCGGGCACCATAACTGATGAGCGTGTTCCGGAAGGTTGAGCGCTTCGCGCTTTCCGTTCCATTCCTTTTGATGCATAAAAAGCTTTATTGCTTTATTGGGCGTCAAAACGAAGTCTCGGAAGTTGTCCATCCAGGCAATGCCATCGGCAATATCCGGATCTAAAAACTCAACCAAGGCTCTGACAGAGGCGTTGCTGATAAAGTACAGCGGATGATCTGGACCGATATAGTTATTTTTAAGATATTCCAGGTGATTCCGGAAAAGAATGTAATCCCCAAGCATGTCCGGATAAAGCATGATGATCGCGCTTTGGCTGGGCGATTGCCCACCCGGCAGGGTCATCGCACTGCTACGCTTTGGAGAATAATCGACGGGTAAAGATTTTATCTTCTTAGCGGGATTACCGGCATAAATGCTGTTTGGTTCACAATAGCCATTGACAACAGCACCAGCGGCAATCACGGTACCTTCACAAATGCGAGACCCAGGAAGTACCGTAACATTAGCTCCGAGCATAACGCCGCGCTCAATAAGAACAGGCGCCATAGTCGGATTAGCACCCCGGCAGGCTGGGTTATTACTTAAAGCACGACTATCGCCAAAAATAACAGAGTTATAACCGACTAAAACATTGTCTTCTAAGGTGACACCGCTACTGATAATACAGTGACGATTCACATAAATATGGCTTCCCATTTTGACAGGGCTGACCAAAATCGATCCAGCATCAACAGTAACTTCGTTTCCAATCTGAATGGACTGGCCTTCAAGGCGACATCCCGAAGCGATGAATACATTATTACCAAACGAGTTAAACAACCCGTGGTATTGCGCTCGTAAGCGCGTTGTTTTCTTAACCGCTATCTGCCCAACAGTTTGGCAGACAGCTTTAAATAGATCCTGCATGAACGGCCCTTATTCCAAAGAATATTGCGCAGCGTGCTACACAAGCTGATTATACTCAGCTTGGATACCCGTTGCTAACTAATCATTCAATACAATCTAAAAAGAAAGGTCAGCCATAATTGCTAGTTCTTAGAACTATTTTTAGTTTACTCCTCACAAACTCAAAAGCCTCTTTGGAAACATGTTCACAAAGAGGCTTTAGATTTAAAAAATTAGCAACAATTAAGCTGGAATTGGGTTCGCCTTCAAAGCAGGGATTACAGCGTTAATCCAGGTTTCGTAAGGACCTTCGTAATCCAAGTCGCAATCGACGCGAGGAGCCATGCGGGTGGCACCATGCTTAGCTAAGAAGTTATCAAAGTCTTTTCCGCATTGGCAAAATTGAGGATAACCCGTATCGCCCAAGGCGCAAATGCTAAACTGCATCGATTTGAGATCAGCTTTGCCTTTTTGAATTTCATTCCATAAAGCTTCAGCATTTGAAGGTGGCTCACCATCGCCCCAAGTACTGGTTAAAAGCAATAAGCGTTGAACGCCTTGCAAGGTAGCAAGCGTCACTTTTCCAGCATCAACCGATTTCGCATCAATACCCGCTTCTGATAAACGGGTAACCGTTGCATTCGCTAAACCTTCAGCAGTTCCGGTTTCAGAACCCCAGACAACAACAACACCTTTGTAATCGGCAAACGAAACATCTCCGGCGGCAGGAGCAGCATCACCGGAACCAGCGGCAGGAGCAGCGGGTAATTTATCGCCACCATCTGCGGCAGTTGGGGAAACTTCTCTCTGAGAAAGGCGTGCATCTTCTGCTGCATCCCACTCATCATCGTAGGCAAAGGGTTTTTCAGCAGCAGGTTTCTTCGGTCCAAATATCACGTTCAAAGCTACCCAGCCGACAAGAACAGCGGGTGGTAACCAGATTAACCACTTAAAGTGGTCAGCAGGATCAGTTGTAGCACCAAAAATACCCATCGCAAGCAAGGTTCCTACGATTAAGTGCGGCCATCTTTGGCCTACGATACTCAAACTATTGGGTTCAACATCATGCTCTTCAGAAACACCTACTACGGTACCTTGAGGGACTGAATCCAGGGCCTCAGCGGGATTTGAAGACTGAACAGATTGAAGAGTCATAGCGATACTAAATTCCTAGTAAAGGGCTCAATAAAACAAGAATACTTGAAACACAACGAATTTAAATACGGAGATATTTATGAGTTGAGGTTGCGGAACCACCGGCACCAACCACCATACCCATTAGCACCAGCAGCAGAAATACGGCGCCCAGGCTGTAATGACTGGTTGAGAACTGGAAATAGGCAAACAGTTGGTCGATATAGTTTTCAACAAAATTCAGGGGAATGGAAGCAATAATAGCGCCTGCTAACCCATAAGCAGCACCTTGCAACAAAAAGGGTAAGCGGATATACCAATTGCCTACACCCATCATTCTCATAATTTCAATTTCACGTCCACGTGCTTCTATCAGAAGGTGGATCGTATTACTGATAATAAAGAAGGTCAGTGTTCCCAGAAAAATAGAGACAACCAGACCCACAAAAGACGTAACCCGCGAGAGACCCTGGAGCTTTTCTAGAACACTTTTGGCGTAGTTGACGGCTTCCACACCTTGCATGGTTTTTAAAAGCTCGACGGTGGGCTTAATTTCGTTTTGATCTTTTACCTGAACGTGAAACGTATCCGGTAAAGGATTCTTGGTAATCATGTCAGAAACGGGCAAGTCGGCCTTCATTTCGCCCCAAGCCTGCTCTTTCGGAATAAGCGTCACATTTTTGACAGTCGGCATTTGGGTAATTTGAGCTTGAAGATTACTCGTATTCCCTTTGTCACTGACATAAACCGAAATTTCCAGTGCAGAGCCGATATTCTCTACAAAAAGCTGGGTTTCCAGAACAAAGGCTGATAAAGTGCCAAAAATACTGAGAATAGACGCCATGGTCACGATAATAATCAGGTTCATCCAGCCCGTACGTTTAATGCCGCCCCAGGTTTCGAGTAAAATTCGGGTGACAATGCGGGTTTCCATCGCCACGTTGTCCATAAAATGGCCACTCATGACTAATAGATCCCTTCCGTATAAGTTGAACCGTATCCACCTTGGGGGATATCCCGAATCAGCTCACCATTCTGGATCGTAATAACCCGCTTACGCATTTGATTCACGATTTGATGGTTGTGGGTAGAAACCAGGATAGTAGTTCCCCGCTGATTAACCTGCTCTAAAAGATTCATAATATCGAGTGATGTTGCCGGATCCAGGTTTCCTGTCGGCTCATCCGCGATAACAAGAGAAGGGCCATTCACAATGGCTCTCGCAATACCAACCCGTTGCTGCTCACCACCCGACAGTTCTTCTGGACGAGCATCAACTTTATCGATTAAGCCGACAACTTTTAATGCGCCCAAAACACGCTTGCGAACCTCAGTAGGACCAACCCCTAAAGCTCTTAAAACATAGGCAACGTTATCAAAAGCGCTTTGGCCCGGTAACAATTTGAAGTCCTGAAAGACAATGCCCATGCGACGGCGCAGCTTCGGCACCTGATGAGGGCGTAACTTGGAAATATCGACACGTCCTACCAAAACACTGCCGGAAGTCGCTTGCTCTTCACGATAAATCAGCTTCATGATGCTCGATTTACCAGCCCCAGATGGACCGACGAAGAAAACAAACTCTCCCATTTCTATTTCAAAAGAGACGCCCCGAAGTGCGTATATGTTTCCATAACGCTTGGTCGTGTTGACAAACTTAATCATAGCTTTTCTATCATACCGCATTCCCAGCTAATACCGACAATGAGAGCCGAATAAAAGACAATTTATGTTGGCAAAAGAGGATGGGGAAAAGCAGATGCCTCAATGCATTACAGGGCATACCGCAATGGTACGCCCTGTAATTGTTTATTTAGAAGCTGTCTTGTCTACTAGATAGAGATAGATTTGTAGAGACGAACGAAATATTCTACAGCCATACGATCGGAGTTAAAGTAGCTTTCTGATGTGCGGATTGAATTGCTCATCAGGTAAGCCCACTTTTTCTTATCGTTGTAATAGGTGGGGATAATTTCTTTTTCCAAGATCGTCATCATGTTTTCATAATCCTGGCGATGACGGTCTTCAGCATTCACAAACTCTAAGCCGTTGCTGTCGCGCTCTTCAATGATATATCCGTTGATATTATCGAAGGTACCTTCAACAGCCCAACCATCGTAGATCGAAACGTGGATAGAGCCGTTCATGTTAGCGGACATACCGGACGTACCAGATGCTTCCATCGGACGAATCGGTGTGTTCAACCAAACATCGGAGCCACGTTTCAACAAGGCGCTGAGTTCAAGTTCGTAGTTTGTCAAAACACAGATTTCTGGAATTTGACGGGCATGCTCAAGAACTTGGTTAAAGATTTCGCGACCGGTTAAATCTTTCGGGTGGAATTTACCAGCGAAGATCAACTGGATTTTTTTCGCATTAAACAGCTTTTTAATACGGTCTAAATCTTGAAGAATCAAAGCAGGACGTTTGTATTCCGTGAAACGACGAGCCCAAACAACAGTTAAGACATCAGGATCGAAAGTTTTACCGGTTTGTTCTTTGATGTAATCAAAGAGTTCAACTTTCATTTCGCGCTTAACGGTCATGTATTCTTCGGGTGTTGTTGCGCGGCAAATGCGTTCGTCTTGCCAGTATTCCAAGTTGGTTGCATTGGTAATTGCAACGATTGGGCAACGGTTATCAACCCAATGCCACATGTTGTTAGCAACCAAGCCGTGCAGCTGGGAAACACCGTTCGCCATACGGCTCATACGCAATGCAGCAACGGTCAGGGAGAAGTCTTCTCCACCTAATCGGATTGCATCTTGTACAGGGGTTTTATTAAAGAATCCAGCTTCTGCCAAAACATACGCATTGTGGGATTCATTACCCGCAGCAACTGGTGTGTGTGTGGTGAATACGGTATGTTTGCGAACTTGATCGTAATCGTTGTTGTAGTCTTCCAACATTTCGAATACAGCAGGAAGCGCGTGACCTTCGTTCATGTGAACGAGATCAATTTTCTCGCCAGCAGCTTTCAGAATCCGTAAACCACCAATACCCAGAATGATTTCTTGAGCGATACGCACGCGCTCATCACCATCATAAAGATCGTTGGTCCATTTGCGGACATCGGCATCGTTGCCTTCAACATCAGTGGTCAGGAAATAAATCGGCACCGTGCCAAAAGCTTCAGGTGGCAATAATAATGCTTTTACTTTGACAGAACGGCCAAAAATGGTGACATTAACCACTTTGCCTGTGTCTTGTAATTTGTCGTTGTGCCAGGTTTCGCTAACAAGCTGTACTTTGCCAGCATCATCAATGACCTGACGACCATAACCATGGCTCCAGAGCAAAGAGATACCAATCATAGGCAAGTTAAGATGACCTGCGGAACGCATATGGCTACCCGAGAGATAACCAAGCCCACCGGAATATGTCCATAAGGACTGATCAATGGCTATTTCCATCGAAAAATAAGCGACTCTGGGTAAAGACATCGGTCGAGAATACTCCATTAGTAGGCTAAAAAATTAAAAAAGGGGATCCAAGCTTCCGCAGTAAAACAAGGCTAAACATAAGGGATCTGGATAAAAGGTCCACCTACTATTATCCAAAAAATAAAACCTTGCAAGTGCTCAACCATAGATCAAGTTTGCTTTACTTAAAAATGCAGGAACTCCAATAAACTCTATAAAACGGTAATTTCTTCAGTTTGAAAAATAGATTTATCGTTCTTTTTTACGGTTAAAACGATAATGTGGTTACCTTTTCTTCCAAACAGCAGATACTTTTTTATTCATTTAAGAAGTACTCAGATAAAGTTGAAGTCTAAAAAAAATTGCTTAGAGTTGCTTCCTTAATAAGAAATTCATTATAACAAGTCTTTATATATAGAGGTTTTTTAAAGATCATTGTTCGTGGAAAAATCCACCCCCACCAATAATTTCGACAACCTTTAAAAGAAAGCGTCGAGCCGCATCTGCCTGATGAAAATACGTTTCTTCATTATGAAGGTGTTTGATTTGCATGACAGCCGGAGCTGATTGATCCGCAGGTATATATAAAGAAGCCACTTCCCGATTCAGTTGGTCTGAAATGTGCGCGTTTTGCAAATGAATCTGATTATCTAAAAAATCACCGTTAAAGGCGATAATGCGCCCGGTAAAAAGAGGAGGGCGACCGGGACGACTCAAAGCCAAAGGTTTGGTATTACCGCGAGTGGTAAAACTCATGGCATGCCACAAAATATTGAGGATACCGACAGAACGATCGGGGTCGATTTGGCAACGAATTCGAGCATCGAGCGGGTGTTGAGGAAGTCGCTCAACCCGTTCAATAATGCCAATTTCATTACCGGTTTTTTCTTGATCGGAATTAAACGCTTCTTGGAAGCAAATCGCAAAGTTATCAAGATCCTGCAGAAGCTGCTCAAAAATCTTTTGAGTGTTCCGCATCGCCTCTTCATGCTCATCCAACTGTTTTTGCATATGGAGAGCAATTTTATCAACTTTTTGCTGCATCGCGCGGATAGCATTGGGTTCATAAAATGCGCTGCCAGGCCACTCGTCAATCAGACGATTCTTAAGCTTTGCTTTTTCCAAAGAAGATTGATCTTGAATATTCGTCATTGGATCAACACAACCTTACTGCATTCTTGAACACATCAACACAAACACCGCTCTGATTGAGCGCAGCATCCAAAAAAGGATACATTTTTTGAGACCCTATTTCTAGAGGAAGAACTTTTAAAATTCTAACCTTAGAAGTTATGCCACGTGTTATTTCGACTTACCTGACTGATTAGATTTAGAAGACTTCCCTGCAGCCACAGCCTCAGGAGCCGCTTTTACAGCACGACGTCCAACGCTGTAGTAGTTGTAACCCAACCCTCTCATCCGTTCAGGATTGTAAAGGTTACGACCATCCACAATGAGTCGGCAAGGGCTTTCTTCGCGCAACTTTGAGAAATTAATATAAGAGAATTCATCCCATTCCGTGAGAACAGCAATCGCATCTGCGCCTTTAGCCGCTTCATAAGCGCTAGAGCAGAACGTTACATCCGATAAATGTTCTTTAGCCTGGTCCATTGCAATCGGATCGTAAGCTCGAATTTTTGCACCACGTGTTTCCAGACCTCGAATAATCGTTAAGCTAGGCGTATCACGCATGTCATCAGTATTGGGGCGATAAGCAAGTCCCCAGATGGCAATGGTCTTGCCGTGAAGGTTATTATCGAGGACTTCATCCAGCGTTTCAATGAAACGAATCCGCTGATAGCGGTTAACCACATCCACCTGACGGAGCAAATCCAAATTAACCTGCATTTCATCGGCAATATTCAGAAGTGAGTTGATATCTTTCGGAAAAAACACACCCCCGTAGCCGACACCTGCATTCAAAAAATCTGAGCCAATCCGAGGATCAAGGCCAATACCTCGAGCAACACTGGTAATATCAGCACCCGTTTTTTCACAGAGCTGGGCAATAGAGTTGATAAAAGAAATTTTGGTTGCGAGGAACGCATTGGTTGCATGTTTAATCAACTCAGCGCTATTGATATCAGTAATGATGGTTGGCGCGTTAAGCGGACGGTAAATCTCTACAATCGTATTGATGGCCTGGTTGCTTTCGGTCCCAATAATGATGCGATCAGGATGCATAAAGTCGTGAACAGCAAAGCCTTCATGGAGAAATTGAGGAACAGCAGCGATATCAAAATCAATACCGGCAGGAACTACCTTGCGAAGTAAGCCCTCAAGCCACTCACCGGTTTTAATCGGCTGAGTACTATTTTCGATAATAAGACGATAGCCATCCATACCTTCTGCAATGCTTTTTGCAGCAGCTTTTAGGCTTTCAAGATCGGGCTTGCCGTTTGGTAGCAAGGGAGTGCCGATACAGAGGAATACAACATTCGATTCTCGAACGGCTTGAGGGATATCGGTTGTAAAAAGTAAGCGTTTTTCCTGAAGGTTACTTTTAAGAAGATCTTCCAATCCTTTTTCGTAGAAATGAACCCGACCTTCCTGAAGGCCACGCATCCGAGCTTCTTTAGTGTCTGCACAAACCACAGTATGCCCAAGCTCAGCAAGGCAAGTGCCTGTTACTGTCCCAACATACCCTGATCCAATGACAGCAATTTTCATCAGCCGTTGCCCTTCCTTATGTGTCGCATTCCATGCTACTACTTTATCATAAAGCTAAGCGAGGACAGGAGGAGCTTTTCCAGTTTTTTGCATGCGGAAAGTATCCAGCTGAAATAAAAAAACAGAGCTCGTTTATTCAACAAAGCTCTGTTTCTATCAACTAAAAATTACAGTGTATTCAATTTAACGTGCTGTAAAAGTCAAACTGCCAGCTTGTACATCAATGGTCACGATAAATTGCTTCAGGAAGCTTAAACCTAACAAGCCGGAAAAGCTGGAACCCGGATGGACTGGAATAACCGTTGCTTCAACATTATGAGCTTCCAAGCCGTTCACATTTAAGGTTTCAATGGTAACTTTCGGAACTTCAATTCTGCCATTAGCGGTTGTAATGGTGACTTTAGGGCAATTCACCATATCCAAACCCAGCGTTTCAGCCATTTCTTTTGAAATAGAGGTATACGTTGCCCCAGTATCAACAATTAAATCACCTTCCGTATGACGGTACTGGTTCACCAGCCTTGCATTTAAGATTAATGCATTACGGCTGGGCTTCAGTTGCACCATTTTTGCATCACCGCGCGCCATTCCAGACACTGGCAACGTGAGTGGAAGCCCGTTAACAGTGCCGTTAGACAAAGCAGTAATCTTAGCTTTAAGTCCATCGGGACTGCTTAAAGCACTGAGACGTTCTTGAGCGTAGGCTACGACTTTATCTTCACGCCCATGCTCTGAAACATAGCGATAATCCTGCAAAGCGTCCTGGGCACGACCCAAATGTTCTTTCGCAAGTGCACAGTAATAGTGTGCATTCACATTATCGGGTTGCATATCCAGTACTCTCTCGAAAGCGGCCATCGCTTTAAGATAGTCACCGTCCCGGTAGGCGTTAACGCCCTTAAAATAGTCTCCACGACTCGCCAAAGCATGGGAGCTGATTGCAACGCTTAGTACCAGACTGACTATGGCGCTTCTCCAGACGTGCTTTTTTAGACCCTTCATTGAAGCCTCGAACCTCACCATTAAAATAAAAGTCCCATTAAAGAGGCTATCGTCTAAAATCCCCTACAACTTTAGATGGATATTACAATTCATAACAAAGTTAAATTTCAGAAGGCAATTTTTTATTTGGAGTGTCTTATTTAATGGTGTAATACCAATTATCAGAATTATGAGCGGATAGAAATAGACACAAACGTTTATGATGAGCCCTTAAATTTGGGCATTAATACGAACAGTTCATACAGTAAATAGTGTAGTCAATATCTTGAATTTAATTTACCCGTTAGTTTGACCCAGGTAATTTCTATAGACAGCTCATTCAAAAGAAGAGCTTTATAACGCTGAGTTTAATTCCAATTTAGTAATTTCAACTCCTTCATTAAAAGTAGTTTCACACCTCTTGTTTTTTAACTGAATTCAATTGATCGCCACCTTCATCATCATTACTTTTTAATTACCCATCGAGGTTAATATGTCCTTTTATCCTTTTATTCCGCCTAACCCGGGAACAGCCTTAACGAACTACGGCCAAAGCTGGAATCCGCTGGCTGGAAATCCAACAACCAATCCCTATACTAACTATTTAGTAGGGGAAAATGGTGTCGTTAATGGCATGATTCAGGATATTTTCACTAATTGGCAAACCAATAACGGGGCACCTCAATTGTTCCCAGGTGATCCTCAATGGGGTTCAAGTTTCTATCCTGGCGGTCCTGGTAATACGACATTAGGTGGAATAGATACCAGAAACCCCGGCTACAGTTTTCAGGATCTGTATCCAACTATGGGAATGGGTGCCAATGGTGGTCAAGGTGGCGTTGTTGGAAGTCTCTACACAGGCGGAATTTATACAGGTTTTAATAATCTTGGCATAGGTGGGGGTGGTAACGGTTCCGGAAACAATTTTGGCGATACTTCCGGGGCTTCCAGTGGTACTGGCGGTAGTGATGGCACCCAGTTTGCCGGTTCACACGTTCAGCATAAGTTAAACATCTCTGCTTAAATATTGTCGCTAAATTGAAGTAACACTTGCTACCCAGACTATTTGAGACCTCATGCTCATCACTCAGTTTAACAATGCATCAACAGCCGTTTCTTTAAAAGGGAATGACAACTTCCAACCTGTAAACGCAACAGCTGACAAGAGCCTTAAGGCTTCCAGCCCTCATTTTGGCGTGCAAAAACAGGCTTGGGGTGGTACTGATATTTATGGTGGCTTTTACGGCAATATTATCCCTGTTCCACTCGAGGATGCAGGGATACAAACCATCCCCGGCTCCAATTATGGAGGTGGGACAGCTCCGTTTTATGGATACCCCTATAATTACGGTATTAGTTCACCGCAATCCGTAGGAGCTGGAGAACCTGCTCAATCAGGTAATATGGGTTCTTTCTGGGCATCTCCCAGCTTCCCCACGACGAACACTACTATTTCACAAGCTGGAACCTCCACCGGTAACGCCTACCCACAAGACTTCCTTAGTTACCCCAGCGTTAACAACACTATTGGCCAGGCCAATACTTCCACCGGTAATGCCTATCCGCAAGACTTCCTTAATTACCCCAGCGTTAACAACACTATTGGCCAGGCCAATACTTCCACCGGTAATGCCTATC
>Ga0190273_10000012_pt1 | contig 165428 bp, 139 predicted proteins | sample Popmic504IS_FD_134513 | JGI IMG/M metagenome (GOLD analysis project Ga0190273, IMG submission 134513) | Populus adjacent soil microbial communities from riparian zone of Shoshone River, Wyoming, USA - 504 IS | ecosystem: Environmental > Terrestrial > Soil > Riparian zone > Trees stand...
AGATCGGCGAAGAAGGCGCCCGACATGTTGACGTCGTAATGCTGGCCGGTGTGAACGAGGACGGGCGTCAAGCCGGGCGCCGCGGCGAGGGCGTGCCAGAGCGGCGCCACCTTCATGAAATTCGGACGCGCGGCGGCGATCAGGTGGATGCGCTGGGCCATGCCGGCCGAGGTAGCGCAGGGGAGTTAAGATAGGGTTTGAGACAGCCGTCGCCCAGCGAAGGCTGGGGCCCCGGCGGGTGAAGAACACCGCGCCTTTCACCCGCCGGGATCCCAGCCTTCGCTGGATGACGAGCTTAGCTCAGCACCCCCTCCACCGCCTTCTTCCAACCCGCCAGCCGCGCCTCCCGCACCTCGGCCGCCATCGCCGGCTCGAACCGCTCCACCGACCCCCGCATCCCTGCCGCTTCCTCCAGCGAGGCGAACATCCCGCAGCCCAGGCCGGCCAGCATCGCCGCCCCGAGCGCCGTCGTCTCGACGAACCCCGGCCGCTCCACCGTAATCCCAAGCATGTCGGCCAGATCCTGCGCCAGCCAGCCGTTCGACGCCATTCCGCCATCGATCTTCAGCACCTCCCACGGCGCCCCGTCGGCGGCGAAGGCGGTCATCAGATCGTGGGTCTGGTGGGCCATCGCCTCGAGGGCGGCGCGGGCGATTTGGGCACGACCGGTGGCGAAGCTCAGGCCGGTGATGGCGCCGCGCGCGTCGGGCCGCCACCAAGGCGCTCCGAGCCCGCTATGGCCGGGGACGATCTGGACTCCGCCGCTGTCCGGCACCGAGCGCGCCAGCGCCTCGGTCTCAGCGGCGCTTCCGAGCAGCCCGAGATCGTCGCGGAGCCATTTGACCAGGCTCCCGGCGACGAACACCGAGCCTTCGAGCGCATAGCGGCGCTCGCCGCCGAGCTGCCAGGCGATGGTGGAGAGCAGGCGGTGCCGGCTTCGGCGCTGCTCGGCGCCGGTATGGGTGAGGATGAAGGCGCCGGTGCCGTAGGTCGCCTTGCTGTTGCCCGGAGCGAGGCAGGCCTGGCCGATCGCCGCCGATTGCTGGTCGCCGGCCATTCCGGCGATCGCGATGGCCGTCCCGAAAAGCTCGGGCAAAGTCGCCCCGAACGGTCCGGCGCAGTCGACGATCTCCGGGAGGATGCCCGCGGGCACGCCCCACAGATCGAGAAGCGCCTCGTCCCAGCGGCCGCTTCCGATGTCCATCAGCGCCGTCCGCGACGCGTTGGTCGAATCCGAGACGTGGAGTCCGCCGGTCAGCCGGAAGACGAGCCAGCTCTCGACCGTGCCGGCGCACAGATCGTCCCCGGCCTCCCTGAGTTGCGGCCAGTGCTCGAGCGCCCAGGCAATCTTCGAGGCGCTGAAATAGGGGTCGAGGAGGAGGCCGGTCGTCGCCTGCACCGCCTCCTCATGCCCCTCGGCCTTCAGCCGCGCGCAGAGCTCGGCGGTGCGGCGGTCCTGCCAGACGATCGCCGGTGCCAGCGCCTTTCCCGTCCGCCGGCTCCAGAAGACGATCGTCTCGCGCTGGTTGGTGATCCCCAGCGCCGCCACCCGTCCGGCGCCGCCGCCGGCCGCGACGACGGCCTGGGCGCAGGCGAGGCTGGAAGCCCAGATCTCCTCCGCGTCATGCTCGACCCAGCCCGGCCGCGGGTAGGATTGGGCCAACTCGCGCTGCTCGGTCGCGAGGCACGTTCCGTCGCGGGCGAACAGCATCGCCCGGGTGCTCGTCGTGCCCTCGTCGATGACGATTATGGTGTCCTGCATTCGGCCTCCCTTCATCGCCCGGCCCATTCCTCCTTCATCTTGCGCTTGAAGGTCAGGAAATCGGCGTCCGAATTGGGGTCGAAATGCTGGATATTGTTGTCGCCGATATAGTCGAAATAGGGCCAGTGAATCTCGTCATCGTCCGCATAGAGATAGCATTGGATGGTGATGCAGGGCTCGTCCATGTCGAGGTTGTGGAGCTGATGCACCTGGTTGAGCCGAGGCGAGATCCAGGTGACGTCCTCCTTGACGAAGGTCTTCACCGCGAAGGGAAGCTTCTGCTCGGGCGCGAGGAAGCGATAGAGGCTGACCGTGATCTCGCCGTGAAGGACGCGGATCACCGCGTCGGCGCCGCCGTGGTTGTGGACCGGGGAATAATTGCCGCTCGGCCAGATCTCCATCACGAACGGGATGCCCGGCGATTCCCCCTGGTTGGTGCCGAGCGTGATCCGCAAATAGGTCATTTCGCGATTATATTTCCCGAACTCGTGCGCCTTCTCCTCCAGTTTTTTCGCGCACCAGCCCTTCTCGTCTAGGATGCTCGCCTTGATCGCCGCGGCGAAGTCGGGGAAGTCGGGCGTGTCGAGGAGGAAGCGGGCGCCCGCGACATTGTCGTAGAGCTTCTGGCAGGTGGGAGTCAGGCTCGCCGGGACCGTCACCCGGCCGTAGGCGATGTCCTCCATCGTGATCATGTCATGGGGCACGACCCGCATCGGCAGCTCGATCGTCACCGGATCCTTCCACAGGTCGACAAAGCCGGTGGTCGGCGCCGCCACCTCGATATCCCGGATCGCCGCGATCCAGGCCCAGGGATCGGACTGGTTTTCCTGCGGGCGATCGAATTCGCGCGAGGCGAGCAGGGTGCCGAGCCGCATCTCGCCCTTGCCGTAGCGCATCAGCCGGTTGTGGCAGTCGAAGCTGAACCAATAAGGGCAGGCGAGCGAGGCATCGAGGCCGACTCCGGATTCCTTGAGGAGCTCGGTGACCTCGCCCTCGATCGAGACCAGCTCCAGCAGCGCCTCGTAGGAATCGATCGTCCAGCGCAGGGACGGCGAACCGTCGTCGCCGCGGGCGGTGACGGTGAAAGGCTCCGATTTCGAAACGGCGAAGCCGATCGTCCCCTGCCCTTTCACCGGAAGCTGGTAGGTCGCCGCGGCTTCCGCGCCCTCGCCGGCCGCCCGAAGCGGCGCCGGCACGCTCCGATAGGCGCGCGCCCGCGCCGACGGATCCACATAGGTCATATTGCTCTCCCACGTTCGTTCGATCGCTAGTGTATCGCTTTCGGTGCCGCGCTAAACCCTTGTCGTGGAGAGCTTCGACCTTCTCATCGTCGGCGGCGGCATCAACGGCGCGGCGATCGCCCGCGATGCGGCGATGCGCGGCGGCAAGGTGCTCCTGGTCGAGCGCGACGACCTCGCGTCGCACACCAGCTCGGCTTCCTCGAAGCTGATCCACGGCGGCCTGCGCTATCTCGAGCAATATGAATTCCGGCTCGTCCGCGAGGCTCTGGCCGAGCGCGAGATATTGCTCCGAACCGCGCCGCACATCGTCCGCCCCCTGCGCTTCGTCCTTCCGCACTGCCCGGCGCTCAGACCGCACTGGATGATCCGCGCCGGCCTCCTCCTCTACGACCTCTTCTCGATCCGCGGCAGCCTGCCGCGCTCGGGCCGGGTCGGCCGGCGCGACCGGGCGCTTCACGCCCCGCTGAAGGAGCGGCGGCGGGTGCTCAGCTATTGGGACGCCTGGGTCGACGACAGCCGACTGACGATCCTGAACGCGGTCGCCGCCGCCGAGCATGGCGCCGAGATCGCGACCCGCACCGAGCTTCTCTCCGCCCGCCGCGACGGCGAGGTCTGGCGGGCCGAGCTGTCGGGCGGCCGGCAGGTCGCCGCCAGGGCCATCGTCAACGCCGCCGGGCCCTGGGTCGCCGAGGTGCTCGGCGGCCGCCTCGCCGAGACCAGCGCCAGCCGGGTCCGGCTGGTCAAGGGCAGCCACATCGTCGTCCCGGCCTTGTGGGACGGCGATCAGGCCTACATCCTCCAGCAGTCCGACGGCCGGGTCGTCTTCGCTCTGCCCTTCAAGGGCGAATTCACCCTGATCGGAACCACCGACCTGGAGGTCGAGCGGCCCGAGGACGCGGTGATCACGCCGGACGAGATCCGCTACCTGTGCGAGGCGGCCGACCGCTATTTCACCCGCCAGGTCGTCCCCGCCGACGTGGTGTGGAGCTATTCGGGAGTCCGTGCCCTGTGGGACGACGGCGCCGCCGACGCGAAATCCGTCACCCGCGACTATCGCCTTGAGCTCGACCCGGATCCGGGCCCCAAGCTGCTCTCCGTCTTCGGCGGCAAGATCACGACCGCCCGGGCGCTCGCCGAGGAAGCGCTCGACCGGCTCGGGATCGAGGGGCGGCGCTCGACCTCCCACACCTTCCTCCCCGGCGGCGACGTCTATCCCGACTTCCTGACATGGCTGGAAGAGCTTGCCGGCTGGATGCCGCGGCCCCTCCTCGCCCGGCTCTCCGGCGCCTACGGCACCCGGCTCAAGGACATGATCGGCGGCGCCCGCAGCCTCGCCGACCTCGGCCGCCCCTTCGGCGCCGGCCTCTACGAGACCGAGCTGAACTGGCTCGGGGACAGGGAATTCGCCCGAACCGCCGACGACGTGCTGTGGCGGCGGACCAAGCTGGGGCTGGTGATGAGCGCGGAGGAAGCCGCCGCGGTGGAGGAATGGTTCGTCCGATCCCGTCGCCCCAGCGAAGGCCGGGGCCCCGGCGGGTGAAGACCGCCGGCGCCTTTCACCCGCCGGGATCCCAGCCTTCGCTGGGATGACGTGTTACGGCCCTTCGTGAAGCGGGTCGGTGCCGGGCTCCGGCACTTCGTCCAGCTCGCGCCGGCTCTCCTCCGCTTCTTGCTCGATCGCCTCGTCGCCCGAGGGAAGATCCTCGTCCTCGCCGCCCATGATGACTCTCCTTCGACGTCCTCAACGCGTCACCCGGGAACCCGCTCCGCCCCCGCGCTTTCAAGCCTTCATGGCACCCTCGGCACGGGAAGCGGCCGCGATGGCCGGCAAGGGCGGCAAAGTGATCGGCTGGAAGCTCGACCGCGAGCAGAGGAAGGAGCTGCTCCAGCAATTCCCGCCCCGCTACCGCAACGTCGACGCCGATCATGTCACTCTCCGGACCGGGGCGATGGAGGGCTCGCCGGTTCCCGACGAGACGCTCGGCGAGATTGTCGGCCGGGTCGACGACGGCAAGGGCGTCGAGGCGATGGTCGTCGCCATCGGCGGCACCACCGAGCGCCCCGACGGCAGCCTTTATCACATCACCTGGTCGCTCGAGCCGGGACGAAAGGCGCAGGAATCGAACGACGTGCTCGCCGGGCGGAATTGGACCGCCTTCGACCTGCCGATGCCGGTGAAGCTCAAGGCCGGGCGCTGGCCGCGAGGCTCGTGACCTGCCAGCTCTATCTCGACTGCGACGGGGTCCTCGCCGATTTCAACCAGGGCGCCGCCGCTGTGCTCGGGATGCATCCCAAGGCGTTCGAGAAGCGCCACGGCCTCGGCCGCTTCTGGGCGAAGCTCGCCAGGGCGCCCGATTTCTATTTCGGCCTGCCGCTGCTCGAAGGAGCGACCGAGCTGTTCGAGGCGGTGAAGCATCTCGATCCGATCATCCTGACCGGCCTTCCGCAGGGCAATTGGGCGGCGGACCAGAAGGTGCGCTGGGCGGCGAAATACTTCCCGGGCACGCGCATCATCACCACCCTGGCCCGCGACAAGCGCAAGCACGCGAAGGCAGGCGACGTGCTCGTCGACGACCACATGAGGCACGCCCATCTGTGGGAGGAGATGGGCGGCGTGTTCATCCACCACCGCGGCGTCGAGGAGACTCTGGAGCGGTTGGGGGCGTATTTTCCTCTCTAATCATCCCCATGCACAGCATGGGGAGGGGGACCATGCGAAGCATGGTGGAGGGGTAATTGCCGAGGCTTCTGCCAGCTACCCCTCCACCACCCTTCGGGCGGTCCCCCTCCCCATCTGGCGATGGGGAGGATTTACCCCGTCCCCTCTCCCCTTATACTCCCGCCCGAATCCGGGAGACCGCCTTGAAAACCGTCGCTTACCCCCTCGTCGCGGCCGCCTTTCTCCTTACCGCCGCCAAGCCGCCCGAGCCCAAGCCCATCTCCTACCGGATCACTCCGATCCTCCAGGAGGACGGAAGCCGGGCCCTCGACGTCCGGATGCGGGTCGCAGGCGATCCGGACGGCGAGACCGAGCTGTTCCTGCCGAGCGTCTGGGCGGGCTCGAGCGAGCTCTGGCGCCATGCCAAAGGGCTTCGGATCCGCGGCGCGAAGAGCCTTGCAGGCACCTACGACAAGCCCGTCGCCCGCCACCGCCCGGGCGCCCGCCTGACCCTGCGCTACCGGATCGTCTCGGCTTATTCGGAGGATCCCGGCTTCGCCTACGAGAAGGCGAGGCCGATGGTCCGCCCGGACTGGTTCTTCGTCCACGGCGAGTCGATGTTCGCCGTGCCGGGGGGCGGCCAGGAGCGGCCGGCGAAATTCCGATGGGGCAAGCTCCCCAAAGGCTGGACGGTCGCCTCCGACCTCGACCATCTCCAAGGCAAGCCGACCGCCCTCGCCAACCTCGTCAACAGCGTCCTCATCGGCGGAGCGAAGCTGCGCCTCGTCCGGCGCGACCTGCGCGGCGCTCCGCTTCGGGTGGCCCTGCTCGGCGACTGGCAGTTCACCGCCGACCAGCTCGCCGACACGGTGACTCCGATCATCGCCGCCGAGGATGAATTCTGGGGCGACCGAAGCTCTCCCTATCTCGTCGCGATGGCGCCGCTCGGCGAGCTCCCGTCCGGCCTGTCCTACCACGGCACCGGACGGACCGACGGCTTCTCGATCGCCTCGACCAGCGCGTTCGAACTGAAGCAGGCGGTCCGCTTCCTCGCCCACGAGAACATGCATGGCTGGGTTCCGATCGCGCTCGGCGGGATGCCGGAGGAGGACGAGGCCAGGGACTATTGGTTCAGCGAGGGCTTCAACGATTACCTCGCCTCCAAGGTGCTCCTGCGCTCCGGGATCTGGTCGCTGGCCGAATGGGCGGCCGACAAGAACGACACCCTGCTCCGCTACGCCCAGTCCCCGGCCAGGACCGCCGACGGCGCCGAGATCGCGCGGCGCTTCTGGACCGACAGCGCGGTCCAGCAGGTGAGCTACGACCGCGGCCACCTGCTCGCCGCCAAGCTCGATTCGGAGATCGCCGCCCGCTCGGCGGGGAGGCAGAGCCTCGAAACGGTGCTCCGGACCCAGCGCCGGGCCGCCGAGGGCAGCCCCGAGCTCGCCGTCGCCCTGTTCCGCAAGACCCTGCTCGCCGAGACCGGGATCGACATCGACCCGGACCTCGAGCGCTACGCCCGCCGGGGCGAGACCCTGCTCCTTCCCGCCGACCTGCTCGGCGACTGCGCCCGGCTGGTGACCGAGCGTCGCAAGGCCTTCACCCGAGGCTATGACGCCGACGCAACCCGGCGCGGCAACGGCGTCATCGCCGGAGTCGACCGCGAGGGGCCCGCTTATGCGGCCGGCCTTCGCGACGGCATGCAGCTCGTCCGCCGCGAGTCGGGCAAGATCGGCGACGCCTCGGTCGAGCTCGCCTATCGGGTCACCGAGGGCGGGGTCGAGCGGGTGATCAGCTACATGCCGGAAGGCAAGGCCGAGTTCGAAGTCCAGCATGTCGAGCTGACCGCCGCCGGGCCCGAGGCCGAGACCGCCTGCCGGACCCGCCTCGGCGGCGCCTCATGAGCTTCACCGCGAAGATCCTGCTGCTCGGCTCGGGCGAGCTCGGCAAGGAGCTCGCCATCTCCGCCAAGCGCCTCGGCGCCTATATCGTCGCCTGCGATTCCTATGCCGGAGCGCCCGCCATGCAGGTCGCCGACGAGTCGGAGATCTTCTCCATGCTCGACGGCGACGCTCTTCGCGAGACGATCGGGCGCCACCGCCCCGATTTCGTGGTTCCCGAGGTCGAGGCGATCCGGACCGAGGTGCTGGCCGAGCTGGAGGCAGCGGGCACCCGAATCGTCCCCTCCGCCCGGGCGACGATGATGACGATGAACCGCGATTCGATCCGCGAGCTCGCCGCCGGCGCGCTGGCGTTGCGCACCTCGCGCTACCGCTTCGCCGAGAGCCTGGAGGAGGTCGAGGCCGCCGCCGCCCACACCGGCTTCCCCTGCATCGTCAAGCCGGTCATGTCCTCGTCCGGCAAGGGCCAGCGCACCGTCGAATCGGCCGCCGATCTCGAGGCCGCCTGGGACTATGCCGTCGCCAACATGCGCGGCGACCGGGCCCGGGTGATCGTCGAGGCGTTCGTCGCGTTCGACTATGAGATCACGCTGCTCACGATCCGAACGAGGGACGGAGTGCTCTTCTGCCCGCCGATCGGCCACCGCCAGGAGCGCGGCGACTATCGCGAGAGCTGGCAGCCGACGCCGATGTCGGAGGCGGCGCTCCGCGACGCCCGGGACATGGCGCGCAAGGTGGTCGACGATCTCGGCGGCTACGGCCTCTACGGAGTCGAGTTTTTCGTCGCCGGCGACGAGGTCGTCTTCTCCGAACTCTCGCCGCGCCCGCACGACACCGGAATGGTCACCCTGATCTCGCAGAACCTCTCCGAATTCGACCTCCACGCCCGGGCCATATTGGGCCTCCCGATCCCCCACATCGGCCTGACCGCGCCGGCCGCCGCGAGCGCGGTGATCCTGGCGGATCGCGAGTCGGATAGCTTCCGCTACGAAGGCGTCGCCGAGGCGCTGGCTTTGGGGAGTGAAGGCGCGGAGGTGGACGTGCGCATCTTCGGCAAGCCGGTGACGCGGCCGTACCGGCGGATGGGCGTGGCGCTGGCTACGGGCGCGACTGCGCAGGAGACCAGGGCGTTGGCGATGCGGGCGACTGGAAAGGTGAGGATCGCGTACGACTAGTCCGTCATTCCGGCGAAAGCCGGAATCCATGAACACCGTCGCGCGACATTTCCATCGACCGTGTTCATGGATTCCGGATCAAGTCCGGAATGACGGCTAGCGGAACCTCAGCACGAGATGATCATATTCGCTATTGCCGACGAAGCCGTCGCGGTCGCTGTCGTGGAAAGCGACGACATAGATGGGCCGCCGGGCGGTCCCGATCGGCACCTGTCCTCCCGCCCTCGTCCACAGCGAAGAATAATAGACCGACGGCCGCTCCGGATCGGGCCCAAGCCTGAGGTCGATCAGGTAATTGTTTCCGCCCGGGTCCATCATCAGCATTCCGGAACCCGCCTCGGTGTCCGCCATGCCGGTGCCGGGCAGGAAGCAGGGATGCTCGCCGCCGGCATTGGGGTCGCCGGGGACGACTCGCCGGCGAAGGTCGCGGAAGACCGACCTGCCGGTCCAGGCGCAGAGCTGGTAGGCCACATCCGCCCGGCGCTTCGGGAACAGGATCCGGAACGGCCGCGGCGCGAGACTGGCCTCGGTGGTGCGCAGATCGGTCCTGACCAGCCGCACCGGCTTCCCGTCCTGGACGATCCTCATCCCGAGCCAGGGCGTGTGAGCGACCTGGGTCGCCTTCTCCCGCGCCGGCGCGACGCTCGAGCATATCAGCGTCGCGAGAGGCGCCAGGACAAGGATCGACTTCGCCACGACTAGCCCTCCACTCCGGACTGGCAGACTAGAAGCGAAATTGGTGCCAGGCACCATTTTTCGGAATTGGTGCCTGGCACCGATTTCGTGGCACCGATTTCGTGGCACCGATTTCTGTCCTGTCCGGACAGGCCCGGTCCGAACCAGACCCCTCCGGGGCTCTTGAAATCAATTACTGTTCGTGGTATGTTCTCACAATGCCCGGAATCTTGCCACCACTGCGGGAAAGCGGAGCCGAGGGGTCCGGGCGCGGAAGTTTCCGCCAGATTTCCGCCTTCCATGCAAGCTGAAGCTTATGAAGGTAATGAACCTTCCGCTGAAGCCTGCGCGGCGGATTTGCGGACTCCTCCGCCACGCGCTATCTGGCACGCAAGGCATCCAAGCGCCTAATATCTCAAAGAATTCGGAGACCCGCCTGTTGAAAAAGCACCTCGCTTTCGCCGCATCCATCCTCGCCATCGCCGCCGCGCCGGCCGCGGCGCAATCCCGCGACTGCCTCGACGAGGCCTGCACGATGGAAACCTTGCTCGCCCTCCAGGAAGGCGGCGGAGCGACGGTCGAAGCGACGCGATACGGCAGCTGGGGCTTCGACACGGCCGGAATGGACCGCTCGGTGAAGCCGGGCGACGATTATTATGCCTACGTCAACGGCACCTGGACCAGGAACACGCAGATTCCGGCCGACCGTTCCTCCTACGGCGCCTTCGCGGTGCTTCGCGATCTGTCGGAGGCCCGGCTCCGCAAGCTGGTCGAGAGCTACCGGCTCGGAGCGCCGGGCGACGAGGGCAAGGCGGCGGCGCTCTACCGTGGCTTCATGGACGAGGCCGCGGCCGAGCGCGCCGACGCCGTGCCTCTGCTCGCCCGGCTTGTCCCAGTCTACCAGGCGAAGAGCCGCGACGACGTCGCCCGGCTGATGGGCCGGGCGCTGGGCGGCTTCGGCTCGAGCTTCTTCGGCCCGGGAGTCAGCGACGACGCCAAGCGGCCCGACGTCTACGCCCTCTATCTGCGCCAGTCGGGCCTCGGCCTCGGCGACCGCGACTTCTACGTCGATGCCAAGTTCAAGCCGCAGCGCGACCGCTACCTCCTCTATGTCCGGCAGATGCTGGAGATGGCCGGCTGGCCCGATCCGGCGGGCGCGGCGGGCGACGTCGTCGCGATGGAGACCAGGATCGCCGAAGCGCACTGGACCCGCGCCGAGAGCCGCAACCGCGACAAGACCTACAATCTCATGACCCGGGCCGAGCTCGAGGCGCAGGCGCCGGGCTTCCCATGGGCGACCTTCCTCGACGCTGCCGGAGTGTCGCGCGCCGAGCGCGCGATCGTCGCCCAGAACACCGCCTTCCCAAAGGTCGCCCGGATCTTCGCCGAGGCCGATCTGCAGACGCTGAAGGCTTGGCAGGCCTTCCATACGACGGACGAGATGGCGCCCTTGCTGTCGAAGCGCTTCGCCGACGCCTCCTTCGAGTTCCGCTCCAAGTTCCTCAACGGCCAGCCCCAGCAGCGCGAAAGGTGGAAGCGCGGCGTCACCTTCGCCGAGAATGCGATCGGCGAGGCGATCGGCCGCGACTATGTCCGGCTCTATTTCCCGCCCGATTCCAAGGCGAAGATGGACGCCCTGGTCGCCAATCTGCGAACCGCCATGGGCACCCGCATCCAGGGCCTGCAATGGATGGGCCCGGCGACCAGGGCGGAGGCCCTGAAGAAGCTCGAGGGCTTCAACGTCAAGATCGGCTATCCCTCCAAGTGGCGCGACTATTCGGGACTCGAGGTGATCCCCGGCGACCTCGTCGGCAATGCCGAGCGCGCCGCCCGCTTCGAATGGGATTTCCGACGCAACCGGATCGACCAGCCGGTCGACGAGACCGAGTGGGGAATGACCCCGCAGACGGTGAACGCTTATTACAACAGCGTGAAGAACGAGATCGTCTTCCCGGCCGCCATCCTGCAGCCGCCCTTCTTCGATCCGCAAGCCGATCCGGCGGTCAATTACGGCGGCATCGGCGGGGTCATCGGCCACGAGATCGTCCACGGCTTCGACGACCAGGGCCGCAAGTCCGATTATGCCGGCATATTGCGCGACTGGTGGACCCCGGAGGATGCCGCCAAGTTCGAGGCGCAGGCGGCGAAGCTCGGCGCCCAGTACGAGGCCTACAGCTTCCCCAACCTGCCCGGGGTCCATATCAACGGCCGGGCCTCGATGGGCGAGAATATCGGCGACCTCGGCGGGATCACCCTGGGCCTCGAAGCCTATCGAACCTCGCTCGGCGGCAAGCCGGCGCCGGTCGTCGACGGCTTCACCGGCGATCAAAGGGTCTTCCTCGGCTGGGGCCAGGTCTGGCGCACCCTGTTCCGCGACGAGGCCTTGCGCCAGCAGCTCGTCGGCGACTCCCACTCGCCCGGAATGATCCGGGCGATCGCGCCCTTGCGCAACATCGACGCCTGGTACGAGGCGTTCGGGGTGAAGCCCGGCGACAAGCAATATCTGGCGCCGGAGGACCGGGTGAGGATCTGGTAATCGCCGTCGCCCCGGCGAAAGCCGGGACCCATGAACACGGATGGTCGAGGCGGCGGACCGCGGTGTTCATGGATCCCGGGTCAAGCCCGGAATGACGGATCAGCGCCGGGTGGCCAGCCAGATCATATGCTTCGCCCCCTTGCGCCCGGCATGGGCGCGCACCGTAACCTCCTCGACCCGGAAGCCGGCCTTGCCCAGCCTCCGGCTGAAGGCCGGGTCGGGCGCCGCCGACCAGATCGCCAGCAGACCGCCGGGCTTCAGGGCCGCCTTCGCCCGGTGCAGCCCCTCCAGGTCGTAGAGGCGGTCGTTGGTGTCGCGGCTGAGGGCGTCGGGGCCGTTGTCGACGTCGAGCAGGATCGAGTCGTAGCTCGAGCGCGCCGCCGCGATCAGGTCGCCGACATCGCTCTCGATGACCCGGACGCGGGGATCGTCGAGGCTCCCGCCATGGACGTGCGCCATCGGACCCCTCGCCCACTCCACGATCGCCGGCACCAGCTCGGACACGTCGACCTTGGCGTCTCCCGGGAGCGCGCCCAGCGCGGCGCGAAGCGTGAAGCCCATGCCGAGCCCGCCGATCAGCAGTGCCGGCCGCTTGCGCACCGCCATCCGCTCGCAGGCCAGGGTGGCGAGCGCCTCCTCGGAGCCGCGCAGGCGGGTGCTCATCAGGGCGTTGGCGCCGAGCATGATCCAGAAGTCGTCGCCACGCCGGATCAGCCGAAGCTCGCCGCCGCCCGGAACGAGGGCGCTGTCGATCAATAGGCGCGGGATCATGGTGCCGTGCCCTTAGACCATCCATGGACAAGCGCAACGAAGAGGCCGAAAACCGGCGCTCAGGTCATCCGGAGGATATGTCCGTGAGCGTCGCCTTCCGCCGCGACAGCGATGAGGAGCATAAGGAGCCGAGGTTCGAGCTTCCGATCCCGGTCGGCCCCAATCTCGTCACCGCGAACGGCCTCGCCGGGATCGAGGCGCGAGTGGCCGAGCTCGAGACTCTTGTCGCCACGGCTCCCGACGAGCCCGCGCTGGAGGAGGCGAAGCGCGCCCTTCGCTATTGGCATACGCGCCAGGCCACCGCCCAGCTCGCCCCGCCGCCGGCGGCGGGCGAGGTCGGCTTCGGCTCCCGGGTCGGCTTTCGCCAGAACGGCGAAATGCGAAGGATCGACATCGTCGGCGACGACGAGGCCGACCCCGCCGCCGGCCGGATCTCCTTTTCGGCCCCCCTCGCCCGGGCGCTGATCGGCGCGTGCGTCGGCGACCTCGTCGATTTCGCCGGCCGTCCGGAGGCGCTGGAGGTGGTCGAGATCGCGCCGATCGAGAGCTAAGCGGAATCAAAAAGCCCCGGAAATCCGCGGATTCCCGGGGCTTCGATGGTGGGCGTGGCAAGGATTGAACTTGCGACCCCTGCGATGTCAAGGCAGCGGCTGGCGCTAAAAAAGTCGTTGGTTTCAATGATCTTGCGCATAGTCGCAGTCCCCATGCCCAGAATTTGCCCACTTGCACCAAAATTTCGTGCCGTAATTAGACCACTCAGCTGGATAGAGCACGAGCCTTCTAAACTTGGGGTCGCAGGTTCGAATCCTGCCGGGCGCGCCAGTTTTCCGCCATTTTTCTGTTACCTTTTTTTGGGCTAGGTAACGCATAGGTAACAGGCGAGCGGGATATCGTGACGCGCGATGGCACCCATTGGGACGAGGGTCGCCTCCGACCCCTACGTTTTTGTCGGCGCGACAAATCGCAGAGGGGTTCGAAGAATATTGCGAATCTGGCTCCCGAGCGCCGATAAGCTGGGGATGAGCAAGAGCACACTCACACTTCTGACCGACCTCACCGCAAACGAACTACGCCAGCGGATCGCCGAACATGAGCGCGTGATCGCGCAGTGGCTCGCCCCATACGATCCAGTCACCGCGACGATGGCTTGGTTCGACACGCTGCGCGCGATCGAGGAATTGCATCAACTTCATTCATGTCGATTGGGACGACGGCGAAGAGCAGCTGATTTTCGGGCTGCCGGTGCTCAACGTGATGAGCCGGCCTGATCGCCTCGCGGCCGTCAGGTCCCTGCTAAGTACGCGGTTCAGCGATAAATTCGCGAACCGGTTCATCCAGCTGGTCGTGCAAGGCGCATCGAGCGCGATGGCTCTCGATCACCACGGCATCACGGCGGTACTGCCGGGATTCGCCAACGTCGGAGCCATGATCGGCTACCTCGCGTCGCGCCGGCGGCACTTCGTGGCGATGCTGCATGCCTTACCGTTGCTTTGCCGGGGCACACAGCGGGTTACGCCCATCGAAGCGATGAACGCATTCCTTCCGTCCATCGAGCTGCAGGGACTGTCTCTCGTCGGCGCCGAGCAGGCGCTGCTCATCAATGCGGCACGGGAACGCCTGAAGCTTGACCCGGCACGGCGGCTCGCCCTTCCCATGCTCGACATCATGTTTCTCGAGCCCGAGCGCTCGCGCATCACCGAGGTGCCGATGACGGATGAGGGGATGGCGATGCTCGCATTGCGGGAGCCGCTCGCCTCCGACCGGCTCTTCTCTGCGGCGGAGCTCCGAAATGACATCCTCGCCATGGAGGCCACTTATGCCGAGTTCGATCTCGCGGGGACGGAGTTCAGCACGGCGGCGACATTCGTGCGGCGCATCTCACGGGACTTCGTCGACCGGGACTTTTGGATCGCGATCAGCCCGCGGGATCTGGCGCGCCTGTCGGACGAGATGGGCTTGCCGGTCGCGCTCAGGAACGCGCTCGTCCACAGCGGCGCCTCCTATTCCGAGTGTCTTGCGACCTACGCGCCCTTCGTGCTTGTGGATGGCCTTTACCGGTCGACGGTGACGCTGCTCAGCCGTTTCATGTATCAATGGCGGGCCGTCAGCCTCGATGGATGCAAGCGATTCCAGATCCGCGCGGGCTTCATCTTCGAGCAAGCCGTCGCGAGGGAGCTCGAGCGACAGGGTTTTGCGGTGCAGTCGATCACCCGAATCAGTCGGCACGAGTTCGACGTGGTGACGGTTCGCGACGGGACGATCTGGAACGTCCAGTGCAAGAACAACTTTCTTGATCTCGGCAAGCTGGAACGGGACCCGACGCGCTTCGCGCGCTATAACCGTAACCTTGTCCTTAGCTACGCCCGCGCGCTGACGAAGGAGAGCAGGCGTGAGCAGGTTCTGAAAGACAGGCTAGGTTTGGAAGCAATCGAGCATATGGTCGTCTCACGGTTCCCCGTCGTCACGGACAACCCGCGCGTAGTGCCCTTCAGCATGATCGATCATTTCGCTGACATCGCTGACCAGCTCGCAGCTCGTTGAGAGCGTGGAGCCTACTCCGGCGAGGCGCTGTCTTGAGCCACCTGAGCTGCAGCATCATTGCGTCGAGCAGTCATCCGGAGGACTGAGACTCTTGTACGGAGACCAACAGAGGGTCTCCAAGGTACCGCCACGCAAGGGGCCCATCGTGATTTTGAATGACTCGGAACTGTGCTTCGGGAGCCTCCAATATGAAGACCGGGTGGTGGCTTATTTCGACATCTTGGGGTGGGGGTCGCATATCCTCGAGGCGGGGGAAGACCCGGCCAGGATCGCCAGGCTCGCCGCGGCTGTGCGCATGTTTACCTCGCATGTAGGAGCCGTCGGTGACAAAGATGCGCGCATCACCACCTTCTCCGACAATGTTGTCTTTAGCAAACGCTATGCGCCCGAAGATATCCCCTGGTTCCTGCATGGCATCGCAACGATCATGCTCGGCGCGGCCACTTTCGGATTTCTGGTGCGTGGCGGCGTCACGCGCGGGAGCCTGATTCATGATGAACATATCGTCTTTGGGCCTGCCCTCAATCGCGCCTATGAGCTGGAGAGCAAGCAGGCAGTCTATCCCCGGGTGTTGATCGACGAGCTGCTACACGCTCAGGTTCCGCAACGGTCGGACTATATTTCTACCGACGATGGTATGTTCGTAGATCCCTATTGGCCGGCCTTCTGGGACCGGGTCCAGGCGGAGCATCCTGTGAAGCCGGAGGTGCTCGAAACCTTCAATGCGCTCGCCAATGTGTCGATCCCCACGGCGCCGGTGACCGTGCCGGGGCATGTGCCGCTCGCAGCAATCGCGCACCGATTGAGCGCGGAAATGATGGCGGTGGAGAAACCCGGTGATTGGGCCAAGCTTGCTTGGCTCTTCGATCGAATAATGCCTCGCATTGGCAGTCAGATCACGTCCGAAGTGATACCGAAGTCGGTAAACCTGAAGGCGGCACTGGCAGGCAACCTCGACTAATGGTGCGGACGCTTCAACGTCTAGGCCCGCGCTGCATTTGTGGAGATCTATGTTCTAATCACGGGACCTGTTCCGGCGCGTCACGGTCTGGTGCGAGGTGTTGCAGTGTGGCGAGGGGGCCTCGCGCCCGTTACGGTGACGGATGACCCAGATTGAGGTCGGTCAATCGGACGCCGCCTAATCGGGGAAGGAGAATGATTATTCCTATTGCCGGCCGGAAACCGCTCACACCGAGTCCTCGGCTTGAGACAGCACCAGGAGCGTTGGGGGCTCCAGGTGCACCAATTCAGCTTACGATTTTGGCAATTATGCCAAACGAACACCGGAGTGACGCGAGCCGGTTGCACGACATCGAAAGCCGGGCGTTCCGTGTGGACATGCTACTGATCAGGAGCATCGGCTTCCTCGACGAGATCAAGGGCGACTTCACCGTGGAGGACGGCAGCTCGCACGTGCGGGCGCCGATGGGCACGACCGTTCTTAAAGTTGCCACACCCGGAGGAACGTTCACGATTCATCTCAACGCCAGGGGCGAGCTGGCGCTGATCAGCATGGGCGTTGATGCCACCAACGCGACGGAAGCTCGAAATTTAGTTCAAGATGCGACAGCTCCGTTTCTTGATCATCTCGCTTTCATGACTGGAACACCGATCCTGACCGGAATCACTCGCATCCAGGATGAAAATAATCAGGCGACGACACTTGACCTTGTCGCGCCTGAGCAAAAAATAATCCTGAATCCTGGTGAGCAATCACTGTTCGAAGAACTGTCGCCGATCTACGCGCTATACCGAGAGTTTAAGAATACCGTAAGTCCTTTCTATCGGCTGCTCTGCGCGTATAAAATTATGGAAGGGATCTATGGAGTTCTGCGGAAGATCGCACGGGAACGCGCTAAGCAACTGGGTACCAAGCTAAACATCCCGAAGGAGGTTGTGCCCGACCATCCAGACATTGCTCGTGACCTCCGGTACCTAATCGGTAAGCCAATCAAGACGGTTTGCGACAATATTCTGCAGAAACGCTACCGCGACGCGGCCGCACATTTTCTCGTTCAGGAAGCCGAGGTGCTGAAAGTTAGCTCCGCGGTGGAACGATCAAAATTCGCAGATATGGCCTTCCTCTGTGATCTGTGCGCTCAGATCGTCATTCGCAACCATGAGCAAGCGCTCGCTCAGCTCAACAGCCAGCCCGAGGCCCAGCCTTGACGCCCTTATCCGAACGAGCGCGTGCCGGATCTGTCGCCATGCGATGACTGCACCCGCTTTCATGTTAGAGCTCAAACAGTGAGACGGTTGCGCGACGACTTTTCTGCCAGCACAAAACGCAGGATCGAACGCCTGGCAGGCCATGCCTGCTCGATTTGCAGTGTGATCACAACCGGGTCGAACGCTGAAGGCTCAGGGCTCATAACCATTGGCGCGGCCGCACACATCTGCGCGGCGGCCGAGGGCGGTCCGCGCTACGATCCGGCGATGACAGTCGAGCAGCGAAGCTCCGCGTCAAACGGGATCTGGTTGTGCCGAAATCATGGCGATCTCATCGACGATGATCCCGCCTATTTCACAGTCCAGCGGCTACGCGATCTCAAGCGCAAGGCCGAACGGGCCTCCTGGCAGCAGGTTCTGAGGGCTGCGCCGGACACACGGCAAGGCGCTTCAGCCGATGTTCCTCTGCGCGAGGCAGCAATCGCCGACCTTGCGGTATTCCGAAACATGGACCGATGGCCGAAGAGCGCCGTGGCACTCACCTTGAAAGTGGATGACCTGCCTGAATCGGTGACGACTTTCGGCCTTGCGACGGCGGCGCAATCGCTGGACGACCTCGTGCTAGTGGCGGCACCCGGCATGGGTAAGACGACTACCCTGCTCCAGATCGCCGAGGGTGTTCTCGCCACTGCGCTCGGCGTGCCGATTTTTGTCAGCCTTGCCGATTGGGCAGTGGACGGACGATCGATTCTCGCGTCAATCCTCGGCCGCGCTGCTTGGCTCGATCATTCCGAAGGCGACCTGCGACATTCAGCCGGTGCTGGCAACATCGTGCTTCTGCTTGATGGCTGGAACGAACTGGACGCGAGCTTTCGGGAAAAGGCGCGGGTCGAATTGGAGCGGCTGAAAGCCGAACTACCCGCATTGTCCCTTGTAATCTCGACTCGGCGCCAATCTCTCGACGTTCCTTTTGGCGGCACACGGGTGGAGTTGCTGCCACTTTCAGAAGCTCAGCAGCTGGCGGTCGCCAAGGCCTTATGCAGTGACGAAGGAGCCGAGCGCCTCGATCGCGCCTGGCGCACGCCCCATGTGCGCGATCTCGTCTCGATACCGCTCTATTTGTCCGCGCTCATGAAGTTGCCGACGGGCTCGCCCTTTCCCGAAACTCGAGAGGAGCTGCTTCGTCGCTTCGTCGAGGCTCAGGAGGCGCAGCCGAGGGCACGGACGAAGTTGCAGGAAGGCGCCTTGCGATTCCACCGCACTTTTCTCGAAAATCTTGCCTTAGCGGGTATGGAGCTCGCCAGCCCGGCAATTTCGGACTTCGACGCACGCCGTTCGGTCACGCGAGCTGCTAGAGACCTTATCGACGACAGCCAGATCGTCACGCCGCCCGATCCGAATGATGTGCTTGAGGCGCTAGTCGCGAACCATGTGCTGGTCCGCGCGGCCGACGGATCCGGCATCGCTTTCCAGCATCAGCAGTTCCAGGAATGGTTCGCCTCTCGTGGCGTGGAGCGGCGTATGTGGGCCGCAACATTGAAGGGAAGCGCGTACAAGGCGCTCCAGCGAGACATTCTCGATAACCCCGTCTGGGAAGAGGCGATCCTATTCGCCGTGGAGCGGCTGGCGCGTGGTAGTCCGCAAGATCAGCGTGTCGCGACGCAGACGATCCTTGCGGCATTTGATGTCGATCCGCTCTTGGCGGCAGACATGATCCGGCGCGCGAATGATAGCGTCTGGGCGCCGGTCGCTCAGGCAATTTTCAACCGAATTGCGCGGTGGCACAAGCGCGGCACGAGCGATCGGGCGCTGCGCTTCATGATCGAGAGTGGACGGAACGAGTTCATCGATTACATCTGGCCGCTCATCATCGATGACAACGAACAGGTCAGCCTGAAGGCAATTCGAAACTGCCGGCGGTTTCCCACCTCGGTCCTCGGCGCTGATGCCGCTGAGCGCATCAGCCGGCTGCCGCCTAAGCCTCGAGAGGTTCTCCTCCACGAGCTGGCGATGCATGGCGGAGTTGACGGACTTGATCTGGCGGTCGCCGTCGCTCGGTCCGACCCCGAAGTGGACGTCCAGGTCTCTGTTGCGGACGCCTTGGAGTTCCGCTTGGCCGACCGCCATCTGGCCATTCTGCTGGGAGACGGCCCGGATTCCTTGTTTGACCGCATTCGTTGGGGCAAGCGCCAGCCGGATTTGGACGATCCCCGCCTTATCGAACGCTTCAACGCCGCGCGGGCGCGGCGACGGTCGGCTCCTCGGACGCCGATCCAACGCCTGCGCGAAATCATTTATGATGAGCCGGGACCAAAATCGCCCGGGGAGATCGAGAATCTCATTCTGGCGCTCGACCTCTCCAAACCGTCCGCTGACGAAGATGGGTCGCGAGTGATCCATCAACTCTATCAGTCCCATCCGACCGAAGTGGCGGCAGGGCTCTTAGCTCGGCTATCCGCCGACCTGCCGCTGATCTTCGGCGCAGACGACATACTGGCCAAGGCCGGACTGGCAGTTGACGATGACCGAATGATCACGCGCGCCATGAGGCCCGGAGATCATGACGAGCTGGGGGAGGCCGCCGCCTCGGTGCTGGGGCCGATCGGCGCCAGCAGATTGCTCGACGAAGTGCTGCCTCTATGGATCGGACTCCGCGGCCGGCGAAAGTCCTACGACCGAGCCTTGGGGGAACGATACAATTCGATATGCAGCCGTATTGCTCATATTCCCGCGGTCAGTCTTGTCGCGATGGCCGAGGCGCGCTCCCAGCAGGCCGACACGCCGCTGATCGTTCTGCTGGCGAAGCTGCTGGCCCGTAATCGTGACGATGACAGCGAGCGCTCCCGCCCCTTCGATTCGCGCAGCCGAGTAATCGTCCAGCGCCTTGCGCAGAGTTGGGGTGAGCGATTGCTCCAGGCGACCGACGCCACCCGGCACGACGTTAGCGAGGTTGCGACGCTCATAGCGCATGTGCCTGACCCGTCGCTTCTTCCGATCCTCAGCCGCATGCTTGACGACAACCTAGCGCAGTATGGCGCCATCCGAGCCGAGGCGGCGGCGACGGGCTGGAGACAAAGCCCCTTGCGAGATGAGGCAAGCTGGCCGGTTACCGGCGAATATTTCCGTGCATTTCTCGCGATCGACACTCCCGAAACCAGGCTGCTGATGCGCCGCTATCTGGCCGAGCCGCATTTCGGAGAGGAAGCTGCTCGTGTGATTAAGGTCCAGTGGGTCAGCGCGAATGAGCCACGCGTGTCAGGTATCAGCAGCTGGCGGAACCAGTTCGCCCATGTGGCGGCACGGCGCTCTCAGCGACAAGCGGATCCCAGCTTGACAACTGAAGATGCGGAAGCAGTTTTTTCTGTGGTCGAGACATTGATCGGCAGTGAGGCCAGCGATGAGGAGCGCTCACTTGGCGTTCGGCTGGCCATTGAAGCAGTCCGCCTCCCCCATGGGGAGCGCAGGGACGCGATCGACCGGCTTCTGGCTCTGGCGCACCCGCGCTCACGCGCTGATCTCGTGGCCGGCCTAGTCCAATCCGGAGAGGTGGTTTCCACGGCTACGGTTGTGGACGGGATCAGCGAATTATTCGAGCGGGCAAAGACTGAGAGCTGGCTTCTCCACGACAGCAGCGGCTGGGCACTCCGGGAGTGGCTGCGGCTCTTGCCCTTCACTGATGACCTTGCCGCGGCCGTGGAGGCGATTCGCGCCATCCCCGTGGAGCATCGTTCACGCTCTCAACTGGATTGCGTCGTATCGGCGCTCGCGATAACGCCTTCACCGGGCGCGGAGAATGCCCTGCTCGCGCTCGCAGAGATCGAGCCTCGTCTCTACGAGGATCATGGCTGGTATCAAGCTGCACAGACGCTTCGATCCGAGGCAGGTGCGCGCAGGTTGATCGACCTGGCCGCGACTGAGACGGTCAAAGGTACCCGCTCTTCGATGGGCGGATGGCAATGGGCTCGTGATCTCGGGAGCATGCTCCGCGAATTTCCGAGCCTCAGGCAATATGTCTACAAGCGTCTGCGAACCGCTGAACCGACACCCGGGCACGTCCGCCTCGCAAAGGGTGTCGCGGAAGCGCTTGACGAAGACGGTCTGCTTCTTCTGCTCGACCTCGAGATGAAGTGGACTCGATCTTTCCTGTCGTTCCACGCCATCCGGGACCTCGTGACTGAGCACGTGCCTTCGGCTGAGTGGAGCAATGCTTACTCGATAGTCCCGGTCGCTGCCGGTCGATTGCGCAAGCGCCTGCTGGCTCTCACCACCGATGGCGGAGCGCAGGACGTCCATGCCCGGGCGCTTATCACCATCGATATTGTTCGCGATGAGCACGGCCGCCCGGGCGGTGAGCCGCGCCATCCTGATCTAGCCTCCGGGAGGCCTTGGCCGATCATGGCACCCGATCCGGACGCAACTGCTGATTGACCCGGTCAGTTGTCAGGCGCCACTTTGGCATACCTGTAATCCCTGACGAGCCGGCTCGACGTCGCACGGCCGCGGCCTTTCTGCGTCAGGGGGAGATCCTTGATCATGAGGAGGTAGCTCAGTGCTTCGGTCGCCGTGAAAGCTCGTTGTAGGGCCCGTGAGCTGCCTGCTTCCGGCTCGAACAAGCCATGTGCGACCACGCCCCGCAGCTTCTGGGCGAGCATAAGATGGTCCACGGTCGCTTCATCTAGCCCGCTTTCGGGAAAGCGCTTCGCAACGGTAGCAACCAACCGAGACAGGCGGTCCCGGTTCGCTTCTGACCGAAGCGTTCGGAGCGCACCTGAGATACGGCCCTCCAGCCCCTTTAGGCCTCTGCTCTCGGCCGCCTCGAGGGCTGCGCCCGTGACGGCGGAAAGATCCTCGTCTTCAAGGGTTCGCTCTGCCTTCGCGCCCGGAATCTTCTCCAACCAGCGGCAGGCCATTAGCAGCCGCTCTCCCGAAACCTGGTCGTGCAGCCCAAGTGATCCCATCATCAATGTGCTCGCCTCCTCCCACTCGGATGAGCGGTCGAGCCAGGCGGCGAGGCAAGCGCCCATCGAGCGGATTTCCCGCGCGTCGAAGGCGCAGACGAATGAATAATGTGGACGAAGATCGAATTCGCGCACCGGCGCTTCGGCCCACATATATTCCACGTCAAAAAGATCGTCTCTCAGATCTCTCTCCAGACGCTTGCCGTTTTCCTGCTCGGTGAATCTGGACATTGAGATTTCAGAAGGCGTCAGCTGGAAGCCTGCGGCTGCGGAGAAGAACCTCAGCACGCGGTGAACATCCCCAAGATAGGAATGCAGGGTGCGAGGCTCGCCAAATTCGATGTCAAATACAGGCCACCACTCGTTGAGTCCGAGGTCTAATGAACCGCTCCCTCCGTACCAGCAGCGCACAGTCAGATCACGGGAACGCACTTCGAACAATTGCGAATCTCCCGCTCGAAAGGCGAGGGCGCGGCTTGCCAGGCGCCGCACCTTTGTCGCGTTGTCGAGGAGTGACTTGGCCTTTTTTATCCTAAATGACGTCCGGCGGATCGCGTCGCTGATCTCCCACGGCTGATGGCCAACCACGACGGTGTTGGCGTGGATCTTCGCGGCGTACGTTGTGACGGGGTTCTCGCCGAGCAGCGAGCGATTGCCCGTTCCGCCCGCGACCGTATCGTAGAGTGACACCGAACGGCTATCCTCCAGCCGCAGGTGCAGGACGGCACCGTCGTCGACGTGGAAGAAGCTGTCATAGTCGAAAAGCTCGACGCTCATGCCCTCGGAACCGATCGACAGGTGGCCTGTTTGCCCAGCGGTTTCGCGTCGGCAATGATAGAGTCGGCCCTTCTCAAGCCTTTTCATCTTGATAGCTCCGCAGTGTCCTCGATGCTCGTCGGCTCGGCGATCGATTGTATCTAACCGCCATATTTGATGCGTTCGATCGCGGCGATGAAGGCTGAATGGTCGCGAAATCGGCTCGTATTGGCGATGGCCGCAATCATGAGCCTGAACATGTTCAGGAAGAAGGTTGCGAGCAACTCGTCGTCATCGACGCTCTTTGCGTGATGCACGTGGCGGGAGCGGAGCTGATAGGCGCGCTTAAAGTTGGCAACGATCGCGCGCCGCTCCTGACCATCCTTGGCCAACGCAAAGGCCATGCGATCGCCCACGCTCGACTGGATTCCCTCGTTCGAGCCTCCGAGCAGAAGCAGTTCGGCCGACGACATGGCCAGCATCAGGCGTCGGGACCGGTCGCTGGTCGCGACTGCTTCCGAATAGATGGTCAAGGCTGACCAGACACGTTTCTGGAACTCGGTAAGCAACCTCTCTTCGAAATAGATCGCGAGGTTCTGGAGGATTGACGCGTGCGTCTCCAGATAGGCGGTCGTCAGCTTCCAATCCCAGAACCCGACCGGACCTAATTCAGTCGTGCTCGAGACGAGTTCATCGGCGTTTCGGATGCGCAATACCGTCGTTCGCGGTACATGCTCGACCCCGAGGGGGTAGCAAAGGCAAGTCACATCGTGGGAAATGGCCGCCGGCGACAGGAAGCGCAGCACGACAGCCATGTCCGTGGCGATCTCACGCGCTCTCTGGTCGGCGTACCGCGCCTCCCCGACGAGCTCGACGAGAACGACCGTTCGGTTGGCGAGCTGTTCGCGCATCCGGGTGCGCGCCTCCCGAGAGGCGGCAGGAGCGTTTGGATGATTGCGGGCGAAGGCCTCGTCGGCGCGATCGAACACGATGGGATCGAGCGGGGCGACGACCACCTTGCCAAGACCAAACGCCGCTTCCACTTCGACGAATGCTATCGGGACCGCCAGCTGCCGCTTCCCGACCTCCTCCTTGCACCGGCCCAGCAGCCATCCCGAGAGATTGCTTTCAGTCTCGTCGCAGAGCCGGGCTCGGCACCATTTGAAAATCTCCGTTTCTAGAAATTCCGAGGAGATGCCGGTCTTGAACGGTCGCGCCCTAAGGACCTTTTCAACGAGCAGGCGAAGCTCCCGGTAGTCCGGGCCCCTCAGGCCATGTTCCTGGCGGTCCTCGACGAAGAAGTGACCGACGATCCGGCCCATCTGGTCAGCGTAGGCGCTGACCCGGGGGCCCGAGGAATCTGCATGCACCGTGATCGTCGGCGGCGTGCGGGTCTCGAAAGGATCAGGTGCAGGCCGCGTGAAGGGCCGCGGCTGAACGAGCTCGAGCAGCTTAAATCCGTCCCGGTCAATGGCTTCTGCTGCCCGCGCATCGAGGCTGTCAGGCCCAAAGCTTCCGACCCGTTCCTTTGCCATGTCGAGCAACCTAGCAAATCTCAGATAGGGCGAAAACGTCAGGTGGTTTGCTTGACCTCCGTTTCCGCTTGGACTGCGGAGGGCTGGATCAATCGGAGCTTCGAATCCGACGCCAGCCGCCGCCCCACCAAATCGATGAAAGCCTGGTAACGCTTGAGCCCGAGCTGCCTAGTCTCGTCATCGAACGGCGGCTGGTGCGCGACCATCGTCAGTTGATGGTGAACGAACGTGCCGAAGGCTTCGGCAACAAGGTCAATCTTGCCTTCGAGCCGCTCCTGCCCACGACTCATGCGGTCGAGCCGCACCCCGAACCTCTGGTCCAACTCGTGCCCCGCTCGCCTTTCGAGCACGGCTTTCAGCCCTTCAGTCAGCACAGCCGTCTTGGACGAGCCCGAGGATGAGCAAAGCCGATCCAGCGCTTCCGACAGATCGTCGGGAAGATAGAATTGGTGGCGTGTCTTGAATGTCTTCATGGCAGCGCCAGTATGGAGGCAAGCGGCGCCGGCCCGAACGGCGCCTCCGCCGCACCAAAGGCCCGCTCAACGCACGTGCCGCCGGCTCACATGCCGATGCTGGGGCCCTGCCGCTCGCGGCCAATGGTCCAGCTGATCCCCCCGCCGCGCACAATACCGGAGATCTCACGGCCAATCTGCCGCTCCAGCACCGGCCGCCACGGCACCAGGCTGAACTCAAGCGAGTGCTCGACCAGCGCGAACTTCCGGTCGCCGACCTGGACTGGCCCGCGGCAGATCCCCTGCACGTGATCCCCGATCTCGTGCTCGCGGAAGGCTAGCCCGCTCTCTAGGGCGATCTTCGCCGCGACCGCCCTGAGCTCCCGCCGCTCCAGCTGATCCACCAGATCGGATCTGAAGCGGTAATCCTCCGCTTCCAGGTCGATAAGCCGCTGAGCCGCGAGCCACTGCAGGCGCCGGTCGATTGCTTTCCGAACCTCAGCACCGAACCCGCGCCCGAGCTCCACCGGCTTGTCAGCAACGATCTCGCGGTCAAGCCAGGTTGCTCCGTCTCGCTCAGGCAGAAGATCAAGCCGGTCGCCGCTGAGGAGCGCGACGGTCACCGGCATCCTCGCCCGAAGCCGCTGCTCGTGCGCTTCGACCCGCTTCAGGTGATCGGGAGGGATCAGCCAGTAGCCATCGACCTCCCGCTCGACAGGAAGGCCGCTGCGGCGCAGGGCCTCCAGCCGGCGGAGATGCGCCGTCGCGAACCCCTCGGTCGCCGTGGGGTCGCGGAACTGATGAAGCTCGATGCTATACCAGCCCTTGCTGACGCCGGCGACCGCAGCGATCGTCCGATCCACCTCCCGCACGCCTGCCTGCCGGGGCTCGATCTGGACGATCGTTCCCAGCCGCGCTTCGAGCACGTTCATCCCGACATCCACATAGTGGGTGTGGCCATCCACCCCATCGACAATGAGGAACCGTCGGTCGGCATGCTCGTCCGCCAGACCAGACGCGACGAGCCGGCCGACCACCAGCCGCGCATCGGGTGCATTCGGATCGTAGATCGTCTGGTCCTGCGGCGCCCGGGGCTGCATCGCGACGCGGAGCGCGTGATTCATCGTGCGGACGATGTCGCCGCGCCGGCCCATCTCCCCCAGCGTCGTCTCCAACTCCCGATCGAGCTTCCAGCGGCCGCCGCGCTGCTCGCTGGCGAGCCCCATCCCCGAGAGTGTCCGCAGCCGCGCCATCCGCAGGTCCTGCTCGACCCAGCTACCTCGCCGCGGATCGACCAGCCCTTCCGCGTCCATCGACCTGATCAGCCGCCGATCGATGCCGGTGAGCCGCTCTTGCTCGACCTCCCGGAGCTCCGAGCGAAAGATCTCCCGCCCGGTCCGCGGCCCCAGGTCCAGGTTGACCAGCTCGGCCGCCCGCTCGCGCAGCCCTTGCGTCAGGTACTCGCGGGCGATGATCAGGTCCTTGCCGCGATCATCTTTGCCACGAACGATGAGGTGGGTGTGCGGGTGGCCCGTGTTGAAGTGATCGACGGCAACCCAGTCGAGCTTCGTCCCGAGATCCTTCTCAGCCTGGGCCATGAACCTTCGGACGAGCGGCTTCAGGTCCTCATATTCCGAACCATCCTCCGGCGCGACGATGAAGCGGAACTGGTGGCGGTCTCCCTCGCCCCTGGCGACGAAGTCCTTTCCGTTCACCTGGTCCTCCCGATCCGAATAGAGCGCGCCCCGCTCCCCCTCCCGCGTCGTGCCGTCCCGCTGCAAGTAGCGCATGTGGGCGGTCGCTCGCGCAAGACCCTTCTGCCCGAGCTTTACGATGCTGGCTTTCACCACCACGCGCCGCGCCGTCTGCCCTCTGTACCGCAGCCCGCTCAACAGCACGCGCGCAGCGCCGGCACCGCGGGCGATGCGGCTCCCGTCGAACTTCCGAGCGCCGCCGCGCGCCCTCGCTCCGCCGGCGAGCTGCGCCGCCCGCCGAATGCGGTTGGCGAACCGCTTTCCGCTCCCACGGCCGCGATCGCCGATACGGCCGAGCCAAAGTTCGAAATCGTCTTCCTGCGTCATGCACCGATATGAGGCGACGCTGCAGGCCCTCTTCAAGGTCCTCCACATTCCGCCGCAGAAAACCGCTACTTCTCGAGCAAGTGGAGGCATGCTCCACGGCATGCCTCCACAAAAAACGATGTGCAGACGCCACCAGACGACCGCGGTAGGGTTCGCCTGGTCGCAGCTGCCGCGGATGATCCCCCTCACCCGCAGGGATCACCGCCTGATGGAGGCCGCGGCAAAGCAGGGCCTCGGGACGGGTTTCACGGTCCCGGCGCATGTGCCCGGCGAGGTCAACGGCTCCTGCTCCTTCGCGACGGCTCGGGGTCGGTCTTTGCAGTCGGAGCAATTGGCGACGGCGCAGCTTGTCGGCGCATTTGCCTTCGAGGCGGCCAGGCGCCTGGCGAAGCGCGAGCACCAGAAGCTGAGTGATCCGGCGCGCTTCTCCGATCGTGAGCGCGACTGCCTCATATGGGTCGCGCGCGGGAAATCGGATTCCGAGATCGCCACGATCCTCGGGATCAGCCCGGAGACAGTACATCAATATGTGAAGCACGCCCGCGCCAACTACGACGCCGTGAGCCGATCACAGCTGGTCGCCCATGCCCTGTTCAGCGGCACGATCAGCTTCATGGACATATTCAAGCGGTAACTGCGGGCGTGCTGCTCCTCGACCTTGATCGGAGCTACGCCGTGAGCGGAACTTTCTGCGGGGCTTGCCTTACTGCTAAGCGCCATTATCGGACGCTCAGCATCGCTTGAAGATCGCCCGGGAGCGGCCGTTCACAACGTGGCTTAACCGACCGGATCCATGTTCACCCTTGCCAGAACCTCGTTCAGAGTCTCCACGCACTTCTCCCGCCGTTTCTCCAGTTCCCGCGCGAAACGCATGTCGGTGAAGTCCAAGAAACCGTTCACGTGCCGGATTCTGCCGTCCTTCTGGCCCGTCACTATCTCGGTGCGTAGATGCCTGAGCAACTGGTTGACCAAGCGCAGGCCGTCGCGGACGTCGCCGTCGTTGATATCGTGCCATCCCCCGACTGCCTTGCGGATCACCTGGCGGCTCTCTCGATCGAGCAGTTCGCCCGTGCGAACGGCGCGCTGGGTGTCCGACAGGGCCTGTAAAAATTCGTCCGGACTCTCGCAGTGGAGCGGAACCTCAAATGCGGGCCTCAAGAACGCCATCCTGATCGTTGCGAGGATGAACTCGTCGAGATCTCCGGCGCTGCGGACCTTTATGACATCCTCATAATACCATCGCTGAAGCTCGGGGAAGGCGTTGAGGTATCCCACGATGTCGTCCCACGACCAGACAATGACACGGCAGTCTCGATTGTCGGCCTCCCACTCCTCATTAAGCTCGTTCACCCAATTTTGGACCGATGTGTCGCGGCGGGCGGTGGTGGCGAGTATCCAGATCGACAGCTTGGCTTTGAACTTGAGCGACTTCGCGGCCTCCGCGCGCAGGAGCTTCCGAGTGACCGGTCCGCCGGGAACGGGGCTGCCGTTCTCGTCGAGATCGGAGAGGCGCTTGCACTGGACCCCGATCATTCCGTAGCGCCTCGATCGACCGAAGACATCGACTCCGTTCTGCGCTTGGCCGGGTCGTCCGAACTGCTGCGCGTCGGCGCTGCGGTAAACCTCGCCCAGCAAGCCGTGTGCAAGGTCCTCGAACTGCTGCCAATATAACGGCGGCTGAAAAAACTGGCTTACCGTCGGCACCTGACATCCTCTCTTGTGCAGTTGAGTTTGGAGCTGGAACGCGATCCCGGTATCGCCGTAGGGCACCGGACCCGAGAACGACAGGATCCGCAATTGTGCGCCGTCGAAAAGACCCGCACGCGAGTCGTTGGGTGAAGTTGTCTCGCCTGAACGAGGGACACTCATTATCTTGTCGCTACCGGAAAGCCGCCGGTTCTGCAGCTGGGCAAACCTGCCGATGGTTCGACCGGGTTCCGCGCAATAGCTACTCGTAGACTATCGGGCCTGATCGGGACGATCCTTTTCCGTGTAGCCACCGACTACGTAGATGAAGCTCTGAACGTCGATATAATCTTCGGCACCTAGCGGGCGGGTCGCTGTCAGCGTGAGGTCGGCAAGATCCATCAGCGAGGCATAGACTTGCCCGCCGATGCCGGGTTCATATACGTGCTGGAACTCATGGCCGATCCGCTGCGCGAAATCTTGCGTTACGGTTGGCTTGCAGAACATGTTTTGTGTCGGCCGCCATAGATATCCGAAATAGGTTGCCTTCGGCCAGCTTTGATTACCGTACTTCCTGAGCGACGTTTCCATACCCTCAGCGCCAGCGGCATAATCTCCCGTCGCAAACCTTGCGGCGGCCCGCAGGAAGGCCGGACCTTCGGACTGCTCAAGGACGGTCTTCATGTGCATCGCTTCGTAGGGCGACAGAATGTTAAGCCAGACACGCGCTCTGCGCACTGCAGCCGCGTCTTTTTCGGTGGCTTCGAGGGCCCGCTCAAGCGGCAAAACAGCTTTGAGCTTGCGGCTGGCGGCGAGTTTGTAATCGCGCTCTTCCGAGACGCTGCGTTCGCCTCTCAAGCCGCCGGGCATAAATTCGAGGAAGCGGGCGATGGCGCCGTCCATGCCGATGTAGTTGGGCTCGAGCTTGCCGGCTTCATTGCGCAGCCTAGCGACGAGGCGGTCTTCGTTCTCATCACTGAGTATCTCGCCACGCTTACCGGCTACGATCACGGCGCCTTGGAATCCTGCGTCTTTCGATGGCTGCCAGCGCAGAGTAGCCTTCCCATAGGATTCGGATTTTGTAACCATCGACGTCCCCTTTCTTATTCGGAACGATCCTTATCAGGTGTCCACAAGACGCGGGAGCCAGGCAGTGCGTGGAACCAGACTGCTGCTTCAATTGAGATAAGTGTCACCGCGCATCCGATAAGTGTCCGATTTCGTCGTGCGGAGGTGATTAGCTGACGGTCCGCAAACGGCCAAATCGCACCTCTCCCGATCGTTTCTCCACGTGGCCAACACGGCCATTGGAGAAGCACGATGGGACACTCAGTACATGATCCGGCCTTTGCAGAACGTCGCCCTTGGAACGCGGGTCGCACGCCCGGCGCAAAGCGCGCGCTGAAGCCTCAGCAAATCTGGGCCATACGCTTCTGGCTCGACCGGGAGAGGCGGTTGCGTGATCGGGCCCTTTTCGATCTCGCGATCGACAGCAGCTGCGGGGTTGCGATCCGGTCCGTGTTCGGATCGGGGATCTCGTCATTGGCGGCAGGGTCAGGAACGCGATCGTAATCCAGAAGAAGACGGGCCGGCCGGTCCAGTTCGAGCTGCCGGAGCCTGCTCGAGGCAGTTTGCTGGCCTGGCTGGAGCGCCGCGGAGGATCGCTGGAGGACTTCACCTTTCCAAGCAGAATTGATCATTCGGACCATCTGAGCACCCGACAATATGCGAGGCTCGTGGATGAATGGGTGACCGGCATTGGATTACGTCGAGAGGATTATGGCACCCACTCCATGCGCCGCACCAAGGCATCCATCATCTACAAGCAGACGGGTAACCTAAGAGCTGTGCAAATCCTCCTCGGCCACACAAAAATCGAAAGCACCGTTCGATATCTGGGCGTCGATATCGAGGATGCCTTGGCCCTCGCCGAGGGCACAGAAGTCTGACGTTCTAAGTCGACCTGCTCCTGCCTCACGGCAGGGGCTTCTGCCCGCTATGGGTCGATAACCGCCAGACTGCTTCCGACCCATTGCGGGCGTCACGAGATTGGGACTAATCAACTTCTGTTTCGGGTCAGCAGCTGGGAGCGGTAGAAATGTTGTGCCGAGAGAGCGCGGCGCGTGGCGATCAGTGACCTGACTGCGATCTTGCCGTCACCGCCGAACATTGCCGCGCCTGGCGCTGTTCGTCGCATGTTGCAGGACAGCCGCGGTTGATCATTTAACATCGGACTCATTAGCGGCCCGAGTGATGGCCGAGCGTCAATTCGAGTTGTTCGCTGCTGGTCGAGCCCCCCCGGGGTCCCTCCCATAGAACCCGCACCTAATCTGATTGGCGTTCGGCGCTACAGCTCTGCCGGCCTGCCGACGATTGGGACCCTAGCAGCCGTTATCTCGTATGGAATTGGTGCGAACGGTCGGCTATTCTTGGCCGTGATTGCGGATGCGACGCAGTCTGACTCGTCGAGCCGAGGGGATATCAGTGGATCAGGAAGAGCCGCTCGAGATCATTCTACTGGCCGAGGATGAGGCTATCGCCGACAGCTTGGAGGCTCTGTCCGACGACGCTTTCGCGCGAGAATCCGCGGGATTCGATGGTGTTGATACGATTATCGTCGCTTTCTCAACACTGAGCGCGCCAATCATCGCCAGCATTACCAAAATCGTCATCGAGCAGATCCGCGCGCGCAAGCATATCAAGGTCCGCCACGGCAAGACGGTCATTGAGGGGATGTCCGAGGGAAAGGTGGTCGAACTGCTCGAACGCCTCGCCCAGCATGGCGAAAAATAGTCTGGCGGCGCTGGAGCGGGCCGTCCGCGCCGGCCGGTCGCTCCTCCAGTCGAAGATCGTGCTCGAACCGCTGACTGACCGAACCCCGTCCGCGCTTGCCGGTGAGGTCGCAATCGCGCACATCGCCTCAATCGATGCGCGGAGCGAAGGCTTGCGCCTGGGCGACACAGCCGTCGTCATTGTCGACCGGGTGCAAGCGCGCTGGATTTATGCGCTGTGTCTCGTGCACATGGTATCCGACGGCAAGGGCTGGCCCCTCTACATACTCCACAACTACTACACGCAACGCCTGGTCGGCGCTGGCTTGCCCAACGAAGCGTGGGCCGCCAATCATCGCCTTCGGCAGGAGACGCGTCTGCTGCAAATCGAAGATACCTTCGATGTCTCCGCGTCCGAGGTCACGGCGGGAAGGATCGAGCGCTTCATCCTCGGCCATGAGCTCGGCCATGTCGCCTATCGCGCCGGCGGACCTTCCATCGAGCGGCTCTTAGCGACCGTCCACGCCTGTTCAGACGAGCTCACTCGGCTCTTGAAAGTGACCTTCGCCGGCGACCGCTCAACCCAGACCGAGATTGACAGCAATACGAACTACGAAGTCGTCATCGATTCGATGAAGAACTATCTTCGCCGCTTCATCTTCTACGAGTATCCCGACGACATCGAGAAATACGAACGCGATTTGCTCGCACGCGCCGAGGTCAAGACGCTTCAGGCACGGCTCCATCACTGGAATGCCTTTGCCGATGTATTCGAAAGATTCGACTTCATCGAAGAAGCCTTTTGCGACATGTACGCTCTGGAGTTCCGCCTGCTAGATGCCGAGGCGAGCGGTGCTGCACCCGGCGAGATCGTCCTCGAGGTGTGGCGCAACCTCCATGCGATGTTCGCGCTGGCTGCGCTCGACAGCCTGGCACGCGACCGCCAGGTAGCCGCCGGTATAAACGCAAGGCTCGACGCGCTGCTGCGCGGCGTCGACGTCTCAAGGATGAACGAGGACGAAATCCACGCGCTCCACGAAAAGGTCGATGCGATCGAGAAGAGCCGCAACGCCGACCGCGCTTTGCTGTTCTACCGGCTCGCGATGCTAAAGGCGGTCTATCGCCGCGTCGTGTTTATGAACTATGTCGCGCAGCATCCCCTGCTGGCAAGACCCGAGATCCTGCGCCTCCTCGAAGAAGAAGGGGAGAGCCTCGAAGGCCATTTCATCGGGGCCTGCGCGACGCTGCGCTTCAACGGCATCCGGCTCGAGGTCGATTACAAGGCCGGCCATCGCGATACGCTGGACGCGCCCGACCGCGCCGCGCTCGATGCGCTGTGGTCCGATTTCCTCGTCCGCGTGCCCGGCATGGACCAGCTTGCCGCGGCGCCGCCGAGTCCGCGCTTTCGCTGCGGCTTTTGCGGCGGCGATGCCGCGACCGAGCGACTGATCGTGACCAGCGGGCGCGTCGCGATCTGCGATCAATGTACCCTCACTGCTGAGGCCGCCTTCGCCGCTATGCCGGCCGACCGGCCGCGCCGCGAGCAGGTCGGCTATGGCATCCTGGTGCCGCCACCTGACGAACCGCTCGCGCGCGCGACACCCGATCAGCCGCATTGCCAGTTCTGCGAGATGGCACCGGCGCGGGGCGAGCCGCTTGTCTCGTCGGGCGAGGGCGGCATGATCTGCGCGATTTGCGTGGAGGCGGTCGTCAAGATCGTGCGAATGAAGTCGCGGGGCTCGGACCCCAATTATCCCGTCCAGGGCAAGAAGAGCTATGAGAGGATGTTCGGGCTCGCCCAGAGCTTCTCGGCGGTCGAGCAGCGCCAAGGTCTCATGCAAATGGCGGAGGGAATGCGCGCCGACTATGAGCGCGAGATCAATCCAACCTTTCCGGGCCGCCAACTCTGGCGCCTCTTCACCGAACCGACGCTGGAGCCCGCCATTCCGCGCCCGCCGTCTAGCCGCTAGGCGCGCGCGCAGGTGCGACGCTAGCCGGGCGTATCGCCGCCGGGGTCGGTCCCAGAAGCCCGCTGGCGGCGTCGCTTGCTTGCGCGTAGCTCCATTACGCGACTGCGCCGCGCTCGTCGTCGGCGGCGGGCTTCCGGGCGACCACGGTCATTGCCGGTATTGAGTTCGGACCCTGATGAGCGAGCCGGGGCCTATTGCCTCTGCTTGGTTCGTTGACTTGCGCAGCCGTATTTCGATACGGCGCCGACTTTGATCCGAGGCTGCGGCCGATCCATCTGTGGCCCTGTCTCCAGGCGCGATCATCTGTGCTGCGGAAAGTGGCAAGATCGTCACGTTTCTTAGGCGCGGATCGCGTCGTAGGATTTGAACCACAGCTACGGCCCGCGCCAACGCCAAACCAGCATTGTCGGTTGATTGAAGCTGACCAATATCGAACTGCCCGTTTGATACAGCGATCAGCTTTGTATCCAGATTACTTGTACCTGACATAGGAACTTCGTCGGTGTGCCCGATGACTTCAACGACGTCTACACCGTAGTCTCTGATATTATCTAAGAGACTTGGGATTATGTAATTTAATAGCCTATTTCTGAAGTCAGAGCCTAGGGTGGCCCTGCCACTTTCAAAATAGTAGCCGTCAGCTTCGCTAAGGCTGAAGAACGGGGGCCATCGTCCTATTTCTCTATCATTGCCGCCCCGAATTACATCTTCGATTAGGGCTTCAGGGTCGCGCGCGCCTGATCGCGCGGCAGCTTCTCTTACTCTAGCTCCGAGTACAGCATCGGCTCGATCATGTGTTGGTGCGTTCGACTCAATCTTGTTGGCGAGCATCGCCATCATGACGAAGAACAGCAGGACGACGCCGACTACCCCCGTCATCAGGTCGGCGATGGAGATCCACTCGTTGGGCTTGTTCCTCACGGCGCTGTTCCGTTGATCGTATCGTCATCGCCCGGCTCGACCGCGCCGTTGCGTGCCAGCAGAAGAAGCTCGGCGAGGAGGTCGTTTCCCTTGGCGATCTCCCCCTCGAGGCGCCGCATGTCGCCTGTTTTGCAGATTTCTGCCAACTCGGTGCGTTCGGACAGACCGAGCAGGAGTGCCCGGAGCTCCTCGTTGACCTTTGCCACCTTTATGTTGCTTTGACCGAACGCAACAATTTCGTTGCCGATGGCGGCCGTCGTAGCGAACTGGCTCACCAGCTTGGTGTTAAGTTCTTGGATCGGCCTGTGCATCTTCTCGGCATTCTGACTGAGGGCTTCGGATGCATTCTTAAAGTCGTCGATCGTCTCCGACTGGACCCTTCCGGTTTCCGTGAGCGCCTCGCCGAGCTCGCCGATAACCGACTCGACGCCCTCCATCGTCTTTCCAACGGTCTTTCCAAGGTCGTCCATCGTCGTCGAAATCTTGCCAGTGGATTGCTCCATCTTGTTCGACATCTCGGCGAGGTTCTTGTTGAAGCTGTCGTTCATCCGCTCGATCGCGGTGACGAGCTTGTCCTGAAGCAATTCGACCACGGCTTGCAGATTGGCCGCGGTTTCTCCGACCTGATCCGCGGCGCTCGACATCCCCGCGGACGCCACCCCCATGTCCACCGCCGAACCAGCGATCTTCTCCATGCTCTCGACATGGGTGTCGACGAACTTGCTGAGCGCGGCCTGGGCGGCATGGGTGTTCTGCTTTATCGCGTCCAGAGGCGGATTCAGCACCCCGCCTAGCCGATAGGTTCCCGCGGAGATATCGCGCGAGGCCGTCGATATGTCGTCGCGAAGGCGTTTCTCGCTTGCGCTCCGTAGTCCTTCGTTCTTCAGGCGAAACGCATCGGTATCCGACCGCATCTGGGCGGTGGACCACTTCAGCCTCTTCCCGTTCCATCCTGCCCAAGCAGCAACCGTGCGAACGACCAGAAAACCGATAATGCCCCAGGTCGAGACCTTGAACTTGGTGCCAAGGCTTTGAACGACCGCGGCCAGCTGCTCGACTTGGACCTGGGGGTTGCTTCTCGCCTTGAACACGGTTGCCGCGTCATCGAGCGCGACGCCGAGCCCGATGAACGTGCCGAGCAGCCCCACGATGAGCAATATGCCCGGCAGCGCTTCGCAAAGATGCTCCGCCCGCGTCGCCACGGCGTCACTCAAATCCTGGGGCGAGTTGTAATCGCCCTGGATGTCCTTCAAGCGCGCCCGCCAATGTTCCTTGTTGGCCGTGAGTCCGGCCCAGATCAACGCGCCCACACCCGACAGGAGGATCAGCCAGAAAAAGCCGATCTGGATGGGATCCGAATGCGGCACGAGAAAATTGCCGATATCGGCGATTCGGATCGCTCGATCCGTCGGTAATGGGACGTCGCCTGGCACGGCGACGGCGGCCGCAGTCATCATCGCGCTGAGCATCGTCGTCACTCCTGCTCAGGCGTTTGCCGACGGGCGCTCGGCTTTTTCTTCTTCGCCTTCGGGGGCGGAGGCGCGTCTGGGGGAGGCGCCGGTTCGTCCGTCGGCGGCGCGGGTCTCACCCGCATCATGCGATCCTCGAATGACCGCTGATACATCAGGGCGAACCGCTCGATGAGTTGCTGGTCGTCCCCCGGCAGGTCCGACCAGGCTCGGCCGTTCTGCGCGCAATCGACGATGATCTGGGCGACCCGGGGCGCGAGCTCCTCGCGGTCTTCGTCCATCATGCCATCGCCGGGTTGCTCGAGAAACTGAAGGAAGCCTTCGGCCGAGTGGACATATTTCTCCATCTCGAGCTTGCGGTCGAGCGCGTCCTGCATCGCCTGTTCGAGCTCAGGCATCCTTGCCTCGCGCTCCTGCATCTCTGCGGCTTGAACGCCGGTCAGGCCCCAGCGGCGTTGCGTCCTGAGCTTGTTGTACGCGGTCTTGTTGGCGATCCGCATGTCGTCCGCAGCATGCCACGCCCGCCCCAGATCATCGATCTTGTCGTTCCAGGTGATCAGGAGCTCCTCGAACACGAAGGGCAGCAGCTTCTGGCCCAGCCTTTCCTCGACGATCCGGTCGAGTTCGAGCAGCTCCTCGGGCGTGACGTCCGGCCGCTCCTCGACCAATTCGTGGCAAAGATGGACGATCAACAGGTCGTCCTTGCTGACGAACTCGATCGAGTTGAGCGCGCCGATCTTCCTTTCGGCCATTTCGAGCAGTTTGGCCGAGGCTCGAAGGCGCAGATAATGATCGAAATTGGCGATCGAATTGTCCCGGAACGCCTTCTCTGCCTTTGCGCGGGCCAATCCCAATTCGAGCACCATCGCCGCGACCCGGGTGGCCTGCCTGTCGTCGTCGGGCAGGTCGGGGATATCGGCGGCCTCCTGAAAGCTCTTCCGATGCCGCTCCGCTTCATGCCAGCTTTCGGGGCGAAGATATTTGTCGACGATGTGCTTGGTCAGATCGATGGTCCAGCGGATCGCCGCCTCCACCGCATGCGCCAATCGCGTTCCGGCGAAAACCAATGCTGCGGTGACCACGCGGTCCGCGAGATTCACCGCGTGATAAATTTTGGGGAAGGGTATGGTCAGCAGTTTGACGGCCTTGATCAACGGATCGACGACGTTTTCGATGTGGGGGCGGATTTTTCTCCATCCCCGTTTCACCGAATCGACAAACTCCTGGCCCCTGTCGGCGATTATCGTCAGACCGCCGACTACCAGGGCCTTCGCACCCTGGTAGATGGAGGTGGCGGCGCTCACCATGCTGGTCGCGACCGCCAAAGCCGCCCCGACAAAGGCGTTCCCCAAATCCCGTAAGAAACCCATTTCCCGTCCCCCGTTTGATTCACTGAAGGCCCAGCAAGTGCCCGGCGATGGTCGTTTCCTCGCCGGCGGCCGCCTTTGGCTTCGCGGCTTGCCCGCTCCCTCCAGTCCCCAGGCGAACCTGCGCGATCGCCGCTTCGACGTGGCTGAAGTCGAGCCGGGGCGGCATCTCCGCGCGTTCAGCATCGAGCAGCATGCGGGGCAAAGCGCGTCGGGTACAGTTGAGGATGTCCCGGCCCGACAGCCCGGGCGAGCCCGCGGCGGCCTGCGAGAGCAACTCCGCCCGCGGCACCGCCAACGGAATCTTCTCGACGATGAACCGGTCCCACAACCGAAGACGCGTCGCTTCGTCGGGCAGTTCGAACGTCACCTGATGCGTGATGCGGCTCTTGATCGCGTCGTCATAGTCGCGCGCATAGTTGGTCGCGAAAACTACTAGTCCCTCGTGCGCGCTCAACTCAGTCATCATCGTGTTGCGCGTCGCGTTCATGTCGCTGTCTATGCCCTGCGACACCGAAATCCGGCGACCGAGCAGCGCGTCGGCCTCGTCGAAGAAGAGCACTGCCTGTTCCTCGCGAGCGCGGCGGAATGCCTTCTGCAAATTCTTCGACATCTGTCCCTTTAGACTGCTTTCAAGATCGCCGATCGTGAGCGGGAGGAACGGCATCTCCAGCTCACCCGCCAGCGCCTCGGCCGCGAGCGTCTTGCCCGTCCCCGGAGGGCCGAAGAAGTTGACGATCGCAGTACTGCCCTGATGATCGACGGCAGCGAAATCCCACTCGTCATAAATGGTGCGATGAAAGCGGAGCAACGCGATACACTCGCTGATCTGGCGGTGCGTATTCTCCGTCAGGATGACATCTTGCGCGAGGACGTGACGCGGTTCCCTCGTTTGATAGGCTGCATTGATCTCAGATAAAGGATTGCGTTGGTCATCAACCATCATTTCGCCCTTCATCAAGATTGCGTGATTCTATGGTTCTCAGAGCGAGAATCGTCGTCAGGTTGGTTCAAAGCAGTCGCTCAGTCAAATATCCATCCGCGTCTCCGGCTCCAGATTCTAAATGGGCGGGCGGGAGACTTTCGCCTGGGGCGCTCGGCCTGCATCGTAGCGTATGGCGGATCACGCTGGAGGCCGACGAAACGAAATGGTTTCGGCGATCGGGCCGCAAGACCGCGGAGGATGCGGGTTGATGAACCAGTCGTGATAGTCCCCGTTCCACCCTTGGTCACGTTCCTGGAGCAACATGAGGTGGCGAATTGCTGTCGCTGACAGACGAGCAGGGGCTACACGTCCGAGACGGTGCCGTTTACATGACGATGTCGCGGTCGCGGGCTCAACAGCTCGCTCAGAGCCGAGGCTTTCCCGACATCGATCCTGCCAACGCCTGGAATGAGTCGGTTCGCGTTCGCTCGCGCGGCTCCGCTTAGCCGAGAGTGTGCGCTTTCCACCCTTAGCGGCCAGCCCAGCGACGACGGCTATGTGCGGGGTTCGCTCCAAAGCGGACCGGCGGCTTTCGGCCATTAATCGCCGTTGCAGACGTCGCAGAGTGCCACTTCAGGGGTAATCACCCCTTCGTTTATGCCGAACGGGTTTTGGCAGTGGACGCAAACAGCGATCGGCTCTGAGCGGATGACGGGCGTGAGCCGGCGCTCTCGCTTCTTCTTCTCTTCATGCCGGAGGCGCTTCTCTTCGTCTGTGAACGGCATGATTAAATCCCAGATGGCTGGCGTGACGATAATTGCGACGGTTAACGTCCTCTTCTGGTGACGCTGACGTGGCCAGAAGAACTATTTGGCAAGACAAGCGGGCTGGTCACCCGCACATAGTCTCCGCTCCAGTTGAGAGCTGGACTCGCACTTCCCTCGACACGGGGTGGGGACGGCGGGGATTCCGGGCGGCGATCCGTTCCGGCCGTTGCGCCGTCCTTGCCAATCTCCTGTGAAGCGTCGCCGCCCCTTCCGGCTGGGGTGATGGCCGACTGATCAGTGAGGCACCTCAGCTAGGCGCGGTGGCTGGCGTCGATCGCGGCGGATAGTGGGGAACGCCTGCATATCCCTTTGGGCGATCCCTGCGGCCGCTTTTGACTAATTCCGGTCACCGCCCCCAGCCCGTGGCGAGGAGGTTGGGGCGGTGCCGAAGCACCGCCCCTGAGACAAGCGGCGGAAGACGTTAGGCCGCTTCGTCGAGTCTCTCGAACGGCTCACCGCTGTCCGCTTCCGAGTCGCCGACTTCCCTCTCCGGCTCAGCCTCCTCCGTGGGGAGGGCGCCTTCAGGCGAAGCCTCCTCCCAGGGCGGCGTCTCGTCGGAAGCGGTGGCGACCCGCTCCGGCGCCGGCGCGAACCGCATCGGGTCCGGCAGCCAGGCCAGCGCCCGCTTCTTCATTTTCTTGGGCGCGACGGAGCCCGCGAAGATTCGCGCCGCGGCCTCGCTGAGCTCCGCCTTCTTCGACTTCGAATAGCCGCAGGCGAAGACGGCGCCGCCGACCTCCTCGAGCGCGGCCAGAGTCACGCTCTTGGGCACCCGGTCGAAGAAATTGGCGCCGGTGGGCCGCCACCATTTCGCGACGTCGATTCCGAGCAGGTGGCCGAGATGATCGTGGAAAGGACAGGTTCGCCCGCCGGGAAGGTTGAGGCTCGCTTCCAGCGTTCGTGCAATCGCGTGGCCGAGCCAGGCCGCTCGCGCCTCGTCCGGGAGGGCCCGGAAGGCGTCGAACCGGCCGGCGCGCGTATCCGCCGCCGTCCAGCTGCGGTCGAGCGCCTCGGCCGCCTCCAGGCGGCGCGGGTCGCCGCCGCGTCGGGCGTCTTGAAGCCGAACACCGGGTCGGGCGGCGGCAGAGCGACGAGCGAGGATCCGCTCTTCTCCGACGAGTAGCCCGCCTCGCGGTCGATCATCAGGAAGATGGCGAGGTCCAGCGCCAGCCCCGGATCGGCCGCCACATGGACGGCGAGGATGTCGCGCCGCTGGATCGCGAGCTCGTCGGCAAGCGCCTGCGAAACCGAGACCGGTTTGGTCGCCGGCTCCTCCACGACGACCGGCGCCTCCTGGCCGTCCCCGGCGGCGTCGGACCCGCCGGACGCGATCGACTCCTCCCGCTGATCGGGCGGCTCGACATAATAGCTAGTCTCCAGGCGTGGCTGCCCGGTCTCGTCGAGCAGCATGAAGGTGCCGACGCGGGGCTTCAGCTCGTCGGGGATCACCGGCGGCTTGGCCGTGATCGCTTCGATTCGGGCGCCGATCTCCCGCACCCGCACCTCGGCGGCCTCGCGTGCTTCCTCGGCGGTCTCCTCGTCCTCGAGCTGGCCGATCAGCTCCTCGGTCTCGGCTTCGAGGGCGTCGATCTCCGCGCTCTCCTCGTCCGACAGCGGCGGTGTCTCGAGCGGGATCCGTTGCAGGCCGCGGGTGACCTCGTAGCCGGCCCAGCTCTCCAGCGTCGGTCGCACGAAGGCAAGTCCGGACGAAGCGGCCGTCTCGGCGGCGAGCGCCTCCAGCTTCTCGGTCGCGAGCCGCTCCAGGAGCGCAATGTCGAGCCAGCGCGCGCCATCCTCGTCCGAGAACAGGTCGCGCTCGATTCGGCCGCCGGCTGCGGCATAGGCCTCCTCGCCGACGAACCTCGCCCGACGGTCGCTCGCGCTCACTGTCGCCTGAGTCATCATGCGGCGGATGCTGTCAGGGTGCTGGGCCATGTAGCTCCGGCTCACCTGCTCAAACACGAAGGCCTGCCGCTCCTGGTCGGGGGTCGCGGCATAAGCCTTGGCGACGTCGAGCGTGATCTCGCCGGCGCCAAGGGCGTCGAACACGACGGGCGCGAGGCTCGCGAGCCGCAGCCGTCCCTCGACGAACCGGACGGTAAGCCCGAACCGCCGGGCGATGCCCTCGACGTCGGCGCCTTGCTCGATGAGCTGCTGGAATGCCAGGCACTCGTCGGCCGGGTTCATGGCGAGCCGCTGGAAGTTCTCGGCGAGTCCGGCCTCCTGCGCCGCGGCCGGTCCGCTGTCGATCACGAGGCAGCAAACCTCGTGGTCGCACACCAGCTTCCCTTCTTCGGCAAGGCTGGCGAGCGCCCGGAAGCGACGGCCGCCCGCTTCGACGGTGAAGCGACCCTTCGGCTTCTTCGCGGGGGCAACCACGAGGTTCTGCAGAAGCCCCCGCGCCTCGATGTCCGCCTTCAGCTGAAGGTCGGCCTGCTCGTCGGTGGTCCGCCGCACGTTGCGCGGCGACGGCATCAGTTTGTTGAGAGGTATCGTCCTGATCATGGCAGGTCTCCGGATGAGAGCCGGTGCGGCCTTTCCGCACTCCGTCGCTCAATCGGCGCCCGCTTTCTCTCCTCTCGTTCTCAGTTGGCGCGCCGGCCCGGGCTGCGCCGCTACGTCACAGCCGGAGGAGGCGTTGCCACCAACGGAGCGGCGGACCATCGAGAGTCCGATCGATCCCATAGAGCGCCCTCGCGATGTGCCGCTCGACGCGGCGGACGGAGAGGCCGGTACGGTCTGCGATCTCTTGGTAGGAAAGGCCGTCGACGCGGTGCGCCAGGAAGATGTCGCGATCCCTGCGCGGAAGACTCGCGATGGCTTGATTGAGGCGCTCTAAGAATTCGGGGTCGCTGGAGGGCGGCACGGGAGGTCTCCTTGGTCGCGATAAGCCAGCACGGCACCCCAGTGGCACCGCCGGCGAAACCGCGCCGCTCACCTCCCCTCTCCGCCGAGGAGCATCCCTGACGAATCAGATTCCTTTCCGACGACAGAGGCTCGCGCATCCCTTGCGGACCAAGAATCAATCTGCCCAACCGGAAGCATAGTCGCTCACGAGGTCACATGTCCCCCAACAGCCCCGGACGAATCTTGCGCCTGAGAGCCGTGCTCGAGCAAACCGGCCTCAGTCGTTCAACCCTTTATCGGAAGATGCAGCTCGGCACATTCCCGAAGCAGCTCAGAATATCCGTTCGCTGCGCCGGGTGGAGGGAAGCCGACGTCAACGCCTGGCTCGCCGATCCCGTCTGCTATTCGACCTCGGGAACAGGCGGAGACCGGCTGGTCCCCAACCGATTGGCGATCCTTCCGCCGGGGAAAATTTAACACCGAGTCTGTGGGAGCTAATCGCCCTAGCAGGGGTTGCCTATGCGCAGAAGCACCGCTTTGAGGATCGCAAACTGAGGAGGTCCCCTCCTTCTTTCTAGATCTCCGAAAACAGCCCAGCTCGCGTGAACCGTCGGCCACTTCTTGGCGGGCCTAGGCACCCGTTGATCGACGACGCTCGTCGCGAGCGCTCACCACCGGCCTCACTTGGGAGGTTGGAAATATGCTCGACCTAGCCCATATGGTCGGGGATGCAATTGGGGAGCGGCTACGTCCGTCGAACTATGGAATCCGCCAGCGCGGCAAGGACCGTCACAATTTCGTATGAAGGCCTGCAAAAACGGTACACCTTCGTTGGAACCCCTGAGTCTGACGCCGATATAGCTCGCGTCCTTGAACACACGCGAAAAATGGCGTCCGAGCGCATTGAAGCCGATTTGTTTTGGCGGAGTACCGAGCGGCTCCTACGCGAGGCTGTCAACTTAATTAAGAGATGAGTAATGCGTTTGGAAAAGTTAAGAATTGCGATTTTCTTCGGTGGCCCATCGTCAGAACGAGACATATCTCTGGACAGTGCACGAACTTTTTTTGATGCGGTAAGATTTATCCTGCGTCCGCAAAACATCAAAATATTTTTTATCGACGGTGATTTGCAATTTACCCGTGTAGCTGATCAATGGATGTATGCAAATACCATCGATGACTATATCCTTTCACGAGGAGGGTATGGCGCCGCAGTTGGTTCTCGTCTTGACATATCTAAATTGACTGAAGAGTTGAGGGACTGCGACGCGGTGTTTTCGTTTGTGCACGGCACCTACGGTGAGGACGGGAATTTCGAGCGAGATTTGCGGGAGGCTGGCTGCGAGCTGCCGCTCCTTGGATCCAGCGGAGCACCGCTGGAAGTACTGTATGACAAGGAGCAGACGCTCGCGGCATTGCGAAGACTCGGCTATTCGACCGCCGACTCCTACGCCCTCAACGCGGATGATGCAGAAGCGCTAAAGCAAGCCAAGGCGTTCGCCTCAGGCCGTGGTCGGGTGGTCGTCAAGCCGACTCGGGGCGGCTCGTCGGACGGCGTTAGCGTTGCGGCAGCCTCGACTATTGAAGAGGCAATCCATCATGCAGCGAACTATCACCCGCGCGTGATGGTAGAAGAATTTATCGAAGGTCGGGAGTTCTCAATTATAATCTTTGAGGGCATTGATGGAGAAGTCATGCCCTTGCTCCCGACGGAAATCATCGTGGGTGGCTCCGGGTCCTCAATTTACTCCCGTGTCAAGAAATATATGCCCGGGAGCGGCGCCACGCACATCAATCCAGCAAGGTTCGGATTCGCGACACTCACTGAGATCCGGACGCAGGCGGCGGATCTTTTCAATAAGCTTAACCTGAGCGACTGGGCGCGCTTTGACGGGTTTCTTAAGGCTGACGGAAGCGTGATTTGGTCAGACCTAAACGGGGTTCCTGGTTTTGGAGCGGATTCGCTGCTATTCCAGCAATCGTCGCTCTTTCGCCACGATCAGACGTCCATCAGCTACTATTTGTTGGCGAAGGTGATGTGCAAAGCCGGGCTGTCGTTCACACTTCCTCAGAGTCTTTCTGAGGGCGTGCGGAGAATCGCAGTCATCGGCGGCGGCGAAACCTCGGAGCGGCAAGTTTCGAGAATGTCATGGCTCAACGTAATTCAAAAGCTTAGCTTCACGCGGCGAAATGTAGTGCGACCGATTTACCTTTCAAAGGCTTTGAGATATTGGTCCGTTCCGACCTTTGCGACGCTCCAGCATACTGTGGAAGAGATTGATGACGTCATAGAGAATACTGAGATATATAACAAGAGCATTACTTGGACAGAACAACTATGCGGAACTTTTGATCCGACTTTTCGGTCACTTATGAGACCAGATTCAGACTTAGCAGTTCGAGAAATGACTTTACCAGAAATTGCACATGAATGCGATTTTGTGTTCATTGCACTGCACGGCGGGATAGGTGAGGACGGGTCGATTCAACGGCAGCTTGATGCCCTGAATTGCCCATACAATGGCAGCGCTCCCGAAGAAGCGGCGATTTTCATGGACAAGGCAGAAACTGCAGCGATCTTGGCTCAAAAAAGTGTGCCCGGAGTACGAGCACCCAAAAATAAGGTTGTGGTCTTGGAGCAGCTGCGACGCAAGCACGAGCGGACGTTGAGTGCGTTCGCTCAACTCGTAAGGCACGGAAGCAGCTACGAGTCTATGCAGGCAATGATACCGCTCACCGATCTTACTAAAGAGATCGAGCAGTTTGTCGCGCAATGGCAGTCGGATCTGGCGTCAGCCAAGGGCCTCGTATTTAAGCCAGTGGCCGATGGGTGCTCAAGCGGGGTGTTCATTTGGCGCAATGGCGATCCCGGAGCCGTCCGCTATCTCGCTTGCGCGATGTCCGGTCTTGCCGATGTCTCGTGGGCATTTCTGGGGCCCCGATTCGCCACTGTTCCACCGGAGGTGACTCTCAAGCTTCCCTTTGACAGTTATGCGCGCTTGCTGGTCGAAGAGCTACATCTTTCTGAGCCGAACGATCGTGTCGTCGAGCTGACTGCGGCAGTATTCGGCCCGAAGGGCCGCATGGTCTCCATGATCCCGTCTCAAACGCTCACGGAGTACGACCTGCTCACGCTTGAAGAGAAGTTCTGCAAAGGCGTGGGCGTCAACATCACGCCTCCGTCTGACATGTCTGACGAGAAGATCACTGACCTACGCGGGCGGATTGCAGTGCTCGCTAACGAGCTTGGAATACGAGGCTACGCCAGGGTCGACTTAATGTATTACGTCGACAGAGATGAACTTGTGCTTATTGAAGTAAACTCTTTGCCTGGGCTGTCGATGGCAACAGTTACCTTCACGCAGGCGCTTGTTACACCAGAGTTTCGTATGCCCCCGTCTGAGTTTCTTGAGGCAGTAGTTGAGGTCGGGTTGAACCCAGTAGCATCGACGGACCGGGCCGACGGGGATTACTCGTCATCAAATACGTCTTCATCCTCGTCGACCTTTGTGACGCAGTGACGTTCAAAGACTGTTCGGTACATGTCCCATCTGTGCTCTATCTCTTCCCGGTCAATATACTTTATTTCACTTTCGTCAATTGCTTTGAAAGTGTATCGCGACATTTGCATCTGACCTCTGACCGTTCCGCCTCGCGTGAAACAGTATGACAGGGGATAGCGAGAGAACTGTTCGTGGACAAATGAGGCGAGGGCTGAGATAGTCCGCGCAGTAGCGGTTCTGCTGTTCTTGGCGTAGATGCCGAAGATATACATCGAGTCTGCTTCATCCCATGAGGAAACAAGCATATCGTCGGTTATACAATGGCCATTCAGAACTGACCCAGAGAGGATCCGTTGCCTTCCTGATTTTGAAAGGCCCGCTGCGACATAGTAACCTTGAAGTTTGCGCCACTTGAAGAGGACCGTCCGGTGCACAACTCCAATCCGCTGGATATACCGAGTGTCTAGCGAGGCGATTTGCTCTAGACGGGCAGGGGATAGTGCTGCTGTTTCGTATGTGTCCGGTAGAGTTTTGCGGTTGAAGGCGTCAAGATCAGCGCACACCTTCGCTGCTGTGTAATAGTGTGAGAAGTAGACCCATTCGCCCTCGAGCCAGGCCTTTGACTGGGTCCACGTGCTGCGCACATAGCGATGCCCCTCCCAAAGCAGAATTCCGATTTCAAGTGCGATCCAGAGGCTTAAGATAATCAGCGTTGTGCTGATGCCGTGCTGCTGCCACCATCGACCAACCTCTGGGCCGGCGTATGTGGTGAGCGCGGTCCCAATCTGCTGGTCTAAACCGACCACGGCAGCCGTGGTTACGATGCCGGGTAACAGGCGAGCAGTCGCGTCTCTCAGGGGCGTCAGCATTATGCCAGCGTATAGGAGTTTGACGGCGTAGGCGATGTTCAAGCTGCGCCTGTACGGACTGCGGTCGTGTCCGCGAGGGATGAGGCCTCAGATTCTGTGAGGACGAAGAGGGTCCGCTTTACCTCGCATCCAGCCATGCTTTGGGAGACGCGGTAACACGGAGTGCCACCAACCCTCGACATAGCGAATTGCGAAGGTTGAATGCCATCTAGCGGTTGGCGGTTGGCTCGTCCCGACACACTACTGTTGCGCGCAAAATCTCCTCTGCCCAACTGATGAGCCCCTCGCGCTTCTCTGGGCCGTATGTGTGGAGCGCGTAGACCCTGGCGGTGACGCCTTTCGCGGCATGGTTGAGCACCCGGCTGACAACTTCCTCCCGAACGCCGAGACGAACCATGTGCGTCGCCGCGCTCCGCCTAAGGTCGTGGAGGCGCCAAGGGTCCACTGACCCACCGGTTGCCGTGATGAACGCGTCAAGCCGCGCCTTCAGCTTCGCATAGTTCGTCATGTGGGTCCGCCCGTCGGTCGTAAAGACGTACACTCCCAGACGAGGGAGCCCTCGCAGGATCTCTACGGCGATCGCGGAAAGGGGGACGTAATGTCGGCGCTCGGCTTTCGTGTCGGCGGCCGGGATGATCCACATGGCCGCGTCCAGATCGAGATCGTTCCAGCGCATACCGGCCACCTCGGTACGACGCTGAGCGGTCAGCGCTAGGAGGCGAATGTACGGCCCGAACGGGTAGCCGAGGAACTCTGCCGCCTTCCAGATCTGCGCCATGTCGGCCATGGTAAGCACCCGGTCGCGTTCCTGTTCGGCCTGCGGCTTTCGTATCCCTTCGGCGGGGGAGACATCGATCCAGTCGCGGCTCAGGGCGAAACGGAAAATCGTCTTGACGAGTGACAGCACTCGGTTGGGGAGGACGGCCCCTTCCAGTCGTTCGAGGAGATCGCGGACGTCCGAGCGGCGGATGTCGACGATCTTGCGGTCGCGCCATGCCGGGAGGACATGCATCTCGAGGCGCCTTTCCTGGAGGCGCCAGCTGTCATTCTTCGGCTTGGCAACCTTCTTGATCCAATGCTCCGCAACGGCGCCGAAGGTCCGTTCGACAGCTTCGGCGCTCCCGCCCCTGGCAATCGCAGCGACAAGCTTCAGTGCGGCAGTCCGCGCCTCCGTCAGGTCCATGCCGGGATAGCTGCCAAGCTTCTTGTTTATGGTCCGCCCACCGGTACGAGCCCGGAATGTCCACGTTTTAGTGCCGCCTGCCCCGACGCGCAGGCGGAGCCCGGTCACCTTCGCGTCAGGGTATTCTTGCTGGCCCGTCGCCGGCGGCTTGAAGCCCGCCACCTTGGAGTCCGTCAACATGCGCCGCTCCCGTGCTCAGACGTGATGCGGCCGCGGGCCAAAGGCCCTACAGCCGCACCATCCGAGCGGCTTCCTCTCCTCTGGTAGCCGCCGCGCCGGCAGCGGCCCGCGGACGAACCAGGAGCGTTTTCGCGGAATCCTGATTGTTACCTAGAGTCCGGCTAGGTAACACATAGGTAACAAGCGCTGGGATTTGCTGGAATCGCGTGGGACGCTATGTGATTGATTTCAAAGGAAATGGCACTTTCTGGGACGCCCTGAAATAGGCCCTGACGAGACTTCTAATCTTGGGGCCGCAGGTTCGAATCCTGCCGCGCGAGGCATATGTTTGTGGGTTTGCGTTTTAACTGCGCCGCCGGTGCATTTAGACTGCGCTGCTTGCGACCGCCAGGCTGGCCGGTTCCAGCGCGAAACGTGCAAACAAGGGAAGCGTCGAAGAGACGGACCGCTGTGCGCCATTTGCAGCCGGTGAACTCATGGCGACCAGCCCTTGACGCGAAGAACCGGACGTCTGATTATACAGGCACACCCAACTTCCGAGCTTCAGAGATCGCGAGAGCCTTCGCAACATCCACGGCGAGGCCGAATGACCAGTTTCCGACACGCCCGAGTGTAGCCTTGGTGCTCTTCCAAATCTTCGGGTCCCGGATTGTATCGAGATATTCGTGACCTCTCCAGCTGAGGTCGAACACGAACGTGCGGATGATTCGCTCAGGATTTGTTGAACTTCGTATCGGCTCACAGACCAGCAGCCCAGCTTCGGCCATGACGTTTAGATGAAGCACCACCTGAGCTTCGGTATAGCCGTCAATGCGCACATCTGCTGCGTGAACACCGGGCGCCTCCGACTTACCCTCGAAATGCAGAAGCAACTCACGGACGAGGTCCATTTCCCGCTTCATTTGAAGTCTCGCGCCGCTGGTTTATCGCTTTCAGCCCATCCGTGTGCCGTGCGTGTCCCGTGAACAGCACTTCAGCTGAGCAGCGCCGAAGAATCAACTCCACCCCTTAGGCCCCAATTTGATAGCCAGCAGAGAGTCCCTGATCGCCCGTCCCTCTGCAGTCACCTTGATCCCGAAGCCTTCGCACTCGTCGCATTCCTCGGAACCCTCGACCCACGAAATTGAGTTCCCCTGGCGAACGGGAGGTCTCACATAGGTGCCGCGGCCGCCACACTGAGTGCATTTTTGAAACAGCGTCTCGGTGGTCATCCCAATTTCCTGATCAATTTCAAACAGCCCCTCTCACTCGATCCAACCTCCGTAGCTTACGAAGGCGCAAGAGGACATGATTGCAGAGAGGCTTGTCGCAAACAACCCGGCCATAGCCAGGATCGTTTCTAACACGCGGCACACAACGTGGGCAGGCTGTTCGACTTCGTAGTTCAAATGGCCCTCTATTTCGGCCAGAAGCAGTCGTTCCGGATGGCGCCAGGTGCGGACATTCACGAGCAACTCAGTGCTTCGCGAAAGTCGTCATCCGTTCTCGTGAGCGTCGGTTTTGTTCCGACCAGCAGGCTTTGCCCGCGGGCTGACGCCACACTTCTCGAGTACGACCCCGGAGAGTAGTCATCTGAGCGGTGCGATGGCGGGATCCACCTCGCCGAAGTGGATCTCGACCCAGTCGTCGCTGTCGTCCTCATCGGTCTTGATGATTTCGATAGACGACGGCAGCCGGCCTTCCATGAGATTGCGCAGAATGTAGCCTTTGATCTGGTTCGGCTTTCGGGGGAGTTCCCGCGCGGCCTCGACGTGTTTCGCGCCGTTGACCGCAGCGACGCTGATGGCGCGATCCGGGCACGAAGTCTGGATCGACGCCGACGAGGTCGCTCTGCTGGGCCGGCAACCTCCGCTTGCGGACGGAGGGCTGATCGAAGCGCTCCTCACGGTCGGCTCCGACCTGCTCCCGTCGCGCGCCATCCACCGCGGGCTTCCGTCGGGAAAGGCGGACGTGTCTTTCGCCTTTGGCGCGGCCGAAGCGCGCGATGCCGGCCCCCAGATCTACCTCGGCGCCGACGACTGGTCGGCCTCGACGCAGACCGAGCCGGAGACCTGGCAGGGCGGCGAATGGCCGCTCGGAGGAATGGCCGCCGGCGCTCTCGCGGCCGGCGAGGCCTTCAAGTCGGCGATGCGGCGGCTGGTCGATCGAGCTCGCGACGGAGGGTATTTCTCGGCCCTGCACGAGCCGAGCGTCCCCTGCACCGTCCAGCTCGCGCCGGAGGACACGCCCAAGATTTCGGTGCTGCCGGAATTCGACTTCATCAGCGGCGACGCCATCGCCAATGCGGCCCTCTTCGCCCTCTACCGCGTCCCGAGCATCAAAGGCCGAGGGCGGGTCATTGACGACGACACCAGCGCGCTCAGCAACCTCAACCGCAACGCCCTTCTCGTCCGATCCGCCCTCGGGATGCTCAAGGTCAGGGACCTCGCCCGGTTCGGCCATGGCATCTCGCTTGAGCCGGTAGCCGCGCGATATCGCCAAGGCATGAGCCTGGCCGATACAGTCCTGGTGGGTGTCGACGACATCCCCTCACGCTGGGCGGCCCAGCGGCAGCGGCCCGCCTAGCTCGCCGTCGGCGCCACCGAAGGGTTCTCCGTCAACGTCTCCGCCCACCGGCCGGAAGAGCCCTGCGCCGGCTGCCTCCACCCCGTTCACATGCCTACCGATGGTCCGATCCCCACGGCGGCTTTCGTGTCCTTCTGGTCGGGCCTTCACCTCGTCGCCCGGTGGCTGAGGACCTTGGCCGGCGCAGCACCTCCGGCGAGCGAGCAGCAGCTCTATATCAACGCCCTGCGAAGCCCGGCGACATCGTCATCATGGACGATCTGGGCAGCCACAAGGGGCCGCCGTGCGTAAGGCGATCCGCGGCGCCGGCGCCAAGCTGTCGTTCCTGCCGTCCTACAGCCCGACCTCAACCCGATCGAACAGGTCGTCGCCAAGGCCAAGCACCTGCTGGGCAAAGCCGCCGAACGCACCGCCGAAGCCGCATGGACGCGGATCGGCGCGATCCTCGACACCTTCATCTCGAACGAAGGCGCTAACTCCTTCGCCAACTCGGGATACGCCCAAGCTAATCCCATCATGCTCGAGCTGAAGTGTTCGATGCGACCGAAGACGGCTTATTCCCTCTGCAGACCATTGCTCGCTTCAGGTCAGTCGCAAGGAACCGGATCGAAAGGCGCGTTGACCGCGACGAAGGTGAATTCGCCTTTGCTGATGCTCTCGAGCGAGCGGGAGCTGATCTCGAGCTTGCCGTCCTGCATCCGGCCGAAGATTTCCACCCGCCGACCCTGCTCCTTAATCGCCTCTACCGCCATGGCGGTATTGCTGTTAAGTTTTTGCGTCGCTGGCTTTTTTGGCTCGACCTTCATGATAAACTCCTCTCTTTAAAAGGAAGGTGTCGCTCTCATACAGGAAAACCACGTTTCCTTGAAGTCGTTTATCACATTACGGCAAAGTGGGCGATATGATCTTGCGGATGATCGAACTCAAGCAGCCGAAAACTCGACAATCGGGCCATCCGTAGGACCCCCAACGGTTCTTGTCTGTTTTCGATCGTCAGGAAGCCATGCGTCCCGTCCGCCAGGCGGCGACGAGCGGCGCCATGGCATCGGCGAGCCGCGCGATGTCGTCCTCCGCCAGGTCGCCGGCGACCGACAGATAGAATGTCCCGCCCTCCAACGTCGCGCGGTCGGTGTAGATCACCAGGCCCTGCCCGGCCAAGGCATCGCGCCACTCGAGAAACAGCGGCGGCGGCGGCGCCTCGAACAACTGGACGAACGACGAGCGCGTTGCACCTTCGCGTTCGGTCGGGACCAGTCCGATCGCGCTCATTCGCGCGCACAGCACCGCGCGCATGGCCCGGTAGCGCGCTTCGCGTCCGGCAAGCGTCTCGCGCTCCAGCCGGCGCAGCGCGACGTCGAGCGCCGCGACCACCTGCACCGGCAGGGTGAAGCGGGGCTCGCCCGTGTGCGCCAGGCGACGATATTGCGCCGGCAGGTCGAGATAGGCGCTGGTGCGCATCGCGGGGCCGCGTTCCATGACCGCGCGCGGTGCGATCACGAACGAGAGCCCCGGAACCGATTCGAGGCATTTGTTCGGCGTGACGACCACCGCGCCGAAGCCCGCGCCGGCGAGCCGGGTGAAATGGCCGCCGAAGCTGGCGACCGCATCGGCCACCACCAGCGCGCCATGCTCGGCGGCGACGGCGGCGATGGCTTCGATGTCGATCAGGGTGCCTGCCGCGGTTTCGTGGTGGACGAGCGCGATGGTTTTCGGCGCCGGCCCGCGCTCGAGCCGCGCGCGCAGTCGGGCCAGTCCGTCGCCATCGGACCATGCGAACCCTTCCGGTTCCAACCCGATGTAGCGCGCCGTGTCTTCCAGCCGGGCGGCGTAGACCCCGGTGCGGACGATCATCAGCGGCCCGCCGAGCAGGGCCAGCGCCGCTTCGAGCGCACCCGAACCCGAACAGCCGAGGGGGACGCAGACGTCGTCCGCGCCGCCTCCGGCGAGATCGACGAGATCGCGGCAGACCCGTTGGCACATGTCGCCGAAGCGCGGATCGCGATGAAAGTGATCCGCGCGGGCGCCCGCCGTGGCGACATCGTCAGGCACCATGCACGGCCCCGGCGTGAACAGCGTGTTCCGGCGCTCGGCGGCGAGCATGGCAGGCGACGTCACCGCGCTACGCCTGTAACGCCGCGCAAGCCGCGGCCATACGATCGCATGCTTCGCTCAGGTCCCCCATCCCGCTGGCGAAGCTCATCCGGAAGTGTCCCGGCCCATCGAACGCGGTGCCCGGCACGACCGCGACGTGGAAGTCGCGCAGCAGGTACATCGCGAAGTCGGCGTCGCCGCCGATCGTCGATCCGCCCGCGGTCCGTCGTCCGAGCAGCTCCCGGCACGAGGGGAAGAGGTAGAATGCGCCGGCCGGCACCACGCAATCGAGCCCCGGCATCGCCGCCACCCTCGCGCTCACATAGTCGCGGCGTTCGCGATAGGTCTCGCGAAACCGCTCGACCGATCCGTCGTCGCCCGCCAGGGCGGCCAGCGCGGCGTGCTGGCTGATCGAGGATGCGTGCGACGTGGTCTGGCTCTGGATCGTGTTCATCGCGCGGACCAGTTCGGCCGGGCCCGCCGCATAGCCGAGCCGCCATCCGGTCATGGCGTGCGACTTCGAAACGCCGTCGACCAGCAGCGTCCGCGCGGCGAGTTCGCCGTCGACCGCCGGCAGGTTCGCGAACGCGACATCGTATACGAGCCGCCCGTAGATGTCGTCGCTCAGCACCCAGACATGCGGATGCCGCCGCAGGACCTCGGCGATCGCCGCCAGCTCGGCGCGGTCGTAGGTCGCGCCGGTCGGGTTCGACGGGCTGTTGACGAGCAGCCATTTGGTGCGCGGACCGATCGCCGCATCGAGCGCGTCGGGGTCGAGCTTGAAGCCGTTCGCCGCGGCGCAGCGGAGGAGCCGCGGCCGGCCGCCGGCGAGATTGACCATCTCCGGATAGGACGGCCAGCTCGGAGTCGGTATCAGAACCTCGTCGCCCTCGTCGAGGGTCGCCAGCAGCGCGTTGAACAAAAGCTGCTTGGCGCCCGCACCGACCGTGATCGCCGCGGGATCGTAGACCAGGCCATGCGCGTGTTCGAAGCGCGCCGCGATCGCTTCGCGCAACGGCGCGATGCCGCCGACTTCGGTATAGCGGGTACGCCCCTCGTCGATCGCCCGCTTGCCCGCGGCGCGAACCGCTTCGGGGGTGTCGAAATCGGGCTCGCCCTGACTCAGCGCGATGATCGGCAGGCCCTCGGCGGCGAGCCTGCGGGCCTCGGCCGTCACCGCCTTGGTGGCCGACGGACGAACGGTGAGCAACCGGCGCGAAAGGATCGTCATGCGCGCCAATCCCGTTCGACCGACCTTCGATCGACGGCCATCGCTTCATAGAATAGGAGCGGGCGACGCAAGGAACCGGCTTTGTGCACTGCAGCAATCGTCCGCCGTCATCGCGGGTCGTGACATTCGTTGACTCCCTCACATCGTCCAAGCCCGAAGACGGCGCCTCTGCGGCGCTCGCCGCTCTTGATCCGGCATTCGCCCCGACCCGATGCTGTACGGGTGATATCAAGTAGTCACACGAAACCAAACGAAAATTATCTCTTGTGCGACACTTGACTAACTTGGGCCCTATGCTACTCTTCCAAGCCTCCGCGACTAATGGGAATTTCGGAGTTCCCCTGCTGAGTGAGGAGCCAGAATATGTCGAAACTTGTCCAAGACAGCGGAAAATCCGTCAAGGTGCGCGTGACCGGCAGCATCAAGAACGGCAAGCTGGATCTCGATCCGGCGGCGTTCGACGCTGTTTCGGGCGGCTCGAGCCCCGGCGATGGCGATGGCGTCTTCGTCGCCGTCAATGCGCCGTTCGACCCCGTCGTGCTCGAAGAAGCGGCGTGAACGGTCGGTTGCCCGATTGATCTAACATGTAAGGACGCCGGTCCAAATGGGTGTAGAAGCTCTCATCGAAGCCGAGCCTTCGATCGATCAGGTGGCCGAGATTGCCAGGGTTGCGCTCGAAGAGCGGAGCCCTGGCAAATCTTTTCCCAACTATATGGACGCGATCGAACGATCGCTCGAAACCTCGCCCCCGTCATTCGGGACGAAGGAATATGACAGCGTCTTTCGCGAGATATCGTCCGATCCGGAATGGATGGCGAGATCGCTGATCGTCAATTCGGAACGCGAAGGCGACGGCGCCACGCGACTCTGGTCGATGTCCGCCTGCGCGACGAACGAGCGCGAGAAAGCCCTGCTCAAGCGACACGCGGTCGACGAATCGGGGCATTCGCTCGGCTATCTCAGGCTTCTCGACCTGGTGTTTCCCGGCGCGGTGAGCGCCGAGTTCCGCGAAGAGCTCAACCAGCTTTCGCCGCATTACTCGATGACCCAGGAGCCGGCTCCGGTCGACGGATCGCCCTATGCGCGGACGCCGCGCATGGACGACTATATCCAGATGAACATCGCCGAGATCCGGACGACGATCCACCACATCATGCAGCGCCGCGCGCTCGCGCAATTCTGTCCCGAGGAAAACCTCGGGCAGATGCGCCGGATACTCGACTATCTGATGCGCGACGAGCTCAGTCACGTGGCCTATACGGGTGAGCTCATCGAAGAATTGGCCGAAGAGCGCGGGCAGGACCATCTGGTCGAACGTTTCGACAAGCGGATGAGCGATTTCAACGACATAACGCGGCGCGAACTCGGCCAGAAGGTGTTCGATTGAACGCTGCCGTCACGTCTGCGCGGGAGGATTCTCCGCTCGACGACGCTGCCGAAAATTCTCCGCCTTGGGAACCACTGGCCGCCGACGAGCAGGCGCAGTTTCACGAGCAGGGTTATCTGTTGCTCAAATCGGTCGTCCCTTGCGATGAAGTCGCAAGCCTGCTGGCCGAAGTCGCTCGGCTCGTGCGCGCGGCGCAGGACAAGGGTTCGACCTTCCACGAGGACTATTATCACGAGGGCTCGTTCAAGCTCATTCGCATCTTGAGCCTGACCGACGCCTTCGACTATTTGATCGACCACCCGGCCTATTTCGGGAAGGTCGTGGGCCTGATGGGTCCTTATATCCAGATGATGAGTTCGGAAATCTTCGTGCGCGGCGCGGCCGACGCCGCGATTACCGGCTTCCACACCGATCTCGGGCCCGGACTGCAGCCGTTCGTGCCGCACCGTCCGGACGCCCACCTGCAGATCAAGATGCAACTCTTCCTGACCGACCTGTCGCAGCCCGACAGCAGCAACTTCGCGCTGGTGCCCGGCTCGCATCGCAGGCCGGTCGAGGATCGCAATCCGCTGTGCGAGATCACCCCGCTCAACGATGCCATCGCGGCGGACGGGACGCTGCCGCCCGAAGCGCTGCAGATTTGCTGCGAGCCCGGCGATCTGCTGCTGTTCCCGCACACCCTGTGGCACGCGGTCGCGCCGAACCGCGTGGGCCGGACGCGGTTCAGTCTTTCGCTGCGCTACGGCCAGCTCGCGCTGCGGCCGCTCGAAAGGTTCGCGCCGATCCTGGCCAATGCCAACCGAGCACTGAGCGAACGGCAACGGCGCCTGCTCGGCGATCTCGGCGACCGCGCCAGCGCCTATCGCCCGGCCGACCAGGAACGCATCATCTTCGCACCCTACTGACCCGGCCCCGGTACCGATCCGGCCCCGCATCGACCCGGCGATGCCGCGTCAGCCGGTCGCGTCGGCCAGTGTGAACGGCGATGCGAGCAGGCCGGCCTCCGCGACTGCCGGCCACGGCTCGGCCGGTGTGCCCGCACGATCTGCCTTCGCCGGGTCCATTCGCCCGTCGAACCGCGCCAGGTCGCTGCGCAGCAGGTCGCGGAAGCGCGCGTGCGTCATTTCCAGGGGTCGCCCGAACTCGTTCAACCGCGCGAGCCGGACGCTCTCTTCGCTCAACGCGAAATCGACATCGAAGGCAAGCGGTCGCGCGCCGGCGGCCTGCTCCGGCACCGGCGCATCGGCCGGTCGCGCCGCCAGCGCGAACGCCTCGTATTCGGCCGCGGCGAAGGCCGCGCGGGCAAATGCCGCGCAGCCATATGCATAGCGTTCGACCGCCGCGGCGTCGGCGTGCGCCGGAAAGCGCATCCGGTCCCACACCACCTCGCCGACCGGCCGCGACCCGTCGCTCAGGCCCGCCCGCGCGCCCCAGGCATCGGGTACCCGCTCGAGCAACCGGCTGCGCCACTTGAGCAAAGGATTGGTGAGCCCCTGGCTCGCGAGCAGCCCGTCGAGCGCGTTGCCCATGAGCTGAAACGCGGCGAACGCGAGCGAGCGATGGTCGCCCGCGCTGTGCAAGCCCGACATGTCGACCTGGATCGTCCGCGCGTCCTGCCGCGCGACGTGCAGCTTGAGGCGTTCGAGCTCGTGCGCTTCGGGATGCGGGTGCGGCGGCACCTCTCCGTCGTCCCATTCGAGCCGCACGCCGGACCACAGCCGATGCAGCAAGGTGCGTTCGTCGATGGTGAACTTGGGCGCCCGCGTGACGTTCCAGGCGCGCCCGGTCCAGTGCTTCAGCCGCCCGACCAGATCGTCTATCCGGCTCCATTCCACGACCCGCATGTCGACCAGGCATCGTCCGGCGGTCCATCCGATATTGCCGTCTTCGGGCAGCTCGGATCCGTCGCGCCGCGTCAGCAGCAGAAGGTCGAGGTCAGACTTGTCGCTGGCCAGCCCCTCGACCAGCGAGCCAACGGCGAGCAGCACGTCGTCGGCCCGCAGCGGCAGCCTGGCGTTCGCGAAGCGGACCACGTCGGCGAGGCTCGTGCCCTTGTCTTCCAGGAATGGAACGAGATCCACCATGACGTTCTCCTTCAGGGGTAGCTGCCGAAGCGGGCATGGAAGGCGATGTCGACCGGTTCCTCGACGCTAAGCTCGATCGCGGCCCGAAGGGCCGAGCGGACCTGCTCGGCGACGGCTGCCGGGGTTTCCCCGCCCAGCCGCGTGGCGATCAGCGCTGCGTCCGCCGCCATCCGCTCGACCCGGCCGTCCACCACCCGATCGAAGGCGGCGCGCGCCGGCGCGGGGAGCGGCTCGAGCGCGTCGCGCCATAGCGCGGCGAGCCTCGCCGCGCGGCAATCGTGCCAGAAGTCTTCGAGCAGGGCATCGGCGCGCGCGGACGCGATGTTGCGGCGCGAGTCGGCTACGCCGTCGCCTTCGCGCAGGTCGGGAACGAGTCCGTCGAGCTGGTCGCGAAAGTCCGCGTCGATCAGCGAAGCGAACACTGCATCGACGAGGTCCAGGAGCCGCCGGATGGTCTCGGCCGAGCAATGCGCCCGTTGCCGCAACCGGTCCGCTTCGCCCCGGTCGGACGCCTCGTCCGCCATGGCCCAATCGTCGCGCGCGCATTGGCCTTCGGCTTCGGCCTGGCCGAGCACCGTCAGCAGCAGCCGGCGGGGATCGCCGTTCGCGCGCACGGCGAGATCGCGATAGGCATCGGTCGCGAAAGGCGGGGGATCGTCACGCAAGGCGGCGGTCGACGCCTCGAGGAAGGTCTTCGCCCAGTCGGGCGGAAGCGGGGCGCCAGCCGCGCGTTCGATCAGCGTGACCACCGCCGCGAGCGCCGTGCTGTCATGCATCGTTGCGGGCACGCGGAGGGTTCGAACGTCGTCTTCGATCATAATCGCCCTTGGCAATAAAGCATGCTATCTCATAAGCTAGTCGTTTCGGGCCGTACGCCCAAATCAACAGGACCTGTTAAATCTTGTCGAGCGAAAGTGACGGAAAAGAAGATGGTGCGAACGGCTCCGAGCGGGCGCCGTGGCGAGCGGCCTCGTTCTATCGCCGCGAGGTGATCGACGCTCGGCAGAGCCGCTTGCAGGGCGATGTATTTCTGCTCCAGCCGGTTTCGATCGGGGTGATCGGGGCGATACTCGCAGCGATCGTCGTGCTGTTCGTGGCCCTGCTGATGTTCGGCGAATACGCGCGCGTCGAACGCGTCCAGGGCTATCTCAAGCCGACCAACGGGCTGGTGAAGATCGAGGCGGGGCGCTTCGGTACCCTGTCCACGCTCTATGTCGACGAAGGCCAGGCGGTCGATGCGGGGCAGCGGCTGGCGCGCATCGACCTGACCCAGCAGGCCGGCGGCACGGGCTCGCCGCTCGAACGGTCCGAACAGGCGCTGGATTCGCAGCTCGCCAGCGCCGAATCGCAGATCGGCCTCGAACGGCAGCAGCTCGCATCGGAAGGCAGCAAACTGCGCAGCGATCAGGCGCAATTGCGCACGTCGATCGCCGCGCTCGAATCGCAGTTGCAGATCCAGCGCAAGCTGATCGAATCGTCTGAAGAGGTCTACGAGCGGTTGAAGCTGGCAGCGGAGCGCGGCTACGTGACGGTGATCGCGCGCGAGCAGCGTTACCAGGAACTGCTCGCCGGGCGCTCCGAAGAGCAGCGCCTGACCCAGGAACTCGCCCGGCAGCGCGCCGAGCTGGCGCGCAACCGGGTTCGCATGGCCCAATTGCCAGGCGAAGCGGAAGCGCGCATCGCCCGCCTGCGATCGGAGCAGTCGGCGATCGACGAGCGGTCGGCCAATCTCGACGAGCGTCGCCAGGACGTCATCGTCTCGCCGACCAAGGGGCGGGTGGTCGCGATCACCGGCGCGAGCCTCGGCGGGTCGGTCACGCCGGGCCGCTCGTTCCTCACGATCTTGCCGCAGAATTCGACGATGGTGGCCGAACTCTTCGTGCCGAGCAGCGCCGCCGGCTTCGTCGAGCCGGGGCAGGAGGTGCGCATTCTCTACGACGCTTTCCCCTACCAGCGCTTCGGTTCGTTCGAAGGGGTCGTGGCAAACGTCGGCGGCAGTATCCTGTCGCCTGGCGAGGTAACCGCGCCGTTCGAGATCAAGCAGCCGGTCTATCGCGTCGTGGTCCGGCTGGTCGATCAGTCGATCAGGATCCGCGGGCAGGCGATCGCGGTCCAGCCGGGGATGACGTTGAGCGCCAACATCGTGCTCGAGCGACGCAGCTTCCTCGACTGGTTCCTCGCACCGCTGCGCGCAGTCAGGGCCCGCTCGTGAAGGTGCCAATGCTCAACCTGCGCGGCGGCCGGCGGCTGCCGATGATCCGGCAGAACGAGAATTCGGAATGCGGTCTCGCGGTGCTCGCGATGGTCGCGGCCTATTTCGGTCGCGAAATCGACCTCGCCACCATGCGGCTGCGCTTCGGCATCGGCCAGCAGGGCATGACGCTCAAGGCGCTGGTCGAGATCGCCGGCAAGCTGGACCTCGCCGCGCGGCCGGTCACCGTGTCGCTCGATCACATCCACCAGCTCGCGCTGCCGGCGATCCTGCACTGGGACATGAACCATTTCGTGGTGCTCAAGGGGATCTACCGCTCGCGCTTCACGATCCTCGATCCGGCAGCGGGCGAACGGGTGATCAGCACCGACGAGCTCTCGCGGCACTTCACCGGGGTCGCGGTCGAGCTGACGCCGACCGCCGAATTCGAGGCGAAGGACGAACGCGTCCGGCTGCGGCTGAGCGACCTGTGGGGCCGCATGCACGGCCTGCAGCGCAGCCTACTGAATGTGTTCCTGCTCTCGACGATCATGCAATTGTTCGTGCTCGCCAGCCCGTTCCTGCTCCAGCTCACCGTGGACGAGGTGCTGACCCAGTACGACTACGACCTGCTGATGGTCCTGGCGTTCGGCTTCGGCAGCCTGGTGCTGATCAATTTCGTGGCCGAAGCGGCACGCGGCTACGCGCTCCTCTATTTCGGCAGCACGCTGTCGTACCAGATGGCGACCAACCTGTTCCGTCATCTCCTGCGCCTGCCGATCGACTATTTCGAAAAGCGGCACATCGGCGACATCTCGTCGCGCTTCTGTTCGATGGATCCGGTCAAGACGATGCTGACCGAAGGGCTGATCGCGAGTGTCATCGACGGCATGATGGCGGTGTTCACACTCACGCTGATGATGGTCTACAGCCCGACGCTGGCCGCGATCGCTTTCGGTGCGTGGCTGTTCTACCTCGGCGTCAGGCTCGCATTCTACCGCCCGCTGAGGGCTGCGGAGGAAGACCAGATCGTCGTCAAGGCGAGCGAGCACACGGTCTTCGTCGAGACCGTCCGCGGGGTCACCAGCCTGAAGCTGTTCGGCGGCGAAGGCGACCGCGAGCGGCTCTGGTCGAGGCGCTACGCCGACGTGATCAACGCCAAGGCGCGGCACCAGAAGCTGACGCTGTGGTTCAACAGCGCGAACAGCGGCATCTTCGGCCTCGAGAACGTGCTGTTGATCTACGTCGCGGCGCGCATGGTGATGGCCAACGATTTCACCATCGGCATGATCTTCGCGTTCGTGGCCTACAAGCGCAGCTTCACCGACAAGGCGTCCGCGCTGGTCGAGAAGCTGATCGAATATCGCATGCTGCGCCTCCATCTCGACCGGATTTCCGACATCGCGCATACCGAGAAAGAGGATCTCGGTGCCGGCGCGCTCAGCGATATCGAACCGCCGCCGCTGTCGGGCGATCTCGAGCTGCGCGACATTCGCTTCCGTTATTCGGACGTGACCCCCGAAGTGCTCAAGGGTGTCTCGCTCAAGGTCGAGCCCGGGGAGATGGTGGCGATCGTCGGCGCCTCGGGCTGCGGCAAGACAACCATGTTGAAGGTGATGTGCGGCCTGTTCGACGCAGCCGACGGCGAGGTGCTGGTCGATGGACAATTGATCAAGCAATACGGCCTGTCTTCCTATCGGCGACAGACCGGTGTCGTGATGCAGAACGACGAGCTGTTTACCGGGTCGATCGCGGAAAACATCGCTTTCTTCGATCCGCTGATGGACCTGGAGCGCATCGTCAAGGCCGCGCAGGACGCCTGCATCCACGACGAGATCCAGCGCCTGCCGATGAAGTACGAGACTTTCGTCGGAGACATGGGCTCGGGCCTGTCGGGCGGCCAGCGCCAGCGCGTCATGCTGGCGCGCGCGCTCTACCGGCGGCCCAAGCTGTTATTTATGGACGAAGGCACCGCGCATCTCGACGTGGCGACCGAGCGGCGCGTCAACGAGACGGTCTCCCAGCTCGGCATCACCCGGATCGTCATCGCGCATCGGCCCGAGACCATTCGCATGGCCGACCGGATCCTCGAATTTGTCGACGGCCGGCTGATCGAACAGTCGGTGGATCGCGACCGGCGGGTGATCGCCGACGGCGCCAGGACGCTCTCGCCCGTGCCCGGCCTCGGCTACGGGTCGGGGTCCTAGAGCGCGGCCGACCTGAATCGCGTCGCGCTCGTTTCGGTCGCGTGGCGAAGAAACCTCGCCAACTCAGACGCCAGGGCCCCGCCAACCCGTCGACTTCGGCGCTCTCCCGCGCGGCGTGTGCCGCGGTGCGGGTCACAGGCCGACGGCGATCAGGACGGCGCCGATCGTCACCAGCACCGCGCAGGCCGAACGGACCGGGCCGAGCCGTTCCTTGAGCCAGCGCCCGCCGATGACCAGGCCGAAGATGACGCTCGTCTCGCGCAGGGCCGAGGCGGCGCCGGCTGCGATCGCGCTGAGCGCGACAAGCGCGGCCGAATAGGTCGCGACCGAAGCGACCCCGGCGGCCACGCCGCGCCAGCCCTCCTGCCGAAGCAGCGCGACGGTGCGCGACCGCCGCATCGCGATGAGAATCGCCATCATCACGATGCCGTCGCCGATGAAGAACCAGGCGATGAACGTCCAGGTCTCGGCCGCCAAACGCACCGCGTGCGCATCGATCAGCGTATAGGTCGTGGTGAGCAGGCCCGCGGCGACCGCCGCGATCATCCCGCGGCGGCGCGGATTGCCGGTCGTCGCCATCGTCAGCACACCGACGGTAACGCACGCCGCGCCGACGAAGGTCAGCGCGCCGACCTCGTCGCCGAGCAGCACGATTCCGAGTATGAGCGTCGCGATCGGCGCGACCCCGCGCGCGACCGGATAGGCGACCACGAAGTCTTCGTTCTCATACGCCTCGATCAGCACGAGCTGGTAGATAGCGTGGACCACGTTCGACAGCATCAGCCAGGACACCAGGGCGGGCGAGGGCGGGGCGACCACGAACGCCACGACGGGAAGCAGCAGCACCGCGCTGGTCAGCCCGATCGCGCCGCGCACCGCCAGCTTGTCCTCGCCCGACTTGAGCAGCGCATGCGCGACCGCCTGCAGGAGTGCGGACAGGAGCGCCGCCGCGATGCCGAGAGTGGCCAGCGACACCGCCGCTATCGCTCGGCCGACAGTCGGGCGCGATCCGAAATCGACCGGGATGGCGGCGGGAGCCCGCGCGCGGACGCCGATAAGCAAGCGGTCGCCATCGCCGGGCTATAGGCTTGACCGTCTTGCGTTGCCAAGGAAAGATGGCGCGGTCGGCGAACGGGCAGACAAGGACGATACCGGCCATGATCGAAACCGAAACGAAGGCCGAAGCGGCGCGAGATGCAAGTCGAACCGCTGCGGACAATGCCTTCGATACTGCCGGGCAGGAGGCATGGACTGCCCTGTCGACGAGCGATCGCAAGCGAGAACTCTACGCCGACGATTCCTGTTTTCGCACCGGATGGGAAGCGTTCGTGAACGGCGCCGACGGCGGCGACCGCACGCTGCTCCGCCGGATTTCGACCGTCACCTTCAAGCCCGACGCTCTGGTCACCCGCTCGGTCGCGACCGGGCTCGAGCGGCTGCGAGCCGCGGGCTACCGCGTGCTCTCGGCGCATCCGACGCGGCTGACGCCGGCGCGTGCGCAATGGGTCTGGCGCTTCCAATGGAACCGCGCGACGATCGACCGCCTGCGGCTGGCGCTCTATTTCCTCGATCGCGGGCCCTCTATCGTCGTCGCGCTCGCCGCGCCCGCGACGACCGGCGCCGAGCCGGCGACCGCGCAGCTCGCCCGCTGCAAGGGGTCCGCCGATCATTTCGCTCCCGATTCGCTGCGCGGCGTGATGGGGATGCGCAATCGCCTGCTGAGCCTCGTGCACACGCCCGACGAGCCGGCGGATCTGGTCAGGGATGTCGGGGCCATGTTCGACCGTCACGACGCGATCGGTTTCTGGCGTGACGTCGCGCGGCGCTGCGCGGCGGGCGAGGATGGCGAGGACGAGGCGGGCCAGCTCTGCGCGGACCTCGCCGACGCGCTTGTCCGGCACGAACTCGATCCGGCCGCGGTCGCCGTGCGCCGCGGGTTGGAGGGCTTGATGGCGCTCGCCGAGCCGGTCCCGCTCGCGACCGTCGAGCAACGGTTCGGACCGATCGCGAGCGAGCGCGATGCCTGGGATTTCATCTGCCTGGCGGCCGACCGCATCGCGCACATGCGCAGCGGCGTCGCTCCGCTGCTCGAATCGCACGCCAGCGGTGCCGACCGGCCGGAGCGGTAGGTACGCAAGCGGCGCCAAGCCGGTGTCAGAGCCGGGCAGTCCACTGGAGGAAGATTTCGAGGTTGACCAGCATCCAGACCCGCCGTGCACGGGCATCGGATGGCGCGCGGCGCAAGCCGTCGAGCATCGCGCGCGCGGGCGCGCGATCGATGTGGTCCCACAGGCGCAGTTCGTCGCTTTCGAGCATCCGGTCGAGGCCCGACTCGGCAAGCCATTCGGCGAGCGACACGGCAAAGCCGATCTTGCGCCGCTGCAAGACCGCCGCCGGCAGCCTGTCGCGATAGGCGTCGCGTAGCGCGACCTTGGTTTCGTCGAACCGCTCTGAAAACCGGGCTACCGGCAGCGCCTGGGCGCGCAGCGCCGCGGTCGCGCTACGCCAGCGGACCCGCCGGTCGCGCGGCAGGCCGAGCGCCGCCTCGGCCAGTCGGTGGTCGCAGAAAGGGACACGCCCTTCGACCGAAGCGCTCATCAAGGTGGCATCGACCATTTCGAGCAGGCCCGGCAGGTGCAATCGTACCAGGATTGCGACGATCCGATCGTCGTCGCGCGCCTCGCCTTCGGCGACGTTCGCGAACTGCGCCTCCTGCTGCTCCGCGAGGTCCTCGGTCTCGTTGGCGGACAGTCCGAACAGACGCCGCACGTCGGTCATCGGGGTGTAGCGGTAGCGCCCGAGAAAGGCCGCGGTCAGCGAGCGCGCCTCCAGCAGGTCGACGCTGTGCCAATGCCGCGCCGCGGCATGGCCCGCGGCGCCGAACCGCGCGGCGGCGCGCGTTCGCCGCCAGTCGAAGGCGAGTCGCTCCAGCCGGCCGTATCCACCGAACAGTTCGTCTGCGCCTTCGCCGCACAACGTGACCGGCCCGTGGCGCGCGACCGCCGCGGCGAGCCGATGCATCGCCCATTCGTTGTGCATGCCCAGCGGCTGGCCGCGCTCGCGCTGCAGCGCCGCGATGTCGTCGGGACCGGTCGGCGCATCGATCGTCACGGGGGTGAGCAGCGTGCCGGTCCGCCGCGCGACGAGCGCCGCCATGACGCTTTCGTCATCGGCGAAGCCGGGCAGGTGAGCGGAGAAGGCGCGGGTCTGCGCCTGGTCCGAGGCCTCGGCACACAATATGCTGGAATCGAGCCCGCCCGAGAGCAGGAGCGAGGCCGGACGCTCCGACTGCATCTGCTCGCAGACTGCCGAGCGGATGAGCGGTTCGATCGCCGGGCGGTCGTCTCGCGAATCCGGTCCGATCGGCGGCGACCAGTAGCGCCGGGTGACGACTCCCGCGCGATCGACGGTCAGGTGGTGCCCCGGCTCCAGGCGCCGGATCCCGTCGAACATGCTCGCCGATCCCAGCGGCGTGCGGAACATGAGAAAGTCGCGCATGGCATCGCGCGAGGGGCCGTGGTCGCGGCCGGTCGCCTCGGCGATCGCGGTCGCGGTGGACGCGAATCGAAACGCCTGGCCATCGCCGGCGAAATAGAGCGGTTTCACCCCCAGGCGGTCGCGTGCGAGGAATAGGCGGCGTCGCGGCAGGTCGAGGATCGCGAAAGCGAACATCCCGCGCAGGCGCTCGACGCAATCGCGGCCCCATCGGCGATAGGCCTGAAGTACAACCTCGGTGTCGCACTGCGTATGGAACGCGGCGCCCGCGCGCTCGAGCTCGTGCCGCAGCTCGCCGTGGTTGAACACTTCGCCGTTGTAGGCGATCAGGTGGTCGCCGGCGGCGTCCCACATCGGCAGGTCGGGCGCGCCCGCGACGTCCACGATGCGCAGTCGGCGCAGCCCGAACGCGCCCAGCGGCGTCGCGACGATCCCGCCGCCATCGGGCCCGCGGCGATGGAGCGTCCGCAGGGCGTGCGTCACCTCGCCCGCGGCGTCCAGCCCCGGACCGAAGCCGACGAGCCCGTAGATGCCGCACATGTCAGCGCGGGGCGTTCTTGAACAGTTCGTCGGCCCGCTCGCGATCCTGCGCGGTATCCACTTCGAACCAGGGCGTGTCCCCCAGTTCGACCACGAAGCACGGCGTCGGCCCATCGGCGACCAGCGACCGCAGGGCGAATTCGCTGGGCGCGGTCGGTCCAGCCTCCGCGATGCAGCGCACGAGATGCTCGCGCAGCAGCTTGCGGGAAGCCGGCGTTCGGAAGAGGTGGAGGTTGGCGGTCTTGTAGGCGCGCCCGCGAGCGCCGTCGCCATCCGTGTCGGAGGCGTGGATCACGTCGCGGACCTGACCGGCGGGATCGACGAACAGCCGGGTACCCGAATGGATTTCGAGGTCGTAGGGGCTGGCAGCGAACGCGATTTCGTGCGGCGATCGCATGAGCGCCTGGAGCGCCGCCGGCGCGAAGGCGGTGTCGCCTTCGATCACCACGAGCGGACCCTCGCTCGCGCGCGCGGCGTCGAGAGCCAGCAGCAGCGAACGCGCGGTGCCGGTAGCGGCATATTCTTCATTTTCCACGAAAGTGGCCCGGTCGAACGGCTGCCCTTGCGTCGCGACGAATTCGCGGACCTGGTCGCGGCAATAGCCGACGGCGACGAACAGGTCGCTGGTGCCGGCGGCCCGGCAGCCGTCGAGGATATGGCCGAGGATCGGCCTGCCGGCAACGTCGACGAGGCATTTCGGCTTTGCCGCGGTGGCTTCGCCCAGACGGCTGCCGAGCCCCGCGGCGAGCACGATGACGACCGGTGCGTCGTGCCCCGTCACGCTGCCGCCCCACAGCGCCGGCGGCGGACGACGAGGCGGGCGGTCAGGCGGTCCTGGCGATTGGCGAAATGCCGCTGCGCGAGCGTCATCTTCTGTCGGTGCGCGGGTAGAAGCGCGACCGCGAGCGCTCGAGTTCGTCGTAGTCGAGCAGTTCGAAGACGTCGGAGATCGGCAGGATGCGATCGGATATGTCGGCAAGGCAGGCGGACTGGCGCAATTGACGGCACGTTTCCAGCATCGCGAGCGCGGAGGCGCGCATGTTGTGATTGGCGCACAGGACGACCGCGATGCCCATCTCCTTGAACACGTCGAACGTGACGTCGGGATACATCGTGGGGGCGATGACCAGCGGCGTGGGCGATTGGAAGGCTTGCAAGAATGGCTGCAGTTCCTGGCTCATCGGGCGCTTGGTATGGATGAACACGCCGTCCGCGCCGGCTTCGTCATACGCTTGGGCGCGTGCCAGCGCCACTTCGAGCGAATGCCCCGCAATGAACGCCTCGGTGCGCGCGATGAGGGTGAAGTCCTCGCCCATGGCATCCTTCACCGCGCGCACGCGACCGGCGAACTCGTCGATCTCCAGCATCGCATGATCGATGTCGAGGAAGGAATTGGCCTTGGGCGAGACCTTGTCTTCGATGACCATGCCGCGCGCGCCGGCCCGCCGCAGATGGCGCGCGGTCAGGCGGCAATTGTTGTAATCGCCGAACCCGGTATCGGCATCGGTCAGGACCGGCAGGTCGGTGACGTCGGCGATCTCCGCCACCACCTGAGCGAGTTCGGTCAGACTGACCTCGCCGCAGTCGCGCCGCCCCTTGGCCGACGAAATCGCGAATCCCGAAGCCCAAATCCCCTCGAATCCGCTGCGATCCGCGATGAGTGCCGACAATCCGCTGTGCGCTTCCATGAAAAGCGTGCCCAGCGGCAGTCCGAATAAGCCGGAACGGGAGTGTGGTCGAGCATCGACGCTCGACATTTCCGGCAAGACGTTGTGCATTTCGCAATGCCTCCCAAACGATCAAACTTTATTACACAGTAACATCCTGTCAATAGGGGCGTTTTCCGAATAGCAATGCGCAAAGGCCTGGCGGAATGCCTAGCCGATCACGGCCGGGCCGCAATTCGGCGTGCGCGTGGCGAAGGCTTCGCTGCGCCCGGTCGAAAGGATTGGGAGTGACGCGTAGATGATGCACCGGACCACCCTGCGCTACGACACGATCGCGCTCGAGCTCGCCGCGCCGGAGGCCGTCCTGGCCGAGGTGACGGGGGCCCTGCACCCGTTCTTCGTCAGCGCGGATTCGCCCGTCGAGGTCCTGGCAAGCGTGACCGCGCATGCGTCCCCGCCGCCAGCGAGCTTGGCGCCGGTCGGCGATGGAGAGACGGTGGCCGTCGACACGAGCCTCTACAAGCACCTCGCCTCTTCCGGCCTGCGCTGGGAAACCGAAGACGAGATCGGAGTTCGGATCGATCTGGGCGAAAGCTGGGTGCGCATCGACAAGGTTCGTGCCCGGGTCGACCTGTGGCAGCCGGACCCGGCCCGCTTGGCGATCGAACTGCAGCGCCTGGTGAAAAGCCTGATCACGCCCGCGCTCGAACTGACCGGAGCGGTGCAATGCCATTCCGCCGCGGTGACGGTCGCGCAGGGCGGGGCCGATCCCGCAGCGGTCCTGCTGCTGGGCGACATGTGGCAGGGCAAGACGACGGTCCTGCTCGAACTCCTCGCGGGCTTTGCGGTTCGCCAGCTCAGTTGCGATACCACGGTCGTCATGCCCGGCGCGGACGGGCCGCGGGTGCGCGGTTGGCCGTCGCCCTTCAGCATGTCGCACGGCACCATGAGCGACTATCGCGCGCTGCACCCATTCATCCCCGAGGAACGCCATGCCCTGTCCTACGACGCGCTGTGGCGCGAAGGCACTAAGAGCGTGCTGACCAGCGACGAGGTCACGCGGCTGTTCGGCACCGCCATCGAACCGGCGGCGGAGCGGATCGCCGCCGCGCTCGTCCTGCGTTTCCGCCAGGACGAACCCGTCTCGCTCGACCCGATCGACGACGAAGCGGAGGTGCGCGAGGCGCTGACCGCCACCTATCTCGGCAGCCGCGATCCGATCTACCACAACTGGCATCGCTGGATCGTCTGCCCCGAAGACCGCATCGACGCCAATCTCGCGCGCATGGCGGCCGCGCTGCGCGCCGCGGTCCCGTTCCACCGGGTCACCTGGGCACCAAGCGTGGCGAGCCTTCTGAAACGGATCGACTGCCTCGGCGCCGCGCACAAGGACCTCGGCCCCTTGCTTTTCGCCGGCCAGGGAGAGAGCAATCGATAGGCGCGGCAGGTCGACAGGCCCTGTCAGGCGCGCCGCTCCGCCACGAACTGCGCGAGCCGATGCCGCTCTTCGGCATAGGCCGGGTCGTCCGCCCGGTTGACCCATCCGTCCTCGCCGTCGTTCTCGTAATCGATCATGAACGGCGGGAGATCGGTGAATTCGACGTAGAGGCGATCCGCGGTGCGGATCGCGTGAAGCCGGCGCGGGGCTCCGCCCGGCGACGAATAGTCGTATCCCCACCCGACGGCCGACCGCCAGTCGGCGGGCACCCTGGCCCCGAGCAACGGCCGCAGCGAGCGCCCGGGGCCGGTCGCGCCATGGCCGCAGAGCGCGTCGAGCACGGTCGGCACCAGGTCGACCGCTTCGGTCGGTTCGGCGCAGGTCGTGCCGCGGGTCGCATCGGCCGCGGACCCCGGATCGCAGACGATGAGCGGGACGTTGAACGACTGGTCGAACACGCCGAGCTTGCCAGCGAGATGGTGATCGCCGAGCTGGTCGCCATGATCGGCGGTCACCACGATCAGCGTGTCGTCGCGCAGTCCCCCCTCGTCGAGCGCGGCCAGGATCGCACCGACCCCGGCATCCATCTCGTAGACCGAAGCGCGGTAGTGCGCGCGCATGGCGGCGAGGTCGTTCGCGTTTTCGGGCGCGGCCGCCTTGGGATCGTCGCGGGTGGTCTCGAAGTAGGGATGAGCCGCGCACATGGCGTCGAGGCTGGCGAGGCCGCGGATGCACTCCTCGCGCGGCGCGATCAGGTGGCCCAGGTCCGACGCGACGAAGTACGGATCGTGCGGGCGAAAGAAACTGACGTGCAGCGCCCAGGGCTGCTCTCCGCGCGAGCGGAGATAGCGGATCGCGCCGTCGGCGATGAACGCCGTGTCGCTGTGCGCGAAGGGATATTCGGCGAGGCCCCAGGCGCGCTCGTCTCCCGAAGCGGGCGGGGTGACGCCACGCTCGCGCATCCAGGCGTGCCAGGCGCGATGGTCGATGCGAAAGTCGGAAAGCACCTCGAGCCCCGGCAGGATGCCTTCGAAATCGCGCGGCCAGTAGCGCTCGGCGGCGGCATCGCCCGGTAGCGCGAAATGGGTATAGCCCGAAACCGCCGCGGCATAGCCTTCGCGGCGCAATGCGAGCGCCCAATTGTCGAGGGCGGGATCGGCCGGCACGCCGTTGCGCCACGACCCATGCCGCTGCGGATATTGGCCGGTGTACATCGAGGCCCGGCTCGGCCCGCACGGGGCGGCCTGCGCGTAGTGCGCCGTGAAGGTCAACGATCGCTGCGCGAGCCGATCAAGATTGGGGGTCTCGACAGGGACCTTGCCGAGTATCCCGAGATGGTCGGCGCGCCATTGATCGGCGACGATCCAGAGCAGATTCTTGGCCATCCTCGTTCTCCGGCAACCGTCGCGCCGCGCCACTCGTGCGACGCTCGCCGGGCGCCAACTTGCACCCGCCACCCTGGCGTAGCAAGCCGCCCGTTGGGCAAGGCCGCTGGCGCCGGCCGCGGGTGGCGACTAACCCATCGCCATGGAGGATCAGGGCTTCGTGATCGCGTTCGATCGCATCCGTGTCGCGCGGCTGTGCGGCCTGTCGATCCACCGCTGCCGGTTCGCGCCCGAACTTTATGGTTCGCGGCTGTTCGGCGCGTTCGGTATCGCCTTGCCCGCGCAAATCGCTGCCAGCGCGCCCAAGCGCCAGCGGGAATTCCTGGCCGGTCGACTCTGCGCTCGCGAAGCCGCGCGGGCGGTGGGCCTGCGACCGGGCGAAATCGGCATCGGCGCCGATCGCTCGCCGTGCTGGCCCGCCGGCGTCGTCGGCAGCATCTCGCATTGCTCGAGCCAGGCGATCGCCGTCTGCGCGCGATCGCCCCTCGCGGCGTCGATCGGGATCGATGTCGAACCCGTGCTCGACGACGGTCGCGCCGACGCGCTCGGCCGGTCGATCATGACCCGAGCGGAAACGGATCGCCTCGCCGGCGGCATCGGCATCGGCTCCGGCGGCGTGGGGTTCGCGGTGACGCTGGGCTTTTCCGTCAAGGAAAGCGTCTACAAGGCGCTCTTTCCGCTCGAGCGCATCCGCTTCGGGTTCGCGGCGCTGGAAATGACCGGGCTCGATCCGCGAACCGGAGAGGCTTTCGTCCGCACCCGTCAGGCGATCGGGCGGATCGCGCCTCGGACGACCTTCGCCGTCGGCTACGCTGTGCGCGAGGGGGTCGTCGTCACCGGCCTGTGCACACCGACGCCGGGCGCGCCAGGGCTTCGACCCTAAGTGGAGAGTTCGTCGCCGAGCGCGAACGACGCGGTGCCGGTCGCGAGCAGCTCGCCGCTCGCCGAGCGAAGCTGCATTTCGGCCACGGCGGCCCGGCGCCCGGCCCATTGCACCGCCCCGCTCGCGATCACTCCGCCGCGCTTGGCGGGCTGGAGCATGTACACGTTGAGGTTGGTCGTCAGCGCGCTACGCCCGGTGACGGCGGCGACGGTGAACCAGCCAGCGCTGTCCAGCAGCGTGGCGAACACGCCACCGTGCGTGTCGCCCATGCCGTGGTCGAAGCGGGCGTCGCGGGGCATTGCGATGCGCGCCGACCCGCTTTCGTCGTAGCCGAGTTCGAGGCCCATCGTCTTGGCGATGGCAACGTTGGCGAAAACCGCCTGGAGATAGGAGCATCGTTCTTCCTGGTTCATGAATTTCTCCCGGTTTGCGCCGCGCTTCGCTCAGTCGCGAAGCGTAAATCCTCTGGCGAAGACGAACCTAGGCGACGACGGCCGGCAATTGAAGTGGGACTATTTCGGTTGTCGCCGCTTGGGGCCGAGGATACGCTGAAGCGATCGATACGGTTACGATTCGACACCGTTGGAATTTAAAACCTGCTTCCGATGTCGTCATGAAACGTAATTCATCGATCGGTTCGTCTACCTCGGCCATGCGCGCCGCCGGTTGAACGAACTGAGTAGCCAGTACGCGGAGATGACCGATGTCCAACGCCAATGCGACCGCGCCGGATCGCGGAGCATTGCAAGCAACGGACGGTGACGATGCCCGGTTCGAGATCGACGCGGACAGTGCGCCGGATGGCGCATCGGAAGGTTCCGGGCCGGCCTTCGACCAGACGCTGATCGACAGTCTGATCCGCTGCGCATCCGCTCGCGCCGACAAGGTCGCCTATACGTTTCTGGCCGACGGCGACGAAACGATGGAGATCAGCTACGGTGATTTGCGCGACAAGGTCTTCGGCCTCGCGCGTCTGCTCGAGGAACGGGGCCTGCGCGGCGAGCGGGTCCTCATCATCCTGCCGCCCGGACTGGACTATATCGTGGCGTTCCTGGGCTGTATCGCGTGCGGGGCGGTAGCGGTTCCGCTCTATCCGCCATCGGGCATGCGCGGTTCGGAGCGGCTCTTCGGCGTGGTGCGCGACTGCGCTCCGCGCGCGGTGCTGAGAAGCCGGTCGAGCGCGGCGCGGGACGAGCGGGCGCTGGCGCACGCGTTCGCCGCCGATCCGCCATGGGCGCCGATCTTCGAAGAGCTGGAATTCGCCGGGGCCAGCGAGCCGCGGCGCCCCGATCCCGAAGACCTCGCGTTTCTGCAATATACCTCTGGCTCGACCGGGCGCGCCAAGGGCGCGATGGTGACCCACGCCAACCTGGTCCACAACGCGCGCCAATTGGCGCGCGCGGCCGGGAACGATGCCGACAGCGTGCACGTCACGTTCCTCCCGCTCTACCATGACATGGGGTTGATCGGCATGATCCTCCAGTCGCTCTTCATCGGCGGGACCGCGGTGCTGATGGCACCTTTCCGCTTCATGCGCGATCCCGCCAAGTGGTTGCGCGCGATCTCGCGCTATCGCGCGACCGTGGCGGGTGGGCCGAACTTCGCTTACGACCTGTGCGTCGATCGGATCGGCGCCGACGAACTGGGGCGGCTCGATCTTTCGGCCTGGCGGGTCGCGTACAACGGGTCCGAGCCCGTCCAGCCGGCGACAATGGATCGCTTCGGGAAGAAGTTCGCCCCGGCGGGCTTCAGCGAGGCGGCGTTCTTCCCGAGCTACGGGCTGGCCGAGTCCACGCTCTACGTGTCGGGCGGGCCGGCGGGAGCTCCACCGCGGATCCGCGTGTTCGATCGCGACGCGCTGGTTCGCGGCCACGCGCGGGCGCCAGCGGGCGGACGTGACCTGGTGTGCGCCAGCTGCGGCGTGCCGCCGGACGGCCAGGATCTGAGAATCGTCGATCCCGCAAGCTGGCGCGTCTGCCCCGACGGGCAGGTCGGCGAGATCTGGCTGTCGAGCGACAGCGTCGTGCGCGGATATTGGAGCCGACCGGCCGAAACCGCCGAGACCTTTCGCGCCTACACGACCGACACGGCCGAAGGGCCCTTTTTGCGTACCGGCGATCTCGGCGTGATCGCCGACGGGCATCTCTACGTCACCGGGCGGATCAAGGAATTGATCATCGTCAACGGCGTCAACCACTATCCGTCCGATATCGAAGCGAGCGTGCAGGCCATCTCGCCGGATTTGCGGCGGCACGCGGGGGCGGCGTTCGCGCGTGAGGACGGCAGGCCGGTGATTGTCCAGGCGGTCAATCGCTCGGTCGACGTCGATGAATTGTCCGATTTGCTCGCCGAGATCCGCCGCACGGTGTGGCGCGAGCACGAGGTCGCGCCGGCCGAGATCGCGCTCGTGAATCCGGGAGAGATCGCCAAGACGAGCAGCGGCAAGATCCAGCGCGGCACGATCCGCGCGCGGCTCGAGGACGGATCGCTGCCGACACTGGCGCGATGGTCGCGTGACCGGGACGATGGGCAAGTCGGCTCCGGCGCGAACCCCGCTTCGGCAGTGGCGTCGGCGCGCCATGGGAGCACCGACCCGGCGGACCCGGACCCGGACCCGGACCCGGACCTGCCCGACCGCGAAGCGCGCGCACGCGCGCTCCTGCGGCTTGGCGAGCGGGCGAGCGGGGGCGACGGTGCGGCAGTTGCCCGCCCCGAAGCCCTGCTCGATCTCGCCGATTGCGGCCTGTTCGGTCTGGGTGCGCCGGCCGAGCATGGGGGGGCGGGTGCCGACGCCGGCGAGATCGCCGGTGTGCTCGCGGCGGTCGCGGCGCGGGACTTCGAACTGGCGCGCCTGCTTGGCGATCATGTCGCCTACGGGATCCGCCCGATCGCGCGCCATGCCCATGACGAGGCGAGATCGCGGGTATTGCCGCGGTTGTGCGAAGGGCACGGCCTTGCCGCGATGGCCGTCGCCGGCCCGGCGATGCGGCCCGGTCGCGCCGCGTTCGAGGTCGAAGCGGCGCGGCTGGCGGACGGAAGCTATCGCTTGACCGGTCGGGCGGCGCTGCTCGGTCGCATGTCGGGCGGCGGCACGATCATCATTCTGGCAAGGATGCGCGATGCGGCGGCAGGCGGCGCGACGGCCGGCGCGTTCGTCCTGCCCGCGTCGGGCGTGATCTTCGCGGGAGGCGCCGAGCCGGGAGCGGCGTGGCCGGCGGATTCGCCTGACATACTCCTTCTCGACGATGCGCCCGTGGAGGACTGGCGCTATCTGGGCGAAGCTGCCGAGCCCGAGCGGGTCGTTCAAGACGCGCACGCCTTCGCGCGGTTCGCCCGCGCAGCGCTTGCGCTCGGCCTGCTCGAACGCTGCGTGCGGATCGGCGGGGAGATCGTCGACGGCGACGACCTCGGCGAGGGCGAAATCGATCGCGAGGCCCAGGCCGCGCTCGACGACATTCGCGCCGACCATTCAGCCCTCTACGGCCTCGTGCGACGGGTCGGCGCGACCATCGACGATGCGGACACGCCGGGCCTCGTCCCGACGGTCTGTCTCGCGGAAAGCGGCGAGCGGCTGAGCCGCGGCATCGCCCGGCTCCAGCGCCTGGTCGGCGCGCGCGCCCGCGCGCATGGTGACGCATTGACCGCGCTCGCCCGAGACGCGCTCGCGCTTCGCCTGCTCGACCAACCGGCGCACGAACTCGAGCGAGCGGTCGGCGATGCCTTGCTGGCGGGAGACTCGGGGCTCGAGGGCTGGCTTGCCGGCGAGATCGGCGAGGCCGCCGCGCGGACCTGGCTGGAGGCTGGGCCCGGTGCGCCGTCCGACCGGCCTCGCCCGGCGGGCGCGATCGGGCGGCGCTTTTGCGCGCTCGCCGGCGCAGGCGGGGCAAGCCACGCCGGCGACGCAATGTCGCGCGAGCCCGGACGAGACGCCGTCGGCCATGCCCGCGCTCCAAGGATGCCGGACGACCACCGTGCAAACCGTGCGCCTGCCAAGCGCCGCAGGGAGGAAATTAGCGAAGACCGCGTCGGCGCGCGCCCGACGAGCGATGACGCCGAGCGCGAACCGACCCGCGGGTTCCTTCGTGAGTGGATCGCCGCGCGCTGCGGCACATCCGCCGACCAAGTGTCCGACGATGCTGAATTCGCGATGCTCGGCCTGGGGTCGATCGATTCCGCCGAACTGAGCGCCGCATTGGAGGAACGATTCGGAATCGAGGGCGATCCTACGCTGATGTTCAATTATCCGACGGTTGAACTTCTCTCGCGATATGTTAGTCTTAAGATCGCCGAAGAGAATCGGCGTTCGCCGGATATCTGACGAAATGTCAGGCGCTGTTCCGTAGGTGCGTATGCTGGGAAAATTGCTGAAATACCCTGTTGATGCCTGGGCCGTCCTGCTGATCGCGGCGACCGTTGCGGCACAGTTCGCGCTCTATTTCTCCGGGTTCGGGGTCGTCGCGCTGATCGTCGGCTCGGCGCTGCTCCTGCCGGCGCGCGTCTCGATTCTCGCCTACAATCACAATCATATCCACGTGCCGACTTTCCGTTATCGCAGCCTCAATCGCCTGCTGGAGACGGCGATGTTTCTGCAGATCGGTTCGTCGCCGTTGTCCGGAACGCTCAACCATGTCTTCGGGCATCACGCATGTTACTTCAGACCCGAGGAAGACACGCTGAACTGGCGGCGTGCCGACCGGTCGTCGATGGGGGCGCACGAATTCGCGATCAAGGCAGTGGCCCGGCACTATCTGTCGTGCTTCGACCTCGCGCCGCGCCATGCCCGATTCGGCCGCAATTTCTACGTCTACCTCGCGCTCAGCATCGCGATCCTTCTCGCGATCATGGTGTATGATCCGGTCGCCGGCACGATCGTCTTCCTGGTTCCGATGCTGATGATGCTATATCTTCTGAAATATTCGGCCTACGCTCATCATTCCGGCCTTCCGATCGGCGACGATTTCGCCGCCTCGCGGACGAACACCGGACGATTCTACAACTGGATTACCTGGAACGCTGGCTATCACGCCGCGCATCACCTCAAGCAGGCGCTTCACTGGAGCAAGCTGCCCGCCTATCACGCCGAGCTGGCGCCGCGCATTTCGGCCGATCTTCAGGGCCGCAAATGGGGCACGCATTTCGCCGAGCATCGGCGAGCCCCCAAGAGCGCCTGAGCATATTTCGAAAGACTGGATCCCAAGGAAACCGAACAGATGACCGATACCCAGCATACCCCGCGGGCGGCAGCCCGCGCGATCATGCGCGATTCATTGCCGGCCGAGCAATGGGCACGCAACGAAGCCTTCACCGAAAGGCTCAAGGCGACGATCACCGGGCATCGGCTTTACACCCATCCAATCCTCGCGGCGTGGGAGCGCAACGAATTCACGCTCGAATCGCTGCGATTCGTCCATCTCGAAGTGCGCGCCGGCTTTCTCGAGCTGTTCATGGAATCGCTGCTCCGGCTGATGCAGACGACGACCCAGCTCGAACGCGACCTGGGGCCCAAAGCGAAAGTCGCGGCGCGGTTCCTCATCCAGCTCAACGTTCTCGACGAACTCGGCTTCGTTCCCGGAGGATCGGAGGCGGAGGGCTTCCAGGGGAGTCCCGACCAGGCGCATTACTGGCAGCTCATGGAGGCGCTCGTCGCGCTCGGAGCGCCTCCGGAAACCTGGTGGGATTCGCCGATGAGCCCCGAAGCACAGGCGAGCCATGCCATCCTCGCCGAGAATCAAGACGATCATCTGCGGCTCGCGTCGGTGCTCGCGACGATCGAGACGGTGTTCATGCCGTTCTACGACCCGTGGGCGCGCAACACCGTCCACGTCTGCGGCGACGTCGCCGCGCGGAGCGCGTATCACACCATCCACGTCGAAAATGACGACGGACATTTCGTCGACGACGAGCATTCGGAAGACAGTTGGTACGTCGTGCGCCAGGCGCTGACGGACGAGCGGCGCGACGAGGTCGAGACTCTGATCGGCGAGGCGCTCGATACCTGGGCGGCACTGATGGATCTGTTCATGCGGCACAACCGCGAGCTCCGGCAAGCGGCGTAAGCATGGGCTGTGGCGCGATGGGTCCTCGTGGGTGAACCGGTGGCGCGATCACGAGGGCCGCGCGGACCGCGCGTTCGATCCGTCCGGCGATGAGCAAGCGCTGGCGATCGTCGGGGCGGCGGGCCGCTTCCCGGGCGCCGACACACTCGCGGACTATTGGCGGCTTTTGCTCGACGGCATAGTCGTCGACGATCCGCCGCCGCGCGACCGCGCGGAACTCTGGCGCGCGGCCGCCGATCCCGCCTTGCGCGATCGCCTCGCCACGCTGCGCGGCGGCTATCTCGACGATATCGCCGGGTTCGATCCGGCATATTTCAGCATTTCCCCGCGCGAAGCGGGCAGGATCGATCCGCAGCAGCGGCTGGTTCTCGAAGCCGTGCACGACGCGCTCGAAGATGGCGGTTTCGTTCCGACCGCTCTGCGCGACGAGACGGTAGGCGTATTCGTCGGGGCCGGCAGCAGCGACTACTTAAGCCTGGCGGCGACGGATCGGCACGCGATCGACGGCTATCACGGCATCGGCAACTCGCACGCGGCGATCGCGAACCGCGTGTCGTATTTCTACAATCTGCAAGGTCCGAGCATGGCGATCGACACGGCGTGCTCGTCGTCGCTCACTGCGATCCACCTTGCCGCGCAGGCCTTGCGATCGGGCGAGATCGACCTGGCGATCGTCGGCGGGGTCAACGCGATCCTTTCGCCTGATCTGACGCTCGCTTTCTCGCAAGCCAACATGCTTTCGCCAACCGGACGTTGCCGGACATTCGGCAAGGGCGCGGACGGCTACGCTCGCGGCGAGGCCGTCGGTATCGTCCTGCTGCGGCGCCTGCCGGACGCGGTTCGGCGTGGCGAAGCCGTGCGCTGCCTCGTGCGCGGGAGCGCGACCAACCAGGACGGACGCAGCAACGGCATCACCGCGCCCAACGGTCCGCGCCAGGAAGCCGTGATCCGCGCGGCATTGCGCGATGCCGCTCTGGAACCGCGCGATGTCGGCTACATCGAAGCGCATGGAACCGGCACGCGGCTGGGCGACGCGATCGAATTCAATGCGCTCAAGAACGTCTTCGGCGGGCGGGGCGAGCAATGCTTCGTCGGCTCGGCGAAAGCCAATATCGGGCATGGCGAGGCGGCGGCGGGCATTTCGGGCCTGCTGAAGGCAATGATGATCGCGCAGACCGGCATCGTTCCCCCGCACCCGGTTGCCCCGCCGTGGAACGACGTCGTCGATCCGCTCGGCGACTTGCGGCTGAGCGAAAGCCGAGCGACGCTGGGATCAGACCGGCGCGCGATCGGCGTCAGCTCGTTCGGCTTCGGCGGATCGAACGTCCACGTGATCCTCGGCCCGGCGCCCGCGGAGGACGAGCCCGTGCCGCGTCCGGGGCCGCACATCGTCGCGATGTCGAGTCATCGCGACGACCTGCTGGCCGACGACATCCGGCGCCTTTCGCATAGCCTCGCCGACGTCGATTCCACGGCCACTGCCGACCTCGGGGGAATCGCAGCCGGCCTGGTCCGCGATCGCCCGCCGCTGCTTCACCGGCGCGCGTGGGTGGTGCGCGACCGCTCGGAACTCGCCGAGCGTTTGCAGGATGGCGCGACGGGGCCGGAACCCGCGCGTGACGGCGGGCTGGCATTCATGTTCACCGGCCAGGGCTCGCAATATCCGTGCATGGGCCGCGAACTTTATGCCCGGCTGCCGATATTCCGCGCCGCGTTCGACGAGTGCTCGCAGGCGCTGTTACGGCATTCGCGCATCGATATCGCCGAGTTGCTCTACGGCCGGGCGCCGCTCGGCGAGGATGCCCTGCTCGACGATACGAACATGGCTCAGCAGGCGCTGTTTTGCCTCGGCTATGCATTGGCCGAAAGCTGGCGCGATTTGGGGATCGTGCCCGACATGGCGATTGGCCACAGCGTCGGCGAGATCACCGCCCACGTCGCCGCCGGCGGGCTGTCCTTCGAAGACGGTGCGGCGCTGGTGGCCGCGCGCGGCCGGATCATGCAGGAAGCCGAGCATGACGGCGCGATGATCGCGGTGCTGGGCGATGCCGACGCGTTGGCGCGCCTACTGGCGGATCTCGAGCCCCCGCTGTTCGTCAGCGCGCGCAACGCCGCCACGGTTGCGATCGTCGGCGGCGCGCGCGACGCGGTCAAAGGCCTCGAAGCTCGGTTGCGCGACGAGCGTTCGCTCGAAGGGCGTATGTTGCGCACCAGGCATGCCTTCCATACGCCGTTCTTCGAGGCAAAAGCGGCCGAGTTCGAGGCCGCGATCGGTCCGCTCGCCGCGACACCCGCGGCGATCGCGGTCGCCGGCAATGTCGAAGGCGCGATCGTGCGCGACGATCTGGACGCGCGCTACTGGCGCCGGCACATCGTCGAGCCGGTACGTTTCGCCGCCGGCGTCGCTTCGCTCGTCGATGCAGGCGCGCGCCTGTTCCTCGAAATCGGCCCCAACCGGGTGCTTGCCGGTCTCGTCCGGCGAGACCATCCGCGCGTCCGGGTCCTTGCCAGCCAGGCGGGTCCACGACACGAATACGCGACGTTCCTCAGCGCCGCGGCGGCCCTGTTTGAAGCGGGCCGCGACCCGCGCCTCGACCGGCTCGTGCCGCCGGCAGGCCGCGGATCGGTCCGTCTGCCGCCTCGCCGGCTGGCTCGCGACCGATATTGGTTCGAGCGCGACGAGGCGGTTGCCCGACATGATGCGAGCGAGCTGGTCGACCCTTCGGACCGTGCCGGTGGCACTCACCCATCGCCCGGCCAGACTGGGCGCGGCGCGGTCGTCGCCCGCCAGATGGCCATCATGGAAGGGCAAATCGCGCTGCTCGAAAGACGGCGCGTGGTGAACCTGCCACGCATAACGGAGAAAGGGTCATGAACGTCCAGTCGGCCGATCAGTCGAACCTGGAACTGATCAGGACGATCGCCGATCGACTGGCGCACGCGCTCGGTCGCGACGGCCCGATCGATCCGCACTTGCCGTTCGTCGACATGGGCGCGGATTCGCTGATCCTCGCCGAGACGATCGAGGACATCAATCGCATCTGCGGGATCGCTCTTTCGGTCGGCGAGCTTTTCGAAGCCGTCGACACCGTCACCAAGCTGGCGCGGCACATCCAGGCGCATGGCGACCACGCCGGCCTGCTCGGCCGTCCGGTCGACATCGGCGCCGCTTTGCAGGTCGAGCCGGCGGCAAGCCTGTTCGCGGACCGGGCGGCGCAAGCGGCTCACACTAGCGCGGTCGGCTCGCCCCCGACCGATGAATTGCATGCGCTCATCACTCGGCAGCTCGCGCTGATGGAGCGCCAGCTCGCCATGCTCGGCGTACCACCGCCGTCCACGACGATCGCGTCGGCCCAGGCCCCGGCGAAATCTGCACCGACGCGACCCGTCACGCGCGAGGCGGCGGTGCGCCCGCAAGGCGATGCCCGCGAGCGGGCGGCGAACGCCGCCCCTGATCGTTTCGCCGCGTTCGGGATCGATCTCGGACGCGATAACCGGGGAGACGATCAGGCCAAGGTGCGCCATGTCGCGGAACTGGTCGAGAAGGCCGATGCGATGCGCCCGAAATCGAAATCGCTCACCCAGCGGTTTCGTACGAACCTCGCCGACAACCGTGCTTCGGCCGGATTCCGGCCGCTGCTGAAGGAACTCGTCTACCCCGTGCTGTCGGATCGCGGCACGGCGGCACGGATCGAGGATATCGACGGCAACGCGTATATCGACTTCACGATGGGGTTCGGCGTCCACCTGTTCGGCCATTCGCCGCCGTTCGTGATCGACGCGCTCAGGACCCAGCTCGAGATCGGTTTGCCGGTCGGCCCGCAATCGCCGCTGGCCGGAAGGGCGGCCGAACTGATTTGCGAGTTCACCGGGCATGATAGGCTGTTCTTCTGCAATTCGGGGACCGAGGCGACGATGACCGCCGCACGGCTGGCGCGTGCCGCCACGGGCAAGGACGGAATTGTCATTTTCCGCAATTCCTATCACGGGACGTTCGACGGATTCCTTGCCCGGCCGTCGCAGCAGCCCGGCGAAAGCAAGCCGGCCAGCCGCGGCACGCCGCAGTCGTTCGTCGAAGATACGATCGTGCTCGATTACGGCGACGAGAGCGCGCTCGCCTTTATCGCCGAGCATCACGAACGGATCGGCGCGGTCCTGGTCGAGCCGGTCCAGAGCCGCGCGCCGGAACTGCAGCCCGGCGAATTCCTGCACGATCTGCGCGCCCTGACCGCTGACAAGGACATCGCGCTGATCTTCGACGAGGTCATCACCGGCTTCCGTTGCGCGGCGGGTGGAGCGCAGGCGCATTTCGGCGTGAAGGCTGATCTTTGTACGTACGGCAAGGTTATCGGCGGCGGGATGCCGATCGGGCTGGTCGCGGGATCGGCGAAGTTCCTCGACGCGGCCGATGGCGGCTGGTGGTGCTACGGCGACGACAGCGGACCGTCGGCCCCGACGATCTTCATGGCAGGAACCTTCTCGAAGCATCCGCTGGCAATGGCGGCTTGCGTCGCGGTTCTTGAACATATCGGTGCGCAAGGCCAATCGATGTACGACCGGCTCGACGAGCTTGCCGGCGACCTGTGTCAGCGGCTCGACGCGACTTTCGAGAAGCACGGCGTCGCGATCGAGATGCGCCGCTTCGCGTCGCTCTTTCGGTTCGCCGCGCAGGGCAACCTCGACCTGTTCTACCACCACCTGCTGCTGAACGGCATATTCGTCTGGGAAGGGCGCAATTGCTTCCTTTCGACCGCGCATACCGCGCAGGACGTGGACCGGCTCGTCGAAGCGATCGATGCGATCTGCGGCGAGCTGGCACCGCTCGACCTCGTTCCGATGCGACCGGGCCGCGCATTGCAGCCGCTGTCCGACGCGCAGCGCCGCTTCGCCAGGCTCGAGACGAGCGGAGAGGCGGGATCGACGGCATGCAATCTTTGCTTCGGATTCGTTTTCGACCCGAGCGTCGATGCTGGCCGGCTCGCGGACCGCGTACGAGGCGGGATCGCGGGACTCGAGATGCTCCACGCGCGCATCGACGCGATGGCCGGGCGGCAGCAGCCCGGCTTAATCGACTCGGTGGCGGTCGGGCGCGAGGCGATCGACGGCGCGGGCGACGAAGAACGGATCGAGTTCTGGCTCGCCGAAGAACAGGCGCGGCCCATCGATGTTGCGGTGGGGCCGCCGATCCGCGCGCGCATCGCCCGCTTCAGCGACGGGCGTACGGCGCTGTCGCTCTGCGTCCATCACTTGGCTTGCGATGGCTGGGGGCTGGACCGTCTGCTCGGGCGCATCCTGGGCCCAGGCGATATCGCGGCGGATATTGGGATCGCGCACGGCGACTGGCTCGCTCTCGAGCGCAGCTATCGCCACGGCGACCAGTTCGCGGCCGATATCGACTTTTGGAACACGGTGGTCCAGGCGATCGCACAGGCGCGGAATGAGCGCCCAGCCCGCTTCGGTTCGGGCGACTTGCGGATTGCCGGGCGACCGGGTGCGCGTGCGCGCGCGACGCTGGAACCGGATTTGGTGTCGCGCATCGCGCGGAGCGCGCGAGAGGCGGGCGCTACCCAGTTCGCCTGGCTGCTCGCCGCCTACCGCCACAGCCTCGCAAGCCTGTTCGCACCGGCGATCCCGACGGTCGGCATTCCGATTGCGAATCGGCCCGGCGGGACGAAGGACCTGGTCGCGAACTGCGTGAACCTGCTGCCGCTGCCGCCGCTCGATACTGGGCAAACCGGGTTCGGCACGTCAGTGTCCACCTGCAAGCGGCAGATGGCCGATCTGCTTAAGCACGGCCGCTATCCGTATGCGGACATCTGCGACCTATACGGCGCCATCGCGGGCACCGCGAACGAAAGTCCGGTCGAGGCGACCTTCAACCTCGAGCCGATCACCGGCTTGCCGCGCTTCGACGGGATCGAGGCGCGGCTGGTCATGCCGACGAACGCCGAGATCGAATTGGACCTGATGTGCAACGCTTTCCTCCTCGGCGGCGAGATGCGGATCGAGCTCGACTACAATCGCGACGCGTTCGAAGAAGACCGCGTGCACGCGCTGCTGAACCTGTTTCGCAAGATCGTCGAAGTGAACGTGGAGCAGGCGGCCGCCTGACGGAGGATCGAACATGGCTGAGAATGGCGGGAGCGATGCAATGCGCGGGGAAACTCTGCGCGACTTGCTTGGGCGCGCACCGGTGCCGGCGCGACGCGCGATGCTGACCAAGTTCCTCGTCGAACGGCTGCGCGAGGCACTCGGCGACGATTCGGATGCGGTAAGCGCGACCGCCGGTTTCGAGGCGATGGGTGTCGACTCCCGCATGGCGGTCGAACTCAAGGAAGTGCTCGAGGAGAAACTCGCGATCCCGCTGGGCACGACCCTGCTGTTCGATCAGCCCAACGTGCGGCAATTGACGGACCATCTGATCGAACGACTCGATCGCGAGGCCGCGGCGACGCGTTGAATGGAGCGCTCGACGCCTTCGACCACCCTCGAACCGACCGAGGACCAGGGCACCGCCGGCGAGGACTGCGAGCAGCGCCTCGCCGCCGAGCCGATCGCGATCGTCGGGATGAGCTGTCGCTTTCCCGGCGCCGACGACATCGACGCTTATTGGGACCTGCTGGTTGCGGCGCGCAACGTGATTGCCGACGTCCCGCCCGAGCGGTGGGATGTAGACGCGCTCTACGATCCCGATCCCGACGCACCGGGGCGAATGTCGACCCGGCGTGGCGGCTTTCTCTCCGGCATCGATCGCTTCGACGCGGCGTTCTTCAACATTTCGCCGCGCGAGGCCGCGCAGATGGATCCGCAGCAGCGTCTCCTGCTCGAAGTGATCTGGGAAGCGCTGGAGAACGCGTCGCTCGACCCCGACGCCTTGCGGGGCACCGCCGCAGGCGTGTTCGTGGGCATTTGCGCTTCGGACTATGCCAGGATGGCGGCGCGCGATCCCGACAATCTCGACGCCTATTGGGGCACCGGAAATGTCACCAGCGTCGCGGCGGGCAGGATTTCCTACACGCTCGGTCTGACCGGGCCGTGCATAGCCCTCGACACGGCATGCTCCTCGGCCCTGGTTGCGATCCATTACGCTTGCGAGAGCCTGCGGGCGGGTGAATGCGACACCGCCTTCGCGGCGAGCGCGAACCTCATTCTCTCGCCCGATGCGACGATCGCCTTCTCGAAAGCGCGGATGATGTCGCCCGACGGGTTGTGCCGGACCTTCGATGCGCGCGCCGATGGCTACGTCCGCTCGGAAGGCGCCGGCGCCGTCGTGCTCAAGACCTTGGCACGGGCGCGCGAGGACGGCGACGAGATCCTCGCGCTGATTCGCGGCAATGCGATCAACCAGGACGGCGCGAGCGGCGGGCTGACCGTGCCGAACGGGCCGGCGCAGACGCGCGTGGTGCGCGGGGCGCTGGCCCGCGCCGGGCTCGAGCCGCGCGACATCGACGTCATCGAAGCGCACGGCACCGGCACGCCGCTTGGCGATCCCATCGAAGTGGGCGCGCTGGCCGAAGTCTTCGCGCGCGGCCGGCCGGCGGATCGCGCGCTGCTCCTCGGTTCGGTCAAGAGCCTGGTCGGCCATCTGGAAGTGGCGGCGGGCATGGCGGGTCTGATCAAGCTCGTATTGGCGATGCGCCACCGTTACGTTCCCGGTTACCGCGAGCTCGGCGAGCTGAACGAGCGGATCGACTGGCAGCGACTGCCGTTCGAGATCACCCGCGAGGGGCGCGCCTGGCCGGAGACTTCACGCCCGGCGAGGGCGGGCATCAGCGGCTTCGGATTCAGCGGCACGAACGCGCATCTGATACTCGAAGAAGCGCCCGCGCGGCCAACACGATCCCGCGATAGCGCGTCCGTGCCGGACTGCGGCCGAGTGCTGTGCCTTTCGGCGCGGAGCGAGCCGGCGCTGCGCGCGCTCGCCGGTCGCTATGCCGACCGCATCGGAGCTGCCGGCGCCGACCTCGATGCGCTGACACATTCGGCTAATGCCGGCCGTGCTCGCTGGCAGCACCGGCTGGCCGTCCCCGCGCACGATGCGGCCGAGCTGCGCGAGCGCCTGGCGGGGTTCGCCAGCACCGGCGCAGCGCGCAGACCGGCCGTGGCGGGCAGGGTGGGGTCCGACCCCGCCCAGGTCGCTTTCCTGTTTTCGGGGCAAGGCGCCCAATATGCGGGCATGGGCCGCGAGCTCTACGAACTCCACCCCGCCTTTCGCGCGGATATCGACCAGTGCGAGCGCCTGCTCGCCGCGCACCTCGACACCCCGTTGCGCGACCTGCTCTGGGGGCCGTCCGCCGATTGGCTCAACCGGACTGTGAACACGCAGCCGGCGCTCTTCGCGCTCGAATATGCGCTCGCCAGGCTATGGCAGAGCTGGGGCGTGCAGCCGACCTTCGTCGTGGGCCACAGCGTCGGCGAGTTCGCCGCGGCCTGCATCGCGGGGGTGTTGCGCCTCGATGATGCGATAGCGCTGATCGCTGCGCGGGGGCGCTTGATGCAGCGACTGCCGCCCGGCGGCGCAATGGCGGCGCTGCCGCTCGCGCGCGACGAGGTGGAGGACGTCGTCGCCCGGCTCGGCGGCGATCTCGCGATCGCCGCCTGCAACGATCCGCGACAGACGGTCATCTCGGGCAGCGCGGACGCGGTGGCCGCAGCGCGCGCCCTGCTCGCCGGCGACGGTGGAACGGGCGACGGCAGCCTGCTCGACGTCTCGCACGCGTTTCATTCGCCGCTGATGGAACCGATGGTGAAGGAATTCGGCGCGCTCGCGGCCGGGATCGCCTTCTCGCCAGCCCAAATCGCCATCGTCTCCACCGTTACCGGCACGCTCGACGACGGGTCCTTCGCCACCGCCGACTATTGGGCGCGACAGATCACCGCACCGGTCGATTTCGCCGCCGCGGCCAGCGAGCTCCAGGCGCTGGGCGCCAACACCTTGCTCGAAATCGGTCCCGGTACGACGCTCGTCGGGCTCGCGCGAGAATGCGGCAAGTGGCAGGCGGTGGCCCCGAGCCTGCGCAAGGGACGCAGCGATTGGTACCAGCTTCTCGAAACGCTCGGCACGCTGTTCGTCGCCGGCGTCGATGCCGATGGACGCGCCGCCGGGCGCACCGACCGGCGACGCCCGGTCCAGGTGCCCCTGCCGACCTACCCGTTTCAACGCCAGCGCCACTGGTTCAAGCAAGTGCGTGACTCCGACGCGCCGCTGGAGCCGGGTAGCCATCCGCTGCTCGGCCGTCCGTTACGCAACGCGCTGCTGGGCGAGGAAGCGAGCTTGTTCGAACGCCGCTTGCGTGCCAGCGATCCGGCCTATCTCGCCGGGCATCGCGTTCACGGCCGGGTCGTCATGCCCGGCGCCGGGTTCGTCGAGATGGCATTCGCCGGCTACGCACTGCGCCATGGAGACGGCCCGGCGGTGCTGCGTAATTTCGCGGTGCGCCAGGCGCTGGCACTGCCCGAGCGATCGGCGATGACGCTGCAGTCCGCGATGGAGCCCGCCGATGGCGCGTGCGACCGGTTTGCCTGTCACGGCAGCACCGGCGATGGTGCCGCGACCATGCCGGGCAAGGCCGAATGGACGACGCACTGCAGCGGCGATATCGGACGCCCGGCGGACGACGAGCGCCCTTCCGGCTTCGGCGAGATGCTGGCCGACGTGCGCGCGCGGCTGAAGGACGGCGGACGGTCGGTGGACCCGGCCACGTTCTATGCCGAGCTGGCCGCACGCCACCTCGCCTATGGCCCGTCGTTTCGCACGATCCGCGCACTCGATGTTCTAGGCGATGTGGACGGGCAGGTCGAAAGCCTCGCCGACATCGCCTTGGCGGACGGAGTCGCGGACGCCACCGACGCGCCCTATCGTGCCCATCCCACTCTGGTAGACGGCTGCTTCCAGGCGCTTGCCGCCAGCTTCCCCGAGGCCGAGCCGGGCACGACCTACCTTCCGGTCGGGATCGATCGCTTCTGCCTCTGGGAACGGCTGCCCGACCGCCTGTGCAGCCATGCGGTCGTTCGCCGGCTCGGCAGCGGCCGGCAGACGCGCTTCGTCGCCGACATCCGCCTGCTCGATCCGTCGGGGCGGGAGTTGGGCACGATCACCGGCCTGCAGGCGATCGGGGTGGATGAATTGGCATTGCTTCTCGCGACCGCCGAATGGCGCGACAAGCTTTACGAAACGCACTGGATCGAACAGCAGACGCCGGCGAGCGAGGCGATCGTGCCGGGAACCGGTGACGCAACTTGGTTGATCGTCGGCCGAAGCGACGGCATCGCGCCGGACCTCGCAAGCGAACTGCGCACGCGTGGTCACCCCACCCGCTTGATCGATCGCGCTGCAATGCCCTCCGGTGCGGCCGGTTGGGACGCGCTGTTACAAGAGTCCGCGCCCGTCGCCGGGGTCGTGGCGATCGCCGCGCCGGCGCAGGGAAGCGACGTCGCGGTCCACAGCGAAGGCGATGACTGGCGCGCGGTGCTCGGCATCGTCCAAGGGGCCGTCGCCCGCGGTGGAATCGGGGGCAAGGTCTGGACGGTGACCTGCGGCGCACAGGCGGTCGAGTCGACCGAGTCGGTCGATCCCACGCAGGCGGCATTGTGGGGATTGGCGCGCTCGATCAGGCTCGAACAGCCGGCGCTGGCGGGCGCTTGCATCGACCTCGAGCCCGATTTTGCGACAATCGCGCAACTTGCCGATGATCTCGTCGCGCGCGACGCGGAGCCGGAGATCGCCTATCGCATTGCTCGGCGGCACGTGGCGCGCTTGCGCCGCCTCAGACCCTCGGCCCCGCGAGGAACCATCGACCTTCCCGACTCCGCCTGGCGCTTGCGGACGGCCCGGTACGGCACGCTCGACGCGCTGAAGGCGGAGCCCGTCGAACGCGCGGCACTGAAGGAAGGCGAGGTCGAGATCGCGGTCCGCGCCGCGGCGGTGAATTTCAAGGACGTGATGTACTGCATGGGCATGCTGCGGCAATTCAGCGAGCAAGCCGGGATCTTCGAAGCGGCCGATCAGCCGCTCGGGTTCGAATGTGCGGGCGTGGTCAGCCGCGTCGGTGACGGGGTCGGCGACCTGTCGGTGGGCGATCCGGTGTTCGGAATGGCGCCTTCGGCGATGGCCTCGCACGTCGTGCTCGATGCCCGCATGGCGTACCGCAAGCCAGAGGCGCTCTCGTTCGCGCAGGCGGCATCGTTGCCCACCGTCTTCATGACCGCGCTTTACGCGCTCGACCGGCTTGCGCAGTTGCGCCCCGGCCAGACGATGTTGCTTCACGCCGGTGCGGGTGGCGTGGGCCAGGCCGCCATCCAGGTGGCGCGGCGCGCCGGGGCCACGGTCTACGCCACCGCGAGCCCGTGGAAATGGCCGTTCCTGAAATCGCAAGGGGTCGCCGCGACGCTACATTCGCGGACCCTGGAATTCGCTGACGAAATTATGCGCCTGACCGAAGGGCGGGGCGTCGATGTCGTGCTCAACAGCCTCAACGGCGAACATATCGCGCGCTCGGCGGACGTCGTCGCGCGCGACGGCTGCTTCATCGAGATCGGCAAGGCGGGCGTGTGGGATACGCAGCGGATGGCCGACTATCGGCCCGACATTCGCTATTTCCTGTTCGACCTCGGCGATGTCGAGGATGGCGCGTTGCAGGCCGAGCTTCTGCAGGACGCAGTCGAAGGGCTTGAAGCGGGCTTTCTGGCCCCGCTGCCGACCCGGACCGTACCGGCGGAACAGGCCGATGCCGCGTTCCGTCACCTCGCCCAGGCGAGGAATATCGGCAAGGTGGTGCTCGCGATGCCCGAACCGGTCGCGACTCGCGACGCGAGGCCGCGCGAGCGCATCGTCGGCGATCGCAGCTATCTCGTCACCGGCGGATGCGGCGCGCTCGGTCTGCGGGTGGCCGAGCGGCTGGTCGAGCGCGGTGCGCGCAGGATCCTGCTTGCCGGTCGCGGCGAACCGGATGAGCAAACCCGGCAATTCATCGATGCATTGCGCATGCGCGAGCCGAGCCTGGCCATCCGCACGACCACCGCCAATGTCGCCGACCGGGTGGCGGTCGATCGTCTGATCGCGGAGCTTGGCGAGTTGGGACCCCCCGGCGGAATCGTTCACGCGGCAGGTGTGCTCGACGATGCACTGCTCGCGGACTTGACGGAGGATCGCTTCGCTGCGGTGCTGAGACCCAAGGTCGAGGGCGGCTGGAACCTGCACCGCGCCACGCGCGATCTCGAGCTCGATTTCTTCATGCTGTTCTCTTCGATCGCTGCGCCCTTCGGCGCTCCCGGCCAGGCGGCCTACGCCTTCGCGAATGCCTATCTCGAAGGGCTCGCCCGCCATCGCCGCGCGCAAGGTTTACCGGCAACCGCGATCCATTGGGGGCCGTGGGCCGCAAGCGGGATGGCGGCGCGTACCCGCGCGGCCGGGCGCGACCGGTTCGATGCCATCGGCCTGACGCCGATGGCGATGGCGGACAATCTCGATATTTTCGATCTCGCGCTGGAAGCCGATCGGCCCGCGCTCATCGCGCTCGACATCGACTGGGCGCGCTATCTCCAGCGTGTGCCGCAGCGCAACGCGGCGTTCTTCGGATCGCTGGCAACGGCGCGCGCGCCTGCGCAGGCGCGAATCGGGCGCGAGGGCGGCTTGGCGGAGAAGATCGCGAACGTCGCTCGCGAGGAGCGGGTGGTTCTGCTGGCGGACGATCTGTGCGCGCGGATCGCCACCGTCGCCGGCCTGTCCAGTCCGGACGAGATTGCCGCCGATCGACCGATGGCCGAGCTCGGGCTGGATTCGCTGATGGCCGTCGAACTCAAGAACGGGATCGAAGCTGCTCTCGATTGCGTTTTGCCGGCCACGCTACTGCTCGACCATCCGACACTCGCCGATCTGGCGGCCTTCCTGGCCGATCAGGTCGCGCCTTCCGGCGGCTCGCCACCCGAGCGCCCACGGGCTGAAGATGCGTCCGAAGCGCCCGGCACGGCTTCCCAGCCGCCGCGCGAGCGGATGCGCGAAAGCATGATCGCGGTCGATGGCCGGCGACTTCAGCTTTGCACGTGGGAACCCGACGGAACGCGCGCGCTTCCGGTCGTCTGCGTTCATGGAATTCTCGACCAGGGAGCGATCTGGGACGCGGTGGCGGACTCTCTTGCGCAGCGCGGGCATCGCGTGCTCGCCCCCGATCTGCGCGGCCACGGCCGATCGGATCACCATCCCGCCGCCGCGGCGATAACCGCGATCGATCTGATGCGCGACGTGGCCGCGGTGATCGAGGCCGACGGCGCGCCGCCTTACGTGCTGGTCGGCCATTCCGCCGGGAGCGCCGCGTGCGGCCTCTATGCCGCGCTCCATCCGGAGAAGGTCGCCGCGCTCGTCCTGGTCGAGCCGGTCGTGCCATGCCTGCGCCAGAACCGCGACGCCATGGGCCTGCTGCGCGCCGACCTAGAATATCGCGACGACGCGCCGGCCCATCCGGTCTACCCCGACGTCCGCACCGGCGCACGCATGCTCGGTCTCAGCCACCCCGGCCTCGACCGGGGGCACGCCGAACGGCTGGCCGAGCGGATTCTCGAACATACCGAAGAGGGGTGGCGCTGGCGCTGGGATCCACGGCTGCGCAATCCGCTCGGCATCGACTTCGGCATGACCCGCGAACAATATCTGCACCTGCTCGCGACGATCGATCGCCCGGTCCACGCGATCTTCGGCAGCGACAGCCAGTTTGCGACGGGCGGGATGCTGCTCGATCCGGCGCACGAGGCGATCGCGGGGCACGGCGCCACGATCGCCGGCGGGCACAACCTGCACACCGACAATCCGGACGCTCTCGCCGAGACCGTCCTCGCCATGATCGACGAGAGGGGCCGAAGCGACCGTGCTTGAACATTACGAAGCGCTGAAGACGCTCGACCGCATACCCGATCATCACGCCGCGCTCGCGCCCGAAGGCGTGGCGCTGATCGACCGCGGGGAGGAAATTCTCTTCGCCGAACTCGCCGAGCGCAGCCGGCGCGTCGCCGCGGGCTTGCACGCGGCGGGGGTGAAGCCCGGCACGAGGGTCGCGGTCGTCGGCCCCGATTGCGGCGCAACCTACGAGATCCTGTTCGGATGCTTTCTGGCGGGCGCGGTCGCGGTGCCGATCAATTGGCGGCTCGATCCCGACGAGCTCGGCTATATCCTGCGCGATGCGGAAACGCCGTTCGTGTTCGCCGCGCCCGAGGTTCGCGCCAAGCTGGAGCCGGTGGTGGGCGAGGCGACACTGCACATCATACTCTTCGGTCGGATGGGCGACGGTGGCGATGCCGGCTACCGCGCGTGGCGCGATGCGCAGCCCGCGGCCTCGAGCGAGCCGAGGCGCGACCCGCTCGCGCCGGCCATTCAGGTCTACACCAGCGGCACGAGCGGGCGACCCAAGGGCGTGGTGCTGTCGCACCGCAGCTTCCTCGAACCCGCGCGCCTGGTCGAGGCCGCGGGCGAGCGGCTGATCGGATGGAGGCCGGGCGACACGTCGCTCCTCGCGCTGCCGACCTACCATGTGGGCGGTCTATGGTGGAGCTTTCACGGGCTCGCGAACGGCGCGCGCAATGTGGTGCTGCCGGTCTTCAACGCGCCCGGCGCGCTCGCCGCGATCGCCCGGCACCGCGTGACCAAATGCGCTTTCGTGCCGGCGATGCTGCGCTTCCTGCTGTCCGAGCCCGAAATCGCGACGACCGATCTCGGCTCGATCGAGCAGGTGATCTACGGCGGATCGCCAATGCCGCTCCCGGTGCTGGAGCAAGCGGTCGAGCGCTTCGACTGCGCTTTCGCCCAGAATTACGGATTGTCGGAAACCTGCAACATGGCGGTGTTTCTTGGGCCCGACGAGCATGGACGGATCCCGCCGGACGGGGTGACGGGGCGGCCGCTGCACGGGATCGGCGTCAAGATCCGAGACTCGAGCGGCAATGCGCTGCCGTCGCCCGAAGTCGGTGAAATCTGTTTCCGCACCGCGGGGGCGATGATCGAATATTGGCGCTTGCCCGAAGAGACTGCGCACACGCTGGAAGACGGCTGGGTGCGCACCGGCGACGTCGGCTTCGTCGACGCTCAAGGATTCGTCCGGATCACCGACCGCCTGAAGGACTTGGTCATTACCGCCGGGGAAAACGTCTATCCGGCGGAAATCGAACGCGTGCTGCTCGAACATCCCGGCATCGCCGACGCTGCCGTGATCGGCATTCCCGACGAGCGCTGGGGAGAAGTTCCGCTGGCGTATGTGGTCGCGGGCGATGCCAGTCTCGACAAGCCGGCGGTGATGCGGTTCCTGCGCGGTCGACTCTCGGCGTTCAAAATACCGCGGACGATCGAGTTCCTCGATGCCCTGCCGCGCAACGCCAGCGGCAAAGTGCTGAAGCGGGTCCTGCGCGAACCGTATTGGGCGGGGCGTTCGCGCGGGGTCGGCTGAACCGGCCGCACGGCCGTTACCGCCTGGTGACGCGCGACACGCTCGCTTCGACGGCCGAGATTTCGATGGAATACTTGCGGCCGTTCGTTATCGTGACGGGCATGACGGACCGCCAACCGCCCGACTCACCCGCCGCGGCCCGGGCGGAGACCCTACGCCAAGCTCTGACGGCGGCTTTTCCCGAGATTCCCGCCGCGCTGGCGGATCAATTCGCGCAAGTGGTGTGCGACGGCCCCGAAGGCCAGCCGGTGGTCCACCGGCTCGACAAGCCTTACGGACGCAACCTGATCCTCGCGATCTCGGGCGACTACGGCCTGTCCTGCGCGCGGCTGCTGCCTGGGCGCACCACCAGCTATCACCGCCATGCGACGCGGCGCGAGTTCTTCGCCGTGCGCGAGGGACGGCTGCATCTGCGCGACGGCGACGACAGGCGTATCCTCCGGTGTGGCGACTGGGGGGCGTCGACGCCCGGCGTGGCGCACCAATTGGCCAATGCGGGCAACGCGGATTGCGAATTCGTCGAGGTTTTCAGCCCGCCGCTGCTCGAGGACAAGTTCCGGATCGACGATCCCTACAGTCGACCGGTCGGCCAGGTCGGACTGCACGAATGAACGCACGCGCCGGCGCGGTTCGGGTCGAGGATCTGCGCGAGCAGGCGCGCCAGGCGCGCCGGCTGGTGATCGACGCGATCCACGAACGCGGCACCGGCCATGCCGGAAGCTCGCTGTCGATCATCGAAGTGCTGACCCACCTCTACTTCGCGCATCTCGACGTCGATCCGGCGGACCCCGAGCGCGCCGATCGCGACCGTCTGGTGTTCAGCAAGGGTCACGGTTCGCCCGCGCTCTACGCGGTCCTGGCGCTGCGCGGCTATTTCGATCGCGGGCTGATGCGCACGCTGCGCAGTCTCGGCAGCGGGCTTCAGGGCCATCCGCACGCTGGCATGCTGCCCGGGGTGGACCAGTCGACCGGCTCGCTCGGGCAGGGGATCTCCTGCGCGCTGGGCATGGCGCTCGGCCTGCGGATGCGCGCGAGCAAGGCCCGTGTGTTCTGCATCCTCGGCGACGGCGAGATGCAGGAAGGGCAGAACTGGGAGGCCTTCATGGCCGCCGCGCACTACGGGGTCGGCAACCTCGTCGCCATTCTCGACTGGAACAAGCTGCAGAGCGACGGGCGGCTGGATGAGATCATGTCGCTGGGCGATATCGCCGCCAAGCTGCGCGCCTTCGGCTGGACGGTCTCGACGATCGACGGGCACGATTTCGTCGACATCGCGCGCGGGCTCGCCGAAGCGGCCGGCGACGTGCCGCACTTCATCGTGGCCGATACCGTCAAGGGCCGCGGCGTTTCATTCATGGAAGACGTGATGCACTGGCATCATCATCCGATCTCGGACGACGAGTTCGCGCAGGCGATGGGCGAACTGGAGACCGGCCTGTGATCGCGCGCCAATCGCGCACGATCGCGAGCTTCGCGGAGGCGACGGAGGCCGGCCTGGCGACCCGCGACGCTTACGGCGAGGCTCTGCTCGCTTTGGGCGAGGAGGACGACCGCATCGTCGTCCTCGACGGCGACCTGTCGCGTTCGACGCGCACCGAATGGTGGGAGAAGAAGTTTCCCGACCGTTTCATCAACGCGGGGATCGCCGAACAGAACCTGATCGGGATGGCGGCAGGGCTGGCGTCGGTCGGCTTCGTGCCTTTCGCGACCACCTACGTCATCTTCGTCACCCGCGCGCTCGACCAGATCCGCCAGAGCGTGTGTTTTGCCGGCGCCAACGTGAAGATCGTCGGCTCGCACTCGGGCTATGCCGCGTCGTTCGACGGAGGCTCGCATCAGGGCCTGGAAGACATTGCGATGCTCGGCGTGCTGCCCGGCATGACGGTGCTCGCGCCGCTCGACCATCCCGACACGGTCCGCGCGGTGCGCTGGGCGGCACGGCACGAAGGGCCGGTCTATATTCGCACCCAGAAGGAGGCGAGCGGGGTCGTCACCGACGGCGGCGAAGCCGAGGATCCGTTCGCGATTCGCCAATGGGGCGAGGGCACCGATCTCGCGCTGGTCGCCACCGGGAGCCGCGTCCATGCCGCGCTGCTTGCCGCCGCCGAGCTCGCGCGCGACGGGCACGACGTCCGCGTGCTCGGCGTCGCCGCGCTCAAGCCGTTCGACGAGACCGGCCTGCGCGAAGCTATCGGGGGCGCGCGGCAGGTCGTCACGGTCGAGGAACATATGGTTCGCGGCGGACTGTTCGACCTCGCATGCGTCGCGCTGCGCGGAACAGCGGTGCCGGTCCATCCGATCGCGGCGATCGACCGTTTCGGAGAGACCGGGTCGTGGCATGAACTGCTGCGAGCGAACGGGCTGGACACGCCGGGCATTCGCGATCGGGCGCGCGCCATCCTTCGCTGCGGCTGAGCGGCCGCGCGATCGGTTCGCGGGCGGTTCGAAGCGAACCCGGCGAAAGCTGCTCGACAAGCTCCTGCTCCTTTTGCGACTTCAGGTATTCCGCAGCAGCTTTGTCACTTGTGCCCGAACTGAACTCTTGGACGTCGAAGACGCGGCCACCGAACGCGACCGTGCCGCGGATGTACCAGTTGCGCGCTTTGCCGCGCTGGCGGAGGGTGAGCATGTCATGCTTTCAAGAAGAAGCCGGAACTGCGCCTCGGAGAGGCGCACACGGCCGCGCACGCGCGTGACAGGCACGCCGTGCTGCTGGCAGGCGCGGCGGACCCAGCGCTCCTCGTCGACGTCGTCGACTCGAAGGCGATCCGCCACTTCCCGCGGCGTCAGCAATATACCGTTCGGAGGTTCTGCCTCAGCAGCCATAGCTGGAGGGTCGCGCGCCACCGCGAAAGCGGACGCCCGACGGCCATAGGCCGGCATCCTGGCCGCCTCCGACTTCCCGGAGGACGATCCGGCGCCTGGTGGAGGTACGACCACCGCATCCGGACCGAAAAGCGCCGGAGAAAGCTCACCGCCTCCTGCCTGCGCCGCACCCGGACGACGACCAGCGGCCGCACGGGTGGATCTTTTCTTTTCGTCCAAGTGGAAAAACACCAGGTCGGCGCCCGCAGCCCCCCGGCCTAGCACCCGACGATGACCGAGGGACCGCGAGCGCTTAGCTACTTCCCTTACGTCGAGCCGGCCACCGCGTCCCGAAAGTCTGCGGCGCCATCTTGGCACGTAACAAGAACGGGATCTGGTTACAAGCGCTGAGGTTAAGGCATCGCCAAGCTAGGAGGCTCCGAAAGGATCCAACGGCTCGAAGGAATTAACCTACGGAGACTTGGCCGGTCCGTCCCCCTCAAGCGCTGCTCTAAGACTTCTGATCTCGGTCACCAGTCTTGGAATATCTTGCCGGGCGTTAGCAATAAAATCATAATCAGCTTCGACAGCTCCGGACAGCTCGATGTCGTCGCCGCCGGTCGTAATGCAACTCGACCCCCCCAAGAAATCCCGGCCTTCCACATGCGCGGTCCAGGGCCCCGCAGTCGCTGCGGCGACGCGCCCGTCGATCTGGGCCAACTCCTCCTCGGTAAGGCTACTCGGCTGGTTCACGCGGTCACTCCTGCTCAATGTCCTCTATTTGGGTTCGGCACGGTCGGTGTGAAGAGCTGTTGTGCCTGCGAGGGCGTAATCCCGCAAAGCGTACAATGATAAGGATTGCCCGGATTGGGCGACGGGATCACGTTGCCTCCGGCGGCCCTCACGTCGCCAACTGTGGTTACTCCGACCTGCCCGTTCGGGATGGTGGTCGTCAGCTGAGGAAGGGAGGCACCCGGACCGCTGTTGACTGAGACTCCTTGGAGATTCCCGTTAGCGTCGAGGGTCACTCCCGCTCCGTTCTGGAAGCGGTCCGCTGTACATGTGCCTCCCCTGCAAACCAATGCATCATCGGGAATGCGCCTCGCGACGTCGCTAACCTCATCGGCATGCCTGAGGATCTTACCGATACCGTCGCCGACGACCGGTACGATCCCCACACCTGCCGCCGCGATGCTGATCGCGGTCGGGTGGTTCCAAGCGTCGCGGATGGCGAGGCCGTCGCCGAGGACCGGGGTCCAGTCGGCGAGGGTGCGGCCGCCGTTGCGCCAGATGGTGCGGCCCGCCTGCCGCCAATTGCCCGTCGGATCGGTGTAGTTGACCGGATCGTTGCCGACATAGGCGTAGAGATGCATGCCGTCGGCGACGAAGGTCGGGTCGGGCGACAGGAAGCGGCCGAGATAGGGCGAGTACCAGCGCGACTTGTAATAATAGAGGCCGCTGTCGGGATCGAGCCGCTGGCCGGTGTAGCGGATGGGGACTCCGGTGGTGACGTTCGGCTCGCCGAACGGGCCGTAGCTCAACGCCGAGCCGAGCTCGCCCGCCGCGGTGGCGGTCGCGGTGACCGAGCCTTCATGGTCGGCATAGAGCCATGTCCTGGTCGCGGCGCCGGTGCCGTCGTAGACGACCAGCGCCTCGTCCATCGCCGGCCCGCGCACGAAGCGCCGGATCAGGGTCCCGGTCGAGCTGTATTCGCCGATCAGCTGGTTGCCGTCGTAGAGGTAGCGGTTCGCAGCGGTCTTGCCGACCCCGCGGGTGACGAGCCGTCCGAGCGTATCGTAAGTGTAAGCCAGGCTGACTCCGCCCTTGACGGCCGCCGTCTTCAGCCGGTTGTCGAAATCGTAGGTGAAGGTCCAGGTGCCGTCGCCCGCCAGATTGCCGCGGGAATCGTAGGTGAGAGTCTTGGTCCCGGACGTCCTGTAGAGGTCCTCGCCGTCGTTGGTATAGGCCCGGCTGACATTGTAATAGCCGTTCCAGTCGTAATTGACGTTGGACGTCGTCAGCGAGGTGACCGCCCCGGCCCGGTCGTAGCCGTAGGTGCGGGTGACGTCGCCGGCGGTGCCGGTGAGGTCGAGCGTCATGGTGGCGAGGCGGGCCTGGCTGTCATAGCCGTAGCCGGCGCTGGTGGCGTTGCCGTAGCTCACCCCGGTCCGGCGCGACAGATCGTCATAGGTGTAGCTGGCCAGCAGCGCCGTGCCGTTCTCCCTGACCGCGCTGGTGCGGCCGAGGACGTCATAATCGTAGGTGACGTAGAAGGTGTTGCCCGGCCAGGTCGTGCGGGTGCGGTTGCCGGCGGGGTTGTATTGATAGGCGACGGTGCCGGCGACCGTCGTCGACGAGATCATGCGGCCGGCCTTGTCGTAGACGTAGGAGACATTGCTCGAGCCGTTGGCGCTGAGCATCCGACCCAGCAGATCGTAGGTGTAGGTTACGTTGTCCGCGGTGGTCGGCGCCGTGCGCTGCGTGACCCGGCCGATATTGTCGTAAGCGAACTGCACGATCTGGCCGTCGCGGCGGGTCCATTTCGTGAGGTTGCCGTCGGCATCATATTCGTACTGGTCGCAGCCGTAGCTGGTCCTGGTCCCGGGGCAGGCGACAGCATCATACCATCGCGCGCGGATCCGGCCGTGCCCGTCCATCTGAACTTTCTTCGTGGTCGCCGGGTATGACGGGTTGGCGGCGGCGGCGTTCGCGGACGAGTAGGAATATTCGGCGTAGCTCACTTGGACGTTGTTCGAGGCGTTGATCGGATTGTTGACACGCACGCTCTCGCTGACCTGCTGGAGCGGAGTTCCCACGCCCCTGGTCGTGCTGACCAGTTCTCCGCTCGGCGTATATCCAAATCGAGAAGTTCGGTTGCCGCCTTCGGCCGCGGTGCGGTTTACCGACGAGGTCGCCAGCCGGCCGTAATTGTCATAGGTCAGATCAGTGACCGCCACCGGGGCGGCCGCCGTCGGACAGCTGAATTCGTCTGCCACTAGGCCGGGGCCAGCAACCTGGCTGAGCTTGCCGTCGGCGCGCCAAGCGCTGCAGATCGCCGCCCATTGCAGCCCGATCTGCGCCGAGGAGCGAATTGCATCCCCATCGGCATTATAGGCGATCCGGCTGACTTTCCCGCGTGCATCGGTAGTGGTCGTATGCCGGCGTTCCGCGTCGTAACCGAACTGGGTGATGTCGGCGGTGTCAGTGCGCGGGCCGTCCACCGAGGTGAGGTTGCCGACGGCGTCATACCCATAAGCGGTCGTGAGATTGAGCCCGCCGGCATCGACCACCATCGTGCTCGGCACGTAGCGGTTGGCGGCATTGTATCCCAAATTCGTCGTAACCGAATTCGTCGCATCGATCTTGCGGGTGCGAGACGTCAGCAGAGTGAAGTTCGGAAAGCCGGGAGCGCCGGCGAACGACGTGTAGCCGAGGGTCGTCTGCGGACGCAGGGTGGCTCCGTCCACGGGCGGCGGCAACGTGACGGTCGCCAGATTCCCGGCCGCGTCGTAGGTGTAGTTGGTGACCTTGCCGCGCGCGTTGGTCGCGGTGGCGAGCCTGTTATACTGGGGCTCGTAAGTGAAATTACGGATGAGGTCGGGAATGGTCGTCGTCAAGGTCGGAACGTTGACCGCGACCTGCCGGAGCCTGGTGACGTTGTGCGTGCAACGCTTCTCAGCGCTGTTGCACGTCGCATCGTCATATGTGAATTCGACCATCGGAGTGCGGTAGCTATATTGCCGGCTGACCCGCCCAAGGCCGTCATAATATAAGCGGGTCTGCGACGCGCAATAATAGCGGCCGCCGGTTTCCGACCAGACACAGTCTTCGAGGGTTCCGAGCAGTTCGCCAGCGCCGGAGAAATAGTCAATGGCAGGGGGGCCGTCGGGCGACTCCTCCTCAGACCGTGAGCCGGCGAAATAATATTTCCACAGCTTGGCATCGGCGGTCAGCTGCTGCTTGATCCGGCCGAACGAATCGTAGGTGTTCGTGATCTGGGCGACCGTAGGATTGGCCGGCAGGAAGTATTTGGTCATCCTTCCGGGCAGATCGTACTGGAAGGTGGTGCTGGCCGAAGCGGCATCCGTGAAGGTGCCCAGGTTGCCGGCGGCATCGTAGGCGTAACCGACCGAGCGGCCATTATTGTCGGCGACCGACGAAAGCCTGTCACCGCTATAGGTCAGCGTGAGCTGCCGGCCGAAGCTGTTCTGGACCGTCGCCAGCTTGCCGTTGGCATAGGAATAGCGGACCTCGAACCCGGTCGGGCTCGACCGCCTCGAAATGTTCCCGTCAGTGTCGAAGTCGATGAGGTCCTTCGACACCGTCGAATAAGCGTAAGTGCCGTCGGCGTTCCGGGTCAGCCTGCCGGAGCTCAAGGGGGGGGCATTGTAGGTGCCGTCCGAAAGCTTCACGAACAGCTCGCCGGTCTCCCCGTCCGTCATCATGACGGCGTTGTTCTCAAGTTGGTCGGAAAACCAGCGCTGCCCGAGCATGGCGGTGGTTAGCTTGTCGACCGGCACGGCCGGATCGGCGAGCAGGTCGAGCGCGACCATGCTCTCGACGATGCTGGTCGCGGCGTCGATCGGCGAATCCTCGCCCAGTCCCTGCAAGGGCAGGGTCACCGGCTTCGCGGTAATGGCGAAATTGTGCGTCCAGCCCGGGCCGAGCGGCCCGTCATCGTCCTTCTTCGCCGAGGTGTAGATCCTCTGGAAGCCGAGCCCGTAGGGAAAGCCCTGATTGCCCACGGTGAGATCGTCGTGGGAGTAGACGAAGGCGCCGGTCGCCATGTCGATCGGGTCGCCGCGCTTCTTCATCCACCACCGCAGCCACGGCGGGGCGTTCTTCTGGAGCCGGTCGATCCAGTCCTCGGGCGGTCCCTGGATGGTGACGTAGCCGCCATTATAGCCGCCGGCGATCATCGCTCCGATGGCGACCCCGCTCCCCTGCCCCTCGGTGGTCAGGTAGCCGAAGCCGGTCCAGTTGTTCTCCGTCCGGGCACAATTTTGCGGCAGGATCAGCCTGACGCCGTTGGCGGTCAACGAATTGAAGGCGGCGAAATTGGCGTTGCAGTTGATCAGGTACGGCTGGACGCCGGCGGTGTAGTTCGCCGCCGTCGCGCTGAAGATCGTCTCGCCGGCGCCTACCGCCTGGTCGATGAGATCGACTGTCGATACCGCGGAAGTCCCGACCACCTGTTCGAGCACCGCCGATTCGAAGGCGCTTCCGTGAAAGGTATGGCTGTAGGTCGCCGCGGCCTCGCGGCTCGCATCGCCGGTTTCGTGGGCAACTGTGTAGGATACGGCCGGCAGATCGATATAGGGGCCGCCGCGATTGCCGATCAGGCCGATCTGATGGTGACTCTTGGTATTCGTCTTGGCGACACGATCGGTCAGATAGATCGAGGCGCTCCATTGCGCCTGCCAGTCGGCCGCGATGGCACCGAGGCTCGCGCCAAGCGCCGGCTCGGAGCTGGGGTCGGCCCCGGCTTTGGTTGCGGCCGCGACCTGCTTGCGGAAGATGTCGCCGAGAGCGCTCGTCGTGGGGCCGAGCCCGACGGTGAGGAAATGGGTCTCTCCCGAAAAGATCGTCCGGGTGACCACCTGGTCGGCGAAGCGCTGGGGATAGGCGGAATGAACCACCTCGATCCTGAGATTGGCGGCCCAGCCTGCCGGCAGCGCGTTGCCGACGGCAATCACTTCGCCGTCCGCAGCGAGCACCGGCTGCAAACTGGCGTTGGGGGAAATGGTGAGGCGCTTGCCGTAATAATAATCGGGAAGGATGAGATAATCGACGCCCGGGTAGGTGATCCTGAGCAGGACCCGCATGTCGTTGGGGATGTAGTCACCCCAGTTAGCCTCCTGATAAGGCTGGTCCTGATAGGGTAGATAGGCCTGCAGGCCGAGGCCGGACGCCAGGGCCGCCGGCGGAGTGATGACCTTGCCGCCGACAATGTCCTCGAGCCCCCCGGCTGGCTTGGTCGCCCGGATGTTGCCGATGAGGTTGTTAGAGTAGGTCGTCAGGCTGGAGCGCACGTTGGCCCGGTTGAGGTCCTTTGCCGTCGTGGCCGTGACCGTCGCGCCGACGCGGGCGCTCGCAAGATAGGTCGTCGAGTTATAGCCGGTGGCCGCCGCGAGATCGATTCCCGGCTTTACCGTGTGGGGCTTCATCGAAGGATCCCAGGCGATGTGGCCGAATATTTGCCCGTTGTCGTAGCGGAACACCTCCCGAACGAAGAGGTGATTGAGGAGGATGCCGCGAAACGGGCTGTCGCACGTGTCCCCGGCATTGGTGACCAGGGTGTTCGGGATCTGCCCTGCGGCGAAGAAATATTGGACGGCGCAGGCCTTGTCGGTGTTGATCCCGTAGAAGCTTCGAACCTGCTCCGGCGTCAACCGGATGACGGTGAAGACGTAATAAGCCTCCTTGCCCGCGGCGTTCAGCAGCTCGAACATGAGCTCCGCCTGATCGAAGTTGCTGCCCTGGCGATCGATGAGCGCTCCGCGCCAACCCTTCTGAATCCCGAAGATGGGCACGGTCTCGATATTGTCGCGGATGAACTCGTAGATCAGGTCGCCGTCATTCTTGAGCGCCCGGGCGAGTTCCTGGATATCCACCGGCGCCTGAGCCCCGATCGTTCCCGCGGAGCTGGCCGATTGAGCCAGAGTCGTTCCACCGCTCGCCGCGCCGAGCGCCCTGGAAGGGTTGGGGGCGGGCGGCTGTGCCATTCCCACGATCAGTCCTTGCGCCGCCGGCCCACCGACATGGCCATTCGGCCCCGCCGGAGCACTGCCGGTACGGATGGCGTTCGTGTTCGAAGGCACGGGAGTCGCATCGCGTAGAGCGCGCCATTCGCCGATCCCCACCGGCGTGAAATCGGCGTGGTTGTAGCCCTCCTTGCCAGTGCCGGGGGCTGCCGACGAAGGACCCGGCACGGCGGGAGCGGCTACCGCCGGAGCGGCCTGATCCGGTGTCTGGGCGCTGGCGCCGGACGAATATCCGGCAACGAGCAGCAACCCTGCAACGACTGACCAAACCCGCATTGGACCCCCTCAACCGGCAGAAGCCGGAACCCCGAGAAATCGAAGAAAAGCTTATGATTCGTTAGCTGGTTTCACTGCGGCGAGATCGTCGTGGTTGTGCCTTGGCCGACAACAATCGGCGATGTCGGCGGCGGGTTGGTCGAACCCGTGACGCTATAGGCGGTGCGGTTACCGTTCGCGTCGTAGAAATATTCGATAACGGCCCCGGACGGATAAGTGACCCTCTTCAACCGGCCGAGTTGATCGTAGACGTAAGTTATGGCGCCAGCTTGGGCCGCAGTGCCTAGCCCCGCCAAGCAAATAGAGACGACGAGCAATCGTCTAACAATATTTGAAATCATAATTTGCCGCCCCACCCCTATGCGGCAATCGTGCTCTATCACGCCGCCGAAGGCTTCAGCCAACGGCGTCTTTCCGCTAATTCTTCAGTACGGAATATTGCCCCGATCGCCCCCATGACTCACGTCGAATCATCAACAGGATAGCGAACAGATTAGTGCGGGCAAGCCAATTAATTACGTAGAATCCTTTTACCATACCACCGACACTCCCCTGTTGTTTTCTCTGCATCGCCGAGCACGGGTAATTATTCACAAAAGGCGGTCCGGCAAAAGAAGGGCGCAAATCCGTCGCTCTCAACGCGGCGTGAGGGGCGGTCCAATCCCGCTGTTGAGACCAGTTGTCGTATACCGAGCTTCGACTGCGCTCACGCATCGCTCCGGATTGCTGCCGTGCCCAGCACGTGCCCAGATCATTGGGCGGAAATTGGTCAAAACTGGTCAAAATTGGTCGGGTCGCCCCCCAAAACAGAAGCCGCCCAGACACTAAAAAGCCCCGGAAATCCGCAGATTTCCGGGGCTTTCTGATGGTGGGCGTGGCAAGGATTGAACTTGCGACCCCTGCGATGTCAACACAGTGCTCTACCACTGAGCTACACGCCCACTGCGGGGCTATCTAGTGAAGGCACCGCCGGGGCGCAACCCGCGAGGGGCCGCTAGAGGCTGCGCCAATAATAAAGGAAGCCGGTCGCCCCTCGGCCGGCCTACAGCCGCCCGTGCTGGTCCTCGCTCTGGAACAGGCGGTCGACCTCGGCGACGAGGTCGCGCAGGTGGAAGGGCTTGGAGAGCACCTTGGCGCTCGGCGCCGCCTTGCCGGCCTTGAGCGCGACCGCGGCGAAGCCGGTGATGAACATCACCCGCATTTCGGGAGCGATCACGGCGGCTTTCTGGGCGAGCTCGATCCCGTCCATCTCGGGCATGACGATGTCGGTCAGGAGCAGGTCGAACCTTTCCGCCTCGATCAGCGGCAAGGCGGCGGTGCCGCGGTCGACCGGAACCACCTCGTAGCCGGCGCGCTCGAGCGCCCGGCCGAGATAGGACCGCATCGACGTGTCGTCCTCCGCCAGCAGGATCCTGACCATGAATGCCCTTAGAATGTCCGCGCCCGATGCGCGCCCGCAGGACCTTTCTATGCCCGAAGGCGGCGCGCTTTTCCAGCGCGCGCGCGTCCGGGCGCGGCACTCGCGCGGCGGAAGACGATTGCGTGCCAAAACCGGACTACTTACCTTGCAGTTGCAAATGCGCGACTCCCCGCCTCCTTTCCGCCGCCTCGGGCCCGAAAAACCGGGTTCCCCGGTGGTCGTCTCGGTGCCCCATGCCGGCCGCGCCTATTCCGAACGGCTGCTCGCTTCCGCCCGGCTCTCCCGCGCCCGGCTCGAGAGCCTGGAGGACCGGCTCGTCGACCGCCTCGTCTGGCGCGCCGTCGAGGGCGGTGCGGCGGCGCTGATCGCCGACTCCCCGCGCGCCGAGATCGATCTCAACCGCGACGAGCGCGAGCTCGATCCCGCCATGGTCCTGCCGCGCCCGGCGGCCGACTCGACGGTGGAATCCCCCCGCACCCGCGGCGGCCTCGGCCTGATCCCGGCGCGGATCGCCGGATCGGGCGCGATCTGGCGGCAGCGAATCGAAGCGGCCGAGGTGGCCCGGCGCGTCGAGCTCATCCATCGCCCCTATCACTCGGCTCTGGAGTCGGAATTGCAGGCCGCCAAGGCGCGCTTCGGCATCGCCATCCTGCTCGACTGCCATTCCATGCCCCCGCGCGGACTGCAGGGGGAAGCGCCGGTCGTGCTCGGCGACCGCCACGGCGCAAGCATGTCCGAGACCCTGGTCGCGGCGGCGGAACGCGCCACGCGCGCCGCCGGCTTCAAGGTCGCCCGCAACGCCCCTTATGCCGGCGGCCACATCACCGAGCGGCACGGCCGTCCCGCCCGCGGCATCCACGCGCTTCAGCTCGAGCTCGACCGCTCCCTCTATCTCGCCCCCGATCTGCGCACCACCGGCCCGGGCTTCGACCGGGTGGCCCGGCTGATCGCCGCCATCGCCGCCGCTCTGGCCGCCGCCGCCCTCGACCCGCCCGAAGCGATCGCCGCCGAATAGGGATGAGGCTCACCGTCCCTCTTCTCGCTCTGGCCGCCCTGCTTGCGGAGCCGCCGGCCTCGGCTCGGCCGCCGGTCGAGACCCCCCGCCGTCTCGCCAACGGCTGGCATTACGGCGAGGCCGGCAATTATTGCATGGCGATTCGCGAGCTTCCCGGCGGCGAGCGCCTCAGCATGCGCCTCGCCAAGTGGGACGACATGTCCGACAGCCTGATCCTCTGGGCCCCCGGCCTGCCCGCGCTCGATCTCGACGACGAATCGGCGGCGGAGCGCTTTCACGATCTCGAGGTGCGGATCGACGGTCGCCTCGTACCGCCCGCCATGCATTCGACGATGCTGGAGGATTTCGACGGCAAGCCGGGACCGAGCTACCGGCTGGGAATCGCCCAACAGCCCTTCATCGCCGCCCTCGCCAAGGGCCGGACGCTGGAGATAAAGCGGGCAGGCAAGCGCGTCCGCGTCTTCCCGATCGCGGGCAGCGCCGCCATGGCCCGACTCTTCGCCGCCTGCGTCGCCAAGGACCCGAGCTTCTGAGCGAGGGGGCCACGGTCGGTTAACGCATTTCTGCTAGCCAGCAGCTTCCGCGGATCGAAAGACTGTCATGAGCTTCAAAGTCATGTGGATGAGGGGGCCGCTGACCATGGGCAGCGAGGCGTTCGACGACCTCGGCGCCGCGACCCGTTACGCGACCGATCAGCTTCCCGACATGCAGAGCCGCTTCGGAGCGACCGCCGTCAAGATCGTCGACGGGCTCGGAACCCCCCATTTCCTGCGCTCGCTGAGCCGGACCTAGGCGGCCGGGCGCTTCCCGGACGGGAACCACCCGCCGGGCCGAGGCGCTATAACGTCATGGGAAAGATATATGACACCCCCAGTGAGGTGACGGTCGAGGACGGCAACGTCGCCCTCGACGGGCCGGACGGGGTCGGCGTGCTGCTGACTCCCGAAGCCGCGCTGGAAACCTCGAACCGCCTTCTGGACGGCGCTACCGAGGCGCACGGCCAGCGGGTCAGGGAGGCGGAGGCCGAGAGGGAGCGCCCCTCGGCCGACGACTAGGAGGCCCGATGCCTCTCTACTTCTTCCACGTCTGCAACGGCAACGGCTTCACCGAGGACGAGGAAGGCCGCGAGCTGGCGGACGAGGCCGAGGCCCGCGCCGCCGCCGTTGCCGGGGCCCGCGACATCATGGCGGAGGAGATGCGCTCCGGCCAGCTGAACCCCGCCTCGTTCATCGAGGTCGAGGATTCGGAGCACCGGCACCTGTTCACCGTGCCGTTCAGCGAAGCCTATACGATCAACCCGCCGACCGTTCACTGAAGGGGGATTGTTTCCCGGCGAAGGCCGGGACCCAGGCCCTTGTCCGTGCCGCTGGGCCCCGGCCTGCGCCGGGGAACGATGGGGTCCCCATATGAAAAGACCACCCCGCGGATACCGCGGGGTGGCCAGGTTCAGGGAGGGCGCCCCGAGGGGCGCAACACGCCGTCGCAAAGGGGGGAATACGCCGGCGCGTCAGGTTAAATGCATGAAAGTCTTGGAAGGTTTCAAGGCCGGGGCTCGCCGCGCCAAGCCCAGGGCGCCATCCGCCCGATCAAGTGGCGGTGGCCGTCGAAATGATGCTTCAGCGCTCCCGCGACATGGAGGGCGATCAGCGCGAGGGCGGCATAAGCGAGGATTTCGTGCACCTCTTCCCAAAGTTCGTGCGCGTCCTCCGCGCGCGAGACCGGGAGCGGCGCGATATCGAACAGGCCGAAGAAGCTGGTGACCGGCCGCCCGCCCGAGGAGACGACCAGCCAGCCGGTGATCGGCATGACGATCAGGAAGACGTAGAACAGGCCGTGGATCAGTCGGGCGAGCGAGACCTCCCAGGCCTTGAGCAGCGGATCGAAGGGCGGCGGCCGGTGGCCGAGCCGCCAGGCGATCCGGGCCAGAGTCAGGATGAGGATGGTGAAGCCGGTCCCCTTGTGCAGGCTCATCATGGCGGCGCGCAGCGGCTTCTCGAAATCCTCGTGGAAGAAGCCGAGCAGCAGATTGACCCCGATCAGGGCGGCGATGATCCAGTGAAGCCAGATCGCGACTCGGGAGTAGCGGGCGAGGTCGGGACCGAGGGTTGCCATGGCGGCACCGCTACATCGGCGCAGCGGTGGCCGCAACGTTCCCCGATTTTGAGTGAGAGCGGCCTCGACAACCTATCGCAAAGCAACTAGTTCACCGTTGTGGATTTCGCTTAACGTGGGGAAGTGCGAGCGTGGGAAGCAGGGAACAGACAAGTCTGGCGCGGCTCGGCGCCGAGCTCGAGCGGCTGGCGGACGAGCTCGTCCGCCTTGGGGGCGGAGGGGAACAGGCGGAAACGCCACCGCCGCCACGGGGCCAGGAACGCCCGGCCGACCGGCTGCGCCGACGCCTGCTCGAGGCTCGGCGCGCGCGCGGCCTCCGGCAGGCGGACCTCGCCGACCGGCTCGGCCGGCCGCAATCCTTCGTCTCCAATTACGAGCGCGGCGAGCGCCGTCTCGAAGTGTCGGAGTTCATCGTCATCGCCCGGGTCCTCGGAGTCGATGCCGCCGCCGTCGTCGCGGAGCTGGTCGCGGAGGGATGAGGGGCGCAATGTGCCCCGGCGAAGGCCGGGGCCCAGGCGTACAGGCTGCGAAACTGGGCCCCGGCCTTCGCCGGGGAACCCTTCACGGCTTACGCGTTCCCCGCCGGCTCGCCGACCCCGGCAACCTGCGGACCCTTGCCCTGCTGGATCTGCTTGGCAAAGATATCGCGGACCAGCGAGACCGAGAAGAGGTGAGCGAGGACCAGCGGCAGCATGCCGTTCTGGTTCATCCGCTTGAGCTCGTCGCCCTCGAGGCCTCGCATCTTCTCCTCGTTGATCATCTGGAAGCCGCGATAGATGAACGGCTGCTGGGCGCCGGCCGGCTGGATCGACACCTCGCCGTCCATCAGCAGTCCGCCGTCCTTCAATTCCGTCATGAAGGCGACTGTACGCTGGGCGGAGAGCTCGAACTCCTCGCAGAATTTGAGGACGTTGCTGGTCGTCTCGCTCGGCTTGCCGTCGTCGAACAGGGCCTCGCCGTCCTCGAAATCGCCGATCAGCCCGCTGGTCGGATCGAAGCAGAGCGAAAGCTCCTGAGCGTCCGGCTGAAGTCGGGCGAGCATGAACGGATAGCGGCGGACATAAGCGGGCAGATAGATATCCCCGATCGGCTTGCCGTCCGCATCGACGAAGACGTTGACGCCCTCGTTCAGCCCCATCAGCGCCAGCGGCACCGGATTCTCGCCGACCGAGAAGACGATCGGGTAATGCCGTTGCACCGCGACGAATTCGTCGATCGTGATCGGCACCGCATGGTTGCTGGCGAGGAAGGGGGCACGATCCGAAGAGCGGCTGCGATAGCCGCTGTGGACGCTGCTCGACAGCGGCTCGAGGCCGCCATAGAAAATCGGCAGGGCGTTTGACGGCGGCTCGGTCGCCATGTTCGTGTCTCCGCTAGCGTTGAAGGCGGCCTCGTATCGGGCCACCCGATGTGGCGGCGTTACTATGGTGCAAACGCGCCTACTGCAAGCAGGGGATTAATCGCATGTTCAAGCGCTTGCGGGGATGGGTCGAAGCGATGGACGGCTCCTCACTGATCCGCGCGGGCGCCGCCGCCCTGCTCCTGCTCGCCGCCGGCGCCCCCGCGGCGCCGCCGGCGCGCCCGGTCCAGTACGGACAGACGGTGGTCCGCGAGCAGGTCATCATCCGCTTCCGCCAGACTCCGCCGACACGGGTGGAATGGAAGGAAGGCAAGGGGCCGAAATGCATTCCCGCTCGGGCCATCGCCGGGGCCACCCTGGTCGGCAAGAGCAGCGTCGACCTCATCCTGAGCAACCGCCAGCGGGTGCGCGCGATGCTCGAGAGCAGCTGCCCGGCGCTCGATTATTATTACGGTTTCTACATCACCCCCAATCCCGACGGAATGGTATGCGAGGACCGCGACAACATCCGCTCGCGGATGGGCGGCGCCTGCGAGATCGACCGCTTCCGCGGCCTGGAACCGGTCGTTCGCCGTTGACCTTTCTTGACTTGAGCGCCCGCTTCGCCCAAGCGATTGTCCTGAAGCGGCTCGCGACGAAGCCCCTCCATCACCCGGAACCCTTATGAGTTTTGCCGATCTCGGCCTATCCGACGAATTGCTCCGCGCCGTGGAGGAATCCGGCTACGACATACCCACCCCGATCCAGAAGCAGGCGATCCCGCCGGTGCTGATGGGCCGCGACATCATCGGCATCGCCCAGACCGGAACCGGCAAGACCGCCGGATTCGTGCTGCCGATGATCGACATCCTCGCCCAGGGCCGAAGCCGGGCGCGAATGCCGCGCTCGCTGATCCTCGAGCCGACCCGCGAGCTTGCCATGCAGGTTTCCGAGAATTTCGAGAAATACGGCAAATATCACAAGCTCAACATGGCGCTGCTGATCGGCGGCACCAACATGGCCGACCAGATCAAGAAGCTCGAGAAGGGCGTCGACGTCCTGATCGCCACGCCCGGACGGCTGATGGACCTCTACGGCCGGGGCAAGATCCTTCTCACCGGCTGCGGGCTGCTCGTCATCGACGAGGCCGATCGGATGCTCGACATGGGCTTCATCCCCGACATCGAGGAAATCTGCTCGAAGCTGCCGTCGCAGCGCCAGACCCTGCTCTTCTCGGCGACCATGCCGGGCCCGATCAAGAAGCTCGCCGACAAGTTCCTGACCGGCCCGAAGACGATCGAGGTCGCCCGGCCGGCGACAGCCAACGTGTCGATCGACCAGCGCCTGCTCAAGGTCGATTCGCGCCGCAAGAAGCAGGTTCTGACCGATCGCCTCAAGGGCAATGACGTCCGCACCGCCATCGTCTTCTGCAACCGCAAGACGACGGTGCGCGAGCTCGCCCAGAGCCTCAAGCGCTCGGGCCTCAACGCCAGCGAGATCCATGGCGACATGGAGCAGCCCGAGCGGATCCGCGAGCTCGAGCGCTTCAAGGCCGGCGAGATCAACATCCTCGTCGCCTCCGACGTCGCCGCCCGCGGCCTCGACATCAAGGACGTCAGCCACGTCTTCAACTACGACGTGCCGTGGCACCCGGACGATTATATCCACCGCATCGGCCGCACCGGCCGGGCCGGCAAGACCGGGATCGCCATCACCCTCGCCACCGCCGCCGACGCCGAGGCGATCGAGGCGATCGAGAAGCTGACCGGGGCGCAGATCCGTGCCGTCGAGGCGCCGGTCGCGCCCGGGCTGGCCGAGTCGGCGCCGCCCGAGGGCGAGGAAGAGGAGCGTCCCCGCCGCGAGCGCGGGGCGCGCGCGCCGCGCGGACGCGGCCGATCGGAGGCGCCGAAGCGCGAGCCCCGGCCCCGGCGCGAGGAGCCCATGTCCGAAGCCGCGCCCGAGCGGGCCGAGCGTCGGCCGGAGGCGCGTCGGGAGGAAGCGGAGGCGGCGGAGCCGTCGCCGCGCGCCGCCCCGAAGCGCGAGCCTCGCCCCGCCCGCCGGCCCGAGCCTCGACGCGAGCCCGAGCCGGCGGCGGAGGAGGAAGGCTGGAACGGCCCGGTGCCGAGCTTCCTGGCGCAGAAGCTGGGCTGAGCCCGGGCGGGACGACCGGCGTATTCAAGTTCCCGATTTGCCCGGTCCAAATCTAAGTTTTTGATATATTGTGGACTCGTCCGCCCTCTGGCACCTTGCCGGCGGGCGCGATGCCTCTCGCGCCCGGGGGGGGATTGCCATGGCCGAAGCGGAATCCGGCGCTGCCGGAGGCTATGTCGCGTTCATCAGCTACAGCCACAAGGACGCGGCGGTGGGGCGGTGGCTGCATCGCAGGCTGGAGGGATATCGGCTGCCGAAGCGCCTCGCCGGCACCCAGGGCGAGGACGGCGAGGTGCCGGCTCGGCTCACCCCGATCTTCCGCGACCGCGACGAGCTGCCTGCCGCCGGCGACCTCAGCGAACGGGTTCGGGCCGCGCTGGCGGTTTCGCGCAACCTGATCGTCGTGTGCTCGCCCCACAGCGCCGTCTCCCCCTGGGTCGCGAAAGAGATCGCGACGTTCCGGGAGCTTCATCCTGGCCGACCGATCTTCACCGCGATCGTCGAGGGGGAGCCCGGCCAATGCTTCTCGCCTGCCCTACTGGAGAAGGGCGCGGAGCCGCTCGCGGCGGACCTGCGCAAGGAGGGCGATGGACGGCGGCTGGGCCTCCTGAAGCTGGTCGCCGGCCTCGCGGGCGTCGGCCTCGACGCGCTCGTCCAGCGCGACGCCGCGAGACGCGTCCGCCGCGTGACCTGGGTCACGGCGGCGGCCGTGGCGGGGATGATAATAATGGCCCTGTTGACGGCCTTCGCCCTCAATGCCCGCGCCGAGGCCGAGCGCCAGAGAGCGGAAGCGGAGCAATTGGTAGAGTTCATGCTGACCGACCTGCGCGAGACCCTGAAAGGCGTCGGCCGGATCGACGTCCTGGCGCTCGTCAACCAGCGGGCGCTGGCGCGTTACGCGAACCAGGACCTGGAATCGCTGCCCGTGGATTCACTGCTTCGACGCGCGCGGATCTTTCATGTCATCGGGGAGGACGAACTCGAAGCCGGTAACATGCGGCCGGCCCTGGAGGCGCTGAGCGAAGCGCGGCGGGTCACCGCCGAGCAGCTGGCGCGCGAGCCCGGCAATGCCGAGCGCCAGTTCGCTCATGCCAAGAGCGAATATTGGATCGGCCGGGTGCATGAGGTGCGGCGCGACTGGCCCGTGGCCCAGCAGCAATATCAGCGCTTCGCCAAAGCGATGGAGGCGCTGATCGCGCGCGAGCCCGGCAATCCCGATTATATGCTCGAAGTGGCCGCCAGCGCCGTCGATCTCGGCAGCGTCCGCCTGAACGGCCTGTCCGATCCGGCCGGAGCGAGAAAATCCTACGAGAAAGCGGTGGAATGGTACGAACGGGCGGCACGTCTGCGGCCGTCCGATCCGGAAACCCTTCGGCGACAGGCGAACGCGCACGCCTGGCTCGCCGACAGCCACTTCATGGACCGCGACTGGAAGGGCTCGCTCGACGCCCGCCGCAAGCAATATGCGATCGTCGAGCGCCTCCACCGCGCCGATCCGGCCAATGCTCAGAATCGGTTCCGTTTCGTCGCTGCGCAACGGGGGCTGTCCCGCTCGCTCTACAATCTCAAGGATCGCGAGGGCGCGCGTACGCAGCTTTTCGGCGCCTACGATTCAGCGCGCGCCCTGGTTCGCGGCGATCCAAGAAACGCCGAATGGCTCCTCCTCAAGGCGTCGGTCGAGTGCGACCTCTACTATCTGGGGCTGGGCTTCCCGGAAGGGATGAACCGCAGGCGCCTCGGCTCGGAGATTCGCCATTCCGCCCACCGGCTAGAGGCGCAGCGAAACCCCCGAATCTCGGACCTCAAACGCTGTTTAGACTCGCTGGATAAGTCGTCAACTGGATAGGAATTCGACATGAAGCAGGATCGCGAAGCCCACGCGTCTTCGGCAGCCGCCTCACCTCAGCGGAGCAAAAATCCTCATGATAAGTCTGGGTACGGGACCGAGCCGTATAGTATTTACCTTTATTACATTGGACCTAGTGGGACGAAGGATGACAGCAAGTGGTTCTTCTACCAAACCAAAGCACGCAAGATTCCTCCTTTCATGATGAAAAGAATAGTTGCTGACTTAGTCGAAAACGCTATAGAACAGAATGAGTCTCCACCTCCTTGCCCACCAAACTATAACTGGAGAAAAAAATCATATCTTGCCATTGTGGTAGATAACGATAAATGGGAATTCGAACCTAATCCAACGTTACATTTTAAGACAAACAATGGCGGTATTGATAATCATACATTTTATGATGCGGATCTCGACTCAATAACTATTTTTACAAATAGTGAAAAAGAACGAGAGCTGAAACTGTTTTACTGCATCAACCACGTGAGATCCGCAACCGACGAAAAAGACCTTGAGAAGGATACAAGTCATTGGTTCGAGTTTGCAATTCATTCCAAGGGCAGGCCCATCGGCCCATACACAGGGGATGGCACCAATCTCGGACCGCCGGTTCCCCCGCCCCCGACAGGCTCGGGAGGCTTCCTGAAATGGCTCAAGGAAATTGTCAGTCGTGTGAAGTCTTTCCTGGGCCATTGATCGGCCACCGCCATGGTCCCGCTCAGGCCCTCCCCGCGCGTATCGTCCCAGTTCGTCCCGCCGGAATTGCCGCTGCGTGACCCCCGTCACAGGCTCCTCCTCCACGGCTCGATAAAGGTGAGTCTTCGCACCCACCACGGACGCGAAGAAGGAGGGAATGGTCATGAGCGACAATGGAAGCACCACCCTGATCCAGCCGGCCCGCGGCAGCACGAACATGGATTTCTTCTCGCGATACGCTGCCTACCAGCAGAGCCTGACCGCCCCGGCGGCGCTGGCGGGAGCGGCCGCCGTCGCCCCGGCGCCGGCTCTCGCCCCCGACAGCGTCTACCAGGAAAAGCTGAGGGCGATTCCACCCGTGGCCGGGTTCGACAAGGTGCCGCATACCGTCCACTTTTATTATGTCCGCATCGACACCGACGGCAAGCTGCGCGTCAACCACTACACTCACGCGCTCGCCCACCCGATCCCGCCGGACACGATCGGGATGGTGGTCCAGCAGCTCGTCGACAATGTGCGCGGCAGCAATCTGAACCCGCCTCCGGATCCCCAGACCAACTTCCAGGGAATCGAATGGCGGCGCAAAAGCTACATCGCCATCTTCGTCGACGAGGAGAATTGGTCGATCCACAAGAATGGAGCGCCGATCGACGGCATCCGGTTCGTCACCAACCTGCCGGGGACGACGCCCAACCACACCTTCTTCGACGCCGTCGACCTGCTTGTCGACGTCGTGAACAAGACTTCGGGGCATCCCAGCAAGCGCTCGGCCATCGCCTTCATCAACCACATGAAGGGCGATGCCATCGGCAACGACATCGGCCAGGGGGTGAGGCAGCTCTTCAAGTTCGAGATCGTCTTCGACGTCAAGTTCGCCGACGGCACCGCCGCTCCGATGACCGTGATCTTCGATCCGGACGGGACCAATCTCGGCCCGCCGGTGGGGCCGCCGTTCTGAGGGGCATTTGAAACGTACCGCGCCGAGCCGGGTGACATTCGCCCGGCTCGGCCTCTCCCCCAAAAGCCGGAGCCGCTGTCCTCGATGTACTCCGCCATGCTAGACTCGGGCGCGTGACTACGCCCCCCTCCTCCGTTTCGCTTGCCACGATCATCGCGCTGGCGCGTGCGGGAGCGCTCGACCAGGCCTGGGCGCGCTTTGCCGCCGGGGGGTATGAAGGCAGCGGCGAAGCCTCGACGCTGACCTTGAAGGGCCGCCTCCTCAAGGATCGCGCGCGGGCGGCGCAAGGTCTGGAAAGAGAGCGGCTCTATGCCGAGGCGGCTAAAGCCTATGGCGATGCCGCCCGACCCGGTCGCGCCACTTACCCGCTCGTCAACGCGGCCAGCCTGGCGCTGCTCGGCGGGAATGCCGGGCTCGCCATCGGCTATGCCGAGCAGGTCCTTGCCCACCTCCAGGCAAGCCCCGACGAGCCCGAAACGCCCTATTACCGAGCGGCCACCGGCGCCGAGGCTCTGCTCCTTCTAAACCGCCACGATGATGCCCGAGCCGCCTTCGCCGAAGCGATCGCCCTCGCCCCCCGCGCCTGGGAAGACCACGCCTCCACCCTTCGCCAATTCGGGCTCATCCTCGCCGCCCAGGGCCGCGACTCCTCCTGGCTCGACGACCACCGCCCACCCCGCTCGCTCCATTTCGGCGGCCACATGTCGTTCGATCCGAAGGTGGTCCGCCGCGAGCATCTCGACGAGAAGATCGCCGCTCTGCTGGAGGAGGAGAAGATTGGCTTCGGCTACGGGGCCCTGGCGGCCGGCGCGGACATCATCATCGCTGAGGCCCTTCTGGAGCGCGGCGCGGAGCTTCACGCGGTGCTGCCCGGCGGCCCGGAGGCATTCGCCCTCGTCTCCGTCGATCCGTTCGGCAAGGCGTGGCGCAAGCGGTTCGGCGCCGTGCTCGAGCGGGCCACGGAGATACGTCCCGTGCGCCCCCTCGGCGCCCGTCCCGGAGCGTCGATGATCGGCCTCGCCGACGAGGTGGCCATGGGGGCGGCGTTGATCAACGGCCGACGCCTCGAAAGCACGGCCGTGCAGCTGCTTGTGCTGGATTGCGCCCACGAGGCCAACGGCACGTCCGGCCGCTCCCGCGATATCTGGCTGTCGGGTGGGTGGCGCCAGCGCATCCTCACCGCGCCGCGGGAAACGAGTCCCGAGCCGTCGGGCGACGGATCCGACGAATCGGCGCCGCTCGCGGTGCTCGCCGTCGGGCTCGCCCACGGGGAAATCGGAGAGGCGCTGGCGGACCTGCGAAGTCGCATCGATCGTCTCGCGGAGCCCGCCCTTCCGCCCTACCTCACCGAAGACCGCCTGATCGTCGCCTATCCCGGCCCCGGCGAGGCCGCCGAAGCCGCCGTGCGTCTGCTGGCCGGAGCCGCGGAATTGCGCATCGGCGGCCAATACAGTCCCGCCGCCACCTTCCGCGATCCCTTCTCCGACGCTCTCCGCCTCAGCCCCGCCGCCACCGCCGCGGCCGCCGGCGCACTCGCCTCCGCGCCGCCCGGCACCGCCTGCGTCACCGACGATTTCGCCGCCGCCCTCGCCGCCGCCGGACCCCACCGCCCGGCCAGCGAATATATCGGCGAGCTCGACCCGCCCGACGGCGGCCCGCCGGTCGGGCTCTACGCGCTCAAATCATATGATCAGCTCTTCCAGCCGCTGGGGGGCGACGACGGTCAGTGAGCCGGCGTCGCGGCGGATGAATCCCCGCCGTTCGAGCGAGCTGACCGCCCTCGACGCGGTCTCGCGGGTGGTCGAGACCCGCACCGCGAGCTCGGAGAGCACCGGCGCCGGGCGGATCGCGAGGCCGGGCGAAGCGCGCGCCAGGCGCAGGATCTCGGCATGGACCCGGCCCACCGCGGAGACCGCCGCCCGCTCGTAGATCCGCGACGTCGCCCGCCTCAGCTGGCGAAGCAGAAGCCGCGACAGGGCCAGCCCGATGCTTCCATAGGTCTCGGCCAGCGCCACCAGGTCCCGGCTCTTGAGGACGAAGCTCCGCGCCGACTCGACGGCAACGATCTCGGCCTCTTCCGGCGCCGGATCGAGCTCGCCCAGCGCCCCGAACAGGTCGCCGGGGCGATATTCGCAGAGCAGCACCACCTGCCCCTCGACGCTGTAGAGCAAGGCATGCGCCCGGCCCTGGGTCAGCAGATAGGCGGCCGCGGCCTTCTCGCCCTGGCGGACGATGGTCGAATGGGCGGCGAAGGCCCGCACCGTCCCCCGAACGAAGATATTGCCGGCGATCTCGTCGGAGCAGCCGAAAGTGTCGCGAAGAAATGCGCGAACGTCCTGCTCGGGCAGGGACCTGGTTTTGTCGACGACGGCCACGGCACGGGAGAACAACAGAGGCCGAAGCGCTTGGCAAGCGCCCGCGCCATGCTATCGACGTCGGCGTGATCCCCACCGGTCTCCTCGGCGGCTCGTTCAATCCCGCCCATCGCGGCCACCGCCGGGTGAGCGCCGCGGCGATCCGGGCGCTCGGCCTTGAGGAAATGTGGTGGCTGGTCTCGCCCGGCAACCCCTTGAAGCCGGCCCTGGGCATGGCCCCCCTCCCCGCCCGGCTCGCCTCGGCCCGGCGCCTGGCCCGCGGGCTGCCGATCCGGGCCACCGCGATCGAGGCCGAGCTCGGCACCCGCTATACGGTCGATACCCTTGCCGCCCTGCGCCTCCGCTACCCCGACCGAAGCTTCATCTGGCTGATGGGCGAGGACAATCTCGCCCAGTTCCACCTCTGGCGGCACTGGCGCAAGATCGCCCGGACGGTTCCGATTGCGGTCGTTTCGCGTCCGGGATATGATGGCGCCGCCCACGCGGCTCGCGCGATGGGCTGGCTGCGGCGCTTCGTCCATCCCGCGGACCAGGTTCGGAACTGGACGGAGTGGAGAACGCCGGCGCTCGTGTTCCTGAGATTGCCGCTCGATCCGACCTCCGCCACAGGCATTCGTGCCGCCGATCCGAACTGGCACCAATCGGAAGCTTATTCGTTCAACCCCCGGGCCCTGCGCGACGGCGTAACGCGGCGGCTCGTGACTTGAGGAGGCAGTTTGCCCGCTAACGCACCGGCCCCGCCCATCGGCGGAGCGCATGAGAAGGTCGAAGCCCTGCACAGCCTCGTGCTTCGATCGCTGGACGATGACCAGGCCCAGGACGTCGTCTCCATCCCTTTGGCAGGCAAATCCGCGATCGCCGACCATATGGTGATCGCCTCGGGCCGCTCGACCCGTCAGGTCGCCTCGATGGCTCAGAAGCTGGGCGAGAGGATCAAGCAGGAGCTCGGCCGAAGCATCCGGGTCGAAGGCCTTCCGGTCGCCGACTGGGTGCTGATCGACGCCGACGACGTCATCGTCCACATCTTCCGACCGGAAGTGCGCAGCTTCTACAATCTCGAGCGCATGTGGGCGTTCGAAGGGGATGCGGGAGCACCGCCCGCCCCTGCGACGGCGGCGGGTTGAACCCGTCATGCCGGACTTGATCCGGCATCCATGAACACGGATCGTGCAAAGATCGCGCTGCGGTGTTCATGGATTCCGGCTTTCGCCGGAATGACGGACGGGAACGGCGGGTGAAGCTCCACATCATCGCCCGGGGCAAGATCGGCCGAAGCCCCGAGGCGGAGCTGGTCGAACGCTATCTCAAGCGCGTCTCCTGGCCGATCCAGGTCACGGAACTTCCCGAAAGCGGCGGCCGCCTCCCCGCCCCCGCCGAGAATAGCGTTACCATCCTCCTCGACGAGAAAGGCGAGACGCTCACGTCACTGGAGCTTGCCAGGCGTCTCGAACGCTGGCGCGACGACGGCCGCCGCGAGGCGCGTTTCCTGATCGGCGGCGCCGACGGCTTCTCGGACGAGGAACGCTCCGCCGCCGACCTGCTCCTCTCCTTCGGCCGGGCCACCTGGCCCCACCTCCTCGCCCGGGCGATGCTCGCCGAGCAGCTCTGGCGGGCCACCTCGATCCTTGCCAACCATCCCTATCACAGGGAAGGATAGGGGGATGGCCGGTCTCGGGAAATTGGTGCCAGGCACCAATTGCGCACGCTGGAGGAATTGGTGCCCGGCACCGATTTTTCTCGCACCGATTTTTCTCGCGGTCGCATTCGCCCTCGCCGGCGATTTCGCGATCGCCCAGGCGCCCCCCACCCTCGCCCAGGCGCAGAAGGAAGCGGCGGTGGCCAAGCGCCGCTCCGAATTGCTCGAGCGGCAGGCGCAGCGCGCCACCGGCGAAGCCGCCCGGGCCAACGCCGCCGCCGCCGCCTTGGCGTCGCGAATCGAGGCGGCGGAAGCCGACATCACCGCGGCTTCGGCCCGGATCGCCCTGATCGAGCGGTTGAGCGCCGCCCAGCGCGCCCGCCTCGCCGCCAGCCAGGGCTCGCTCATCCGGCTCACCGCGGCGCTCCAGACCATGGCCAGGCGGCCGCCGGCCCTGGCCCTGATCCAGCCCGGTTCGCTCGACGAGGTCGTCCACGTCCGCGCCCTGCTCGCGTCCTCGCTCCCCGCCATCCGCGCCCGTACCGCCGGAGTGCGCGCCGAAATGGCGCGCGGCGAAACGCTTCGCCGCCAGGCGCGCGAGGCGGTCGTCCAGCTCGGCTCGAGCCGCCGCGAGCTGCAGGGGCGCCGGGTCGCCCTCGCCCGCTTCGAGCAGGAGCAGCGAAAGCGCTCGGCGAGCCTGATGCAGTCCGCCCTGCACGAATCCGACCGCGCCTTGGCCTTCGGCGAGGAAGCGCGCGACCTCGCCGCCCTGGCCGGAACCCGGGAATATCAGGCCCGGCTGGAGCGCCGCCTCGCCGAGCTTCCGGGACCGGCGCTCCGCCCCGGCGCGCCGCCCGCCCGGCCTCGCCCGCCTTATTACGTCCTTCCCGTCGAGGGCCGGCTGCTCACCGGCACCGGCGAGATTTCCGACGCCGGAGTCCATGCCCGCGGCCTCACCTTCGCCACCGCCGCCGGCGCCCAGGCGGTGGCCCCCCGTTCCGGCCGGATCGCCTTTGCAGCGCCTCATCGCGGCTACGGCGAGGTCGTGATCATCGACCATGGCGGCGGCTGGACGACGACGGTGACCAACCTCGCCGGCCTCGCCGTCAGGCGCGGCGACCGGGTCCGCGCCCGCCAGCCGCTCGGCCGTACCGGCGCCGGCGGGGTCACGGTCGAGCTCCGCAAGGACGGGAGGCCGTTTCCGATCACGCTTCTGCTGTAACCTGCCTCCCCATCGCCAGATGGGGAGGGGGACCATGCGAAGCATGGTGGAGGGGTAGCTGGCGCAAATCTAAGCGGTTCAACCGCGAGACGGCGAAAGCCTGCGCCTTCTACCCCTCCACCACCTTCGGTGGTCCCCCTCCCCATGCTGCGCATGGGGAGGCAAGTAGGAATTGCTCGTTCACGCAGCGTTGCTTTTCGCCCGCCTAAAAAGGCGGTACACGCGTCTCGAACGGCCCGAACAGGATAATCTGCATGCCCAACAATTTCCTCCGATCGCTCGCTCTGGTCAGCGCGGTGGCGATCGTGCCCGCCGCGACCGCCTCCTTCGCCGCGGTCGATGTCGACACCTATCGCGAGCTCGACCAGTTCATGAGCGTCTTCGAGCGGGTCCGCTCCGAATATGTCGAGCAGGTCGACGACAAGACCCTGATCCGCGGCGCCATCGACGGCATGCTCGCAAGCCTCGACCCGCACAGCTCGTACATGGACGAGCGCGGCTACCAGGCGCTGATGACCACCACCGACGGCAATTACGGCGGCCTCGGCCTCAACGTGACGATGGAGGACGGGGTCGTGAAGGTCGTCGCTCCGATCGAGGACAGCCCGGGCTTCAAGGCCGGCATCAAGGCCGGCGACTACATCACCCACCTGAACGGCAAGCTCATCTATGGCGGAACGCTCGACGAGGCCGTCGATTCGATGCGCGGCCCGCCGGGCAGCTCGATCAAGGTCACCATCCTGCGCCTCGGCCGCGACAAGCCGTTCGACGTCACCCTGACCCGCGCCGCCATCGAGCTCAAGGCCGTCAAGTGGCAGGTGAAGGACAATGTCGGCGTGATCAACGTCAACACCTTCAGCCGCACGACCACCGACGAGACCCTGGCCGCGATCGCCGCGATCGAGAAGCAGCTCGGCCGTCCGCCGCTCGGCTACATCGTCGACCTGCGCTCCAACCCGGGCGGCCTTCTCGACCAGGCCGTCGGGCTCTCCGACGTCTTCCTCGAGCGCGGCGAGATCGTTTCGCAGCGCGGCCGGAGGAAAGCCGACATCGAGCGCTATTTCGCCAAGCCGGGCGACTCCGCCCGCGGCCTTCCGATTGTCGTCCTCATCGACGCCGGCAGCGCCTCGGCGGCCGAGATCGTCGCCGCCGCGCTGCAGGACCATCACCGCGCCCTCGTCATGGGCGAGCGCAGCTTCGGCAAGGGCTCGGTCCAGACCCTGGTTCCCTTGAGCCAGAAGACCGGGCTTCGCCTCACCACCGCCCGCTATTACACGCCGTCGGGCCGCTCGGTGCAGGAAGGCGGGATCAAGCCGGACATCGAGGTGCCGCAGCTTTCCGACCCCGACTACAAGTCGCGGCCGAAGCTTCGCGAGGCGGATCTGAGGCGCCACCTGATCAACGAGGTCACCGTCGACAACGACGTGATCGAGGACGACGGCAGGCCCGATCCGCGCTTCACCGCCACGCCCGAGCAATTGAAGGCCAAGGGCATCGAGGACTTCCAGCTCAATTACGCGCTCCAGACCATCTCCCGACTCGGCCGCAACGCCGCGGCGACTCCGGCGGGCGGCGGGGCCCGGCCGACCGGAAAGCGCTGATGGCAGGCCCGTCGTCCCAGCGCAGGCTGGGACCCCAGGACAAGAAGGCGCCAGTATCTCGCTGGGGCCCCAGCCTGCGCTGGGGCGACGGGCTGTGACCTCCCTCGACAAGGCCCGCGCGCTCGCGATCGCCGTCCCGGCCGCGCTCCTCGCCGGCGCCTACGGCTCCGAGATCTTCGGCGGCCTTTTCCCCTGCGAGATGTGCTGGTGGCAGCGCTACGCCCATTTCGCCGCGCTCGCTCTGGCCTTGCTCTCGTTGCTCCTTCGCAACGCGCCCGACCGCGGCCGAAGCTTCGTCTGGCTGGCCGCGCTCGCGATCCTGACCAGCGGCGGCATCGGCGTCTATCACGCGGGCGTCGAAGCGGGGGTGTTCGAAGGCTTCACCCAATGCACCACCACCGGCACCCCCGGCCTGAGCAGCGATGAGCTTCTGAAGGAGATCATGGCGAAGCCGATCGTGCGCTGCGACGACATCCAGTTCGCCTTCCTCGGAATCTCGATGGCGGGGTGGAATGCGATCCTTTCCATCCTTGCCGCGTTGTCGATCCTGTGGCTGAGCCTCAGACGACCCCGGATTCGGCCATGACCGCCGAGACCGTCCCCGCCGCCCCGCGCTCGAGGCCGGGCGACGAGCGGCCCGACGTCGCCTCGATGGTGCGCGTCGACCAGGCGGGCGAATATGGCGCCACCCGGATCTATTGCGGCCAGCTCGCCGTGCTCGGCGCCCACGCCGCAAGCCGCCCGATCGCCCGGATGCAGGCGCAGGAGGAGCATCACCTCAAGACCTTCGAGGAGATGATGATCGAGCGCGGGGTGCGCCCGACCCTTCTCCAGCCGGTCTGGAACGTCGCCGGCCACGCCCTCGGCGCGGTCACGGCGCTGATGAGCCCCAATGCCGCGATGGCCTGCACCGCCGCCGTCGAGACCGAGATCGACCGCCATTATTCCGACCAGCTGAGAGCCCTCGGCCACGAGGAGCCCGACCTCGCCGACACGATCCGCCGCTTCCGCGACGAGGAGCTCGAGCATCGCGACACGGCCCTCGCCGCCGGCGCCGAGGACGCGTTCGGCTATCCGATATTGTCTTCCCTCATCCGCGCGGGCTGTCGTATCGCCATCGCGCTGTCGAAAAGGATCTGAAGCAAGATGAAAGCCCTCCTCCTCGCCGCCGGCGCCCTGCTCGCGGCCGCCCCCGCCGCGGCCCAGGCTCCCGCGGCGTCCCCCGCGGCCGAGCCCAAGATCAGCACGATGATCATTTACGGCGACGATGCCTGCCCGCCGAGCACCGACGACACGATCGTCGTCTGCGCCCGCAAGCCCGAGAAGGAACGCTACCGGATCCCGGAGGCCCTTCGCGGCAATCCCAACGATCCGACCAACCAGGCCTGGGCGACCCGAGCCACCGCTCTCGAATATGCCGGCCGCTCCGGGATCGGCAGCTGCTCGCCGGTCGGCCCGGGCGGCGCCAGCGGCTGCTTCAACCAGATCGTCCGCCAGGCCCGGGCCGAGCGCTCCGGCGATCCCAGCGTCAATTGGAACGCGCTGGTCGAGGAAGCGCGCCGCGAGCGTCTCGGCAAGATTGACGCCCAGGCCGAAGCCGAGGAAGCCGACGCCAAGGCCGACGAGGCCGCCGCGACGCCGCGCTGAGCTGCCTCCCCACGCGAAGCATGGGGAGGCAGAGGGAACCTAGCGCCCCGCTAATCCTTCTTTCCATGAACCGAAAGGAGGCCGCCCATGAAAGCCGCCTTGTCCGTCGCCGTCCTCGCCTCGGCCGTCGCGCTCGTCCCCGCCCCGGCGGGCGCCCAGGGCGCCCAGCAGGAGCGGATCCGCCGCCTCGTCGTCTATGGCAAGGACCCCTGCCCGCGCGCCCAGAACGGCGAGGAGATCGTCGTCTGCGCCCGCCGGCCCGAGACCGAGCGCTACCGGATCCCGAAGGAGCTTCGCGACTCGACCGCGCAGGACGATCCCGAAAGCACCAGCTGGGCCGCCCGCGCCGAGGCGCTCGAATATGTCGGCCGAAGCGGAATCCAGAGCTGCTCCACCGTCGGCCCCGGCGGAGTCAGCGGCTGCTGGAACGAGATGGTCCGGGCCTGGCGCCGGGATCGGCGGCAGGGGGACGGCGAGCCGGGACGCTGATATCCTCCCCATGCGGAGCATGGGGAGGGGGACCATGCGAAGCATGGTGGAGGGGTAGAAGGCTGCCACTCCCGCGGTTCACTCGCCTGAACCTCGGCTTCCGCGCCAGCTACCCCTCCACCACCCTTCGGGTGGTCCCCCTCCCCATCTGACGATGGGGAGGATTATTTCTCCGCCGCGATCCACTCGTCGACCTGGGCCTCGAGCACATCCAGCGGCACGCTGCCCTGCAGCAGCACGGCGTCGTGGAAGCGCCTCAAATCGAACTTCCCCCCCAGCGCCTTCTCCGCCTTCGCGCGCAATGCCTTGATCCGCAATTCGCCGATCTTGTAGCCCAGCGCCTGCCCCGGCCAGCTGATGTAGCGATTGACCTCGGCGTCGATATTGGCGTCGGTCAGCGCCGTATTCTCGCGCATGAAGGCCACCGCCCGAGCCTTGTCCCAGCCCTTGGAATGAATGCCCGTGTCGACGACCAGCCGCGACGCCCGCCACGCCTGGTAGGAGAGCTGGCCCATCTTCTTCTCGGGTGTATCGTACAGCCCCATCTCCTCGCCGAGGCTCTCGGCATAGAGGCCCCAGCCTTCGGTGAAGGCGGTGAAGGCGGTGAAGTTGCGGCGGAAGGGGGGAAGCTCGACCTCCTGCTGGAGCGAGATCTGGTGGTGATGGCCCGGAACCGCCTCGTGAAGGGTCAGCGCCGGAAGCTCCCAGAGCGGCCTCTGGTCGAGCTTCGAGGTGTTGACGTAATAGGTGCCGGCCAAGCCGCTCGCCGGCGAGCCCTGGCTGTAATAAGCCGTCGTCGTCCCCTCCGCGATCTCGGCCGGTATCTCGCGCACGCCGTAGGGAAGCCTCGGCAGGGTCGCGAACCAGCCCGGCATCTTGCCGTCGATCGTCTTGGCGGTCAGCGCCGCCGAGCGCATCAGCTCCGCCGGGCTGGTCGTGAAATATTTGGGATTGGTCCTGAGCTCGCGGATGAAGGCCTCGCGGTTCGGGGAGCCGGCGGACTTCGCGACCTTGTCCATCTCGGCCCGGATCCGCGCCATTTCCTGGAGCCCGATCTCGTGGATCCTGTCGGGGGTGAGCGAGGTCGTCGTCTCCTGCCGCACCCGGAAGGCGTAATATTCGCGCCCGCCGGGCTGGGCCGAGATGCTGTCGGCCTTGGCGCATTTGGGAAGGTAGGTGGTGCGGTAGAAAGCGAGATGCCTGGCGTAGGCGGGGTTGAGCACGTCGGCGACCAGCCGGCGCGCCCGCGCCTGCATCGCCGTCCATTCCGCCTCGGAGGCGTCGCCCGGGCGAGTCCGGGTGAACGGCTCGTAGAATCGCGACCTGGCCGGATCCTCGGCGATCACTCCGGCGATGCTTTTCTCGTAATTGCCGAGCACCGAGCAGGGCAGAGTGAAACCGCCCTTCACCGCCTGCCCGGTGATGGCGAGCGCGGTGTCGTTCTGCCCGGGATAGAGCGCCAGGCGCTTCAGGTAGCTTTCGTAATCGGCCTTGGTCCGGAACGGCAGATTGTCGGCCAGGCCCGCGAAGGCCTGGTGCCAGCCGGCATAAGTGGTGAACAGCATCACCCGCTGGCCGAAGCGGTTGGCCTCGATCCCCTCTTCGAGCCCCCGCTTCAGGATCGCGCGGTTGACCCGGTCGGACGGGCTCAGCCCCTCGGCCGGGATGCGCTCGAGCCGCTCGAGGAAGGCGGCCGCCTCCCGGGCCTGGCGGTCGCGGGCGGCGAGGCTGATATCCTCGATCCGGTCGTCGTAATCGCGCATTCCGAGCGAGGTCGCGTAGGTCGGGCTCTCGCGCAGGAGCCAGGCATAATGATCGTCCAGAAGCCGCCTGAAATCGTCCGCCGGCGCCGCCGCGGCCGGCGCCGCCGCAAGCAAAGCCGCACCGGCCAGAAGCCAAATCCGCATCCAAGCTCTCCTTGCTGTCGCGGCTCACCCTAGGGTTGCCGCGCCCGAACGAAAAGCCAGTTCCCCAGTCCGAGCGGCCGTGCCGCTGGATCACGGCCCTTCGCCGGGAAACAATCCTTCCGCCCGCCTGCGAAGACGGATGTAGGTCCGCATCGGTCCATTTTTGTTCTTGTTCATAAAATTTGTCGGAGAATCGCGATCGGCAGCCGCTTACTGAGAACGTTCAGTGAACATGGGTGGCTTGAATCCTGCGTGGCCGCGGATTCGAGACCCGTTTTTCCAGGAGGCAATCATGGCAGACGAGAGCATTCAGGACGGCGAGAAAGGCGAAGAGATTTTGGGCACGGACGGCGGCGACATCCTTCCCGATCCGGACGCCAGGCCCTGCCCGACCGGAACCCCCGACGAGCAGAATTTCCCGCGCTTCGCGGCCTCTTTCCACAAGCTGTTCCAGCATTACCCGATCAGCCCGCAGAGCAGCCCCAATCTTGCCGGCCTGCTCGACGATAGCGGGGTCGTCAATTACCAGAACTTCCGCAAGGCGCTGAACGGCGGGCCGACCGGCGAGCCGTTCGACGATTGCCTGCTTGACCGGCTGACCCTGCTGAACCGCAACCCGGCGGCGCCGCCGCCCTGCCCGGGCGACCCGCAGCTGCTGCCCCCGCCGGGACCGCGCGTGCTGATCAATCCGCGATCGTCCAAGGCGATCAGCTTCAACGCGACGCCCTTCACCCAGATCGACGTCGCCGAAATCCTCTACCGCGCGCGCAACCAGCGCCGGCGGCTTCTGAACGAGATCAGCCTGAGCTCCGAACAAAGCGCCGCGGACCTCACCGAGCTCTACGGCCAGTCGCTGCTTCGCGACGAGACGCTCGGCGCCTATGCGGGCAACGCCGCGGCGACCCTGACCGTCAACGCGCTCAATTCCTTCGGCCAGAATTTCGTCTGGAGCTACGATTCGAACGGCCAGGCGGTGACGGCCGCCCAGATTCCGGTGACCCACGCCAACCTGTTCCGCGGAGTGTGCAACGCCCAGCCCGACACGGGGCCCTATCTTTCCGGCTTCCTGACCCTCCGGCGCCCGCCCCTCTTCCCCTCGGGCTGCGCGGCCAACGTCGCCAACCTGACCCGGGCGAACACCTTCGCCCGCTTCGGCACCCTGCTCGAGGTCGTCCAGGCGGCCCTGATCGAGGAGTTCGGGGTCACCTACAACGAATATGTCGGCCTGCAGAATTCGGAGATCCCGCGGCCCTACGATTGCCGGCATTTCCTCAGCACCGGAGTGATCCGCACCGGGCGGCACCTCGGCGACTATGTCCATGTCGACAATGCCTATGAGGAATATATCCGGGCAGCCGACATCCTCGCCGGGCTGAACGTCGACCGCTCGCCCAACTCGCCCTACAGCCGGCCCTCGCTCAATCCGAACGAGAGCGACGGCCCGACCCTCGGGCCGCCCGATTGCTGGGCGATGATCGGCACGATCCGGGGCGAGGCCGAGCGCGCCGCCTGGACCCAGAAATATTTGGTCGCCCGCCGCGCCCGGCCCGAGGTGATGGCCGCCCTCGTCCACCTCGCCAAGGGCGACCCGAACCATTTCCTCAGGAACCTGCTCTCGCCCGCTTTCTTCGCGCCTGGGCCGGTCTTCGACCTGCTCGAGGCGGTCAAGTCCCGGAACCACGGCCTCAACGGCGGCGTCGAGAAGAATTACCTGCTGCCGCAAATGTACCCCGAGGGCTCGCCGGCCCATCCGGCCTGGACGTCGGGCCACGCCACCATCGCCGGCGCCTGCGTGACGGTGATCAAGGCGATCTTCAACAATCTGGTGCAGATCCAGGTGCCGGCCTTCGGCGGCGATCCGATCGTTGCGACGAGCAACGTCAAGTGCGAGCTCGACAAGGTCGCCTCGAACGTCGCGATCGGCCGCGGCTGGGGCGGGGTCCATTATCGCAGCGACGGCGAGCACGGCATCCTGCTCGGCGAGCAGATCGCGATCGACTATCTGAAGAACTACACCCGCACCTATGCCGAGGAGTTCAGGAACTTCCGGGGCTTCCAGCTGATCAAGCGCAACGGCGCCTCGATCCGGATCACGCCCGATTGCGTGATCGAAGGGGTGCCCTACCAGCCGCCGGTCGCATCCACGGATGCCGAGCTGGATTCGGAAGGAGCGGCGGCCGGCCAGTATCCGGCGTCGAGCCTCTGACGGCCGGCCGGCCCTGGCCGCGACGAAACGATCTCCCGTGCCGCCCGTTGGGCCGGCACGGGAGGTCCGCCCATGAGCGACAATGTCTACAAGGTGATCGAGATCGTCGGAAGCTCGGCGACCAGCATCGAGGATGCGATCGAGGGCGCCATCGCCCGCGCCGCCTCCACCGTCCACGACATCGGCTGGTTCGAGGTCAAGGAGACCCGCGGCGATGTCGAGGGCGGCAAGGTCGCCCATTACCAGGTGACCTTGAAGATCGGCTTCACGCTCAGGGGCTGAAACTGCCTCCCCATCGAAGATGGGGAGGGGGACCACCGAAGGTGGTGGAGGGGTAGAAGGCGCGGGGCGACGAGGATCGCGCGCGAACCTTTGATTCACCGGCCGCTACCCCTCCACCATGCTTCGCATGGTCCCCCTCCCCACCCGCTTCGCGGGAGGGAGGCAACTCCCGTCGAAAAAGGGCTGGCGCCGCCGAAACGATCCGCTAGCCTCCGCGCGATTTTGTGAGAGGGAAAGCGAATGACCGTCGCCGACGCCACCCCCGATTTCGAGGCCCCGGCCGACCGCAACGACCGCGCCTTCCTCGGCCACCCCAAGGGCCTCGGCTATCTGAGCTTCATCGAGGCCTGCGAGCGCTTCTCTTATTATTCGATGCAGACGCTGCTGACCCTCTACATGGTCAATTATCTGCTCAAGCCGGAGCGGATGGACGGCGTACTCGGACTCGCGTGGCTGCGCTCGTGGCATTATACCGGGCTCAGCGGCCAGCCTCTCTCCTCGGCCATCTTCGGCGACTACACCTCGCTGGTCTATCTCACCCCGATCCTGGGCGGGATCATCGCCGATCGTTTCGCCGGGCGCCGCGTCGCCCTCTTCGCCGGCGGGGTGACCATGTCGATCGGCCATTTTCTGATGGCGTTCGAAGGCGCATTCTTCTTCGCTTTGCTGGCGCTGATCATCGGCGTCGGCCTGTTCAAGGGCAATATCGCGAGCCAGGTCGGAGCGCTCTACAAGGCCAACGACCTGCGCAGGGCAATGGCCTTCCAGATATTCTATATCGCGATCAACGTCAGCGTCATCGTCGGACCGCTGATCAGCAGTACGCTCGGCGAAAAGGTCGGCTGGCATTACGGCTTCGGCACCGCGGGAATCGTCATGGTCCTGGGCGTGCTGATCTTCCTGGCCGGCCGGCCGCATCTGCCGGTCGAGGAGGGCGAGAGCGAGTCGATCCGCCCGGGCAAGACCCTCGGCGCGATCGCCGTGGCCGGGCTCGTCACCGTGGCGGTAATCGGGATCGTGTTCGTCGCCGGGATATTGATCGCTCTCGCCGCCCTCGTCCCTCTCTATTTCTGGTTGACCTGGGGCCTTACGCGGGAAGAGAAAATGCGCGTCCTGGCGCTGATCCTTCTAATCCCGGCCATGGCTGTCGCGCTTCTGACCAACCAGGAAATTTTCAACGCCTATCTCGTCTGGGCCGACCAGCATTTCCAACTGACCTTCTTCGGCTTCACGGTGCCGACCGGGTGGATGGTTTCCATCGACGCCACGCTGAGCTTTTCGATGCTGGTCGCCGTTGCCGTATTTTTCAAATGGTACGGCACCAAACGCCGCGAGCCCGACGAGCTCGGCAAGATGATCATCGGCAGCCTCTTCACCATCGCCGGCGGCCTGTGCCTCTACATCGCGGCCCTGACCCAGGGCGACGGCAAGATCGGCCTGTTCTGGCCGCTCATGTTCCACCTGTTCAACAGCATCGGCTTCTCGTGCATCCTGCCGGTGAGCCTCGCGCTCTTCTCGAAGATCGCGCCCCGGCAGATCAACGCCACCGTCATCGGCCTCTATTACCTCGCCTTCTTCTCGGCCAACAAGATCGTCGGCGAGATCGGCCAGCTCTATTCGACGATGGACACGCCGACCTTCTGGCTGCTCCACGTCGCCAGCGCGGCGGTCGGCCTCGTCGCCTTCGCCTTGTTCAAGCTGTTCATGTCGAAGCGGATGGCCGAGCATCACGAGGCCGCCGCGGCGGCGTGAGCTCTCGAAATCCTCCCCGCGATTTCGCGGGGAGGGGGACCATGCGCAGCATGGTGGAGGGGTTCTCGGGCGTCTGGAGAACCCCTCCACCAGCCTTCGGCTGGTCCCCCTCCCCCGGAAATCCGGGGGAGGATATTCATTGTCACGAAACCGTCATCTTCATGCAATAATATCGATTCGATGACAGGCTCAGCGCCAGTCCTGGACCGCCCCGCCCTCTGGGCCGCCCTTTCCCATATGCAGATCGATCCGCCCGCCGGCGCGACCCGATTCGAGGAAGCGCTTGCGGATGGGCAGGTCTGGCCGCGCCGCTTCGCGAACCGGGTGACCGACGAATATCGCCGCTTCCTCTACCTCGCCGCTACCGCCGGCGTCGAAGTGACTCCGTCGAAGGCGGTCGACGAGGCCTGGCACCTCCACCTCACTCTGCCGCATTATCGCGAGATCCTGTGCGAGCGCATCCTGGGCCGCCCGCTCGACCATCATCCCGGAACGGGCGCGGCGGAGGACGAGGAAAGATACCGGCTCCAATATGAGGAGACGCTCGCTCTGTACGAACGGGTCTTCGGCAGGCCGCCGCCGAGGGACATCTGGCCGCGCCCGATGCTGGAGGACGAGGAAGAGGGGTCGCGGTCCGCCGGGGAACGGCGCCGAACGATCAGCCGCCAACTCGCCGTCGGCAGCCTGATCGGAAGCGGGGTGGCGCTGCCGTTCGCCCCCGTCGTCAGCATCGTCCTCGTCGCCGCGGCCCTGTGCTTCTTCCTCCTTTCCCAGCCTGCGGGCGCCGCCGGCAAGGGCGGCGGCTCGGCCGGCTGCGGCGGCGCTTGCAGCGGCGGATGGGGAAGCTCCAGCGACGATTGCGGGGCCAGCTGCGGTGGCGCCTCCTGCGGCGGCGGAGGCTGTGGCGGGGGCTGCGGCGGCGATTAGTTCCGCTTCGGAACAAAAAGAAAACACTTTCCTACAGTGCTGATTTGAGCGATAAAATCGGGATGGACGAATCGCTCCGCCTCCCGCCGCGCCTGGCCGCGATCCTGGAGGATCTGCCTCTGGAGGAGCTTGCTTTCACGCCGGTGCCGGTGAAGGCGCGCCGCGACGGCTGGTCTTCGGCGCGGCAGTTCGCCTTCATTCTTCGAATGGCCTTGCTCGGCGGAGTGACTGCGGCGGCCAAAGCGGTGGGGATGAGCCGGGAAAGCGCTTACCGGCTGCGCGACCATCCGGGTGCGGCCAGCTTCGCCGCCGCCTGGGACAAGGCCCAGCGTTGGGGCCGCGGGCGAGCCGCCGATCTCGGCATCGATCGGGCCTTCCACGGGGAGAAACGCGAAGTCCATTATCGGGGACGCAAGGTCGGCGAATATGTCCGGCACGACAATCGGCTGCTGATCGCCGCTCTAAACCAATTGCCATTGGCGGTGCCCGATCCCGACCCGGCCGAGGCCCTTCGCCGCCTGCTCGACGAGATTGATCCGGGCGGCGCCGAGCGCGCTCGCAATTCAAACGATTTTCCGCCGCGATTCGCGTGACTTTTGTGAACTTCGGCCGAAACTTCCGGATTCGCTGATGCCCCAGCTCGACCTCCAGCAGAAGCTCGCCATCCTCGCCGATGCCGCCAAATACGACGCCTCCTGCGCCTCCTCGGGCACTTCGAAGCGCGACAGCCGCGGCGGCAAGGGGATCGGCTCGACCGAGGGCATGGGTATCTGCCACGCTTATGCGCCGGACGGCCGCTGCATCTCGCTGCTCAAGATCCTGCTGACCAACTCCTGCATCTTCGACTGCCATTATTGCATCAACCGCAAGAGCTCGAACGTCCGCCGCGCCCGCTTCACCGCCGAGGAGGTCGTCCGCCTCACCCTCGCTTTCTACCGGCGCAATTATATCGAGGGCCTGTTCCTCTCCTCGGGAATCATCCGCTCGTCGAACTATACGATGGAGCAGCTCGTCGAGGTCGCCCGAAGCCTTCGCGAGGACCATGATTTCCGCGGCTACATCCACCTCAAGACCATCCCCGACGCCGATCCCGAGCTGGTCCGGCTCGCCGGGGTCCATGCCGACCGGGTCTCGATCAACGTCGAGCTGCCCACCGCCGCCGGCCTCGCCCGGCTCGCGCCGGAGAAGGACGGCGCCCGGATCGAAGGCGCGATGAAGGACATGCGCGCCGCGATCGACGACGGCGCCGACGCGAAGAAGCGCTACAAGGCGGCGCCGGGCTTCGCGCCCGCCGGCCAGTCGACCCAGATGATCGTCGGCGCCGACTCCGCCACCGACACCGACATCGTCGCCCGGGCCAGCACGCTCTACGACCGCTTCCGCCTGCGCCGGGTCTATTATTCGGCTTTCTCGCCCATTCCCGACGCCTCCGCCGTCCTCCCCCTGCGCCGGCCCCCGCTGATGCGCGAGCACCGCCTCTACCAGTCCGACTGGCTGATGCGCTTCTACGGCTTTTCGCCGGCCGAGGTGGCGTCGGCCGCCGATCCGGCCGGGATGCTGCCGCTCGACATCGACCCGAAGCTGGCCTGGGCCCTGAAGTTCCGCGAGAGCTTCCCGGTCGACGTCAACCGGGCGCCGCGCGAGGCGCTGCTCCGGGTGCCCGGCCTCGGCGTCAAAGCGGTCGACAAGCTTCTCAAAAGCCGCCGCTGGCGCCGCCTGCGCCTCGAGGACATCGCCCGGCTCACCGTCTCGATCGCCAAGGTGCGGCCGTTCATCGAGGCGGAAGGGTGGCGCCCCACTTTTCTCTCCGACCGCGCCGACCTCGCCGCCTGGATCAAGCCCGATGCCGGCCAGTTGGAGCTGTTCCCGGGCTGATGCTAGGCTCGGCGGGCAGGTGGAGGCCGCGGTGAGACGATCAGCACGAGCACATCTTCCCGGTGCGGCCGCTTTCCTCATTGTGCTGACGGCCGCGGCGCCGGGGGAGGTCGCTCTGGACCTCAAGCGCGATCCGGCGGCTCAGGCGCGCGAGGCGATCGGCCGCGGCGACTTCCGGGTAGCCCGGATGGTCTACCGCTACGAGGAGGAGCATATCCATTTCGGCGAGGGGACTCCCGGCCTCGCCTGCGATTCGGCGCTCAGCGACGAGGCCTCGCGCGATCTCCCCTGGGACGAGGGAACCGGGCGGAGTTTCGCCGCCGCCTATAACCGGACCCTGGCCGGCGACCCTTCCTATCCCGATCCCGACATTTGCGTGGCGACGGGTCGCGAAGCGGCGGGCGAGAACTGGCCCGATTTCGCCCGGCTCCGCGCCCGGCCGGCGGCCCCGGAGCGGAGCGTGAATCGAGCCGCCCGAGCCGCCCGGCCGGACTTGGTCCGGGCGCTGATCGCGGCGGGCAAGCCGTTCGATTCCTACGACCGCTGGAAACGCCGGCCGCTTCACTGGGCGGCGCGGCGCGGCGACACCGCAAGCCTCGACATCCTGCTCGCTGCCGGCGCCAGGCCGGATGACGGCCTCGATCCGGGCTCGGCCCTGCTCCTCGCGGCGGACGCCGGCCGCCGGGCGGCGGTCGAGCGGCTGCTCGAGGGCGGAGCCGATCCCGATGCCTGCGGAGACATCGACGCCCGCGACTCCTGGGGGGACACCCTCTCCGGTTCGACCCGCCGCTGCCCGCTCGCGCAGGCGATCGAGCAGGGCCGGGCGGAAGTGGTGCGCTCGCTGGTGAGGCATGCCGTCACCAAAGGGTCGCAGGAGCAGCGCGAGAAGCTGGTGATCGGCCTGTACCGTGCCCTGCGGAGCGGCAAAGGAGACATCGCCGACGCCTTTCTCGACTCGAGCGGAGCCTATGGCGAGGCCCTGCTCCAACCCGCCGTCCTTCGGGTCGCCGCCTATCGCCTCGACGGGGCGATGCTTCGCCGACTGATGGCTCGGGGCGGCGCCGCCGCCGCCCGCACCCCCGCCGAGGCCCGCCTGTGGCTCGCCGCGGCGAAGCTGCGGGATCCGCGGCCGCTCGCGCTGCTGGTCTGGTTCGGTGGAAGGCTCAACTATCTGAGCTCGGCGGAGCGGGCGCGGATCGAGCGATCGCTGCCCGCGCTCAGCCCCGAAGCCCTGCGCCCTTGGCTCGCCCGCGCCGCCGCGCGGCGCAAGCAGGCGATCGAGGCTGTGGCGGCCAGCGATCTCGGGACGCTGACGTCCCTGGCCGCCGCCGGCCTGGACCTCGCCGAACGCCATGACGATACGCTCCTGAGCCGAGCGGCGATGAAGGCCGATTCGGCGACGGTCCGCTGGCTGCTGGCGAACGGCGCCCGCGCGGACTCGGTCGTGTGGGAGTACGTCACCTACGGCTGCTCCTCGATCGCGGGCGAGTTGGACGACGAAGCAAAGTCCACGCGGGCGCAGCGCGCAGCTTTCCAGTCCCTTTGCGAAGCCGAGCTGGAGGACCGCGAGCCGGCGCCCGACTGGCCGTTCGGGCGCCACGCGCTCCAGAATGCCGTCGCCGCGGACAAGCTCGACGCCGCCGGCCTCTTGCTCGCCCGCTCCAATCCCGCCGCGGCGTTGGCGGCGATCCAGGTCATCGTCGAGGACGACAATTCGACGGCGATTCCCGCCGGACGGCTCGGGCTGCTGCCGGCCCTCGCCCGACTCGCGGCGCGGGGCGACAGGGTGAACCTCGCTTATGAGCTGGCCGATCTGCTCTGGCGCAAGGACGGGGCCGGCGCCCGAGCCGTGCTCGAGGGCTACGCGCCTGCGGGACTCGAAGAGATCGCGGCCGCGTTTCAGGAAGGGGAGCGCGGCTGCCGGATCGCGTCGGTCGAGCTCCTGCGCGCCCGCGGCGTCGACCTCGCCGGTTTCCGCGAAACGGACGGCCGCAATCTGTTCGCGCTATTCGCGCCTTGCGATTCGGCGGACCTGGTCGCCGCGATCGCCGCGATTCCGGGCATCGACGTCAACGCCGTCGACGATGACGGCAACACCCCGCTCGAGCTCGTGCCGTCGGGCAAGAGCGAGGGGCCGGGCGCTCGGGCGCTGCGCGCCCTCGGCGCCAGGGAATGCGACGATCTTCATGAGCGCGAGCGCTGCCGGGCCCGTGCCATAGCGCCCGATCCGGCGCTCTAGCGGAGGGCGCCATGCATCAGGTGCGGCTCGCGGGGGAAGACGATCTCGAAGGCTGGCGGGATGCGGCGCGCGCCCTCGCCGGAGCGCGCGTGCCGGCGGCCGACATCAGCTGGCGGGTCGGCGACTCCGCCGGCGACCTCTTCGCCGCACCTGCTCCGCCGCCCACCGCCAGCGCCTCCTTTTCCGTCCCCCGCGCCTTCCTCACCCTCGCCGAGACCGCGATCTGCCACTCGGACCCGGAGCGCTTCGCCTTGCTCTACGCCCTCCTCCTGCGCCTGCGCGAGCGGCCGGGCCTGCTCGCCGACTCGGCCGATCCGCTCGTCCAGCGGCTCGAGCGAATGGCCAAGGCGGTGCGCCGCGACGTCCACAAGATGCGCGCCTTCCTTCGCTTCCGCGAGGTCGAGACCGGCGAGGGCCCGCGCTTCGTCGCCTGGTACGAGCCCGAGCATCATATCGTCCGCCACAATGCCGGCTTCTTCGTCCGCCGCTTCGCCAACATGGCCTGGTCGATCCTGACCCCCGCATTGTCGCTGCACTGGGACGGCGAGACTCTGAGCGAGGGCCCCGGCGCGTCCCGCGCCGATGCTCCGGAAGGCGACCCGATCGAGTCGGTGTGGAAGACCTATTACGCCTCGATCTTCAACCCGGCCCGACTCAAGACCGGCGCGATGCTCAAGGAGATGCCGAAGAAATACTGGAAAAACATGCCCGAGACCGCGTTGGTGGCGCAGCTGGTGGCGGGGGCCCAGGCGCGTGAGGCGAAGATGGTCGATGAGGGACGCTCACAGGTCGGAGGCAATGTTCGAACCGCCTGGGAAGCGGTGCGCGACGAGGCGAAGGGCTGCACCCGCTGCCACCTCTACAAATGCGCGACCCAGACGGTGTTCGGGGAAGGCCCGCTCGACGCCAGCATCCTGTTCATCGGCGAGCAGCCCGGCGACCAGGAGGATCTGGCCGGCCGCCCGTTCGTCGGCCCTGCCGGCCAGCTCTTCGACCGCGCGCTGGGCGACGCCGGAGTCGACCGCAAGTCGGCCTACGTCACCAACGCGGTCAAGCATTTCAAGTTCGAGCAGCGCGGCAAGCGCCGGATCCACGCCAAGCCCGACGCCGGCGAGATCGAGGCCTGCCGCTGGTGGATCGAGCAGGAGCGCCTGCTCATCCGCCCGCCCCTCACCGTCGCTCTGGGCGCCACCGCCGCCCGCTCCGTCTTCGGCAAGGCGGTGACGATCACCGCGATGCGCGGCCGGGCCCACGAGCTGCCCGAGGGCGGCGAGGCCTGGGTGACGGTGCACCCCAGCTTCCTGCTCCGGGTGCAGGACAATAAGGAGGCGGAATATGCGCGCTTCGTGGCGGATCTGCGGGTGATCGGCGAAAGGGTGAAGGCTTTGGCCTGATCTGCCTCCCCGTCGCCAGATGGGGAGGCAAATTACAGCCTGACCAGCATCTTGCCCATGTTCGCCCCCCGGAACAGGTCGAGGAAAGCCTCGGGCATCGCTTCGATCCCGTCGCGGATGGTCTCCCGGCTGGTCACCTTCCCGGCCGAAACCCAGCCACCCATGTCGCGGTAGAATTCGGCCATTTCGGGCAGATAGTCGGTATAGATGAAGCCCTTCATCATGATCCGGGCAGCGATCACCCGCATGATGTATTTGAAGCCGTGCGGGGGCGCGCCGTTATAGCCCTCGATCATCCCGCAGATGGCGAAGCGGGCATTCTGGCGGGCGGCGGCGAAGGCGGCGTCGAGATGCTCGCCGCCGACATTGTCGAAATAGACGTCGATCCCCTTGGGAGCCGCCTTCATCAGCGCCGGAACGATCGGCTCCGCCTTATAGTCGATCGCCTCGTCGGCGCCGAGCTCCCTGACCCACGCGGCCTTGTCCGCCCCGCCCGCGGAGCCGATCACGTTCATCCCCATCGCCTTGGCGATCTGGACCACCGCCGATCCGACCGCGCCCGCCGCGGCCGAGACGAACACCGTGTCGCCCGCCTTCGCCTGGGCCGCCCTGAGCAACCCGAAATAGGCGGTGGCCCCGGTCAGCCCGAGATTGCCGAGCCAGTGGAAGTCCTCGACGGGAAGCGGCGGGACCTTGTTGAACTGCTCCGCCGGCCCGGCCGCGCCCTCGCGCCAGCCCGACATGTGGAACACCGTCTCGCCCTCCGCGAAATCGGGCGAGCGGCTCTCCACCACCTTGCCGACCGCCCCGCCCTGCATCGGCGCTCCGACCTCGAAGGGCGGAACGTAGCTCTTCACGTCGTTCATCCGATCGCGCATGTAGGGATCGACCGACAGCCACTTGTTCTCGACCCGAACCCAGCCATCCTGAAGCTCGCCGAGCGGCGCCTCCTTCAGCTCGAAATTGTCCATCGTCGGCATGCCCTGAGGGCGCGACTTCAAATGCCAGGCGCGGGTCATATTGGTCATAATCTTCTCCCCGTCGCCCCAGCGAAGGCTGGGGCCCCGGCGGGTGAAGAACGCGGGCGCCTTTCACCCCCCGGGATCCCAGCCTTCGCTGGGATGACGACAGGAGTCAAAAAAAGCCCAGCCCCTTCGGGAGCCGGGCCTCTTTTTACGACTGCCGCTCGTCAGTCGTCGTTCTTGCTGCCGTAGGTGCCGGAGAAGCTCCGGTCGAGGGCGTGCGGGCCCTCGCTTCCCTGGTCCTCGCGCTCGAACAGGGCGCGTCCCGTGTCCTCGTTGCGCCAGCTGTCCATCGCGGAGGCGGAAGTACGGTTGAGGGTGACCTTGTCCTCGACGCTCTCGACCCAGCCGCAGGGCACACTGTGGTGCATTCCGCCCGCAGCGGGATCGGACTTGGCGAGGATGATTCGGTCGCCGCGGACCTTGTCGACCTTGCCGACATGGGTGCCGTCGGAGCCGACCACCTCCATATGCTCGGTCACCTTGCCGAGCATCTGGCGCTGGGTCTGGCGCTTCTGCCGCCAGCCGCCGAACTCGGCCTCGAACTTCGACTGATGCTCGCGCCGATATTCGTCATAGTCCCGGTCGAGATCCTCGATCTGGCGCCGCCGCCATTCCGAATAATGCGGATCGTGGATGTCGCCGCCGGGGCCGCCGCGGGTGATGTGCTCGCCGCCGCCGAAGCTGGCGAACCTCTGGCCCATCGCGCCCGCCGATCCGACCCGAGCGGGATCGTCGCGGTCGAAGCGTCCCTGCCCGGGATAGCCGCCGCCGAAGCCGGCGCCGCCGCGGGCGACGCGGTCGTTGCCGAAGCTTTCGCCGCCGCCCGAGGAGCCGCCCCAGCGCTCGCCGCGCTCGCCGCCGACCGAGCTCGAGAACCAGCCTTCACGCTCGCTCGAGGCGTCGCGGTCCCAGCCGCCGCGCACGCCCGGGCGGTCGCGGTGCCAGCTCTCGCCGGGCTGGTTGCCCCAGCCGCCGCCCATCCCGCCCGAGCCGCCGGAGCGCGGATCGTTGTCGCGCCGGCCGCTCATCCTCTGCTCCTGCTCCCAGCGGCGCTCGTCCATCTCGCGCCGGCGCTGGGCGTCGTCGTCGCCGAACCAGGAGCGGACCTCGTCGCCCGCCCGGTCGAAGAAGCCGCGGTCGTCGCCGGATCCGCCGCGTCCTTCACCGCGCCAGCCGCCGCGCTCGCCGCGGTTGCGGTCGTCGCGGTCGCGCCATCGATTGTCATCGCGATCGTCGCTGCCGTATCCCATGATACTCTCCTTATGTTCGGGGCCCGAAGGCATACCGGCGCGGACCGTCCGCGCGCCTCGGGATGCAGCGGGAACGAGGGTGGAGGGGAGACTGTTCCATGTTAAGAGGCGACCCGTGGGCGGTCCCCGCCGAACGGAATCGCGGCATTGCGCAAGCGCTACGGGATCGCTATCTGGGCGCCTCCCAGCCCCGCCGTCCGCGGGGAAACCTGGCCGCCGAAAAGGCGCGGGGCTGTAGCTCAGATGGGAGAGCGCTGCAATCGCACTGCAGAGGTCAGGGGTTCGATTCCCCTCAGCTCCACCAGCCTTCGCTCCTGACGGAGCTTCGGCTTGCAAGCCAGCCGGAGTTCGGAGGTGAAGGCTGCCCGTCGCAGCTCCGCAGGAGCGTAGGAGCGTAGGAGCGTAGGGTAGGAGCGTAGGAGCGTAGGAGCGTAGGAGGGCTACGGCGTCTCCACCTTGGGCGGCAACGGGAAAAGCGTCGTGAATCGCGTTGCGGCCTCACGGTCTCCCTCCACCTTCAATATCCCTGCCTCCTCCAGCGCCTCGAATGGCTGCCCGCCATAGACAGCCGCCGCCAGACCCGTCGGAGTGCCGGTGAACACCACGTCCGCGCCTTCGATTTCGGCTCTCCCGCTTTCGAAGCGCCCATCCTCCAGCTTGGCCAGGAAGCTCTCGGCCCCCAGCCGGAAGCCGATCCGCGCCCGGAAATCCCTCGCCCGCGCCGCATCGAACATCGTCCGGAAGGACAGCATGATCGAGGTCGCGCTGATCGGAAGCGTGGGATCGTGCGCGGGCGAGCGCGCCGCCCATTTGCCGAGGGACTGGACGATCGGCTCGGCCTCATAGCCCCAGGGCGTGAGTTCGTAGACCTGGGTCGAGGCCGGCGGCGGCAGGCGGCGGCGGACGAGAAGGCCGGCGGCCTCGAGCCCCTCCAGCCGCTGGGTGAGCACGTTGGCGCTGATTCCGGGCAGGTCCGAGCGCAGGTCACCGAAACGCTTCGGCCCCAGCATCAGCTCGCGCATCACCAGCAAGGCCCACCGCTCCCCGATCAGGTCGAGCGCATGGGCGGTGCCGCAGGCATCGTCGTAGCGCCGCCTGGAAGCGCCCTTTCCCGAGTCGGTTACTTTTTGTAACTTCATAGTTGCTTTTTATAACTCAGGAGCGCATCAGGGTCAAACAGTGATTCGCACTAGGAGAGAAAAGATGCCCCGGATGATCTTCGTGAACCTGCCCGTCGCCGACCTCGACCGGTCGGTCGCCTTCTACAAGGCGATCGGGGCCGAGCAGAACCTCCAGTTCACCGACGAGACCGCGGCGATGATGGTCTTCTCCGAGGCCATCCACGTGATGCTGCTCACCCACGACAAGTTCCGGCAATTCACGCGCAAGCGGATCGCGGATTCGCACGAGACGGTGCAGGTGCTGCTCGCTTTGTCCTGCGACAGCCGCGAGGGCGTCGACCATATCACCGAAAAGGCGATCGCCGCCGGCGGCCGCGAGACTCGCGACAAGGAGGATCACGGCTGGATGTACGGCCGCGCGTTCGAGGATCCCGACGGCCACACCTGGGAGCCGACCTGGATGGACCTTGCCGCCGCGACCCAGGCAATGGCCCAGACCGCCGACGCCTGAGACGTGGCCTGCTTGCGGCGGGCGGAATCGCCGCTCGTCTTAACTTGGATTATAGGATGCGCGTCATGCCCGACAGCCGGAACCCCCACGGCAGCTTCATCTGGTACGAGTTGCTGACTCCGGACCCCGATTCCGCCGCCGCCTTTTACGGCGACGTGATCGGCTGGACCGCCGCGAGCGCGGGCCAGCCCGGAATCGACTATCGCCTCTTCTCCGCCGACGGCGGCCCGGTGGCCGGGCACATGAAGCTTCCGGAAGGCGCCGAGGAGGCCGGCATGCGCCCGGGATGGCTCGGCTATATCGGAGTCGATGACGTCGACTCCGCGGTCGCGGCCATCACCGGCGCCGGCGGCAAGGTGCACATGCCGGCGATGGACATGGAGGGCGTCGGCCGGATGGCGCTGGTCGCCGATCCGCAGGGCGTGCCCTTCTACGTCATGCGCGGCGCCAGCGAGGACGCCAGCGACTCCTTCGATCCGATGAAGGCGGGCCATTGCAGCTGGAACGAGCTTTCGACGCCGGATCAGGACGGTGCCCTCGCCTTCTACACCGGGCAGTTCGGCTGGGAGAAAGGCGACGTCATGCCGATGGGCGAGATGGGCGGCTACCAGTTCATCCGTCACGGCGGCGGCATGATCGGAGCGATCATGACCAACCCGCCCGGCCGCCCGGCCGGCTGGAACTTCGCCTTCGGGGTCCGCGATATCGAGCAGGCCGCGGCGAAGATCCCCGCGGCCGGCGGCGCCGTCCGTCACGGCCCCATCGAAGTTCCGGGCGGCGATTGGGTCGTCATGGCGAGCGACCCGCAGGGCGTCGCCTTCATGGCCGTCGGCCCCCGCAGCTGAGCTTTTTGAAAAGGAGAGAGACGATGAGCAACTCAGAGCACGAGCTGTCGATCACCCGCTTCATCGATGCACAGCCGGAGACGGTCTACCGGGTCTATACCGAGCGCACTGCCGAATGGTGGGCGCCCAAGCCCTGGAAATCGCGCGTGATCGCGCAGGACCTTCGCGCCGGCGGCCGTTCGTCGATCGAGATGGAAGGGCCGAATGGCGAGCGGCATCCGGGCGAGGGAGTCTATCTCGAGGTCGTTCCGGGCGAGAAGATCGTCTTCACCAACGCCTTCACCGCCGGCTGGAAGCCCAAGGTCGGAATGGACAGCGAGTGCGACTTCCTGATGGTCGCGATCGTCACCTTCGAGCGGGAAGGCTCGGGCACCCGCTACACCGCCCAGGTCCGCCACTGGAATGCCGAGGCGCAAAAGGCCCACGAGGCGATGGGCTTCGAGGAAGGCTGGGGAATCTGCGCGGCGCAGCTCGCCGAGCTCGCCGAAGCCGAGGCGCACGCCACCGTCGACGCCTGAACCTACCCAAGGAGAGAAGTCATGTCCTACGTCGAAGGATTCGTGGTCGCGGTGCCGACCGACAAGAAAGGCGAATATCTCCGCCACGCGGCCGCGGCGGTGCCGATCTTCAAGGACTTGGGAGTCACCCGGCACGTCGAGGCCTGGGGCGACGACGTCCCCGACGGCAAGGTCACCGACTTCAAGGGCGCCGTCCAGGCGAAGGAAGACGAGACCGTCGTCTTCTCCTGGTTCGAATATCCCTCGAAGGAGGTCCGCGACTCGGCCAACGAAAGGATGATGACCGACCCGCGGATGGAGGAGATCGGCAAGACCATGCCTTTCGACGGCCAGCGCATGATCTTCTCGGGCTTCGCGCCGATGCTCGACGAGGGCGGCGGCGACCGGATGGGCTATACCGACGGCTTCGTGGCGCCCGCACCGAACCGGGAGGCCTATCTCGCCATGGCGGCGAAGGCCGCTCCGATCTTCCTCGAACACGGCGCCACCCGGGTCGTCGAAGCCTGGGGCGACGACGTCCGCGACGGCAAGGTCACCGACTTCAAGAAAGCGGTGAAAGCCGAAGACGGCGAGAATGTCGTTTTCTCCTGGATCGAATGGCCGTCGAAGGAGGCCAGGATCGCCGGCTGGGCGAAAGTGATGGCCGATGAGCGGATGAAGCCGCCCGAGGACGGTCAGATGCCGTTCGACGGCAAGCGCATGTTCTGGGGCGGGTTCGACGTGCTGCTCGATTCGCAGACCGGCATCGGCCTCGAGACCGTCGCCGAGCGCCAGCCGGCGTAATCGCCCCGAACGAGGAGCATCCCATGTCCGACAAGATCACCCCCGTATTGTGGTTCGATATGAATGGGGAGGAGGCGGCCAATTTCTACGTCTCGCTTCTCCCCGACAGCCGGGTCGACCGGGTCACCCGGGCGCCCGCCGATTATCCGAGCGGCAAGGCGGGCGACGTCATCACCGTCGACTTCACCCTCGCCGGCCGGCAATATCAGGCGCTCAACGGCGGCCCGCAATTCCCCTTCACTGAGGCCGTCTCCTTCATGATCCATTGCCGGGACCAGGCGGAGGTCGACCGTCTGTGGGACGCGCTCACCGCCGACGGCGGCGAGCCGGTCCAGTGCGGCTGGCTCAAGGACCGCTACGGCCTTCGCTGGCAGATCTGTCCCGAGGAGATGCTCGACATGCTGGCCTCGGACGACCGGGCGGCCGCGCGCCGGGCGTTCGAAGCGATGATGACGATGGTGAAGCTCGACCTGGCCAAATTGCGCAAGGCGTACGAAGGAAGTTGATTCCTCCACGCCGCCAGTAGGTCCGGGCGGTCTCAATTGGATATGAAAAGGGGCGCGGCCGTCGGCCGCGCCCCTTTTTCCTGTTTCGCCTAGAGGATGAAGTCGGTGGCGGTGATCGGGTCGGCCGGGTTGATGACCAGGACGACCTCGAAATCGGACACGCCGTTGCCGTCGGTGTCGCCCTGGACGAGCCAGATCGGCCCGCCCAGCGAGATGTTCTCGAAGCGCAATTCGCCGGCGGTGTTGCTGAAGGCGGCATTGCCGATGAAGCTGAACGCCTGGTCGCCGGCGATCAGGGTGTTGGCGTCGATCCTCGACAGGTCGATCACGTCGCCGCTGTTGAAATCCTGGATGCCGTCGCGTTCCGTCGAGTTCGATTCCGCCACATTGTCGTAGCGGAAGATGTCGTTTCCGCCCCCGCCGGTCAGGGTGTCGCCCCTCAGGCCGCCGAAGATCAGATCGGCGGCGCCGCCGCCGGTCAGAATGTCGTTGCCCGCGCCGCCGAAGAGACGGAAGTTGCCGTCCGATTCGTCGGAGCCGTTGAACGCCAGCGATTCTTCGGACTGGAGCGTGGCGCCGTTGATCGTCATCGTCCGGCCGGCGGCGAGAAGGTCGCCGTCCCAGGTGATGCTGTAGTCGAACTCGGTGCCGCCGCCGCGGGCGTAGCGCTGGTCGCCGGCCCCGGAGACGGTAAGGTTCTCGAGGTTGGCGAGGGCGCCGGCATAGCCCGCCTGGGTGAAGTCGATCGTGTAATTGCCGCGCAGGAACAGGCCGTCATAGCCGTCGCCGCCGTCGACCTTGTCGCCCGCGGCGAAGCGGCCGGCCTCGGCGAAGAAGAAGATGTCGTTGCCGTCGCCGCCGGTCAGGTCGTCCTTGCCTTTGCCTCCGTAAATGAGGAACCTCGCGTCCGTCTCGGCCGAACCGTCGAACGTGAGATCCTCGCCCGCGAGGAGGGCCGAGCCGTTGATCCGGGCCTGGAGCCCGGCCCCGAAATTGGCGTCGTCGATGGTGATGTCGTAATCGTAGAGGTTCGTCCCCGGATTGCCGAAGGCCGTGTTGGTGCCGGCGAGCATCGAGATGTTCTCGATTTCGGTGACCGAGCCGTCGAGGATCAGCCCGCCGCTATAATCGCCCTGCAGAACGATCGTGTCGGAGCCCGGGCCGCCGTTCACATTGTCCGCCGCGGTCAGCGCTCCGCCGAAATAGAAGATATCGTTCCCGGCGAGGCCGCTGACCGTGTCGTCGCCGCCCTGGCTCAGGTCGAACGTGTCCGCCTGCGGAGTGCCGACCAGAACCTCGGACAGGCTTCGGAAGTCGAACGAGGAGACGGCCGGATCGTGGTCGGACAGGGCCGGGCTCGCGTTCGTGCCGGTGCCGAAGCTGCTGTAGCCGGTGTTGACGTGGACCACGTCGTAGCCCGCGACTCCGCTGAGCATGCCGTTGACGATGATATGGTCGAGCGTCTGGCTGCGGCCGTCGAAGGTGTAGCTGTAGCGCTCCGCCTCGGTGAGCTCGGTGACGGTGAGGTTGTCGAAGCGGGCGCCGCCGGTCCGGGCGGTGCCGTCCGGAAGGACGTAGCCGGTGGCGACCTCCAGCGGGCGGTAGAAGTAGAAGTCGTTATAGTCGCCGCCGCTGACGACGCCCGCGCCCGGGGCGTTGGTCTCGATGAGGTTGAGCATCGTGTAGATGTCGTTCGCGACGTTGTTGCGCTGGACGAAATCGCTGTTGGCGGGTTGGCCGGCCTCGAGATTCTGGTTGAGCTGCCAGAAGCTGCCCGAGCCCGACTTGGCGGGCAGGTGGTTCGCGGCGACGAACACGGTCTGGCCGTGGAAGGTGAACTGGCCGAGCAGCGACTTGCGGGTCCCTGCCCAGTCGGCCGAGTTGATCTCGCCGGCGATCATGTCGTCGGAAAACAGGATGCGGTCGCCGGCGTCGCGGACTCCGTCGCCGATCCGGTCGGTGAACTGGCGGCGCTCGGCGAGGGTCGCGTCGGGCGCGAGGTCGCCGAGCTGGACCCGGTTGGTGTCGTAGAGGAAGCCGACCCGGATGTTGCCGCCCGGCTCGCCGCCTTCGGCGTTGATGACGGGCTCCTGGTCGACCCACTGATAGGCGGCGCCCGGGACCGCGGCGTTGAGCGCGTCGATCAGCATCTGCCAGCCGACCGAAGCGTCGGTGGTGCCGCCCGCGGCGCCGTTATTGTCCTGCATCTCCTCGATGATGACGATGTCGGGCGAGTTCATGTTGTTGGCGATGACCCCGGCCAGAGCGGCGAAGCGGGCCGCTCCGTCGCCGGGATCGAGATTCTCGACGTTGAAGGTCGCGACGGTGAGGGCTCGGGAGTCGTTGCCGAACGTCGTCGTCTCCTGCGCCGGGAAGGTGTCCTGATAGGCCCCAGCGTCGATGTTGGTGACGAACAGCTTGCGGTCGGTGAAATCGAACTCGACGATTCCGGTGACGTCGCCGAGGCCGTCGCCCATCGACATCTTGTCGAGCTGCCCGGCCGGATAGGGGTTCGCGAAACCGGAGAAATCGAGCTCGATGATGTCCGGATTGGTGTCGCCGTCATGGACGTGGCGGCCGCCGTAGATCGTGCCGTCGTCCGTGTCGGCCGTGTCCGGCGGCGACAGCGGCGGATCGCCGGCGACCGTATAGCCGCCGCGCGAGTTGATCTGGTCGGCGTCGGCGTGGACTCGCGAATAGGCCTGGAAGATCGGGTCTCCGCCCGACGTCGAGACGAAGCCGTCGGCGACCACCATGTCCGGGACCGTGACCAGCATCCCCTCCACCGTCTCCCAGAAGGACATGGCGTAGCGGTCGGCGTCGAACGTATCGCCGGCATCGTCCGCGAAGTCGGTATAATCGGGAGTGACGCCGGTCAGGATCGAGTTCGGGATCGGGCGTCCGGCGTCCAGCACAAGCTCCGGCAGGTCGTTGCCGGAGCTGTTCTTGATCAAGCCGGTCATGTTGACCAGGACGGTGCGCGGGAGGCTTTGGAACGCCTGATATTCCATGACCTGGGCGCTGAACGTGACGAGATCGCCGACCTGCAGGCCGGGGGCGGCGGTGACGAGATCGGTGCCGGTGCCGGCATCGTTCTTGGTCATCACGAAAATGCCTTCCGAAGTCAGCAGACTGGAGTCCCAGTCGCCGGTTTCCTCGGTGATGTAGAAGCCCTGGCGCGGGCCGTCGGCGTCGACCGCGGTGACCACCGCCTGGATGGTGACGATCGTCGAGGAGGCGATGTTGAAGCCGTTCTTGCCTTCGGCGGCGAGGATCGGGCTGTAATAAGACGAGCCCTGGATCTGATGGATGTAGAGCGGATCGTCGTTGAGGATCGTGCCGGTGCCGACGGCGTCGGTATAGACCGCGAAGCCGGTGGGGTTGAACAGCTGGACGTTGAACGTCTCGTCGAACTCGCCCGCCGTGTCGCCGTTGACGGTGACGTCGATCGTCTTCGAATTCTCGCCCGCGGCGAAGCTCAAGGTCCCCGTGGCGTGGACATAGTCGCTGCCCGAGGTCGCGCTCCCCGCAGTGGTCACATAGTCGGTGGTGAAGGCGCCGCTGCCGCCGGTGCGGGTGACGGTGAAGGTGAAGGTCGTCGTGCCGGAATTGCCCTCGGCCTGGGCGACGTCGCCGATCGCGACGAAGGGCGGACTGCCGTCGTCGTTGACGATCGTCCCGAGCGCCGACCCGTCGGACAACAGGCCGCCGAAAGGATTGGAAAGGGTGACGGTGAAGGCCTCGTCCGCTTCCGGGATAGCGTCCGGCTCGAGGTTGAGAGTGATCGTCTGGCTCGTCTCGCCGGCGGCGAAGCTGACCTGACCGGTGAGCGGCTGGCCGGAGGCGAAGTCGCCGGCGCTCGCGGGAAAGCCGCCGCTTGCGAACGAGACCGTCCAGTCGGCGGTGGAGGCGCCGGTCGTGTCGCCCGCCCGAGTGACGGTGAAGGTGATCGCGCTGGAGCCGCCGGTGCCTTCGAAGGCGGCGCTGTCGGCGATCGACAGGATCGCTCCGGCCGAATTGCTGGAGACGACGATGTCGTCGATTCCGACCCATTCGTCGCTGCCGCCGGCATTGACCGTCATGATCCGGATCTGGAGCGTCGGCGAATTGTCCGCGCCCGCCGGCAGCACGACGTCGAGCGCCGTGGTCTGGGTGGCGCTGCCGGCGGTGGTGACGTCGGCGAAATGCGCGCCGGGAACGTTCGTCCAGCTGCCGTTGGGGTCGGTGCGATACTGGACGTTGATCTGCTGCGTGGCATTGTCGGTGCTGGCGTCGAGGTCGCGCAGCGTTGCCTGGAGGCGCACGGAGCTCCGGCCGGTCGAGTCCATGTAGAGGACGATGCTCGGCGCGTCGGCGGTACCCGAACCCTGGATGCCGATGGTGGGATCGGCGATCTGGAATTCGGCGACTCCGCCCGAAGTGCTGGTCGTGGCGTTCTGGTTGGCGATGACGTCGACCGCGCCGAGCGCGGGGTCGGTCAGGGTCGTCGGATCGACGTCGGCGGCGGTGCCCGTGCTGATGTCGCCGAGATAGCCGATGATGAAGGGGACGTTGCTCCAATCGTCATTCGCCGTGATCCGGCCGGTATCGGTCCAGTTTTCCTGGAAACTGCCGTTGACGAGCGGGAAATAGCCGCCCGCCGCGCTGTCGTCGTTGGTGATCGTGCCGACCCCGGTGTCGTCGCCGATCGTTGCGCCGGAGACGTTGGACAGGATGAGGTTGAGGGTCTCGCTCGCCTCGAGGGCGGCGTCGCCGATCACCGGCACCGAGACCGTCTTCGTCGTCTCGCCGGCGGCGAAGGACAGCTGGCCGCTGACCGCCAGATAGTCGGAGCCCGCGGTCGCGGTGCCGTTCGAGGTGGCGTAATCGAGGGTCACCGCGCCGGTCGGGGCGAAGCTGAGGCTGACGGTGAAGACGAGATATTTGACGCCGCTATTGCCCTCCGCGATGGCGACGTCGGCGACCGAGGCGACCGGGATCGGCGGCTGGTCGTTGTTGAGGATCGTGCCGGTGCCCTGGCCGTCGCCGATCGTCGCGTTGACGACGTTGGTGACGTTGACCAGGAAAAGCTCGTCCGGCTCGACCGCGGCGTCGCCGTTGACGGTCACGTCGAACGTGTAGCTGGTCAGGCCCGCGGCGATGGTCTGGCCGGTCAGGGTGCGGCCGACATAGTCGCCGTCGGCCGTCGTCGCGCTGCTGTCGGCGGTGGCGATGTCGAAGGTCACGCCTCCGGTCGGAGCGGCGCGGTCGAGGCTGACGGTAAAGGTGTAGGTGACGGTGCCGCTGTCGCCCTCGGTCATCGAGACGTTGTCGATCGACAGGACCGGCGTGTCGTCATTGGTGATGTTGCCGGTGGCGCTCGCATTGGCGCCGATGCTCGCGGTGACGGTGCCGTCGCTGTTGCTGACGTTGGTGAGCGTGAGCTGGAAGGACTCGTTGGCCTCGATCACGGCGTCGCCGTTGACGCTGACGGTGACGGTCGCGCTCGCCTGCCCCGCGGCGATCGAGCCGCTGAACGTGGTCGGCAGGACTCCGCCGGTGAAATCGGCCGCGTCGGTCGTGCCGGCGCCGATGGTTCCCGAAAAGTCGAGCGTCCCCGTGGAGCCGCCGGTGCGGGTCACCGTGAAGGTGTAGAGCGTGGCCCCCGAATTGCCCTCGTCATGGGTGACCGAGACCGGGTTGAAGACCACGGTCTGGCTCTCGCCGGCGGCGGCCGCGATCGGGGTGATAGAAAAGTCGTCGATGGCGAGACCGTCGTCGCCGCCGGTGGCGTCGACGTCGATCCAGCGGATCCAGAAGGTGGCGCCCGACGCAATGGTGAGACCGCCGAGCTCATAGGAGAGCACGGTCCGGTTGGCGGCGGCATTGCCGTCGAGGGCGCCCGCGGTGCCCGCCGTGATCGGCGCGTTGAAATCGAGCTGGTCGACATCGACCCAGGTGCCGGTCGTGAGGCTGGTCGCGTTGAAGCTGATCTGGAAATTGAGCTTGTCGGCGACCGTGCTGTGGACTCCGCCGAAGCGCCACTGTTCGCCCGTATAACCGATGAGCAATGAGGTGAGGGTCTGGCCGGTGTCGTTGGTGAACTGGGCGCCGATCGTCGGAATCAGGGTCCCGCTGCGCAGCTCCCCGAGGGCCCGCTCCGAGCTCGGAACGCCGGCCGGCGCCGAGCCGTAGCTGTAAATGTCGCCAGTGGTCGAACCGCCCGTATCGACGCCATATTGGTCGTTGTCGCGAGCGCCGCCGCCCTGCTCGTCGATGAACCAGCCCGGGAGCGGTTGCGGATCGTTATTGAGGTTGTTGGTGGTGCTTCCCGCCGTGTTCGAGAGCCCGTTGAAGTTCTGGCTATAGGGGGTGCCTGCGGCGGTGAGCGAAATGGCGGCCATCGACGAAACTATCCTTTCACGAGTGCGGCGAAGGCGCGCCCTTGCGCGCCTGCGATTTCGGGGAAGTTCTCGCCCGCAGCCGGCCTCGCGCCAGGAGGGCGGTCGGACCGGTCAAAGCATTGAACGAGCTTGAGAATCCCCCCGCAGCCCGTGCGACAATGTCAGCCTATTGTGTCCAGCGCAAGACACGTCGTGCCGAATCGCGCCGAATGGTGTTCGCGAGGCTTTCATCGCTCCGGGCGGCGCCTTCGTCGCTGCGGCCGGGATTCGCCGCGCCGGCGCCGTACGTCGTCGCAGGGAGGTGCGGCGCCGGACTGGTCTTCGATATCCAAAGCTCACCGCCGCGGGAGACCGGCTCGCCCCCCTCGCCTACTCCCGCGGCGGCCCCTTTCGAAAGACATCGCCCGTGAAGGACTACATCGCCACCGTCGCCGCCCTGATCGCCGCCTCGAGCGCCCCCGCCGCTGCCCGCCCCGGCAGGGTGGGCGACGTCGTCGCCGCCGAGCGGGCCTTTGCCGGAGCGGCGCAGTCCGACGGCGTCAACGCCGCCTTCCTCCGCTATTCGGCCCCCGACGCATTGGTCTTCCAGCCGGACCCGACCAACGCCAAGGCCGCCCTGGCCGCTCATCCGATCCCGGCCATCGCGCTCAAATGGTGGCCCGCTTATGCCGGAATCGCCCAGTCCGGCGATCTCGGCTTCACCACCGGTCCCTATGTCATCGGCACCGGTGAGCGCCAGGGCCACGGCTGGTATTTCACCGTCTGGCGGCGCCAGCCGGACGGCAGCTGGCGCTGGGTCCTCGACCACGGCCCCCGCACCCGCGAGGCGGCGCCGGCCGGGACCGGAGCCCAGGTCGCCGCCCTCCCCGCCGGCCGCCGCTCCCCCGCCCGCAGCGCCTTCGGCGACGTGAAATCCACCGAAGCCCGGCTCGCGGCCGCGCTCGCTGCCGATGCCCGCTCGGCCTTGCCGGGCTTCCTCGCCGCCGACGGCCGGCTGATGCGGGTCGGGCCGCAGCCCGCGGTCGGCGCCGGCGCCTGGACACCGCTCCTCGCCGCGGGCCCCGAGCGGATCGATACCGCCCCGCTCGGCGGCGCGGCCTCCGCCGCCGGCGATCTCGCTTACACCTACGGCACCGCCCGCTGGCGCAAGGGCGAGGCCGAGGTCTCGGGCCATTACGTCCGCATCTGGCAGCGCCGCGGCGAGGGCTGGAAGCTGATCGTCGACAACCTCATCGCCGTCCCGCCGCCACCGCCGAGCGCCGGATGAGTTCTGCAAAACCCGCGGATCGTGCGACGAAAAGGGCGGCGCTCCGGCCGCGGGCGCTGTAGGATCGGTTCATGGACAGGCCGTCTCCCCGCCCCAATGTCGCGCTCCAGGCGGCGAAGCTGACTCTCGGCGTCTGGATCTTCACCTTCATCCTCTTCCTGATGCCGGTCCTGGTCTCGAAGGGTAAGCTGCCGCAATTCGCGATCGGGATGACGGCGCTCGTCGTCGCCATCGGCATGATCCTCACAATCCCGCTCTACTGGGTCTGCACCCGGCTCCAGGACTCGCCGACCCCGCTCAAGGTCGGCGGAGTCTTCGGCGCCATCTGCGTCACCGCCTTCGCTTTCTCGCTGAGCGACGCCCTGTTCGGAGCCAACATCATCCAGATGTTCATGGGCGAGCACCGGATTCCGCCCGACGTGATCAACCGCACCGTCTCCAATTTCATCAGCTTCTCGTGGCTCTACGGCTGGCTCGGGACGACCTACGTCATCCTCCAGACCAACGCCGCGATGCACGAGCGCGACCTCCAGCTCGCCGAGGCGCGGACCCTCGCCCAGACCGCCCAGCTCACCGCGCTCCGGCTCCAGCTCAACCCGCATTTCCTGTTCAACACCTTGAATGCCATCTCCTCGCTGATCGTCACCGGCCGCAACCGCGACGGCGAGGCGATGCTCGCCAAATTGTGCGTCTTCCTGCGCACCGCGCTGGTCGGCGACGGGCGCAGCGAAGTGACCCTGGGCGAGGAGCTCGAGACCCTCCAGACCTATCTCGAGATCGAGTCGATCCGCTTCGGCGACCGCCTCACCGTCGAGTTCGCCGCGGCCGACGCCCTGCTCGAGCTTCCGGTGCCCAATTTCATCCTTCAGCCGCTGGTCGAGAATGCGGTCAAGCACGGAGTCGCTCCGACCAGCCGTCCGGTCATCGTCCGGGTCGGCGCCCGCCGCGACGGCGACGATCTCATCCTCTCGGTCAGCGACAACGGCGGCGCCGTCGCCGGCTCGCGCCCCGCCGGGACGGGCGTCGGCCTCGACAACACCAGGCGCCGGCTCGAGGTCATCTACGGCCCGCGCAGCCGGCTCGAGACCCTGGCCCATGACGACGGCTTCACCGTGCTTCTGCGCATCCCCGCGCGGGCGGCGCCGGCCCTGGAGCTCGTCGCATGACTTTGCGCACCCTTCTCGTCGACGACGAGCCGTTGGCGCTCGAGCGGCTGCAGGTCTTCTTCCGCGACATCGCCGGCACCGAGGTGATCGGCACCGCCCGCGACGGCAAGGAAGCCGCCGAGGCGATCGAGCGCCTGAAGCCCGACCTCGCCCTCCTCGACATCCAGATGCCCGAGCAGAACGGCCTTCGAGTCGCCGCCACCCTGCCGCCCGAGGACCGGCCCGAGATCATCTTCGTCACCGCCTTCGAGCAATATGCCCCCGACGCCTTCGAGGTCGAGGCGGCCGACTATCTCTTGAAGCCGGTCCGCTTCGACCGGCTCTGGCAGGCGGTGGAGCGCGCCAAGCGCCGCAAGCATCAGCGCACCCTCGCCGGCCGGGCCGAGGCGGCCGCTCCGCAGGAGAGCGCCCGCGAGGACGGCCTGTGGGTTCCAACCCGCGCCGGAGCCGTCTTCGTTCCGGTCGAGGCGATCGACTGGATCGAGGCGCAGCGCGATTATGTCATGCTCCACACCGCGACCCGGAGCCATATCCTTCGGATCTCGATGCGCGCGCTCGAGGAGAAGGTCGATCCGGCCCAGCTGATGCGGGTCCACCGCTCCGCTTTCGCCCGCCCCGCCAACGTCGTCGAGGTCCAGCGCCTCGGCCGGACCATCAACGCCCTCGTCCTTCGCGACGGAGCGATCGTCCAGGTGGGGCCGAATTATTCGAAGGCGGTGGCGGAGCGGCTCAGGCTGGCGGAATGAGGGAGGATAGGACCCTTGCCGCCTCACCATCTCCGTCATTCCGGCGAAAGCCGGAATCCATGAACACCGTCGGCCGAAAATCTCACGCGGCGGTGTTCATGGATCCCGGGTCAAGCCCGGGATGACGGGCTTGTGGACGGGATCGGTCCCCCTTCCGGACAATCCCCAGCTTTCTTTACATTTCCGTGACGATCCCGGGAACGTCGCGGGCTGATCTGGGTTAGCGCAATAGGGCCGGTCCCCGCCGGCCCGGAACAGGGGTAGGCGCGCGTGTCAGGGACCAAGATCTTGCTGGTCGAGGACGAGCCGCTCGTCCTCCGCAACACCGCCGATTTGCTCATCGAGGACGGCTACGACGTCACCGAATGCACCGGCTGCGAGGAGGCCCTCGCACGACTCGAGGCGGAGCCGGACACGGCGGTGCTCGTCACCGACCTCAACGTCGCCTGCCCGGGCGACGGCATGACCCTGGCCAGGGTCGCCGCCGAACGCTGGCCGCATCTGCGCATCGTCATGGTCTCGGGCGCGCTCCGCCCGCCGCAGGGCAGCTATCCCGAGCGCGCCATCTTCTTCACCAAGCCCTACGCCCCCGGCGCCCTCCTCCACGTCGTCAAGTCCCCCGATTTCGCCTAGGGGACAGTCACTTGGGACAGTCACTAGTGACTGTCCCCGTTTCCGCGCCTAACGAACCCGGATGGACGACGATCTGCCGGACGCCATACCGGCCGCCACCCTCATCCTGATGCGGTCGGCCCCGGCCGGCGGGCCGCCCGAGATCCTGATGCTGGAGCGGGCCGAGACCATGGCCTTCGCGGCCGGAGCCCTGGTCTTCCCCGGCGGCCGGATCGATTCGGGCGACGAAGCGATGGCGCAGCGTTTTCCCGGCCTCCCCGACGCCGCCGCCCGGATCGCCGCGATCCGCGAGACGATCGAGGAGACCGGAGTCGCCCCCGCGCTCCGGCCCGCGCCCGACGCGGCGGCGCTTCGCGAAGCCATGGCCGCGGGCCGTCCTTTCGCGCTCCTGCTCGAGGAAATGGGCCTGTCGCTCGATCTCGACGCCCTCACCCCTTTCGCCCGCTGGTGCCCCAATTTCCGCGAGGCCCGGCGTTTCGACACGCTCTTCTACCTGGGCGAGGCCCCGGCGGACGGGCACGGGCTGCACAGCGCGGACGAGACGGAGAGCGTCCACACTTTCTGGGCGAGCGCCGGGCAGGTCCTCGCCGAGATCGAGGCGGGGCGCGCCAAGGCGATCTTCCCGACCCGCCGCAACCTCGAGCGGCTGGCCGGCTTCGCCTCTCTCGCTGAGGCCCGGGCCGACGCCGGGCGGCACCCGGTCGAGAAGATCACGCCCTGGGTCGAGGAGCGCGAAGGCCGGCGATTCGTCTGCATCCCCGAGGGGATCGGCTATCCGGTGACGGCGGAGCCCTATGAAAGCGCGCGGCGGCGCTGATCCCGCTTCGGCCGGCGCGTCAGCCGGGCGACGGCGAGACGGTCCCGTCGAAGCCGGAAGGCCGCCAGCCAGAACATGTAGGTGAGCATGAGGGCGATGAGGATCGGGAACGCGTACATCATGGCGCGACAAAGCTCCGTGAGTCTTCAAGTTCCGATACTTGCGCCGAAACGTTAAACTTCAGCGAAAACTGGGCTCCAGGCGCACCGGCGGCCGGTAGCGGCGCCTTTCCTCGAGCCGTTCGACCGGCTGCGACTGGCGCGTGTCGACGAACAGGGCCTCGATCACGCCCGGGCCGGGATAGGCGAACAGAATTTCCGATCCGGGATCGAGCCGGACCCGGCTCTGGTCCTCGACCAGCCAGACCGAGGGCGGCTCGAGCGCCTGGCCGTCGATCAGCCCGGTCCCGCTCACCGGCACCAGCCAGACGGGCCGCTCCACTTCGCCGGCCAGCCGCCCGCCCGCGCCGCGGGTCCAGCGCTCGACCACGAACGCGCCGCCTTCCGCCAGGATCTCGCGTCCCGGCTCGATCTCCCCGCGCGCCGTCGGCGAACGGTAGCGGTCCGGCCGGGCCGCTTTCACCCCGGCTTCGACCTGGAGCTCGCGCTCCCGGCCATAATCGAACAGTCGGTAGGTAAGATCGACATTCTCCTGGATCTCGACCAGGGTCAGCCCCGGCCCGAGGGCGTGGATCGTGCCCGCCGGCGAATAATAGAAATCCCCCGCGCTCGCTTCGCGCCAGTCGACCAGAGCCTCGAGCGTCCCGGCCTCGATGGCGGAGCGAAGCTCGGCCGGCGAGACCTGGTGCCTGAGGCCGAGGCCGATCCGGGCGCCCGGCTCGGCTTCCAGCACCAGCCAGGCCTCGTCCTTGCCGCGGCGATGGCCCGCCGCCCGGGCGGCTTCGCCGTCGGGGTGGACCTGGATCGACAATTTCTCCCGGGTCAGGAGATATTTGACGAGCAGCTCCGATTCCGGCCCGCGCCCGTCCTGGAACCAGATCTCGCCGATCGGCTCGCCTCCGGCCGCGGCCGCGCCGAAGCTTCGCGGGAGCTCGGCGCGCCCCCACAATTTCTCGACCTGCCTTGACGCGAGCCGGCTCGCCGTCACCCTTCGTCCTATCCCGTCGCGACGCCGGCGCCTGCCGCCGGAGTTCCGAGGCACGAGATAGCGGCACGGGGTAAAAATCTCCCTAGCGCGGCCTTTGTCCACCATCGCGCCATTGCGGACAGGAGCGGAGCCTGAGATTGTCGGCCTGTGAACATTTCCTTCCTCGCAGCGGCTCTCGCGATGCAAGCTCCGGCGTCGGTGGACTACGTGCCCGATTCGGGCTGGCGGGATGACGAATGGGCGCGCGGCTTCTATGAACGCTGGTTCGGCAATCAGCTGCGCGCCATGGGCGAGCCGCCTCTCTCCAACGGCGCCGATCTCGACGGTTTTCGGGAGCGGATCCGATTGCTGGTCCTGCCGACCTTCAAGCCCGCTTTCGCCTATCGGATCGACGTTCGACAGGACGGGGCCGCCACTCTGAACTGGGCGCGCCTGGATGGTCGGGGCGGCTATGCGCCGGGAGCCCTGGCACGGCGCGGCGCGCGCCGGCTTCGACGGTCCGAGACGGCGCACCTGAGCTCGGCGCTGGGCACCGCCCGCCTCGCCGCGCTCCCACGCAAGGAAAGCAGCGAACCCATAACGAATGCCGACGGCACGCAAACCCTCACCATCTGCGCCGATGGCACCACCTACGTCTTCGAGCGGCTGAGCGCGGAAGGCCGTCAGTACCTCACCCGAAGCTGCGAAATCGAGGACGAAGGCCTGGCCCGGCTGGCCAAATTCATATTCCGCCTCAGGCCACGGAGCAGGATGAACTGAGAGCGTCGGTCGAGTCGTGCGCGTCGGGAGCTACAGCATTCGCAAGGCTTTGATCCTGCTGCTCGCCCTCCTGCTTGCGGGCGGCGGAATCCTTTGGCTGGCGACGTTTGCCAAGCGGCATCCGGAGGACGTGCCCTGGACCGGGCTCGACCTCGCCCGGCCGGTCGGCGCGTTCACCGGGCGCAAGCTGGCCGCGCTCGGCGGCAAGGGGGCCGCCTGCCGCGCCCACCTGCGCCGCGCCGGCATCCGCTTCGTCGCTTTGCCGCCCCGCGGCGGCGCGCAATGCGGCTATGACGACGCCATCCGATTCTCCCCGGGCGGCTCGCTGACGATGAGCTACCGGCCGGCCGATCTCGGCACGAGCTGCCCGGTCGCCGCGGGCCTCGCGCTCTGGGAGTGGCACGTCGTCCAGCCCGCGGCGCTTCGCCATTTCGGCACCAGGGTCGCGGCCGTCGAGCATTTCGGAAGCTACAGCTGCCGCCGGATCTACGGCCGCTCCGAAGGGGCGTGGAGCGAGCATTCCTCGGCCAACGCCGTCGACATCGCCGGCTTCCGCCTCGCCGACGGCCGCCGGGTCAGCGTCGTTCGCGACTGGGCGGGCGGGGGCGCCAAGGCCCTTTTCCTCCGCGACGTCCGCGACGGCGCCTGCCGCCTGTTCGCGACGACGCTGTCGCCCGATTACAACGCCGCCCACCGCGACCACCTCCACCTCGACCAGGCGAAGCGCGGCGCGATGGGCTGGCGGGCGTGCCGGTGATCTGCCTCCCCCTCCCCATGGCTTCGCCCTGGGGAGACAAGTTCAAAAGCAGATCGGCCCCGCCCTTGCGGGCGAGGCCGATCCCGTTCTCCGCCTTAAGCGGAAAAGGCTCTAGCTCAGATGGCGCGAGAGATGCTTGTTCATCTCGAACATCGAGCAGCGGTCGGTCCCGAAGACTTTCTTGAGCTTGTCGTCGGCGAGGATCTCGCGCTTGTTCTCCGGATTCTGCAGCTTGTTGGCGCGGATATAGTCCCACATCTTGCTGACCACCTGGCTGCGCGGCAGCGGGTCGGAACCCGTGATCGCCGCCAGATCGGCCGACGGCGTTACCGGCCGCGACAACCCGCCCCTTGCTCCACCGCTAGTAGTGCCCTTTGCCATAGTTATCCCTCCTGTGAGTGCTCGGCTGATAAGCCTCAAACGCGCGGCGAGCGCAAGAGATTCCAAGAGGGGAATTCGTCGGATCGCCTCTGAGAGCCGTTCCAGCGCGTTTTTGCTGTGGATCAATGCCGGAAATCGGGCGGCGGCGAGGAGCGGGCCCGAGCCGAGCCGCATTCCGCGCCGTCCGATTCGGCCATTGCTCCCCGGCGAAGGCCGGGGTCCAGCTCGCCCCGCTCATGCCGCTGGGCCCCGGCCTTCGCCGGGGAACGGGCCGAACGGCACCACCTTGTTGCCGGCGTCGTGGCCGATGTCCGCCCGGCCCAGATAGGGGATTCCGGAACGGTCGCACCAATAGCGGAACACCTCTTCCTCGCCGGCGCCGAAGTCCGGGTCGTTGTCGGGCACCTCGGTGCACCGCCCCAGCCTGATCCCGGCCACGCCGCGGACCGAGGCATTGCCGGTGATGTGGAAGAGCGAGCGGTCGGTCCGGTACATATGCTCGGAGACGTCTTCGAGCATCAGCACATGGCCGGCGAGGTCGGGCTCGAGGGCGGTGCCGAGCAGCTGCGAGAAGACGGTGATGTTGAAGGCCGCCGCCGGCTGCGCGCCGAGGTTCGGCTCCAGAGCCGCCGGATCGCCCCGCACCAGCCAGGCCAGGGCCCGGCCGATCGCCGCCTCGCCGCCCTCGCGCCTGATGTCCCCGACCATCGGTCCGTGCGCGAGGCGCTCGAAGCCGGCGCGATACAGGCCCGCGAGCATGTAGCCGGCGTCGCTATAGCCCAGATAGGCCTTGCCCCGGGCTGCCGGTCCGAGTCCCGCCAGGACCTCTTCCGCGATCCGGCAGGAGCCGTAGCCTCCCCGGGCGAACCACAAGGCGTCGAACGCGCGGTCGTTCGCGACCTCGAGGAAAGCGCCCGCCCTGGCCTGCTCGTCGCCGGCGAAATGACGGTGGCTGAGGAAGCATTGCGGGTGGAAGACGAGCTCGGCGTCGGGGAAGTCGCGGGACGCGATCGCCGCGACCCGCTCCGCCGCCTCGGGCAGGATCGGGGTGCTCGGCGCCACGATTCCAATCCGCATTGTTCGCACCCTCAGCGTTTGAAAAGCCTCGCCGACCGCAATAGGGCGGCGCGATGTCAGGGACCAAATCCTATTTCTTCTGCGGAATCGGCGGCAGCGGAATGCTTCCGCTCGCCGCGATCGTCCGCGGCCAGGGCGCCGAGGTGTCGGGCTCGGACCGGGCGCTCGACCAGGGGCGCACCGCCGCCAAGTTCGACTATCTGCGCGGCCTCGGCATCGCGCTTTACCCTCAGGACGGCAGCGGCCTTCGAGCGGGCCAGATCCTCGTCGCTTCCGCGGCCGTCGAGGAGAGCGTTCCCGACGTCCAGGCGGCCCGCCGTCTCGGACTGGAGCGGATCACCCGGGCGGAGCTGCTCTCCCGGCTGTTCAACGCCGCCGGGACCGGGATCGCCGTCGGCGGCACCAGCGGCAAATCTACCGTGACCGGGATGATCGCCTGGATCCTTCACCGCTCCGGCCTCGAGCCGACGGTGATGAACGGCGCGGTGATGAAGAATTTCGCAACCTCCGACGCCCCCTTCGCAAGCGCCCTGGTCGGCGGCGAGCGGGTCTTCGTCAGCGAAGTGGACGAAAGCGACGGCTCGATCGCGCTCTACCGGCCGAAGATCGCACTGCTCAACAACGTCAGCCTCGACCACAAGTCGATGGAGGAGCTTCGCGTCCTGTTCGGGGACTTCCTGGGCCGGGCCGGGACGGCGGTGGTCAATTTCGACGACCCGGAAGCGCGGACCCTGGCCGGGTCGGGCGCCCTCACCTTCAGCCTGACCGATCCCGGCGCGGACTATAGCGCCTCGGATATCGTCGAGGCGCCGGGCGCGGTCGAATTCACTTTGGCGGAAAGGCGGAGCGGCGGAACCGCGAGGGTTTCGCTGCCGGTTCCCGGGCGGCACAATGTCGCCAACGCCCTCGCCGCCCTCGCCGCCGCCCGGGCGGCCGGAGTCCCGCTCGCCGCGGCGGCCGAAGCTCTGTCCGGCTTCGCCGGCCTGCGGCGGCGCTTCGACCTCGTCGGCAGCCGCAACCATGTCGCCGTCATCGACGATTTCGCCCACAACCCCGACAAGATCGCCGCCACCCTCGCCACCTGCCACGCCTTTCCCGGCCGCCTTCTGATCTTCTTCCAGCCGCACGGCTACGGACCGCTTCGCTCGATGCGCAAGGAGCTGGTCGCCGCCTTCGCCGAGGGCATGGCCGGCGAGGACGTCCTCATCCTGTGCGACCCGGTTTATTATGGCGGAACCGTCGAGCGGACGGTGACCAGCGCCGACATCGTCGCCGACGTCGCTGCGACCGGACGGAAGGCCGAGCATCTCCCCGCCCGCGCCGACGCCGGCCGACGCCTCGCCGCTCTGGCCCGGCCCGGCGACCGCATCCTCGTCATGGGCGCCCGCGACGACACCCTCAGCCAGTTCGCGGCGGAAATCCTGGCGGCCCTCTAGGCAAGCGCCTCCACCACGAATGCGACGAGGCTCGCGGTCAGACCGACGAGGAAGAAGCGATAGGCCCAGCCGAGCATCCGGTACTTCTTGCGCGCGAGCACCGTGCCGTTCTGGTAAATGTCGCGCGCCATCGTCCGGTAGACGCTGTCGTCGCTGCCGAGCTGCGCCAGCAGCCGCTCGATATATTCCTCCTCGCCGAGCTGGGTGAAGGAACCGAAGAACATCAGGTTGAGCGGCGCCCCCTTGCGCGAATGGACCGACGGCAGGATCGCCACCACCGCGCACACGGCGGACAGGAAGGCCGCTCCGCCCAGGATCAGAAGCGGCAGCGGCGCGCTTCCCCCGCGGCCGACCGTAAGGGTGAAGATGACGAAGGTGGCGCCCATCAGGATGCTCGCCTTCTGGTCCGCCATCGCCGAAAGCTGCATCTGGGCGAGCACCGCGGTCCGGGTCAGATGCACCGCATTTGGCGGGTAGACCGGCCCGCCGCCCTCCTGCTCCTCCGCCATGGGCCGAGCATGGCACGGCCCCCACGCCCTGCCAAGCGGCGGCCCCATTGCCGCCCTATTCCCTTGGCAGAGCCTTGCGCCGGACATAAGGGGCTGGGATGACCGACAGAGAAGAGACGTTCGCCAAGGTCGCGCAGCTCATCGAGCCGTTCAACAAGAAGGACGTCGAGCTCAGCGACTCGACGACCTTCGCCGGCGATCTCGAATGGGACAGCCTCATCGTCATGGATTTCGTCGCTTCGGTCGAGGACGAGTTCGACATATTGATCACGATGAACATGCAGGCGGAGATCGAGACGGTCGGCCAATTGGTCGACTCGGTCGAGGAGCTTCGGAACGACGGATGAGGGATCGGGACGCTATTTGCCTCCCTGCCGCGAAGCGGTGGGGAGGGGGACCACCCGAAGGGTGGTGGAGGGGTGCCCTGAACAGGCCCGCGCCAGCTACCCCTCCACCAGGCTTCGCCTGGTCCCCCTCCCCATCTGGCGATGGGGAGGCAAATCGATGACCGAATCCGACGCCAACCCGATGGATCCGGCCGAAGCGCCGCCCGGCCATACCCACGGCCGCGACCTCTTCTCCAAGTTCGACGCTCTGATCGCCGAGCGCGATACCTTGCTCGACACCGGCGTGCGCGACCCGTTCGGGCTGGTCATGGAGAAGGTGCTCTCGCCCACCCGGGCGATCGTCAAGGGCAAGGAGACGATCCTCCTCGGCACCTACAATTACATGGGCATGACGTTCGACCCCGACGTGATCGAGGCCGGCAAGCAGGCCCTCGACGATTTCGGTTCGGGCACCACCGGAAGCCGGGTCCTCAACGGCACCTACCAGGGGCATATGGAGGTCGAGGAGGCTCTGAAGGACTTTTACGGAACGCGCCACGCGATGGTCTTCTCGACCGGCTACCAGGCCAATCTCGGCCTGATGTCGACCCTCGCCGGCAAGGAGGATTACATCATCCTCGACGCCGACAGCCACGCCTCCATTTACGACGGCTGCAAGCTCGGCGACGCCCAGATCGTCCGCTTCCGCCACAACAATGCCGACGATCTCGACAAGCGTCTCGGCCGGCTTCCGGCCGAGGGCGGAAGGCTGGTCGTGCTCGAGGGCGTCTATTCGATGCTCGGCGACATCGCTCCGCTCAGGGAGATGGTCGCGGTCGCCAAGCGCCACGGCGCCATGGTGGTGGTCGACGAGGCTCACGGAATGGGTTTCTTCGGCGCCAACGGCCGCGGCGTGTTCGAGGAAGCCGGGGTCGAGGACCAGGTCGATTTCGTCGTCGGCACCTTCTCCAAGTCGGTCGGGACGGTCGGCGGCTTCGTCGTCTCCAACCATCCCAAGTTCGGCGTGCTGAGGCTGGTCTGCCGCCCCTACGTCTTCACCGCCTCGCTTCCGCCCAGCGTCGTCGCCACCGCGGCGACCTCGATCCGCAAATTGAAATATGCCGGCAACAAGCGCCAGCACCTCTGGGAGAACAGCCGGCGCCTCCACAAGGGCCTTCGCGACCTCGGCTTCGACCTCGCCACGCCCGAAGCCCAGTCGGCGATCATCGCCATCCTGCTGCCCGACCAGGACCGGACCGTGCGCATGTGGCAGGCGCTGCTGGAAGCGGGAGTCTACGTCAACATGGCCCGCCCGCCGGCGACGCCCGCGGGCATGTACCTCCTTCGCTGCTCGCTTTGCGCGGACCATAGCGAGGAGCAGGTGACCCAGATCCTCGCCATGTTCGAGAGCGCGGGGAAGGCCACGGGCATTCTCGCCTGACCGTCTCCCCTCCCTGGAAGGGAGGGGCTGGGGGTGGGTAGGCAAGCGCATCGAGACTTTTGCTGAGTCGGGTAGCCTGAGTGACAGTCACTCACCCGCGGGCCGCCCACCAGGCCATGCCCGCCGCCGCGCAGGCGGCGAGAACGACGGGCGCCCCCAGCCTGAAGCGGAACATGGCGATCAGAGCGGCGGCGGCGAGGATGCAGGCGGCGGGGTCGAAACTGGCCGGCACCGGCAGGTCGAAGCGGAGCGGCCCCATGCTGACCGCTCGCGTCTCGCGGAACAAGGTGTGGAGCGCGAACCAGATGGCCAGGTTGAGCACCACGCCCACCACCGCCGCCGTGATCGCCGACAGCGCCGCGCTGAGCGCTCGGTTCTCGCGCAGCTTCTCGACGAAGGGGGCGCCGAGGAAGATCCACAGGAAGCAGGGCGTGAACGTCACCCAGGTAGTGAGCAGGCCGCCGAGAGTCCCCGCCACCATCGGAGAAAGCCCGCCGGGGTTGCGATAGGCGCCCATGAAGCCGACGAACTGGGTCACCATGATCAGGGGGCCCGGAGTCGTCTCCGCCATGCCGAGGCCGTCGAGCATCTCGCCGGGCTCGAGCCAGCCGTAATTCTCGACCGCCTGCTGCGCCACATAGGCGAGGACGGCATAGGCACCGCCGAACGTCACCACCGCCATTTGCGAGAAGAACAGGCCGATCTTGCTGAACACGCTGTCCGGCCCCGCCGTCGCCAGCAGGAGCAAGAGCGGCCCGAGCCACAGCAGCAGGAAGATCGACGAGACGCGCAGCGCCCAGCGCAGGCTCGGCACCGCATGGGCCGGAATCCGGTCGCCCAGCAGAGTGTCCGGCGCGGCGGGCTCGGGTCCATGCCCGCCGCCGACGAAAGCCCTGCTTCCGGCCCGGGCGCCGAGATATCCGGCCGCCGCGGCGGCGAGGACGATCAGCGGGAACGGCACTCTGAAGAAGAAGATCGCAACGAACGCCGCCGCCGCCACGCCGCGCAGGACATTGTTCTTCAGCGCCCGGGCGCCGATCCGCCTTACCGCCTCGGCAACGATGGCCAGGACCGCGGCCTTCAGGCCGAAGAACAGCGCGGCGACCCAGCCGACATTGCCCGCCGCCGCGTAGATCCAGGAAAGGAGCATGATCGCCATGAAGCCCGGCAGGACGAACAACAGGCCGGCGATCAGCCCCCCCTTCGTCCGGTGCATCAGCCAGCCGATATAGGTGGCGAGCTGCTGAGCCTCCGGACCCGGCAGGAGCATGCAATAATTGAGCGCGTGAAGGAAACGCGCCTCGCCGATCCAGCGGCGCTCCTCGACGAGGACCCGGTGCATCAAGGCGATTTGGCCCGCCGGCCCGCCGAAGCTGAGCAGGGCGATCCTCGCCCATACCCAGCTCGCCTCGCCGAGCGAGACTTCCGGAGGGCGGTCACTTGGAACCGTCACTGGTGACTGTCCCCGAAGGCGAAGGACTCGAAGCCGCCTTGCCGCATCGCGCGCTCGTAGATCGCCGCCGCCGCCGCGACGTCCTGGAGCGCCGTGCCGGTGGAATCGAAAATGAAGACGTCCTCGTCCCGGGACCGGCCGGAGACGGCTCCGGCGACCAGCGCTCCCAGGCTGGCGTAGATCTCCTCCGGCCGCATCGCGCCGGCCCGCACCGCATGGCTCAGGTCGCCCATCTCGAGGCATTGTTCGACCAGGTCGACGACGACCTGCGCCTTGCCCATCAGGTCGGGATGAATCTCGCTCTTTCCCGGGCTGTCCGCCCCGACCGCGGCGACGAAGCAGCCCGGCCCGGCGTGGCGCGGCAGGAGGAACGGCTCGCGAGCGGTCGTGCAGGTGACGATCACGTCGCAGGCCGGAGCCACGGAGTCGAGGTCGGCGACCGGCTCCGAATCGAGACCCAGCCCGAGCGCTGCCGAAGCCAGGGCTTCCGAGCGTTTGAAATCCCGGTCCCAGGCGAAGCACTGCCGAAGCGGCAGCACCTGCGCGAGCGCCTCGAGCTGGGCCGAAGCCTGAGCGCCGCAGCCGCAGACCAGCACCGACCGCGAGTCCGGCCGAGCCAGGAAGCGGGCGGCGAGCGCCGAGGCGGCCGCCGTCCGCCGCAAGGTCACCTCGATCGAGTCCATCACCGCGAGCAAGGCGCCGTTGCCGCCGTCGCACAGCAGGATCGCGCCCTGAATGGTCGGCAGCCCCGCCTCGTTGTCCGGGAAATTGCCGTTCAGCTTCAGCGCCACTCGAAGCCGGTCGAGCCGGAGGACCGCCCCCTTCGCGTGGAACGCGCCTCCGTCGGCCGGCAGAGCCATCGGCGATGGCGCCGCGGCCGTCCCCTTCGCGGCGGCTCGAAAGCCCCTCTCGACCGCCTCCAGATAATCGGGCGGCCCCATCAGCCCGGCAATGTCCGGACGCGACAGGAGAAGGGTCACGACCCGCCCTTCTTCCTCGGCAGGTGCGACACCCAGTCGTGAGTCTCGTCGACGGCGTCCCGGCACCAGCGATAGAAAGAATCGTAGAGCAGCATTCCGGCCTCAAGCTGCTTGAGGTCGTCGGCGAACATCCGCGACAGCCCGAGCGAAGCGGCGAGCAGGCCCGCCGACTGCGGCGCCAGCTCCGGCCGCGCGGTGTCGGCGCCGCGAACGATCGGCGCAAGCCGGGCGAGCCCCGGAAAGCCGCCGAGCCCGAGCTCCTCGACCATCACGTCGAACGTGCAGAACTCGCCGCGGTGACTCCAATGGGCGCCCTCGACGTCGAACGGCGCCGCTCCGAACCGCTCTCCCACCGCGGCGACCTCGGCCGGAGCGACGAACAGGAAGACGGCTCCGGGATCGACGAACCGGCGGATCAGCCAGGGGCAGGCGATCCGGTCCACCTTGGGACGGGCTCGGGTCACCCAGACCGTCCGCCCGCTCGAGTCTCGCTCCGGCAGCCGGGCTTCGGCAAGCAGCGGCAACCCCGCTACCGTCCACGCCGCGACTCCGCCTTCGAGAATCTCCGCTTCCACCCCTTCGTGCCGGAGCAAGGCGGCCGCGCCGGCGCTCAGCTTGGCACCCCGGGCGCAAACGACGACGGCCGAACGCCCGGCGAGCTCGGCAGCCCATTGGCCGGCGTCCTCGGCCCGGCGGCGGACCGAGCCGGGAATGCACGAGCCCGGTTCGCTGCCGACGTCGACGAGGGCGGGACAGGCGGGCGTGCCGATCAGGCGGGCGAGCTTTTCCGAAGAGATTGCATTGGGGCTGGGCATGAGGCGTCCTTTCACGAGCCAGGACGCGAAACTTCAGCCCGAAGCCTCATGGGGCGATCGCGCTCCCCATGGCGGGAGTAAAGCGCGCGGCGCCGCGGCTGTCAATGAAACCCTGCCGTCGTCCCAGCGCAGGCTGGGACCCCAGGGGGTGAAAGATGCCAGTGTTTTTCACCCGCTGGGGCCCAGCCTACGCTGGGGCGACGGGACAGCTGCACGACCACCGCCCCCCAAAGCGCGGCGAACCGATGGTCCTGCCATGGAACCTTCTTCCAATCCCCTCCCCGCTTGTTCTAGACTCGCGGCCATGGCGGGCGAGGACATGTACGCCATGTCCGAGGAAAGGACTTCCGGGGCATGGCGCGGAGTGCTGGCGAGCGCGGGGGCCGTGCTCGCCGCCTTGCTGCTCGTCGCCCTGATGCTGATGGTGACCTCGTCGAACGAGGCCCGGGACCGCGCGCTCGCCTCCGAGCGCCACAGCTACGACGTCATGCTCCTGACCCGCACCGTCGACGGCACCATCGCCCGCGCCGAGGCGGCGCTTGGCCGCTACGTGCTCGACGAGGACGTCGCCACCAGCGGCAGCGTCTACGGGGCGGAGTGGCGGCAGGCTCAGCAGCTGATCGGCGAGCTGAGGCGGCAGGTCCGCGGGAACCGCGAGCAACTCGCCCGGGTCGAGGCGCTCGAGGCCCTGTTCGCCACTCGCGGGCGCGAGCTCGCGCCCGCCGCCGTCGCCGCCCAGGGGAAGCGCGGCAGCGGTGGAATCTCGCTCTTCTACGGCGCCGCCCGGACCCCGACCGGACCGAAGCTTCGCGAGACCCTCGCCCAGATCGCCGCCGCGGAGCGCGAGGATTTGAGGCAGCGAATGGCCACCACCCGGGTCTCCGGCACCCGCTCCGACGAGCTCACCAAATGGCTGGGCTGGCTTGCCGTGGCGATCGGGATCGGGGCGATCGTGCTCGGCTGGCTCGCCTTCCGCGCGATCAGCGAGCGGCTGGCGGCGCTCCGCGAGGCCGACAGCGAGGCGAGCCGGGCGAGCCAGCTCGAGCAGGCGGTGCGCGAGCGGACGCGCGAGCTGAGCCAGGCCTATGAGCAGCTCAAGGAAGAATCGGCCGAGCGCGAGGCGGCCGAGGCGCAGCTCCGCCAGGTCCAGAAGATGGAGGCGGTCGGCCAGCTCACCGGCGGCATCGCCCACGATTTCAACAACATGCTCGCGGTCGTCGTCGGCGGCCTCGACCTTGCCCGGCGCAAGCTCACCGGCCCTCGCCGCGAGGTCGAGTTCCACCTCGACAATGCGATGGAGGGCGCCACCCGGGCCGCCGCGCTGACCCGCCGGCTGCTCGCCTTCGCCCGCGCCGAGCCTTTGCTCCCGGTCGCCGTCGCTCCGGCCGGGCTGGTCGAGGGCATGCTCGACCTGGTCGACCGCTCGATCGGCGAGCGGATCACCGTGCGCACCCATTTCCCCGCGGAGACGTGGAACGTCAGCGTCGACACCAACCAGCTCGAG